>Ga0190303_1000148_pt1 | contig 29267 bp, 32 predicted proteins | sample 48700701_MG_FD_161672 | JGI IMG/M metagenome (GOLD analysis project Ga0190303, IMG submission 161672) | Hydrothermal vent sediment bacterial communities from Southern Trench, Guaymas Basin, Mexico - 4870-07-0-1_MG | ecosystem: Environmental > Aquatic > Marine > Hydrothermal vents > Sediment ... | reverse complement strand
GAATTTGGGATTTGGAATTTGGAATTTTTTTAACTTTTTGGTTTCTTAGCGCCATATTTTGATCTGGATTGCTTTCTTCCTTCAACTCCAGCGGCATCTAAAACTCCTCTTACCACATGATATCTTACTCCAGGCAAATCTTTAACTCGCCCACCTCGAATCAAAACCACTGAATGTTCCTGAAGGTTATGTCCAATTCCAGGAATATAAGCGGTCACTTCCATTCCATTGGTCAAGCGAACTCGAGCAACTTTTCTTAAAGCTGAATTTGGCTTTTTAGGCGTAGTTGTAAACACTTTTAAGCACACCCCTCTTTTAAAAGGAGCTGGCACTTCTTTATATTTTTGCTTCAAACTGTTGAAAATATAACGCAAAGCCACATACTTGGGCTTTTTCTTTTTCCTTTTTCTCCCTTTTCTTACCAGTTGAGAAATTGTAGGCATGATAAAAAAGTATTTTATCTCTTTTTTCTTTTTTGTCAAACTAAAAAAAGCGCCTAAGCGCAACTTACTTTTTAAATTAAAAAAATCTTTTTTACTTTTCCGATTCTAAATTTTTTAACAACTCTTCTACTTCTTTAGGAAACTTTAAGGCTTTTTTATAAACCTTATTAGCAAGTTTTTCATTATAAATATGAGCAATTTGATTCCTATTATCTAAAAACTCGAACCATTTTTTAAGATTTTTGATCAAATCCAACCTTGCTGCCTCTCGAAGACAACTTTTAGGACTTTTACAATCAAGACCCTGATCTCTTATATATTCTTGAATCGTCTTCCAACTTAACTCAAAAGTAAATTCAAATCTTTGAATAGTAGCATCTCTGTTTAATTGAGTAGCGGGTGCTTGGCAGGCTTCTTTTAATCTTTGATTGGCTTTCTTTAATTGTTTGATTAAACTTTCTAATTTTCTCATAATTTTTTTATATTTTTTAAAGCAACCTTTTTAAAATCTTCAGAAACGTTAGAGAAATCAACAATATCAACTTTAAATGGCAGATTAGATTCTTCTAAAGCTTCTTCAATTAAAACCTTTAAATAAGAAGGCAAAGGTCTTTTTCCTAAAATTCCAATATCATAGTCGCTGTATTTTCTTGCTTTCCCTCTAGCTCTTGAACCAAAAATAAAAACCTTATATTTTTTAGGATCTAAAAATTGAAAAATAATTTTTTTAATTTCCAATTCAACTTTTCTGCTCATAAAAATTTTTTGGTATTTCCCACCCAAAAGGCGCAGAAGATAGTAGATGGTTTTAGCTTCTAAAAAATTTTTATTTCTTTTTTCTTTTTTGTCAAATTAAAAGGACCGGATTTTTCCGGTCCTTTTGAAAATTTTTAATTTTAATTAAACCTCAAATCTAAAAAGAACTTTGGGTTCCTTCTGAAAATCGACCTTAATTTCTTTTATTCTATTGGACAAAGGGATCATGAAAAATCTCCATCCAGAATTCTTACTCCGATAAAAAGCTCCTTCATGGGGACTTACAAAGAACTTTGCCTCGGATTCGTTTTTTTCATTTTTCGGCTTTACTCCAAGATAGAGATTTAACTTCTTTCCTTTTCTGAATTGAAAATCTTTGAAAACCTCAAAAAATAAAGCAAACACTTTCTCAACGGTGTTTTCAGGAATTTTAATTTCTTGAGTGCAAGTTTTTAAACTAAAAGGTCTGCCCTTTTCATTTTTTAAAATCCAAAACTGCGGTTTCTCCATATCCCCCTCCTCCTTTTTAATTTTTTAATTTGCTGGCAAAAAATTTTAATTTTTAAAAAATCTTTGTCAAATCTAAATAATTTCAAAAAACACTATTCATTATTCCGATTTTTATTCTTTTTTATTCCTTTTCCATCTAAATCCCAATGTTCTCAAATTCTTAAGAATTTGAGAATAAAAATTCAGGTTGGTTTCTCTCCAAATAACATCAAAAACTTCAAAAAAACAAGATTATTAACAAAAATGAAATTTAATTGCGATCGCATTTATTTTTCATATTTTTTGCTTTTTTGATAATTTTCATTTATGAAGGTATTGTTTTTTTGGAAACTTCAAAGATAATAAAAAAACAATGAGAACTGGAATTGCTAATTTAACTTTAGATCAAGGAAAATGTCCGCCCTGGCTTTTTGAAAGAATGAAAAAGCTGGCTGAGCTTATTTCTTTAATTATTATTGAAGAATTTGGCACCCAAGAATTTTTAAAAAGGCTTTCTGATCCGGTCTGGTTTCAAAGCTTTGGCGCTCTTTTAGCTTTTGATTGGAATGCCTCCGGACTCACCACCACCACTTTAGCCGCTTTAAAAGAAGCTTTAAGACCTTATCAAAAAAAGCTCGGAATTTTCATTTGTGGTGGTAAAGGAAAAACTTCAAGAAAAACACCTCAAGAAATTGAAAACCTTTCTTTTTTGGCTGATTTTGATCAAAAAACAACTCAAAAGTTAATTTTCATTTCAAAAGCCGTGGCAAAAATTGATAATTGTCTTCTTCAAGATGGTTTTCAGCTTTACCATCATAGTTTTCTTTTTGATAAATCTGGCAATTGGTGTGTCATTCAGCAAGGGATGAATCCTAATTTTTCTTCAGCTCGGCGCTACCATTGGTTCTCTCAAAAAATTCAAAGACTTGATTTAGAACCTCATTCTGGAATTATTTCTCAAAAAACTTTTCAAAAAGTTTTGAATTTAACTTCCCAAAAAAGTGAAGAAAATAAAAAAGCCACTTTGGCTTTAGTAAAATCAAAAAAGAGCTTTTTAGCTGATCTTAAAATTCTTTTTTCTTCTCAAAAAACTTTAAAAATTTTAACTTTACCTGATTTAGAATTTAAAACTCATCCTAAAATAAAAGAATTCATTGACTCTCAATATCTTTTCAAAATCTTTCAAAAAATTGCCCAAAATGATTATCAAAGCTATCTTGATCTTCTTTTAACTGAAGGTGTTGGACCAAAAACCATTAGAGCTTTATCTTTAGCTTCAGAAATTATCTATGGCAAAAAACCTTCTTTTGAAGATCCAGCCCGATACTCCTTTGCCCACGGAGGCAAAGATGGCACGCCTTACCCAGTAGATAAAACTACTTATGATAAAACCATTGAGATTTTAGAAAAAGCAATTAAAAAAGCAAAATTTTTATCATTAAAAGAAAAAGAATCCCTTCTTTTTCGCTGCAAAAATCTTAGTTTATAAATTTTTTGGAATTTGGAATTTAATTGGAATTTGGTGCTTGGAATTTGGAATTTCAACCAAAATTTGGTGCCCCGGGAGGGACTCGAACCCCCAACCGTCAGCTTAAAAGGCTGCTGCTCTACCAGTTGAGCTACCGGGGCTTTTAGCTTATCATTTTAATCAATTCTTTCGCGTTTTCAAGAGCAAAACCATAAAAATCATTGTTAAAGTAAGCAAAAATAGTTTTGGTTTTTCTCCATTTTTTAATTTTTTGAGCATATTTTTTAAGATCCTCTGAAGAATATTTAGAAGCAAAAAGCTGATCTGGTCCGTGAAATCTTAAATAAACAAAACTTGCCAGCTCTGGCTTTTCTATTTTTGGCCAGCGAGAAGAATCAGAAATTACTAACGCCACATCATATTTTTTAAGCAAATTAAAAAATTTTTCATTTTCAAAGCTTTTATGCCTCACCTCAAGGGCATATAAAATTTCAATTTCTTTTTCCTTTTCTTTCAATTTTTTAAGATATTCCAAAAACTCTTTTAATCTTTTAAAATTTTCTTTTTCAAATTTAAAAGAAGGAGGCAGTTGAATCAAAAAAGGACCAAGTTTTTCTTTTAAATTTAAAGCATTCTCAAAAAAAGTTTTAAAAGCCTCCTTTACTCCTTTAAGGCGTTTAATATGGGTAATAAAGCGAGAAACCTTTGGAGCAAAAAGAAAACCTTTCGGAGTGGCTTGATACCATTTCTGATAAGTTGAAGGTTTTGGAAGGTGATAAAAAGAGTAGTTGATCTCGGTAGTAGAAAAATGCTTGGCATAAAATTTTAGCTTTTCTTGAGAATTTAAATTTTCAGGATAAAAAATTTTATTCCAATGAGAATAAATCCAACCACTGGTGCCAATATAAACTTTTCTCTTTCTCATAAATCTTTATTGAGTGATAATAATCACTTTTTCTCCTTCTTTTTTCAAAGTAAATCTTTTTCGAGCTTCTTTTTCTAAATTTCTTGGCTCCTCAAAGTATTCAATTTCTTTTTTTAAAGCCTCATTTTCTTTTTCAATTTTTTCTAAATTTTCTTTCAAAAAATCAGCTTTTTTTTGAAGCGCCTCAATTTCTTTAAATTTTTTGACAAATTTAAAACCAAAGAGAATTAAAAGAAAAGAAAAAAGAGCAGCTAAAATTTTGATTTTAATTTCTCTTTTTCTCATCAAATTTTAAGATAGCGCCTCATAGCAAGAAAACTTGAGAAAATTCCTAAAAAAATTCCAAGAAGGGTTTGCCAGAAAAAGATGTTGAAAAAATTCTCCAAAAAATGTTTATAAAGATTAACTTGACCGGTAAAAGAATAAATATAAGGAGAAATTGCTTTTATCCCTAAAAAGATAATTAAAGTGGCAAAAAGAGAACCAAAAATGCCATACAAAGAGCCAGCCACAAAGAAAGGTCCCCGAATAAAAGCATTAGAAGCGCCAACTAATCTCATAATTTCAATTTCATCTCTTTTGGAATAAATTGCCAGTCGAATGGTGTTAAAAGTAACTGCAAAAACAACCCCCAAAGCAAAAAGGCAAAGTAAAATAATTCCTTTCTCAGCTAAATTAACCATTCTTGAAAGTCGATTAATGGCAAGCTGATTTTGAGAATAAGTGATTTTATCAATTAACGGCACAAATTCTTGATTTTGAAGATAACTTACAATTGAAGCATAGTCTTCAGGATGAAAAGCTTTAATATTTAAGGAAGCCTGAAAAGGATTTTCTTCAATTTCTTTTAAAGCCGCCATAATCACTTCGTCATTTTGATGGCGGGATTTAAATTCTTCCAAAGCTTTTTCTCTAGAAATATATTCCACTTTTTTAACTTCATTTAAAGTCTCAAGCGCATTTTTAATTTTTAAAATTTCATCCTCAGGGACCTCTTCTTTAAAATAAACTGCAATATCTACTTTTTCTTTTAAAATCTCAAGGGTTTGGCCAGAAAGATAATAAAAAAAGTAAGTTGAAGTGATTACCAGTAAAGCAATGGTCATAATCACCGTGGCAATGCCGGAAATCAATCGATTTCTCCAAAACTCTTGCCAGCCATTTTTAAGCATTCGAAAAATGAAAGTAATCATAAGCTTTACCAATTATATCTTTCTTTAATTTCCTTTTCAACTTCTTCTTTTAATTTTCCATATTTTTCAAAAGTTTTTTGTTTTAAAAATTCTACTTGAGAAAAATCACCTTTTTTTGGAGGAAAAGTAGTTAAATTAAAAGGCAAGGAGGTTTTACCTTCAATCATAAGCTTCACATAAGCCCAAAAATTATCTAAAGAAATTAAATCAGAAATTTGAAGGTAAGGCTGAAATTCTTTTATCAAAAATTCAGCATCAGAAGCGCCAACCCGGAAAACAATTTGGGAGCCAACATTTCCAAAAATAGCATCTCTAATTTTTTCAGGAAGCTGGGCAATGTATTGATGAGCTAAAATTAAATTAAGTCGATATTTTCTGGCTTCAGCTAAAATTGAAGCCACCGTTTCGGTGCAGAAATTTTGAAATTCGTCAATGTAAAGATAAAAATCAACTCGCTCTTCTTGAGGCACATCAACTCGAGATAAAGCCGCCATAAAAAGTTTGGAGACAAAAATCATTCCTAAAAGATGTGCATTAATTTCTCCAATTTTTCCTTTGGCTAAATTAATTAAAAGAATTTTTCGACTATCAATCACCTCTCTAAAACGGCAAAAACTCTTTTTCTGACCAACAATTGGTCGAAGATAATCATTGGAAATGAAAAGATTAAGTTTTGAAGTAATATAAGGCGCAATATTTGATAAAGCAAATTCTCCGCCAGCTTCTTCAGCTTCTTTTTTCCAGAAATTATAGACAATTGGATTTTGACATAAAGAAAGCTTTTTTTCTCGAAAAGAAGGCTCAGTGAAAATTCTTGGGATCTCTAAAATGGTTGAGATTTCTTCTGGATCTTCCATTAAAAGTAAAAGAGAATTTCTCATATATTCTTCAAAGACCGGACCCATGGTTTCCGCTGGAAAGAGTCGATAAAACATCTGAATCATCTCATTAGCAATAAAAGTTTTCTCCTCAGGATGATTTCGATCAAATTCTAAAAAATTAAGCCCCAAAGCATATTTGGGATGAAAAGGATCAAAATAAATTACATCTTCAAATCTTTCTTCAGGAATTAAACTTAAAAGATCAAAAATAGCATCCCCATGGGGATCCAAAAAAGCAATTCCTTTTCCTTTTTCAATATCCTGAGAGGCTAGCTGAACCAGAAGATTTGATTTTCCGGTACCGGTTTGACCAACTAAATATAAATGCCTTCTTCGATCTTCATCAGAGATTTTAATAATCGTTTCTCTTCCTCGGAAAATATTTTTTCCTAAAATTAAACCTTCTTCTGGCAAATTTGGTGGTGGTGGAAGTTCTTTTACCCTGGCTTTTTCAACCTCAACTACTTCAGTCAAAATTGGTGGATGCCAAAAACAAGCAATTTCTTTTGAAGAAAGAATGATTTTTTGAGAAGGAGAAAATTTTCGCCAAGAAAATTCAAAAATAAGATTTAAAATTTTTTTAGGAAAAACTGGCTTAAAAGAATTTCTCAGAGGACTTCCTAAAGCTTCAAAAGAGGAAAGAAGATCAGAAAGAATTTGATCACTTCTTTCTTTAGTTGGAGCTGAAGTTAAAATTCTTAAATTGACTTTAAAAAGCCGACTTTCTGCTTTCTTTGAAAGAGCTTCAATTAATTCTTCATCAGAAGCTTTTTTTGGCTCTTTTTCTTTTGTTTTTGGAGGCAAAGAAAAAAGACCAAAGATTTCTTCTAAAAAGCTTTTGAAAAAGCTTTTTTTAGCTTCAGAAAACTTTTTTCCTTCTTTTAAAGCTGAAATAATTCCTTTAATTTTGCTGTTATAGGATTTTGGAAGCGGTTTTAAAATTATCTGAAGACAAGCTCCTTCTCCTTCTTTTTTCAATTTAGTTAAAGCCGAGCAGATTGGCTCTTGAGGATCTTTTTTAAATTCATCAAAAAATTTAAGAGGAATTTCCCAATCTTTTTTTAACTTCAAAAAAGCTCCGGAAACTTTTCCTTCAGGATTAAAAATGTTAAAATCTTCCGGTACTAGTTTCGTTTGAATTTGAGGCCAAAAACTTTCGGCAATTTTTTGAAAAAACTCAATCTGATTTTTTGGAAGAGCCACAAAAAATTCAATTTTTTCTTCTCCTTCTCGCTGAGCAATTTCCAAGCAAAATTCAAAGTTTTTTCCTCCTAAAACTTCTAAAAATTCTGAGGCTTTTTTAAGTTCTTCTGAAAGATCAATTTTTTCTTTTTCTTCTAAAAGTAAAGGAAACTTAATTGAAAGAAGGCGATAATTTTGAAGCCTTTTTAAACCAAATTCAAAAGATTTCTTTTTCAAAAGAAAGATAAAGATTAAAAAGAGAAGGAAAGTGAGAGAAAAAATTAAATAGATCATTGAGTCTCTCTTTTTTCAATTTCTTCAATTATTTTATCATGAAAAGCATCAATAAGATAAGGATTTTTGGTTTTTTGGACCTCTTTGATAGTCTTAAAAAGACCTTCTCTTTTTGATTTTTCCAAAAAATAATTAAGCTCTCTTAAAGAAAACTCTTTTTTTCTTTCTTTTTCAACCTTTTCTTCTTCCACCTTAAAAATCTCCTTTTTCAAAATTTCTTTTTTTGAAGGAACCTCTTTTCCTTCTTCAAGATACCTCCTTTCAATTTTTCCAATTCTTTCTTTTAAATTTTCAATTTCTCTTTCAAATTTAGGAAGAAATTTTTCTTTCATTATTCATTTGAGATTACGTAATTAAAATCTGGTATCAAGAATGGCTAAAAAGTGGTAAAGAAAAATTCTCTTTCCACTAATCATTTTTTTGACTATGAAAAAGTTTGCATTGAAGAAATACTTCTTTACTTCCAACTTTCAGGCTTTTTCGGTAATTATTTTTAAGTCTTGTTTAAAATTATTTCATTATTTCCAGTTCTTCACCACGCCTTCTGCTATTATTTGCATAAGTTGCTCTTCAGTAATCCCATATTTTTTGGCAATTTCTTTTTTATGTGTTGTGATAACTAAATCGTAGAACGCTAGTTGTCTTTCAAGTTGCTGTTTTTCTTCCTCCTGAAACTGCCCTCTTAAAGCCGCACTACTTATCCACCCCTCACCAATCCCTTGAGCGTTTACATAATACCAAGGAGTGCCTTGCTTAATCACAACTTGCAGAATTTCAATAGTCTCTCCTGCTGGAATATACATTACTTCTCCTAATGCCGCTATTGGATTAGTTGGTTCTAACTCTGGCATAAGTGGAGTTTCTTTTGAAAGTTTATATTTTTTTCCTACTTGAAGATGCTCATAATAAGGTGTAGGATATTTTTCTTGAGCCTCTTTAAAGGCTTTGTCTTCAGCTTGAAGTATTTCTAGAAAAATCTCTTTTCGTTTTTCTTCGGATAAATTAGTTACTTTCGATGGAGCCGTTTTTTCTTTTTGTGTGATTTTCTGTTGAACCTGGGGTTGGCTTAAGTTTGGCTTTGTTTCTTCATTTCCTCCCGCAAGAATTATAATAAAAACCGCCACCCCGATAATCGCCCAAAACCACCATTTCTTCCAAATTGGCTTGGTTGATTTTTGGGAATTTACTTCATTAGTCATAAACTCTTAAAATTCAAAGCGACCTTTCCGGTAGTTTTTAGTGCAACTCTAAAAACAAACCAATTTTGTTGTGGGCAGGGAGGGATTCGAACCCCCGAAGGCACAAGGCCAGTAGGTTTACAGCCTACCCCGTTTGGCCGCTCCGGCACCTGCCCTAAAAACTAAGAGCCAGCGACAGGACTCGAACCTGCAACCTGCTGCTTACAAAGCAGCCGCTCTACCAATTGAGCTACGCTGGCTCATTTGATTTTTTTCTCCTTTTAATTTTTTTAACTTTCTTTAACTTTTCAAAAGGAAATTTTGATTTTTCCTTTTCCTTTTTTAAAGCTTCAAGCCAAAAAGATATTTGATTTTCAATTTTAAGCAAAACAATCTTAATTTTCCTTAAAAAAATCTCAAGCAGATTTTTTGAAATCTCATCCCACTCCTCCAAGCTTTTTCCTAAAAATCTTTCTTCTTTTAATTCCTCTTTTTTTTCTTTAGAGGAAACTTCTTCAAAAAGCACCAATCTTCTTAAAATAAGAAAAGTAATCACCGCTAAACTTGCCAAAATTAAAGTTAAACTTATCAGATCAACCATTTTTTAAACCTCAAAACGAGCGAAATCAAGAATAGTAATGTTTTCTCCAAGTTTGGAAATATATTCTTTTATCACATCTTTCACTTTTCTCTCTGGATCTTTAATATAGGGCTGCTCCAAAAGACAAATTTCTTCAAATCTTTTTTGGAGTTTTCCTTCAACAATTTTTTCCATAATCTCTTTTGGTTTTCCTAAATCTTTTATTTCTTCTAAATAAATTTCTTTCATCTCTTTTAAAACATTTTCAGGAATAGTCTCCGGAGAAATATAGCTTGGGTTCATCGCTGCAATCTGAAGCGCCAGGTTATGAGCCAGTTCCAAAAAAAGCTCATTTTTGGTGACAAAATCAGTCTCAGCGGCAATTTTAAGCAAAACCCCAATTTTTCGATTGGGATGAAGATAAGTTTCAATAATTGCTGCCTTGGCTTCTCTTTCTTTCTTTTTTTCAGCAATTTTAATCCCTTCTTTTTTTAAAATTTCTTTGGCTTTCTCTAAATCTCCGCCAGCTTCTTCCAGGGCTTTTTTACATTTTTCAAGAGAAATTTGAGTTTCCTCTCTTAGCTGTTTTAAAACTGAAAGGTCAATCTTCATCAATTTTTATCTTAAAGTAAAACTTTAAAAAAGTCAATAAAAAATTTAGGTTTCTTTTTCTTGAGGTTCTTGAGGTTCTTCTTTTGGTTTTCGATATTTTTCAATTACCTCTGAAAGCTTATTTAAAACAAATTCAATTGCTTTTTTTGATTCATCATTTCCGGGAATGACAATATCAATTGGCTCAGGATTGCCATCAACATCAACCATTGCCATTACTGGAATGCCAACTTTATTCGCTTCTTTGATAGCAATTTGATGATTAGGAAAAGAAACATTTATCACTAAAAGAAGATCAGGTAATTTTTCCATCATTTTAATACCCCCAAAGTTCTTATAAAGCCTTTTAAGTTCTCTTTCAAAATCAAGTTGCTCTTTTCGGGAATACTTTTTAAGCTCTCCTTTTTCTTTTTGCTCCTCAAGCTCGCGGAAATATTTCAATCTTTGGGAAATTACTTGAAAATTAGTAAAAGTCCCACCAATCCATCTTTGAATGACATAAGGAAAATCAAATTTTTGAGCCATTTTTAAAACAGGCTCGCGCGCTGGTGGTGTAGTGCCAACTAAAAGAATGGTAAAGTCAGGATTTTCTTTTATTTTTTCTTCAAGATATTCTTTTGCTTTCTCAATTCCTTGATAAATCTTTCTTAAATCAATTACGGTAACATTTGACTTCAAACCTTCAATGTACTCTCTCATTTTAGGATGAACTTTTGAAGGAAGATGACCCCAATAAATTCCAGATTCAAGCATGGCTTCAAAATCTTCTTTAGGGATACCAAAAGAAGCCGCGGGGCTTTGGGCTGAAATTTGCTGAGAAATTTCCTTTTGAATTGTCTTTTCAACCTCCTCCATTTTAGAAACTGAAAAGATTTTATCCAAAAAAAGAAAAAAATCAAACTTCCCTTGCTTTAAAAAGCCAAAAAGTTAGAATTGTATCCAAAAATGGATTTTTCTTTATTAAATGAAAATCAAAAAAAGGCAGTTAAAATTTTAGAAGGACCAATGCTGATTTTAGCTGGCGCTGGTTCGGGAAAAACCAGAACCATTGCTTTTAAAATTGCTTATTTAATTGAAAAAGGGATCCCTCCAGAAAATATCTTGGCGTTAACTTTCACCAACAAAGCCGCGCTTGAAATGAAAAAAAGAATTGAAAGTTTAATTTCCAAAAAAATTTCTCTTGGCTTCTGTGGCACTTTTCATTCTTTGGGAGCTAAAATTTTAAGAGAAAATCATAAAGTCGTTAAAGAATATTTTTCTCGAGATAAAAATTTTACTATTTTTGATGAAAGCGATTCTTTAAGCCTTTTGAAAAAAATCGTCAAAGAACTTGACCTTCCTTCAGAAAATTTTCCTCCTTCCAAAGTTTTAAGTTATATCAACTTTGCCAAAACCCATCTTTTAGATGAAAATGATTTTTCTAATTCAGCCACTGAATTTTTTGAAAGAGAGGTCGCTAAAATTTATCGAAAGTATGAAGAAAAATTAAAAGAAATCAATGCTTTTGATTTTGATGATTTAATTTTCCGTCCGGTTCAGCTCTTTTTAAAAAACAAAGAAATTTTAGAAAAATATCAGGAAAGGTTTCGCTATATTTTAATTGATGAATATCAAGATACCAACTACTCTCAATATCTTTTGGTAAAACTTTTGGCTTCAAAATACAAAAATATCTGCGCTGTCGGTGATGATCAACAAGCCATTTATGGTTTTCGATTTGCCGATTTTCGAAACATTCTAAATTTTGAAAAAGATTTTGAAGGCGCCAAGGTAATTTTTTTAGAAGAAAATTATCGCTCCCATCAAAAAATTTTAGATGCTGCCAATGCTTTAATTTCCTTTAATCGCTATCAGAAACCAAAATTTCTTTTTTCAAGAAAAAAGGAAGGACCAAAGCCAAAGGTAATCTATCTTTCCGATGAAACTGAAGAAGCTAACTTTGTGGCTCAAAAAATTTCAGAATATTTGGAAAAGGGGGTACCCAAAAAAGAAATTGCCGTTTTTTTCAGAATTTCCGCTCTTTCTCGCACCATTGAAAATGCTTTAATTTTTTATCAAATCCCTTACCAAGTTGTTGGAGGTTTAAAATTTTTTGAGCGAAAGGAAATTAAAGATATTTTGTCCTATCTTCGTTTAATTTTAAATCCCAATGATTTTCTTTCACTTGAAAGAGTCATTAACCTTCCACCTCGGGGCATTGGAAAAAAAGCTTTAGAGAAAATTTTAAAAAAAGATAAAAAAATTTTAGAAAAAAAGGAAGTAAAAGAGTTTTTCTCTTTTCTTAAAAAAGCTCAAAAGTTTGCTTCAAGCCACTCTCTTTCAAGTCTAATTGAATTTATCTTAAAAGAAAGTGGCTATGAAAAATTTCTTTGGGAAAAAGAAAAAGAACCAGAAATAAGACTTGAAAACATCAAAGAGCTTTTATCTTATGCCAAATCATTTGAAAACCTTCCTCCTCAAAAAGCTTTAGAGGCTTTCTTAGAAAGCGTTTCTCTTTTTCAAGAGCAAGATGAGCTTCTTCATCAAAAAGATGCCGTTAATTTAATGACAATTCATTCGGCTAAAGGATTAGAATTTGAAATTGTCTTTTTAATTGGTATGGAACAAGGTATTTTTCCTCACTGGAAGTCTTTAAGATCAGAAGAAGAACTTGAAGAAGAAAGAAGGCTTTGCTATGTTGCCTTAACTCGAGCCAAAAATAAGCTTTATCTTTTAACCACTGAAAAAAGGCTTTTATTTGGAAATCTTATTTTAAATGAACCTTCTCAATTTTTAGGAGAAATTCCAAATGAGCTTGTAATTTTTGAAGATCGACGAAGTTATCTATGAAGCCAAAAAAATCTTTAGGTCAACATTTTTTAAAAAGTCGCTTTCATTTAAGATTGATTGCCAAAAATCTTGAAATTAGAAAGGATGATGTCATTCTTGAAATTGGAGCTGGAGAAGGAAATTTAACTAAATTTTTAAAAAAAGGTAAAAAAGTCATTGCCATTGAAATTGATCCAAAACTGATTGAGAAACTAAAAGAAAAAAGAATTGAAAATTTAGAAATTATTGAAAAGGACATCAGAGAAATTGATCTTGAGGCTTTAATAAAAAAATATCAAATTAACAAAATCTGTGGCAATATTCCTTATTATCTTTCTGGTTTTCTTTTAAGAAAAATTCTTGAGCTAGAAAATCTCCCTGAGATTTTAGTCTTTTTACTTCAAAAAGAATTAGCCCAAAAAATTGCTTCAAAAGAAAAAGAAAATTTTCTTTCCTTAGCTTTTAAATTGATTGGAGAAGTAAAAATTGTTGCTTTGGTGGAAAAAAATCACTTTTTTCCTAAACCAAAAGTTGATTCGGCAATTTTAAAAATTAAATTTTTTTCTTCTCAAAAACCAGTTAAGTTCAAAAAAAGCTTTTATGAATTTTTAAAACTTGGTTTTCGGCAGCCAAGAAAATTTTTAATTTCAAATCTTAAAGAAAAATATCCTCAAAAAAAACTTGAGGAAATTTTCAAAACCCTCAATTTTCCTTTAAACCTCCGAGCTCATCAGCTTAAGTTAAATCAGTGGCTTGATTTATTTAAAAAAATCGAAGAGAAAAAATGAGCGCAAAACTCAAAGCGCAAAGCGCAAAAGTAATTTGTTAAAATTCCAAATTCCAAATCACAAATTCCAATTTCCAAATTCCAATTATTTTTTTGCTTTACACTTTAAGTTTTTAAGGTATAATTTTCCAATGAAATCTTTAAAATTTAAATCATCAAAACTGCCTTCGTTTTTTAAACCCATATTATGGAGTTATGATTTCTCTTCTCTTGATTTAGCTATGGCAATTGGAAGCATTGGAAATGGATTGTAAAAACTTATGGGAAAAAAGAAGTCAAGCGAGTGATTCAAAATACGCCAGCTAGTGAATTCAGAAAAAGTGCCTTAAAATTAATTTGCCTTCTATTAGGAATAAAAAAATTAAAATATGCATCTCGAAGCGATAAATTCAGAAGGACAAAAAATTTGAGACACCGCTTTGGCTTTACAAAAAAGAAATAAAAATGACTGAAGAAAAAAAACCAAAAAATTTAATGGCAGTGGTTGAAGGAATTCTTTTTGTGGCTGGCGCGCCTCAAAGAATCGCCAAAATTGCCAAGGTCATTGGAAAAGATATTATTGAAACCAAAAAAATTTTAGAAGAGTTAAAAGAAGAGTATCAAAAAGAAAATCGGGGACTGGATTTGATTTTTCTTGAAGATAAAGTTCAGCTAGTTTCCTCTCCTTCAATTTCTTTTTATATCCAGAAATTTTTAGAAAAAGACTTTTCAGAAGAACTTTCTTTTCCTTTGCTGGAAACCTTAGCGATTTTGGCTTATAAAGGACCAATGACCCGACATCAGGTTGAAGAGATTCGTGGCGTAAATTCGGTTTATGCTTTAAGAGCCTTATGTCTAAGAGGCTTAGTTGAAAGAGAACCTCATCCAGAAATTCCTCGAGCTTATCTTTATAAAGTTAGCTTTGAGCTTTTAAAACATCTTGGGATTAGCTCTTTAAAGGAACTACCTGATTATGAAAAATTCTCTTCTTAACAGTCTTTTGAGTTATTTTTTGGCAATTTTCCTTTTAACCTTAGTGAGCTTTCAAGCTCATCCTTCTTTAAAACTTTCTTCAACCGCCTCTTTTAAAAAAGAAAAAAATTCACTTGAAAATTTTGAACCTAAAAAAACTTTAGATTTTTTTGCTGGAAATCTAAATTTAAAAGCTATTCCCTTTAAAAACCTTTTGAAAAAAGAAAAAACCTTCTCTCAAAAAAAACCTCCAAGAGCTTTCTTAAAAGAAAGGCTAAAGCCTTCTTTTCCTTCAAAAATTAACTTGTCAGCTCAAATTTCAGCTCAAGCTGCTTTAGCAATTGAACCAAAAACAAATTTTGTTTTCTTTGAAAAAAATTCTTTAAAAACTTTACCTTTAGCTTCGATTACTAAATTAATGACCGCCTATGTAGCTTTAAAATATTTTCCTGAAAATCTTGTCTTAGAAGTTCCAGAAGGAATTGAAAAAATTGAAACTTCAAAAGGAAAACTTGATCCAAAAGATAAATTTTACCTAAAAGATCTGGTTTATTTGATGCTTCTTGTCTCCTCAAATCAAGCTGCCTATACCCTTCAAAAAGACCTCAATCTCGTTCCTTTAATGAACCTTGAAGCAAAAAGACTTGGTCTTAAACAAACCTTTTTTGAGGACGCCTCTGGTTTAAGTGAAAAAAATGTCTCTTCTGCTAAAGACATCGCTGTTTTGGTTTATTTTCTTTTAAAGCAAAAACCAGAAATTTTTGAGATTGAAAAAACCAAAGAAATCAAAATTACTTCTTTTAAAGGAAAAGTTTATCATTTAAAAAACAACCATCCTTTTATTAATTTCCCTAATTTTCTTGGTGGAAAAACCGGAACCCTTTCTTTATCTTTTCAAAATTTAGTTTCTGTTTTTAAAATTAAAGAAAAAATTATTGTCATTGTAGTTTTAGGTTCAAAAGATCGATTTAAAGACAGCCAAAAAATTTTAACCCAGATTTTAAAGGAAAACTAAATCATCTATGGAAGCCTTTGAACTTATTCGAATCTTTACTTTTTTCACCTTAAGCTTTCTTTTAGCAAAATTTTTAACTCCTTTTTGCTTTAAATTAATTTTAAAACTTAACTTAAAAAAACATATTAAAAAAGAAAATGCTCCAATTTATAGCTCGCTTCACCTTCACAAAGAAGGCACTCCAACTTGCGGTGGAATTATTGTCTGGCTTTCGGCGGCAATTTTAATTTTTCTTATTTTTGTTTTAGGAAAAATTTTTGATGGCTTTTTTAAAGCTTTGGATCCAATTAACCGCGCCCAAACCTATCTTCCAATGGCAGCTTTTTTTGGAGCCGCAATTTTAGGACTAATTGATGATCTTTTAGGCATCTTGGGCTATGATCGAAAAATCATCACCGTTCCCAGAAAAATTTTTATCTATTCTTTAATTGCCTTTGTTGGCGCTCTTTGGTTTTATTTAAAGCTTGATTGGGATGTGATCTATCTTCCAATTTTAGGACTTTTCCATTTTTCCTGGCTTTATATCTTCCTTTTTGCTTTGGTAATGATTTTCTGTGCTTTTTCTTCTAATGAAACCGATGGACTTGATGGACTTTGTGGTGGCACCATGCTTATTTCTTACATTCCTTTAATTGTTTTTTCTTTCTGCCTTCATCGTTATGACCTGGCCGCTTTTTTGGCAATTATTGTTGGAGCTTTGGTGGCTTTTCTTTGGGAAAATGTCTATCCGGCAAAATTTTTTGGTGGCGATACCCTCTCAATGAGTCTTGGAATTTGTTTTGGGGTGGTTTTGATGCTCACCAATACCTTATGGCTTCTGCCCTTTTTAGGAATTGTTTTCTTTTTAGAATCAGGCTCGGTTATCCTGCAGCTTTTTTCAAAAAAGTTTTTTAAAAGAAAAATTTTTATTTCAACTCCAATTCACCATCATTTTGAAGCTCAAGGAATTTCAGAGCCAAAAATTGTTTTTTGGTTTTGGATCATCCAAGCGATCGGCTCCTCTTTAGCTTTAATCTTTTTCTTTTTAGACAAATTTATCTAAATCAATTAAAATAAAATCGATGAAAGAGTATCTTTTTTTAGGCTTGCTTCAAGGAATTTTTGAATGGCTCCCAATTTCAAGTGAAGGCATTGTTTCTTTATTTTCTTCTTTTTTAAAAATGCCAAATCCAATTGATTTGGCACTTTATCTTCATCTTGGCACTCTTTTTTCAGCCATTATTTATTTTTATCATGACTGGAAAAAAATTATTTTTTTAAAAGATAAAAAAACTTTCAACTTTTTGTTAAAAACAACTTTAATTTCTCTTTTAGTAGGCGGGTTTTTTTACTTTTTGATTAAAGATTTTTCTTTTGGAGGAAGTTTTTTGATTTTGATGGGCGCCGGGCTTTTTTTAACTGGCTTCTTTCACAAAAAAAGCTTTTCTTTTAAAATTGATTTTGAAAAATTAGCTTTTTTAGTTGGATTTCTTCAAGGGCTTTCAGTTATTCCTGGAGTCTCTCGATCTGGTGCAACTATTTTTGGTCTTTCTTTAAGCTCTCTTCCACCAAAACAAATCTTAAAACTTTCCTATCTTCTTTCTGTCCCAGTGGTTCTTTTTGGCTCAATTTTTCTTTCTTTAAAAAATCCTTTCTTTTTTTCCAAAGAGGTTATCTTCTCTTCTTTAGTGGCTTTTCTAACTGGACTTTTAAGCTTAAAATTTTTATTAAAGGTCGCTTCAAAATTAAATTTTTCTAAATTTTGTTTTATCTTTGGTCTTCTTTGCCTTCTTGGAGGATTAATTGAATTTTTAAAATGAAAAAAATCATTGTCTTTAACTGGAAAATGAATCCGGAAAAAGAAATTGAGGCTCAAAAACTGGCTCAAGCCGTAGAAAAGTCAAAAACTTCTCAATTTGAAGTCATTATTTGCCCTCCTTTTGTTTATCTTGAAAGCTTAATCAAAAAATTCAAAAATCTAAAATTTGGGGCTCAAAACTGCTTCTGGGAAGAAAAAGGAGCCTTTACCGGAGAAATTTCTCCAAAAATGCTTAAAAATTTGAAAGTAAAATTTGTCATCTTAGGACATTCGGAAAGAAGAAAATATCTTAAAGAAAATGAAATCGAAATTGGAAAAAAGCTAAAAGCGGCGATAAAAAATAAATTAATCCCAATTTTTTGCCTTGGAGAAAGCCTTAAAGAAAGAGAAAAAAATTTAACCCAAAAAGTTTTGAAAAGACAGCTTCTTTCTTTAAAAGAAATTAAAGAAATAAAAAAACCAAAACTTTTAATTGCTTATGAACCAGTCTGGGCAATTGGCACTGGAAAAACCTGCCCTCCAGAAGAAGCGGTAAAAGTGATCCTTTATCTCAAAAAAATTTTAAATTCTTTTTTTAAATCAAAACCTTCTTTAGCTTTTCTTTATGGCGGTTCAGTTAATTCAAAAAATATCAAAGAATTTTTAAAACAAAAAGAAATTGATGGCGTTTTAGTTGGCGGGGCTTCCTTAAAAGAAAAAGAAATTTCTTTAATGCTTTCAAAATGAAAATCCTTCTTTTTAAAACCAAATCACCTTTTAAAGCTGGCTTTTTGCTGGCTTTCCTTTCTTTAATTTCAGCGCTCCTTGGAGTCTTAAGAGATGCTCTTTTGGCTTCCACTTTTGGAGCTTCAAGAGAGCTTGATCTTTATTATGCTTCGTTTCGAATCCCTGATTTTTTATATTCCATTTTGATTTTTGGTGCCACTTCTGCCGCTTTCATTCCTCTTTTCAATCAACTTTTAAAAAAGGATCCAAACAAAGCTTTCCTTTTTGCCAATCAATTTTTAAGGTTTATTTTTTTAATTTTACTTGGCGCTTCTTGCCTACTTTTCTTTTTAACTCCATTTTTGGTCAAAAAAATCATTGTTCCTGGCTTTGATTTGAATTCTCAAAAAGAAGTCATCTTTTTTAGCCGACTTTTACTTTTTCAATTTATCTTGCTTGGTATCTCTTCAGTTTTTGGAAGTTTGCTTCAAAGCTTTGAAAGATTTTTCTTATCAGGGCTAGCTCCAATTTTTTATAATCTAGGCATTCTTTTTGGAATTTTAATTTTTTCAAAATTTTTTGGTATTTTAGGAGTGGTTTTAGGAGTAATTTTTGGAGCTTTTCTTCATTTTTTAATTCAATTTTTAGGAGCAAAAAAACTTGGTTTTTCTTTTAAATTAAAATCAGAAAAAATTTTTTCTTTCAAAAAAATTTTTAATCTTTTCTTGCCAAGATCGCTTTCACTCTTTTCTCGTCAAATTAGCTTAGTTATTATCACTGCCTTAGCTTCCACCATTGGCTTTGGCGCCCTTTCTATTTTTAACTTAGTTCAAAATCTAACCTTTTTTGGTGCCAATTTGATAGGAGCTTCTTTTGCCATGGCGGCTTTTCCAAAACTTTCTCGTTTAAAAGAAGAAAAAATTGCTTTTAAAAAATTTTTTGAAAAGTTTTTTTTGAAAATCTTTCTTATTCTTTTTCTTTTGACTTTGTTTTATCTTCTATTTGGAAAATTTATTTTAAAACTTGTTTTGGCTCATGGAAAATTTCTTCCTTCTTTTGATCTAGCTTTAAAAGTTTTAATGATTTTTTCTTTAGGCATCATTCCTTGGGGAAGCGCCCCGATTTTGGTAAGAGCTTTTTTTGCATTAGAAGATTCTCTTACTCCCTTTTTAATTGGCATTTTTTCTGATTTTCTTTTTCTTATTTTAGCTTTCTTTCTTACTCAAAAATTTCAACTTTTTGGCTTAGCTTTTTCTTTTACTTTTCTTTGCTGGCTTCAATTTTTGCTTTTAATTTTTGCTTTAAAAAAATTCAAATTGACTTCTTCCTAAAAAGAAATTAAAATTTTTTGAAAAAACCATGCAAATCTCCTACTCTCAAATCGAAGTCTATTTGAAATGTCCCAAAAGATATTACTTTTCCTATGTTGAAAAAATTAAGCCTAAAAAATCAAAGGAGCAAATTTTTGGTAATGCCATTCATTTGGCTTTAAAGTTTTTACACCAACCCAAACCTTTACCACCAACTTTATCTCAAGTTCTAGATTATTTTAAAGAAGTCTGGGAAGAAGAAAGTGAAAAAGTTGAGTGGGACTGCAAAGAAGAAAAGGAAGCTTATTTTAAAGAAGGAGTGGAAATCTTAAAAGAATATTACCAAAAAAATCATCCTAAAAATTTCCTTGTGGTAGCCCTTGAAAAAAAGCTTTTAGCTAAACTCAAAGAAAGTCCTCATCCAGAAGCAAAAGAGCATACTTTAGTAGGAATTGTGGATCGAATTGACAAACTCCCTGAAGGAATGTTTGAAATTATTGATTATAAAACCCATCGAAAAATGCCATCTCAAAATCATCTCCAGCACAACCTTCAGCTTGGCATCTATGCTTTAGCTTTTGAACAAAACTGGCCGGCTTTTAAAAACCTTCCATTGAAGCTTTCCCTTTACTTTTTAAAACATTCTGAAAAACTTTCGGTTTATAAAACCACTCATCTCATTGAAAAAACCAAACAAAAAGTCTTAAAAGTGATTTCTTTAATTGAAAAGAAAAAATTTCCTCCATTTGTTTCTGAATTTTGTGATTACTGCAGTTATCGGAATATTTGTCCCATGTGGAAACATTTATATGAAGATTTATCTTCCCAAGAAAGAGAAATTGTTGATTTGGTCAATGAATATTTAACTTTGAAAAAACGCCAAGAAGAAGACCTTAAAAAAATCAAAAAATTAAGAGAAGAAATCAACCGCTATTGTGATCAAAAAGGTATTGAAAGAATTTTTGGTGATGAGGGTTATCTTAAAAGAGAATATCAAACCAGAACGAGTTTTGATTTCTCAAAAGTAAAAGAGCTTTTAGAACCTTTAGGGCTTTGGAATCAAGTTCTTGAGCCTTCTTCCAGAAAATTAAAAGAAATCTGGGATCTTATCCCAGAGAAAATTCAAGAAAAAATTGAAAAAGAAGCCAAGCAAGAAAAAGTTTGTAAAATTTTGAGAGCCGTTTTTAAAAAAGTGAAAAAGGAAAAAATTATTTCACCATAACAAAAGTTCTTTTTTTTCTTGAGCCATCAAAATTGGTTTTCATTTTTTTGTAAAATTTCACAATTCCTGATTTGACGGCATAAATGGTCCAGTCTCTTCCAACTTTTGTTCCTGGTCCAGGCAAAATCTTAGTGCCTCGCTGGCGCACCAAAATTTCCCCAGCTTTAACTTTCTGACCATCTGATCTTTTAACTCCAAGATATTTTGGTCGAGAGTCCCTTCCTAATTTAGTTGAACCTTTGGCTTTAACATGTGCCATGGCTAAAAAATTTTTTAAATTTTTTGAAGAAATGAAAAAAATTGGAAATGACCTTTGGTGGCTGGCAAAAGAAAATAAAAATTTTTTGCTTCTTTTTTTAATTTTCTTTTTATTTGGGCTTTTTTGTTTTGCCTTAGGCTTTCTTTTCTGTCTTTATCAAATCAAAATTCCTCCAATTATTATCGAAAAAAATCTTTAACCTTTCAAGACTTTTACTTTTATCTGGGAAACCACATCTTTTTCAAGCTTTATTTTTACCTCATATTCCTTAAACTCTTTTAAGGGTCTTTCCAGTAAAATTTGAGATTTTTTTAAAGGATAATTTCTTTTCAAAAGTTCTTTAAAAATTTTAGTTCTTGTCACCGAGCCATAAGGTTCCCCTTTGGGATTAACTTTTAATTTAAACTCTAAAACTTCATTTTGAAGCTTTTTGGCTAAATCTTCTGCTTCCTTTATCTTTTTCTCCATCTTTCTTCTCTGAGCTTCTTTTTGTTGCTCCAATCTTAAAATTGCTTCCTTGGTTGCCAGATAAGCTAGCCCTTTTCTTAAAAGGTAATTTCTGCCATAGCCATCTTTAACCTCAACAATATCTCCTTTCTTTCCCAAATTTTTGATATCTTCTTTTAAAATCACCTTCATCTTATCACTTCTAATTTAATCTTTTTTAAAAAATCTTCAAGTCCTATCTTTTCTCTTTTTTCAATTTCATTTAAAAGAACCTCTTTTGCTTTTTCAAGCTGAAGATCTTTTTCCTCTTCATTTTCAACTTCAAAATCAGGTGAAAGTCCTTTTCCTTCAATAATTTTGCCTGAAGGAAGCTGCCATAAAGCCACGGTGACTTTTAAAAAAGAGCCATCTGAAAGAGTTCTTACCTGCTGAACCGAACCTTTTCCAAAAGTTTTCTCTCCTACTAAAATTGCTTTTTGATGATCCTTTAAAGCTCCAGCTAAAATTTCTGCCGCTGAAGCCGTGCCTTGATTAACCAAAATCACTAATGGAAAGTCAGAAAAAACCCCTTCTCTTTTGGAGCGAAAAACATTTTCATTTCCGTCAGGAAAGACTTCTTTAACAATCACTTTTCCTTTTTCTAAAAACCAACTCGCAATTTCAATGGCAACATCTAAATAACCTCCGGTATTGTTTCTTAAATCAAGAATCACTCCTTCTGGATTTTCAAAAATAATCTCAAAGGCTTTTTTATAAAAAGCTTGGCTGAGATTGGGATTAAAGGTGTAAAGAGAAAGAATAGCAATCTTTTTTCCCTCTACTTTTTCAAATTTAAGATCAAGGGTTGGAACTTTGATTAAAGCTCGGACAATCTCAAAATCTTTTGGTTTTTCCCAACCCTCTCTTAAAATTGTTAAAACTACTTTGGTGCCAATCTTTCCTCTAATTTTTTTAACTGCTTCGGATAAAGAAAGATCCAGAGTTGAACTTCCATTGATGGCTAAAATGAGATCTCCAGGTTTTAATCCAGCTTTTTCAGCTGGACTACCTTTTAAAGGAGCGATAATTTTAAGCTTTCCTTTTTCTTTTCCAATTTCCGCCCCAATACCTCCAAATTCTCCTTCAATATCTTCTAAAAATTTTTGAGCCTCATCAGGTTTGAAAAATTCGGTGTAAGGATCATCAAGAGATTTTACCATTCCTTTAATCGCTCCATAAAGCATCTCTTTTGGTTTTAAATTTTCTTTTTTATAAAAATCTTTTTTTAAAATATCAACTGCTTCCCAAAAAAGAGAAAGATCAAAAGCTTCTTTTGAAAGATTTAAATTTTCTTTAACTGGCTCTTCTTTTAAATTTTCGGTAGCTTTAAAATTTTGAGCGCAAAAAAAGCCAGCAAAAAAAATAAAAACCGCTAAAACAAAAAAAGCAAAATTTTTAAAAAGAGAATTTTTTTTCATAAATTTTAACTTCTGATTTCAGCTTTAAGTTTTTCTTTCAAAGCCTGTTTAATTTTTTCAAACTCTTTTTCTACTTCTTCTTCAGTTAAAGTTCGATCTTTAGCTTGGAAAATGATATGAAAAGCTAGCGATTTCTTTCCTTCAGGCAAATTTTCTCCAAGATAAATATCAAAAAGATCCACATCTTCAACATATCTTGGTGATGCATCATAAATCACTTTCATAACATCATCAACTTTTACTTCAAAATCAACTAAAAGAGAAATATCTCGAATCACCGCTGGATATTTAGAAAGAGGCTGAAATTCTCTTTCTCCCAAAACGAGCTTTAAAATTTTATCAAAACAAAGTTCAAAAATACAAACTCTTGGTTTTTCTTTTAAAGGAATTTCAAACTCTTCTAAAACTTTTTCTTTAATTTCTCCAATAAATCCAAGAAGATTTCCTTTAAGATCAACAATCTCGCCAAATTTGAAAGGATGGAAAATTTCTTGAATTGACTTTAACTTTAAAGATTTTGGTTCTCTTAGATAATAATCATCTCGATCAAGCCCATTTTTCTCTAAAAAGCTTTCCAAAACTCCCTTCATTTCATAAAAAAGTTGATTGGGATCTTTTTCTTTTTTCCTTGCTAAAACCGCTCCAAAATGTTTTTCTTCAAAAAATCTTTTCCCTTTTTGATAGAAAATTTTGCCAATTTCAAAAGCTTTAACTTCACTTAAAAATTTAAAATTTAAAGCGACATTTTTTAAAAATCCAAAAACAAGATTACTTCTTAGATATTCAAATTCCTTTGAGGTTGGATTTAAAATCTTAATCTCTTCTTCAAGTTTCCAATCGGTTTTTCTTTTCATGGAATAGTTATAAACCTCATCAAAACCTAAAGAAACAAAAATATCTCTTATCTTTTCTTCAAAGATAACCTCATCTTTTTCTCTTTTAGGAAAAATCAAAGCTAAAGGTGGTTTTTCTTTTAGCTTTTCATAGCCAATCAAACGAGCCACTTCTTCAAAAAGATCAATTTCCAAGTTAAGATCAGCTCTCTCTTCCGGTGGTTCAATTAAAATTTTTTCTTTGCTTTCTTTGATGAGTTTCGCTCCTAGTTTTTCAAAAATCTTTTTTACCTGGCTTGGCAAGACTTTTTCTCCAAGATAGCTTTCATATTTTTCAAAATGAAAAGGAATAATTCTTCTTGGAGGTTTTTTGAAAAGATCATAAACTTCAACTATTTTGGCTTTCGGTTCAAATTTTAAAAGAAGCTCTAAAAGTCTTCTCATTCCAATTAAAGGAAGGAAAGGAGAAAGCTGATGAGAAAATCTAATTGAAGCTTGGCTTTCAAGTTTGAGATTTTTTGAAGCTAAATAAATACTCCTCCGATCAAAACTTGCCGCCTCAAATAGAACTTTTTTGGTATTAAAATCAACTTCAGCTAGCTTTCCTCCTTTAATTCCGGCAATGGCTAGCGGTCCTTTTTTAGAAGTAATCACTAAAACTTCCTTTCCAAGTTGATATTTTTCTTCTTCTAAAGTAACAATTTCTTCATTTCTTTTAGCTCTCCTTACAAAAATCTCAATTTTTCCTTTTTTATCTTCAATTTTTGAAGCATCAAAAGCATGAAGTGGTTGACCAGTTTCAAGCATGACATAGTTAGTTAAATCAACTATCAGGTTATAAGAATTAATTCCATAAAGCGCTAATCTTTCCTCAAGCCATTTTGGAGACTTTTTATTTTCAATTCCCTCAACTAAAACTCCAATGTATCTTGGAGTTAAGTTAAAATCTTCAATTTCAATTTTTACTTTTGGCTTTCCAGTTTTAATTTTTTTCAAAGGCTGTTTTAATTTTTGAAAATCAATTTTAAGTTTTGATTTAGGGAAAGCCAAAAAAATTTCTTTTGCCAGACCAAAATAACTTGCGGCATCATAGCGATTGGGAAGAATATCAACTTCTAAAAGAAAATCATTTTTTTCTTTTTTTATTTCAGTTTCAAATGAGTAAAGATTTAAAATTTCTGCCAGTTTTTCAGCTGGAGGAAGATTAGAAAGGTATTCTTTAAGCCAGCGATAGGAAAAAATCATAGTTTTTAGAATTGTCTAATAAATCTTAGATCACCTTGATAAAAAAGCCTGATATCAGGAATTTTATATTTTATCATTGCCAGCCGATCCACTCCAACTCCAAAAGCAAATCCTTGCCATCTTAAAGGATTAAGCCTGGCTGCTTCAAACACCTTAGGATGAACCATTCCCGCTCCCATCACTTCAAGCCATTCTCCTTCTTTTGCGCTTTGCGCTTTGCGCTTTGCGCTTAACCTAATATCAACCTCAACACTTGGTTCAGTAAAAGGAAAATAGCTTGGTCGAAGTCTAATTTCAACCTTTTCTTTAAAAAATTCCTTAAAAAAGTGCAAAATCACCGCTTTAAAATTTGCTAAAGAAACATCTTTTCCTACCATTAAACCTTCAACTTGATAAAATTGAATTTCATGATGGGCATCGGTTCTTTCATGTCTAAAAACTCTTCCAGGTGCAATAATCCGAAAAGGCGGCTGATGTTTTTCAAGATATCTTACCTGAACTGGTGAGGTATGGGTTCGGAGAAGATAGTTTTTTTCAAGCCAGAGAGTTGACCAAAGATCTCTTGCTGGATGATCTTCAGGAACATTTAAAGCATCAAAATTATAAAAACAGGTTTCAATCTCTGGACCTTCAACCACCTCAAAGCCCATTCTTCGAAAAATCTCTTTAATTTCTCTTAAAACTAAACTCAAAGGATGAAGATGTCCTAAAGAAATCTTTTTTCCAGGACAAGTTAAATCAACTTTTTCTCTCTCAAGCTTTTTTCTTTCCTCAATTTCTTTCAAAATCTTCTCTTTCTCCAAAAACAACTTTTCCATTTTTTCTTTTAAAAGATTTGCTTCTTTGCCGATCTTCCTTCTTTCCTCTAAGGAGAGCTCTTTTAAAGAACGCAAAATTTGGGTCAAAGCCCCTTTTCTTCCAAGATATTTCACCTTTAAAGTTTGAAGCTCCTCCAAGCTTTCAACTTTTTCTATTTCCTTTAAAAAATCTTTTTCAATTTGGGAAAGCTCCATTTTTTAAAAAAATTATCTTCATTTAAGAAAAAAAGTCAAAACTTAAAAACTTTTTTCAAAAAATTTTAAAACCCAAACTGCATCAAAACTACCACTTTCAAAAAACGCAAAGATATAAAAACCAAACTCCCAATCCTTGTTCTCAAATTCTTAAGAACATCAGAATAGCCCTCTTAAAAGCTCAAACAAGTCTTTCAACATGATTAAAAGCGAAAAAATTGAAAAAACCAAAGAATTTAGAAAATTAAAAAGAAAACAAAAATTTAAAAAAAATTTTAAAGAACAAAGTCTCAATCCCTTATTCTCAAATTCTTAAGAACATCAGAATTAAGAGAAAAAGCGGTGAAGTTGAAAATTAAAAAGGCTTAAAAGTAAATTTTGAGATTTTTGGTTAGAAACAAAAAAACAATTTTTGGAAGACCTCATTTCCGATAATATACTGTGAGTGTATATTACCAGAAACAAGAAAAATCAAAAACTTGAAAGTGAAAAACTTCCTTGATATAATGAAAAAATCATGGAAATCAAATTAAATGAACTCAAAGAAATTAAATTGAAAAAAGAAGCTCCTTTGGTTTTTCCTCTTTTTGAAGGAGAAGAAGTTGATTTAAAAGAATTAAACCTTTCAAAACCAGCTGAAAAAATTTTAAAAAACCTTAAGGAAGGAGAAAATGAAATTATTTTGACCGAAAAAGGAGAAAGAGTGATTTTTACTTGCTTGGGCAAAAAAGAAAAATTCAATGAAAAAAGATTCCGGATTTGGATCAGAAAAGTTTTTAGAGAGGCAAAATCAAAAAGATTGGAAAATTTTGAAATTGTTTTAGAAAACCTTCCTTTAAAAAAATCTTTTCTTGTCAAAGAAGCTGCCTGCAATCTTCTTTTAGCTAATTATCGATTTTTTAAAGGAAAAAAAGAAGAAGAAAAAGAGGTAAAAGAAGTTTCTCTTTTAATCAAAAATTCAAAAAGCTATCTTAAAGAGCTAAAAGAAGGAGAAATTATTGGAGAAGCGGTTAATTTTGCTCGGGAGCTTGCTAACCTCCCACCCTCAGAGCTTTATCCTCAAAAACTTGCTGAAAAAGTTAAAAAAGAGTTTAAAGGAAATTCCTTTAAAATAAAAGTTTTTGATGAAAAAGAATTAGAAAAACTTGGCTTTGAAGGAATTTTAAGAGTTGGTCAAGGAAGCAGCCATCCACCAAGATTGATTGTAATAAAATATTTTGGAAGAAAAGAAAGAAAAAACTTTGATTTGGGACTGGCTGGAAAAGGAGTAATTTTTGATAGTGGCGGACTTAATATTAAAAATTGGGAAGGAATGCTTGAAATGCATCTTGACAAATCCGGAGCCGCGGCAGTTTTAGGAGCGCTTCGAGCAATTTCTAAACTTAAACTTCCTTTAAACATTGTCGCCGCCATTCCAGCAGTTGAAAATTTACCTTCAGGAAAAAGCTATCATCCCCGAGATATTTTAAAACTTTACAATGGGAAAACCGTGGAAGTCATTCATACTGATGCTGAAGGAAGATTAATTTTAGCTGATGCTTTAAGTTTTCTCTCAAAAGATTTTAAGCCAAAATTTATTTTAGATGTTGCCACTTTATGTAAAGGCACCTTAGTTGCTTTAGGACAGCAAATTATGGCAGTTTTCACTAATCAAGAAAACCTTGAAGAAAAACTAAAACAGCTTGGAGAAAAATCAGGTGATTATCTTTGGATTTTTCCTTTATGGGAAGAATATCAAGAAGAAATTAAAAGTGATTTTGCTGAACTAAGAAATATTGGCAAAGGAGGATATGGCGATCCTATTAATGCCACTATCTTTTTGAAAAATTTTGTTGGTAATCTTCCTTGGATTCATATTGACATTGCTCCAACCATGAGTACGGTTGAAAGCCAAGCTCTAAGCAAAGGTGCCAGTGGCAGCGGAACTAGATTTTTAATTGCCTTTGCCCAAGAATTTTTAAAAGAATTCAAAAATGGCTAAAAAAAGAATTTTCATTGCCGTTCCAATTCCTCCAAAAATTAAAGAAGCGATTTTGCATTTAAGAGAAAAAGATCCTTTTTCTAAAATTAGATGCCGTTTTACCAAAAAAGAAAATCTTCATATCACTGTCCTTTTTTTAGGTTCAGTTGAAATTGAAAAACTTCCTTTAATAATTGAAACCACCAAAGAAGCAATCAAAAAAGTTCCTTTAGAAAAAAAAGAGGTTTTTTTAAATCGAGTTTGTTTTGGACCTTTTTCAAAACCAAGAATGATTTGGGTCACTGGAGAAAGTGAGTTTCTTGGAAAGCTTTCCCAAACCTTGAAAAAAGAATTTGAAAAAAAAGGAATTTTCTTTAAAAATAAAGAAAGAGAATTTTTGCTTCATGTCACCGTAGCTCGGTTTCAAAAAGGAGTGGTTTTGCCAAAAGAACTTAAAGATTTTGTCTTAAAAGTTGGCTGGCGATTTCCTTTAAAAAGAATTTTAGTCATGGAAAGCATTTTAAAACCAAAACAGCAACCTGATTATATTGTTTTAGAAGAAATTCCTTTGAAGCTGCCGGGATAGCTCAGCGGTAGAGCGACGGTTTCGTAAACCGTAGGTCGAGGGTTCGAATCCCTCTCCCGGCTTTTTAAAAAACCCGGCCTAAAAAGCCGGGTTTTTAAATTCCAGTAAGAAGATGAAAAAGAAAATTTATCACTGGCCAAATTAAAGGAAAACCAAAGAAGAGAAAAATTATCAAAATGATAGGACCATAAAGTTCTAAGAAAGACAAAAGAGGCGCCCAAGAAGCTGGCGCTAAAGAAAAAAGAATTTTTGAGCCATCAAGCGGAGGAATTGGAACCAAATTAAAAATTGCCAAAAGAAGGTTGATATAAACAATCCAAGAAAAAAACAAGGTTAAAGAAGGATTTAAAGGAGAAAAAATTCTTAAAAAAATTCCAAAGATAATCGCTAAAGCAAGATTAGCTGCTGGGCCGGCAAAAGCAACCAAGCCAATATCTCTTTTTGGGTTTTTTAAAAGCAAAGGATTAACCGGCACTGGTTTTGCCCAACCAAAAACCGCTTTTCCTTGGGAAATAAAAAATAAAGTTAAAGGCACAATAAAAGATCCCCAAAAATCAAGATGCTTGATTGGATTTAAAGTTAACCTTCCAGATTCTTTGGCAGTTGGATCACCAAGATGATAAGCCACGGCTCCATGACTGACTTCATGAATGACCACTGCAAAAAGTAAAATTAAAAGTTGAGCTAAAAAATAAATTGCTTCCATAATTGAAAAATTTTTAAATTTTTTTATAATACTTCATCGATGCCCCGCTGTGAGCTTTGCAAGAAAAAATCTATCACTATTGTAACCCGAAAAAAGCTTCGAGGCAAGTATAATCCAACTGGAAAAAAACGCCAGCACCCCAATCTTCAATGGGTCACTTTGCC
>Ga0190303_1000147_pt1 | contig 29354 bp, 50 predicted proteins | sample 48700701_MG_FD_161672 | JGI IMG/M metagenome (GOLD analysis project Ga0190303, IMG submission 161672) | Hydrothermal vent sediment bacterial communities from Southern Trench, Guaymas Basin, Mexico - 4870-07-0-1_MG | ecosystem: Environmental > Aquatic > Marine > Hydrothermal vents > Sediment ... | reverse complement strand
GAAAATTGGGATCAAAGTAACCGCTAGAACCGCAAGAAAGACGTTTGAAACTCTTATGACAATAAAGAGGGTTTCGCCTTGGGCGATAAACTATTGGCTCGGACATAAGGGCGGAGTTCCAGACATATACAAGGACAAGGTTAAGTTGCTCGATTTCCTGCGTGAGAACATAGTTGAAAATCATTATATGAATAGGTTTTTGTAAGTCTACTGGAAATGTAACAAATATTGTTAAATATTGTTAAATATTAAGTAAAAATGGATGGTACATAATTGGATAAAAGCGTGTAAACGAGCTCTAGTGAGAATTATAGATGTGTTAATGGCAATCGCGATAGCGTATCTGGGAGTTAGCATCGCATACTCGTTTTTAAAGTCCTATGGCTTGAGTGCGCATGGTATTATAGGATGTCTGAGCACCTTGACACTTGCGACAGTCGGAATAGTTCACATTCTTAAAGGTGGTTTAAATGCCGTTCATCACCGTTAAAATATCTAAAGAGCTGAACGAAAAGCTCGAAAGGTTGAAAAATCTGAAAGGATTTGAAACGAAAAGCGAAATTATTCGACAAGCTCTCAGGGAATTTATAGAGGCTAACTTGGGAACGGTGGAAACTGAAACAAGGGAGCAAGGTGTGGAGGAAAAAGAAACGGAAATCATATTGCAAGGGAGTACCGCGAAAGTTGAAAAACAAGCATTGCCGAGAAAAAAGGTAATCAAAAGAATAGATGAAGTTTTGGAGAGGTTGGGTAAATAATTTCGCTAACTGTAAATTTGAGTGGTTGAAATGAGAGGAAATAAACCTAAACGAATCGCTCAAAAATTGAAAAATGAACTCAATAGGGAATTTGCAGATAAAGACTTCTACCGCATTGGAGTTATACTTGTTCTTATTGGAGGGGTTTACAATTTATTAGCCTCACTCGGTTTTTTGGACCATATGTTTTCCATAGAGGGATTAGTCTACATCATTTATGGTTTTGTTTGGGTACTAGCTTCGAAGCTGTAATCTAAAAAACCGCTCAAACTCCTTCTTTCATTAATATAATCCTTATTATATTATTAAATACGCGCCCGTGGCGGAAATTTTCACCAACATTTTCGGTTAATAAGCCTTAATCGAAATCGGTTATATGAGCTTCTTTTTTGATTCTGTTTTTATCTAGATAATTAAAATTGATAAGATTATATTGATTTGGTTTGTTGGGTTTACGAACCATTGACCTTAGACAAATTCTTTGAAATAAAAATAACAAAATTTTTTTAGGATTTTTATAAACTCTTCTTGTAAAAATCGCAGATCACTCCATTTCTGACTGTTTTATATTGGGATGATTATATTGTTGAATAATTATAAAAATATAAAAATAAAAATATCAAATTTAAATTATAGTTTGCGTTTGTTTTTATTCCGTTGCTTGTTCAAGTCCAACACCAAGTTTAGGTGCTAGTAGTCTTTGATTCTTTTCAATCCAATTTAAATGATTTCTTAATGTTTGATAATCAACGCCCATTATTTCGGCAATTTTTTTCACACTCAATCTTTTTTCTCGTTGCAGAGCAAAGCAAAGCTTGTAAAAATTCCAAGCAATATTTTTCATACGCCTCAAGGTTCTCCCATCGATGCCAACGGAAACATTTCCCTCCTTGTAGGCTCGGATCATCTCTTTTGCATCCTCACGGATTTTCTTCTTCCTTCGCTTAGCCCAAACTTCGTATTTGTTCGCTAGGGAATCGGAAGGCTTATTTATTGGCACAGGGTTGGGATCGATGATTTTTCCATCTTGAAAAATTACGAATTTCTCGAATTTCAAAACATCACGAAGAAAATCATAACGTTTCTTGAAAAACGTTGCTGAAACGATTTGTTTCTCTCTGTCCACATTATGAGCATGAATAATGTAATTTAGCAAGATTCTAACGTTTTTGTCGATTAAAGCGAGTGATGGAACGGTGAAAAAAATTCCAATGTTTCTCTCTCTTATCACTTGCAAAACGTAGCCGATCAAACGGTTCTGTAGGGTTTGCCACTCCCTGCTTGGAATTCCAACTCCAGCCTCATCCCATACAATGACTTCTCCTCGTTCAACTGAATCTACTAGCTCTAAAAACTCCTCGGGCTCTGAGCAAACCTTTTTAATACTGAATTCAGGATCTAGAATTTCGGCAATTGCCAAAGCTGAGTAAGATTTTCCACTACCACTTTCACCGACAAAAGTTACAAGCAAAGATTTTCTTTTAATCCAAATGTGAGAATCAAATTCGCTGATAATGTATTGCAATCGGTTATCTAGAGATTTCCAACGTTCAGATTCTCTAAGCTCTGGAGTTACCATTGTATCACCTTTTTTTATTTTATTCTTCCTCAACCTTGATTTTCTCTAACTTCCTTCCCTCGATTTCTTCTTCTTTTTCCTCTTCTTTTAGTTCGCTAACTCCGTATTTGTTGAAAACGTCATCAATCACTTCATCATCGAAAATGCTTTGCAATTCAATTCTTAAATCTTCAAAGAACTCCCACTCTCTGTAAACATCTTCTTTTCCGACCTTGAAGACTTTTCTTGTGCAAGCTACAAGCCATCTCAACAGCATTTCGTGATAAATACGATGTAATTCATCCATTTGGCTTTCTCTTTCTTCTTCAACTCTGGCTCTCGCCTCCATGTTCTCTGTTTTCTCCAACATATTGGCATAGTAATCTGAAAGGATTTCGAAGAACTCGCTCATAACAAGCTTGTATTTCCTTAAAATCTCTCGTTCACGCTTTGTGAGTTGTGGAGTAGAGTATTGCTCATACATCCTTACCATTTCATCAAAAGAACATTGTCCGTTTGCGTAGCTTTCCGAGAAAACTATCAGATGATGGTATAAAACGTATTCAAAGTTTAATTCGTATTCAACGGGTGGAATTTTCCTAAACACAACCTTTCACCCAAGTTCGAATATCGAACTTTTATTTTTTCATTTTTATAATCGGTTTAATTTTTAAACTAATTATGGTCAATATGGTTTAAATTTTAAACCAAATTTTTATTAGCCAGTTTAAATTTTAAACCAACTCACCACCATTTGGTTTAATTTTTCAACTTTCAAAGTTTAATTTTTCAAGCAACTTGACTTCAATTGGTTTACAAATTAAACTTTAATAAGAAAGTATATATATAGTTTGGCAAAAATTTACATTGTTAGGAGGTGGAACTCAAGACATGTTCGGATGGCTTAAAGATAAGAGAGGTATTGCCAACGCAGTTGGGTTAGTAATTCTGATTACTGTAGGTCTAATAATTGGAGCAGCAGTTATTGCACAAGTTGGTAATGTTGCAACAGACATTGCAGCGAGTGTAAATGATACAACGGCTCAGAACTTCATTAGTAACGTAATATCCAACGCATGGAATGCAATGAACTTGTTCGTGATTGCGTTAATCCTAGTTGCAATAGGATTCATAATGACATTGCTGTATAAGGCATTCGGAGGAGGCGGAGGAGTCTAACACTAATGAACAACTTTGAAGAGTGGTTTTACTTCAAAAGAGTTAGCAAGAACCTTGAAAAGTTTAAGCTCGATGCCTTAAAACTCAAGCCAAGAAATACTCCACCAGAGAACAAGCTCAATCAGCTTATTGCAAGATTGGAAAGACTTGTGAGGTATTTTTAATGCACTACATTATTTTTTTATTTTTAGCCACGCTTGGCATTGCCTTGTATGCAATAGGCGTAATCTCGAAAAGAGCCAGTCTTGTAATTCTTGCTCTTATTATTAACGCTGGAAATATTCTGGCTCCTTGGACTGTTGAACTGCCTGTTGGACACATCACTTACAATGAGAGTAATTCCACAACCGAGATGTTCAGAACCGTTTACATTTACGATTATTTGGATACGACGACTAAAATCGTTTTGAGTTTGGTTTTCCTCGCACTTTTCATAATGTGCCTTTACGTAATCCTTTACTACACCTTTAAAGTGCCTGAGGAGGAAGCCGAGTTGTAAATGAGGTGAGTTTGCTTGTTCTGGAGGAGGAAAAACAAGAATTTTGATCGAGAAGTTGTGGAGGTTAGGGAAGAGCAGCAGCAAATGCCTCAACAACAGCAACAACACCACTTCGATGCAAGAAGGATTTTCAGCGACACGATAATGATGTTTGCCCATCCTTGGGATGTTCCGCCAGACATAAAAGCTAAACACCCCGTTTACACGGGTTGGGATGCAGCTACAAGTGACTTGAACGACGATGAAATGAAAGGCATGAGACTGAAAATGAGCGCATTGAACGACTTGATGATGGCTTTACTTTTCAGACCTGTGGAGATTGACAGAAACGGACTGAAGATTATGAGTAGAGACATGCAAGCTGAGGATTTGGCATTGCTCAGGCTCAAAAAATCGAGATACGGTAGAATATTGCAGTTGGCAATCTCGACCATCACGGAGCACAGGTATGTTAGTAAAGAGAGCGGAGGAGGGGGCGGAGGAGGAGAAGGCAAAAGGAGATGGAGGTTTTTCTAAAGGGGGTGTAGGAAATTAGATTAATTTTGATATTGGGTTGTCTGATTCCAGCGGTGCTTGGAGTAATAGGCTACATGATGTTATTCAAGCCAACAATGGTTGTAATTGGTTCATATCTACTATTGTTTGCTGGAATTATAGGGACAATGCAATTGCTTTTCATATCGCTAGTAACTCCAACATCGCTATCTTTATTGGAAGCTAAACTGAAAAGAGCGACATTGCTTTTAATTTGGTTTGAAAATGCACAAGTTAAACCGTTTGTAACGAAGATGGAAAGCGGTTGGTTATGGATAAAGAAAAAACCGTATTTCCTTGTAAGCTCTTATGAGGATAAAGGTTATCTCGACGGAATTCCGACATACTTCGCTTACAGAGGCGTTGGTAAAACTTTGAACCCAAAGGCGATGGCAGACATTACCTTGCTTGAGAAATACGGAATCAAATTCGATGACTTGGAAAGAGAGATCAAAGAGAGGGGAGTTATACCGATCGTCGATGTAACGGATGAAGGGGAGTTGGTTTATGTCTATGGCGAAGGTAAAGGTGAGAGAGAAGGTTCGGAGTAAGTTGAACTTAAAAGGATTGGGAAAATTCTTCAAGCGTGAGAAAAAAACCGTTACAATACCTGAAGCTTTCAAAATCGCATATCCCGCAATAAGAGATGGAGTAACCTTTTTGTTTGCAATAAATCCCGCTTACGCTTACAATTGGGCGATAAATACAAACACTTATTTAATTGCAACAGCTTTAAAGAAATATGAGGAAGCTGTAAGGACAGAGAAAACAAGAGAAATGCTTGATTGGCTTAAAATCGTTGTGCCATTGGTAATATTGTTCATTGGAATGGCAATGGCTTTCTACATAGTTGTGATGGCTTTAGGCGGTGGAGCATTCAAAATGCCATCTATAATACCCCATACACCATCTCCAGCTCCAACTCCTCCTCCTGGAAGTAAAGTTGTTTGAAGAGGTGTAGAGATTGAGCTCTCCTCCCGTAGTTAGAGCTGGAGGAATAACAAGAAGTAGAAGAAAAAGCTCTCCTCCCGTAGTTAGAGCTGGAGGAATAACAAGAAGTAGAAGCACATCTCCAGCGGGATTTTCCACATCTGATTCATCGCTAAAATCAAAACCTGTGGGACATACTGTGCAAAGATTTGGAGCTACATACGTTCACGTCGGTGGAGGTCAATACGTTAGAGCAGATCAAGCTCACAATTACGGTGTAAAAACTTCAACAAAAGGTGTTGCTGGAACTGAAAGATCAAAAGCAAAGGCAACGATTGAAAAAGTTGGAGAGACTAAGCAACCAACGATTTACGAGAATAAGCCAGAACATCTAAGAGCTTGGAAAAGTTATCTCAAAAAATTTGGTTCATCTTTCGTTACGACTGATCCCTACGCTAAGCCAATTGAAATTAGAGAGGTTGGAGGTTACAAGGGAGTTTTTGTAAAAGTAGGTGAAGATGAATATGGAAATCCGAGATACGAACTGAGAGCAATTCAAACTCCAGAGGGTAAGCTAATCTCAATCAAAGGTGAATATGGTAAGAACTTGCGTTTGAAAGAAACTGACATTGAAACATTAAAAGTTGAACTGGCTAAAGAACTGGCTGGAGAGACCGAGGAACAAGCTAAAAAGCCACCAGTTGTTAAAGCAAAAGAGAAAATGACTGAAAAGGAAAGACTGAAGCAAAAAGTTATGGAAGAATACGGTTTATCTGAGGCTGAAGCTGAGAAGGTTGTAAAAAAGGCAACACAATTGAAGAAACAACAAGCTAAGCAATACGCAAGAATGGGTTTTGGATTACCAACGGAAGGACATTTAAGAAGGCTTGCTTTGGAGGAGTTAAAGAAGAGAGAGGAGTTTAAGGGAATTACAGCTGGCATTGCCTACGATGCATCGTTAAGAAGACTTGCCACAGAAGAATTAGAGAAAGAGTATAAAGAAAAATTTGAAAAGCTATCTCCAGCGATGAAAGCGTGGCTTGCAGAGCAAGGAGAAATCACACCAGAAAAAATTGATAAAGCCTTGAAAATGGAGGAGCAATATCGCAAGGAATCCGTGTTTTACGACATCGGTTATCATTTGACGAAGCTCGGTGAGGATTTGCAGAAATCCATTGACGAGATGTGGAAGACTTACGCTCCGAAGCTAGTTCCTTGGGAAATCAAGGCTTTGCCATCCTTAATTGGAGAGGAAAGAATTAAAGGAGCTCAGCAAAAGGTTGAGGAAGTAAAAACCGCTTTACAGCAAAAACCTTCGTGGGTTCCTGAGGAAACTTGGAAGGAGGTTCAGAAAACAAGAAAAGAAAGGAAAATTAAGGTTGAGGAGATTCCAGCTAAGGTTGCTGGTGGCTTTGTTACAGCTCCGCTCTTTGCATTCGGTGGTTTATCACAAGCTGTCGGCTCGGCTCAAATAGGATTGAGCAAAGGCGAGATTGAGAAAGGCTTGCTTGCAAAGGAGCTTGGTTTTGCTGAGGCGGGATTGATTCCAATTAAAACTGGAAAGGTAAGCGTTAGCTATCCTAAGCCAACATCGGTTGTAAGTAAGGTGGCAACAAAGGTTAAGGCATTGCCAGAACAAATTAAAACAAAGCTTAAAGAATACGAACCTTACGAAGTTAGGCATTACATCAAAACCTCAAGCGGTGAGAAAATTTACATCGATACCGCTGGCGGTAAGGGATTAGAGTACTTCCCAAACATTAAAATCAAAAACGTTAAGCAAGTAAGCACGAAAGTCGTGAAAACCGCAGGAATAGGCAAGGTTAAGAAGGTTACGGTTGTTGGCGAGGGAGTGCCAGAGAAGGGAGTCAGAACTGAAGCTGAAGCATATAAAGAAGCTGAAGCTAAGGCTTTAAGCGTTCTGGAGGAGAAATTGGGTTACAAATTTGAAACTGAGCCAGAAATACAAGCTTATGGCTATGAAATCTTGTTCAAGAATAAGCTTGGTAAGAGAGCAATTGCAAGAGTTGAGCAAAAGAGAGATACTGGCAGAGTTACAGCTATGGTCATCCACGACATACAGGTTAAGCCAACGAGAATGGCTTATGTCGGATTGAAGGGTGAAGGTGTGCTTAAAGAGTTTGAGCAAAAAGGAAAGGCTAAGGTTTTATCGTGGAAGGTAGTTGAGGAAAAACCGCTATTTGAACAAGAATCCGAGGGTTACAGAAGGATTTTCCTTGAGGGTGCTGATGTTTTAGTAAAGCCAGAGGATTTGGCTAAGGAAACACCGAAGCCTAAGCCGAAACAAAGGAAGATAACCAAAGATACGCTAAAAGACATTCAAGAAATATTGAAGCCAGAGAAGGAGGAGAAAGGCGAGAAGCCGAGTAAGAGTAAAGGCGAACCATCAAAGCAAAGAGCAGAGTTGAAATTGGAGAAGAAGGAGAAAGCAAAAGAGCCAGAGGGATTCTATGATTTGGGTGTGAAAGAATACATCGATACGATACAAGAAACTTTAACTGAACCTCTCAGAACTCCAGAGAAGCCGTTAGAGTTTGGAGTTAGAGACATTACCTATCCCAAGCTCATACCTAGAATTTTCCAAGCTCCAGAGGTTGGAATAAAAGCCGATGTATCGAACATGATGGATGAAGCAAACAAGTTGATGAGAGATTTAACTAGAGATTTCACGCAGGAACCACAGCAAAAGCCGCAGGAAAGACCTAGAGGGAAAGTTGGAGAAAGACCAGAAGAGAGACCAAAGATTGGTGAGAGATATTTTGATATTCCATTTGAGACTCCAAAGATTACCGATATTGAGATTACGATTCCAAGAAGTATTCCAAAACCAACACCAATTCCTCCTCCGCCTCCTCCTCCGCCTCCTCCACCACCAGAGCCTACAAAGGAGCAAATAACTCCAATACAAGCTCCGCCTCCTCCGCCAGCAAAGCCACCGTCATTATTTGAACCATTTAGGTTTAGTTTCAGAAATATTGCCAGAGCTATAAAGATTAATCCCGTTGCTGAGAATCCATTTGATTTTGCACTAGGAAAAGGGAAAGGAATGAGTATGAAAGAATTTGCATCATTGGGAGCAGATTTGTTCAAGCCACCAAAACCACCAAAAGCTAAGAAAAAAGGTAAGAAAAAAGACATCTTTGACATTAAAGAATTTCTAAGACTATGAGATGGCTTTTAATTTTTTTAATTTTTTGTATAGTTTGGGTTGGAGTGCTAAGCACAAATGCTGATCTCTCTAATTTATTGGCAAAGGCTTTACCAAAAGATGTTCAAGAAAAACTTGAAGCTACCAAGAAGGTTTACTACACTACTCCAGAGAAAAGTAAGGAAGCTATAGTTTATTTAAATTCTAGAATACCAAATTACATCGTTTGGGATGAAAAATGCTATAAATTTGCAATGTTTAGAGCGAAAGATATGGTTTTCAGGAAATATTTCGATCATAAAACTCCAGAAGGTAAAATGTTTAATGAATTTGCGCCAAAATTTGATTTACCATCACAAGGTATAGGAGAATGTATTGTAATTCATATAGGTGTTGAAAATAAGGATCTTGAGAAGCTTTCAATAGAGACATGGATAAGAAGTTACGATCATGCTAAAATTTTGAAATCTTGCAATCGTGGAGCTATAGCTTGTTATGATAATATATGTGTGTTCATCGGAAGGTTGGTATGATGACATCAAATAAAATAAAACATTATTTAATTAATTTAATAAAAAATGATAAGGGTAGTGCATACGCTTGGCTAGTGTTTTTCGTTTTCATTTTCGCATTTGCAACAGCTTGGTATTTCGCTTTGGAGCCAATCTGGAAATACGCAATCGATGTTGCCATTGAGAACGATTATGTGAGCTTACCAGGAGCAAACTTCATTTACATCTTCTTTGCCAACATCTTACCGTATTTCCCTTTCTTGGTGTTCATTTTGGCTTTAATGGCTCATCTGAAGTATGCGAGCACAACGAAAAGAGAGGGTTGGTAATGTTTAACGGAAACGAAGGTTATCTGAGAGCTTTAATGCTTTTGATTTTGTTCTTGGTAGCTCTGTTACTCTCATTCTCGTTCATAATTTATCCCTTACTAACATCGCTGAAGTCTGCGATGACAGAAAGCAACATGTGGACTGCTAAAGCCGAAGAATTTTACAACAAAAGTCTTTGGGCTATAACCGCTTTTACAGCTATAACTGTGGTTGGAGTTTTTATTTGGTTCTTGGCTAGACTTGCAAAGAGGGAAGAATATGAATGGTATCGCTAGGTTTAGGAAATTGTTAATCTTGATAATCTTGTTCACGCTTACTTTGTCTTACCTATCTTGCTTTGCAAAAGCTGCAAACATTACACCTCCGCTAGCCAACGATCCCAGCTTGGTTCTGAGGTTGAGCTTTGACGTTGTACCATCGCAACTGCTTTACGATTACACGACTGACTGGCTTGACGGTTGGACTTGTTTTAGCAATTATGGGAGCTGCCAAGGTGGTAATGTTGTTACACTTGAATCAGCAGGTACGAATGATGTCGTTGGTATTCAAAAAAACTTTATAGCTGATGGAAAAATTGCGATTGAATTTGACTTGGTAGAGAAGACCGCTTCTGCATTTTATCTAGAAGTAATAGAAGATGGCACTACCAAGTTTAAAAAACAATTTGAGGAAGTAGGGCATCACAGAGTTGAACTAAGTGTGAATGGTTCGTTTACGGTAAAATTTTACCTTCGCGATTCTCTCCCTGATACCTTTGCTAAACTAGACAATGTTATTGTGGGAACGATCGTTGAGGATTCAAGCGGTAACAACAATGATGGCTATGTGTTTGGAGCTACAAGAACAACAGGAAGATACGGCTATGCTTTGCAATTTGATGGAGAGGATGATTATGTTGAAATTCCATATAGTGATAGTTTGAATGCTTCCAATTATGATGTAATAACAATAGCAGTTTGGGCTAACAGAAAAGGGACACAGTCTGGTGGGGGATTTGGATTTAGAACTTGGATAGTTAGTTGGGGACATGTAGATGGAGGCGGTGGGATAGGTCTTGCACTGGACGGCACTTCGTATGTTAATACATTGCGTTACGAAATAGTTACAATAAATGGACGAAATATAATAAATTCTCCAGTGAACATTCCTTACAACGAATGGCATTTTTATGTCGTTACATACAAAACAAGTGGAGAGTATTCTATTTGGGTAGATGGAAATTTGATAGAAAGCGGAACAGTTCCGTATCCAGGTCCGATTAAGCAAGACCCAGACTACATAAATTGGCACATTGGTAAAATAGATGTTTGGGGTGAATATTTTAATGGCATTATCGACGAAGTTCGCATTTACAACCGAGCACTCAGCGATGAAGAAATAAAATCGATGTACGAAAGACTAAGAGTCAAATTCTACGATGAAACAAACAACAACAAAATAAAAGCTAACCTAACGGTTTACAATCAATCCGTAACCATAGATGTTCCAGTCGACGACGTAACGAAAGAGGGAGTTTTATTCTGGAATCAGATAGGAAATGGAACTTACATCTTGAGAGCATCAGCTACGGATTATCCCGAAAGATACAGGATTGTAAACATATCTGGCTATTCGGAAGTAAATTTCTATCTTTGCCCCTCATCGGAAGCCGTGTTGAACGAAATTACAATCATCGACTACTCAAACAAATTTTATTCGAGCACTACACACGTCTGGCTTGTAAAGGATAACAGCAAGATCGTTGATGACAGATACATCAATCTTGAGCATAAGGTAATGCTTTTATTCCAATCTGGAGCATTCTACACCGTTTACATAAGCAATGGAGAAGATACCAGAGCCTTAGGATTTATTCAAGCGGATCCAAGTGGATACATGACTATTTACATTACTCCACTTGAATTTCCGAGTGTGCAATACGCAAGCGTGAGCTTTAACATTACAAACGATAATGGAACCATCATTGTGCAATGGCACACCCTTAAAGGCACGACGTCGGCGGTTCAAGTAATCGTAAACAACAGCACGTCGACAGTTTTTATCGCAAACGCCACTACGGGGGATGGAAAAACCGTATTTTACGGAGATCCAAATGAGACTTACAAAGTTTCGTTCATTGCTCAAAATTCATTCGAAAACGTCTCATTCAGCACGATGACTGGCATTTTAATGCCTGCAATAACTTTCACACAACCGTATGCAGGGAAAATTGAAGTTGTTACGGTTCAACAATTGCCAGCGTGGATGAGAATAATTTTCTTCGGCGGTTTGTGTGTTTTTGTTGCACTATTGTTCAAAAGAAGTCATACACCTATAGGATTGAGTTTGGCACTTGCATTGGCAGCAACATTTACATACATGAAGATTCTACCGCTTACCCAAAACTTGCTTTGGATTCTAGCGTTTTTGGTAGCGTTGAGCTATTTCTTGTATTACAAGAAGAGGTGAAATAGTTGATTGACTTCGGTAAAATCTGGAAATTTTTGTTTTTCTTCAACCTAGCTGTCTTGCTCGTTAATTTCACGGGAATATTTCCAGAAAGCTGGAATCCTTACCTTAAAGGCATTGAAGAATCCTATAACACCATTCACGAACAGCTAACAAATTTCTCAACCATCAGCGAACAAAACATACTTGCTCAAGCTGGAGCTATGGGTTTCATCGCTTGGATAGGTATTAAACTCGTTCTACAGCTTACGCTTTTAGCTCCCTATTACGTTTCTGTTACTTTGGACAACATTTTCTCATCTTTAGGTGTGCCTGGAGTTATAAGTTACTCAATCATGCTTTTGACTTACATGAGCTTTATATTTTGGATTGTAGATGTGTTTAGAGGTAGAAGCTTATCATCGGATTAGGTGGTTGGATGTTAAGCTTGATTACACTTCCAGCGTTTAACATTTCGGATAAAATGGCTGTAATTCAAAGATATACCGACTTAGCAAATCCCGGATGGATTGAACCCGTGCTATACGTATTCAACCCACTAAAGGATTGGGGAATGTTGATGGTGATTTTATTCACGATGGGAATCACTTACATCAGAACAAACAATTTGGCTGCGTTAGCCTTCACAATGCTGCTGTTCAGCGGGTTGGTCATGGCTTACGTGCCAACGCTTGGAGCAAAGCTAGCATATCTGATCATCATTTTCACATTCGCTGGAGTTCTTTACCGAATATTTGGCAAGAGGTAATTGATAAAAAAGTTTATATAAAAAGGTGGTTCAAAATGTCTCAAAGGAAAAAGAAGAGAAGGAAGCCAGCAACGGTAATGATAATATGGGAGCACGGCGACAAAACATTAGCCAAGCTCATAGAAAACCACAAAAAACTGATAGAGGGGGATGTAGATTTGATTTTGAAGAAGTTGGGTTTGAAGTAGAGGGTTAGGAGGTGTGTTAGTTGGGTAGAGTTGGTAGAAAGGGAAGAGGTAGGAGAAAAAGAGCCAGAAAAGGAAAGGGAGGGTTGGAGGGAGAATTGAAGAAATTTGCTTTAAGTCCGAATGCGTTGGGAAAGCCTGAAGACATAAAAAAGATTGTGCTCGGTTGAGGTGGAAAAATGGCGAGAGGGAGGAGAGGAGGGAGAAGAGGTAGAAAGAAGAGAGGAAGAAGGAAAAAAGGCGGAGGATTGTTCAAACCTCCAAGGCACAAAGATTTGGCTGCAATAGTAACGTTCTCAAGCGTGCAAGGTGCTAAGAAAGCTGCAGCTACATTGCTCAAGCTCTTCAGAAGATCGAGCAGAAAGAGAAAGCTTGTGATACTGAGAGCTACACAGTATGCAGCCAACAGAGCTAGAGCTGGAGCTAAGAATCCGAAGTTCGATGAGGAAACAAAGAGAAAATGGCTTGCAGTTAGTAAAGTTTATGAGAGAGCTTCCGAGATAATGCAAAGGGAATATGAAAGGGAGAAAGGTAAGGTTAAAAGAGTTGGAGAGAGGAGAGTTAGAAGAGTTAAAGTTAGAAGGGTTAGAAGAGTTACACCGCGAAGAAAAGTTGTCAAAGCTGAGAGTGGAGTTGTTAAGGTTGTCAGAAGAATGTTTTGAGGGGGTGGAGGGAGTTGGCTAGGGCTAAGAAGAGAAAAGTTAGTAGGAGGAAAAAGAGAAGCAAAAAGGCGAAGAAATCCGAATCCGTAATAGGAAAAAAGGTTCAAAGGGTTGGATGGGGCAAAGTAAACAAACAAGGCTATTACAAAAGAGGAAAAAGGTTAGCTAAGTATAATCCCGCAAGGGATGCTAGGTTTAAGTCTAAATACTTGCCAGAACTTGGCAAACCATTCAGCGGCGATGACAGAACAGTTTATTACGTTGTAAGAAAATCTACTGGAAGACTGGCGACAAATAGAGTTTTCTACAGCTACAAACAGATTCCAAAAGAGTTCAAGAATTCAAAGAAGTATGCGATAAAGATTGGTTGGATTTAAGAGTGATAAAGTGATTAAAGGTGATTCCATGCTAAAGCTTGGTAAAGCCAAAAAGATTGGAAAGGTTAAGAGGAGCAAAGATTCAATCTGCTGGGTTGATGCTCAAGGAAACGTTTGGGAGAGAAAGATTGTAAGAGGAAGAAAAAGAACGAGAAGCAAGGGAAAAAGAAAAAAGAGAAGTTAAAATATTTATTTTTTAATTTTAATTTTTTTATTCTATTTTTTCATTTTATTTTTTCAACTTGTAGGATTTCTTTATCAAACTCAATATTTTTTCAAGAAAATCTATTGCATTTTCCTCTGATGCCGAAAATATTGGCTCTAAAACAAATCTGTGCACACCTTGAAAATCTATATGACTTTTCGTTCTTTTCATGAATAATGTAATCTCTCTACTTTCCACATTATCGAAAATCATTAACACGAAATCAGCACCGACAATGGTTTCATCATCCAATTTTTCCTCAACTGAGATCCAATAGCTCTCTATTGGCTCAACTTTAACGGGCTCTCCAATTTCAATTTGTTCGCTCAAACAATACACCTCCATTACAATCGCAATACCAACATATTTCTCAAAAACATTTATAGCTCACATAAAGCTAACATTCCTCAAACTTTCAACAAGCTCGTAATTTTCAAGAATTTCTTAACCTTCCATGTAACTCACAATGTATCGTATTGTTCTCCAAAATTTTTCAAGCTCATAATTTTTAAGAATTTTCCAGTTTCTAAAATCATTCGCATTGAACATCTAGTTCTCCAAAGGTTATAAGCTCACATTTTCGATTTATTTCCCAACTTTATATAAAGCTCATAAAGTCTTTCCATCCCTCCAAAATATAAGCAACTCGCAGTTATATCTCAGTTCTTCAATTTTAAAGATGCTCATATAATTTTTACATCTCTCCAAATATCTTCCAAATCGTATTGCCATAATCATTTACCATTCCTCCATTTAATACTTAAATCGTAAAGTTTTATCACTTCTCAAGAATTTGCGCAACTCATAAATTTTAATCAATCCTCTAAAACAATTATAAATCACACATAAAATAATTAAAGTTCTCCATCATTTTTAGAACTCACAAATCGCGGAAAGTGGTTTGAGGCGTAATCTACCATCACTATGATTTTCTCGTGTCCCAGTTTCGCGACGGGATAAGGCTCTGTTATTGGCAATCCTTCAAGTCTTCTCCAAGCCTCCCATAGGTGATGTAGGAATATTCTTTTGAGCCATGCTAAGGTTCTGAGTCTGATTCGCCATTTAGGAATTTTATCTCCATCCCTCTGCGTATAATATTGCTTTGCTCTGTCGTAAAGCCATCTGTAATATCCTCCTTGCTTTTCAAACGTTTCCGCAAGTTGGTGCAAAACTGGTCTGAGCTCTTCGCAAATCATGAAAACGTAACCCTTAGCTTCAGCCTTCCTCACAGGTCTGTTTATCTTCTGAACCTCAAGAATTCTGGCATCGCAAGGCTTACCGTTGTTTCCAACTCTCACAGGGCATTTTTCCCTCGGCGACGTCGTTATTACCTTGTGTCCTTTCTCACATTTTAGCTTGAAGTAAACTGGTGAGACTCCGCAGTAAGCAACCAATTTGCTTGGCTTTGGAAACCTGGAAATCGGATAAATCTTTGAAATCAGTGTTGCCGCAATGGTCGAACCGCAACCCTTAACCTTTGAAAGATATTCATTCCACACTTTCCACTCTTTTAATTCCTTGACAATTTTTCTTTCAATTTTTCTTTCTCCAGCTTTTATGTCGTGCAACGTTTCGATTAAATCCGCAACTTCATCGATTGGCTCAATTTTACCCTTAATCATCTGCTGTGCTAGCTGAGCATACCTTTTGTTACCAACGCCCAGCACTTTCAGAGTTGAAACTACTCTGTTGAAAGTTCTAACCTCCTTCTTCTTCCAATCTTGCAATTCCTTAACCAAATTTCTCAACTTCACAACGTTTGGCATCATCTCACCCTCCTTGCGGGCTGGAAGCCTCGCCTTTTAAGGCGGGGAGGAGGTCAGCTCTCAAATTACTTTTATTTCTCAAAAAATTGAAAGAACGCAAAAAAGGGATATTTTGCAAGACAATCATTAGCTCGCAAAAATTTGTCATTTCTAAATGTATGTGTAGCTCATAGTTCAGCATACTTGAAAACCCAACCGCAAAATCCGCATTTCTTTCTTACAACGATTCTTGAGCCATTTAAATCGATTTCAACAATTATGAAAGAAAGAGAAACCTTGCACTTTTCGCATTTGTGATTAGCTTTTAAATACGGGATTATTATTTTACCTTTGGTGGCATCAACGACAGCCTCAAGCTCTTTAAAACCTTGAACATCTTTAACCCTTATCATATCAGCTCACCTCTTGCATTTACGCGCTCCGCAAAAGCCAAATCAATCGCTTGCAGAATTATCGGATCTCTCACGACCACGTAAGTTGTCAACCCGTGTCTCCCTCTAGAAATGTGGTGTGTTGCCAATATTTTCGCATTTTTCGATGTAACGATGTAATCTCTGATTCTTCTCAAAGATATTCCGTTTTTACCGTGTTTTCTGAGCAATTCCGAACACTCCCTGTGAATGTTACCAGTATTTGGTTCCACGCCTTTCTTGCACAGGTTTGAAATCGCCTTGAAGAAAAACAGCATGTTTGATGAATTTGACAGAGCTAAAATTTTATCCCTGTAGAACTGGAGCAATCCCTTTTCTATTGCGTACTGCAATTCTTTTACATTGTTGAAATAGAATTCCTTGCTTTTCCATTGCCAGTATTTGTTGCTGTCGGTGTGCTTTACCCTCAAGTAAGGATACGCTTTCATGGGCGTGTCAGTTATTATGATCAGCTTTTGCTCTATGCTCCAATCGAGCTGGCTTTCGCAATAGCAGTTTATCGGAAATTCGGCAATAAATACATCTTTTTCGCCAATACCTACCTTCTCAGCAAATTTTCTCGTGTTCAAGCCAGATTTGTAAGTTGCTAAGCCATTCAATCCATTTCGCAAGGCGTAATATCTCAGACAAGCGTAAACTGAAATCCTCGAAAAAAGTTTTGCAACAAGGTAAGCTCTGAATCCCTTTCCCTCAACAAAATTTATTATCTGATTGGTTATTTCGGCTGTGGGATCTATTACTTGCACGATTGTATTTTCGTTAAGCATTTCCTCAAACTTTCTCCAATCAAACTCAATCATTCAAGTTCCTCCTCAAACCATAAAAAATTCAAAACATCCCATTTTTCGCTACCACACCACTTACACTTCTCTTCGTGAGTTCTCATCGACAGCCTACCGCATTTCTGGCATTTCCACATTGCGTAGAGCTTCATGATCTCATTTTCTAAATGTTAACCCTAATGCTCCTAATACTAAAGCCACAATCGCCATAAATCCTAACATTTGAGAGATTCCGATGTTAAAAGGTAATGCTATCACGCTTAGGATTACAAATACAAGTATTAGTAACAATGTAAAGCCAAAATCTTCCTTATTACCCATTCATCCACCACCTCCTCAAGTCACGGAGTTGCAAATTCTCTCAGATCGACAACCTTTATCGCTTTTCTCTCACGTGCATACTGGATCACTTGCTCCACTATGTTCGGATCGAGAACTCTCTTCAACGCATTCCTGATGGCTTTAGCTGACAAGACCTCGATTTCGTAATCTTTTGATAAAGCTCTAGAAGATTGACCTGGCATTCTTATGTTTCTCTTCTTATCCACAGCGAAAGCCGTAGCTACTAGCCTTCCAGCAACTTCCTTGAACGTCGGTTCTTCAACTTCGATATCGCCCTGTATTCTGGCAGCCATGATGTAGCCAGCAAAGGTTAATTGTCTTCTCGTAACCTCACCTTGCTTCGTTTTCACTTTAACCTCATATATTAGCGGTAGCTCTTCGGTTGCAAGATATTCGTGCTCCATTTTCCTGATTAAATCCTCCTCCAGCTTATCTAAGACAATTACAACTTGCTGATCGATTTGCTCTCTGACTTTGTCCGTAATCTTCTTTGCCTTCGCCTGTATTTCCTTGTCCTCTTTTAGCTTTTGTTCTACTTTTTTCTCCTTCTCCTTTTCCCATTTTTTATCAAGCCTTATAAACGGATCTTCCAACTCTATCACCTCCTTTCTTCTTCACTACTATAACTCTCAATTTCAATACCCAAAACGTTCAAAATTTCTTTTATTGCTTCGTTGTCGTTGTCGCCAACTATATACTTCACTTCACCGTCGTTGAAAGACACTATCAAGCCATTTACAACTCTCTCAATCTCTATTTTATAAATCTCCTCCAGAAACATTCACACCACCTTTTTTAGTTAAAATTTTTACCACATCTTCCAAGCTAACGGTTTTTATGTTCGTGAAACAGTTTGAGCAATAAATAATTAAATCCTTAGCCCACACTCTTACAATTAATCCCACTCTTTGCACCTTTCCACAAATCTTGCAGTATGCCTTGCAATCGAAGTCTTCGAAATCAACATCTTTTATTTTCAGTAAAATCTCGCCATTATTCGTTCTTTCAGCAGATGCAAAAACTTGCACCTTCATTTTATCTTACCCTCCTCCACCTCTTCAATAAATTTGCGAATCAAGTAGCGTAAGGCATCGCTCTTCGATAAAAACCTTCCAGACTTCCTTACAGCCTCGTCGAATTTTTTAGCTTCTTCTTTCGTTAAATTTGCCGTGATTGTGGTTCTTTCAACGTCTTCGGGCAAATTAATCACCTCTCCTCCTCCAATTCCCTTATCCTCCTAGCCAAATCCTCATACCAGTCTTCTAGTCGATAGGATAGCTCCTCCAGCTCGTTGTCAAGCTTCTCCAGCTTTTTTTCTAATTGTTCAACTCTTCTCTCAAGCTCACGAATTTTGTCGCACATGAGTCATCACTCCGTAATTGTATCTTAATTACATTTAATTATATAAAAATGTTTTGATAAATGCAAAAGTATTGAAATATTGAATTAATAAAAAATCGAAATATTTAAATATTTGAAAGTTGAGGGTATAAGTGAAAAAAAAGGTGGGAGGTGGGAAGTTGAAAAAAATTAAAGAGTTGGAGAAATGTCTTGAGGAAGTAGTAAAATTTCTAAAAAAGGAAAAAAAGACATTGGTACTAAAGAAAATAGAAAATCAATACGGAGAAATGGTAGCAGAGAGCTTCCTAGAATGGAAAGATGATGACATTTATCTACATGAACTAAATTGTTATTCTTCCAACATTTTAGGATTGGGGACTTGCCAATGTGTTAGTCACCCAACGTATGTGAGTTTTCCTGTAAGCGCTATAGAATTCTTCGAACACATATTACAATATTTACAAGAAAATATTGAGCACATTAAAGCCAGAAGTGAAGAGCTTGAAGAAATTGAAAAGATCTCAAAAGAACTAGTTGAAAAAATTGAAAAGATTTTCGGAGAGATCAAAAATGGAAAAAATTGAAAGTATTGATGGTTTTTTAAGCTATTGTAAAGAAAAAAGAAATCTAAAGCTACTAGGACTCTACAATAAACTAAAAAATCCTACAACGCCAAGAATTGATAAATTACTAATAATTTCTTCAATAATTTTATCCCTAAGAAAAAAAGGAGTGCAAGTAAACACAAATTTTGTAAATCAGCTTTTGGAATTTGTTTAATTTTTTCTTTTTTTAAATTCTTAAATTTGCTTTGGAAAAATTGTTTTTCTTTTCACTCTTCTTCCTCGTGGCATGCTTATATATATTATATTATAATATGAATTAATAGTTTGCTTACTATTAACACCTCAAAAATTTTAATTTTTTCATCTTTCGTTTTTATAATTACAAGCTTCTCATCGTCAAATTCTACAAAATAAGGTTTATCAGTTTCCATTTTCTTCGTGCAAATTATTAACTCGTTTTTCTTAACCTTGATTGGTGATTTTGTAATTGGTTTTACTTTGCCTTTGAAAAATTCAACTAGGTCAAACACCATTTAAAACACCTTGCTTAGCAAATTCAATTTCCAACTCTTTTAATTTGTTAACATAATTAAGACAGTAATCATAATGATCAATTTGCTTGAAACGACTTGGATAATCCCAAGCTGACGAATCTACTGAATACAAACTATCCCAAACTGCTTTATTTCTCAAAACGCTGAGTTTAACGCCAAAGGCATGTAATCTTTTTCGTTTAGGTAATTCTTTTCTTATTGTCAAAATTATTCGCTGTGTGTATTTAACTTGGTGTCTTCTGCAAGTAGAGCCTATTGCAATGTAATCAAATTTACCAAGCAAGCCATACTCATCGAATAAATCTAAACAATACAAGTAATCCTCAATTTTCCAACCTTGAATGACTGGAATTGGTTGAGCATTTAAATTTGAGCGCTCAAAAAGATCTAACAACTTGATGTGATGCTCCAAGGTTTTGTGAATTTGATCCCTAACTGATGTATTAAATTTCTTAAGAATTTGAGGTTCACAAGGATAATCTCTCAAAACAAAGTAATCTGCTTTTACACTTTTAACAAATGCCAAATACCTTTCATCGGAATCTTTATAGCCATTATAAATGAAGCTAGATGGAAAGCCACCACTATCGATAAGCAAAATCCTACAGAATTGTCTCACAATTTTTGCAAAATGTTTTGAAAGCTTAGTCATGTAATTTATTAAAACATAGGGATATTTCAACTTGATAACCGCTTTAAACTGAGAACCACTTGCTGGACTTAAGTAAAACACTTGCATTATTTCACCTTAAAGTTGTCCATTCTCCATCTATTAAAATTCTCATTCTTCCACATTCATTACAGATCGCCATGTAAAGCTGAATAAGTATCCAAATTTCGGATTGTTAAACATTTCAATCAACTCTTTGCCTTTTGGGATTTTGATCATTTTATCACCTTTGTTTATCTAAAATTTTAATTAAAAATTTATAATAAATTTCATCAAATTTTTTCTTGCAATGTAATACGTCGAGATCTCTCAATTTCTCCTGATACCCTATAAGCGGAATGGTTGCAACGGTTGCGTTTTCGTTCTTTTTGTGGCAATAAAGAAATAGCTCTTTCTCATTGCTTGAAAGAATATATTTAGCACCTTTTTCGTTGTAAATATCAAACAAACATTTTTCGTAGATCTTGCTCATTTCCTTGTTCTCCATTTCTCCCAAAAATTGACCTATTATACACGCTGCTGCTAATGCTATCGCTAAACCGCCTATTACTAAAAGTCCTAAAATGAAGAAATAATATCCTTTACTCATTTTTCGCCCCCCACCTTTATCACCTAAAACTCAGCTTCAAAATCGCTTGGCTTGTAAGGAAACTCTGTTACTCCCTTTATCTTCAAAATTTCTCTGGCAAGAAGCCAATAAACCAAAGCTAAAGCCTTTCTTCCCTTGTTGTTTGTGGGAATTACCAAGTCTATGTTTGAGACCGTGTTGTTCGTATCGCACAGTGCAACGACTGGAATTCCAACATCCGTAGCTTCCTTGACGGCTTGAGAGTCTATGACTGGATCAGTTACCATCACGACCTCAGGCTCTCTGTATGTTTTTAATACAGGATTTGTCAGCGTACCAGGGATAAATCTTCCAACTATACAATCAGTACCAACAATTTTTGAAAACATCATAGCTGGCTTTTGTCCATACTGTCTTGCAGAAACAACCAATATATTCGGCGGATCAAACCTTGCCAAAAATTTAGCACCAATTCTTATTCTCTCATCCACCATCCTCACATTGAAAATGTATAAGCCATCTTGCCTGACCTTGTAAACGTATTTCCTCATGTCTTTAGTGCAGATCCTAGTGCCTATGTGCACTCCAGCGGCAAAGTATTCCTCAGGCGATACCAAAAACCTTGCAAACTGGAAATTTAAACCCGAATCCTTCAGCTAATCCACCTCCAAATTCAATTTAAAATCATCACGCAAACGGTAATAGTATTTGTTAATCAGATAGTGTTCAGCTAACGGTTTAAGCTTTTTCAACAGCTTAGCACATCGTAAAACATCGCTCTCGCAATGCAACGCTATTTTATTCCATTCGCCGAGTTCGTAAAGCATTGGAATCTCGTTACCGTCAGCGACGTCGTAAACTTCAATTCCGAATTCCGAACAAATGTCTTTAAGCTTCATCCTTCTCCTCGTCAAGTATTTAATTACAACGTGCATCAAGTCAAGAATGCAGAGAGACCAGATTTCTTGCAAGTCTATTCCGTTCTTAAACGCTCTGAAAACTATAAACGGTAAATCGAAGCTCAAAATGTTGTAGCCAACGATTACTTTTGGCTTGACTTCATTGATTAAGCCTTTGAACTTCTGCAAAATTTTCTTTTCATCGTCGCCGACGAAAACGTTTGTTTTACCGCTGTAGTAGTAGCCAATAGCTACGATTTTGTCCCTGAGAGGATTCAAGCCAAGTGTTTCGATGTCAATCACGAGAGGTTTCATTTTTTCTCACGTGCTTTAAATAGAACAAAATGAGACCAAAACTCATGCTCGAACAAGTAACAACGCTAGCTTCAAGCCACTTGTAAACGTTTAACTCCTGTAAAAGATATTCCACCACAAAAACTATAGTTATCATGCTTGTGAACACGATGTAAATCGGTAAAACTATTGTATAGCAAAACGTCCTTTTGTCGGTGATTTCTGGTGTATTGAGAAGTCTCAGCATTAAGTAAAATCCAAATCCGCAGAGAAAAATCATTGTGAGATCAAATAAAACGATCTCCACATTTTCTGGCAACGAACCCAATAAAACCATCATTTTCTACCACCTTCAAAGTGCAAAGCCATACCCAAAGCGACCAGAAAGATCGCCAACGTCGTTTTAAACAAGAATTCGTTTGTCAAGGGGATAAATTCATCCCAACAGAGCGTTTTAAAAGAATCGTTTAAGCCGTTAGCCTTTTTGTAGAGGTAACAGCAGATTTCGCAAGCGTTTTTGTTCACGCAAGAAATCGTGTGATGCTCGGAGCACCATTCGCAGGCTTTGAACGTGTTGATGACTTCCTGAGGGTAGGGATTAATAGGGTAAAAGAAAATGATTAAGCCTACAATAATAAAGATTGGAGAGATTTTTTGTTTAATGATGTTTATTTTTCTCATTAGCAATCCCAACCCACTCTTTCAAGATTAGGTTCATAATAAAACAAATTTCTAAATGCTTGCTTGAAAGCTTCCTCGTGGGCAAGGAACATCTTTAATTGCGCTTTTCAATGAGACTTTACTGAAGCAATATCTGTATAACTTTATATCATCAGCAAACAGAACTTGCTCTTCGCTAAATTTAGCCAAGCATTGCTCGTAAAGTGGAGTAAGCATTTCGACCTGTTGCTCAAACTGTTGGTCTTGCTTGAGTGCCCATAAATAAGTTTCGTGAATTATTGGTGTAAAAATCGCCAAAGATAATAAAATCGCCAACACTAATCGCTTACAAGGTATTTTATTCTCTTTCTTTTTTGCTAATAGCATTATAATTAAAAGTGTAATTAGTCCTGAAAGGATTATTGTAAGTCCTACATTGTGCGTTGCATATGGTCCAAATCCAAGAAACCATGCAAAATAAAAATATAATGCCCCCAATGTAAATGTTCCAAGAAATCCAAATACAATTACGGCATCTAAATCTACAAGTAGCTCATTTTCTTTTACCATAATTAATCCCTCTCTTTTTCCAATTCTTCCAAAAACTCTTCCAAGGTAGCGTATATTTTCATTTTAGCTAATTCTAGTGCTGCCTGTGCTGAAGCTACTGATATAGCCAATGTTTTTAATTCCCCGAATTTGTTGCCAATATCTTCAAAATCCTTTATGTGATCTTCCATGTACTGCGTTATTACGTCTACTATTCTCTTCATCAGCTTCAAACTGTGATTTGCTATAATCTTACGTTCTTCTTTCCCGAAGTATTCGAGATATTCGTTTTCATTTTCGATTTTATCCACATTCACATCTTTACTCCCCATAAACTCCACCTTTTTTCCTTATTATCCACTTTACAATTCTCGAATTTGCATAAAAACACATCTAGATCACAACCCGCGTGTAATTTGTTTTTCACGATTTGCCCTCCTTCCTCAAAAACTCCTCCAACGCTCTTCTGATTATCTCGGATTTCGTTACGTACTTTCCGTTTTTTATCAGTTTTTCGAGTTTTTCATTGAGTTCTTTGGGAAGTTCAACAGAGATTTTTTTGATTTTCATCTTATTTATTAATCATATTTATTATTATATAAGATTAATTGCTAGGTTTCTTGTGAAGTAAAGTTAAAACTAAATTAGATTACTCACTCCCTTGCTATGTCATGACATAACAAGATGTCCAAGTTGTCCAAGTAAAATAAGATTAATAAAGCAATTTTATATAAAAGGAAAAATTTATTAAACTTGTTAGCGTTTTATAAATGTATGCGCGGAAAAAGAGTGTTGATAATTTCTATCGACGAAAAAGGAAGAATCACATTGCCCGAAGAAATTAGAAAAGAAATCTCAGCCGATGCTTTTGTTGTTGAAATCGTCGATGGAAAGATTTGGTTGGATCCAATTCACATTGAACGATAGTTTAACTTGTCTAACTCAAACTAAGTTTCCAATTCCACCTTCACTTTTATTACTTTTATCATCTTATGGTAATAAAAGATAATATTATTTTAAATATTACAATATTTTAAATTATTATTATTTATTACCATTAGATGATATGAGTAATAAGAAACTGCATAACTGCATAACTGAATAAGTGAATAGAACCCTTATGCAGTTATTCACTTATGCAGTGGAAGTCGCTATATTATATAATAATATAATATATATAGGCAAAATCGAGCAACTTTTCCAGTGCAAAATACTATTTTCCACTTTTACAGAAACCTAATTAGTTATATTTCTATTCTGACTACTTTCCATCATGGTAAAAATTGTAATTGAAGGTAAGGAGTACCATTTGACAAGAATGGATAAACTTGGACGTGTGCTAATTCCCAAGGAGATACGTGACAAAATAAATACTGACTCGTTCATTGTTGATTTTGCTGAAAATACAATTATACTCAAACCCGTTTTCGTTGACATTAAAGTAAAAAAAGCATGCGAGGCGTAATTTATGGCGATTAAACTTTATTTTCCAGCAACCTTCTTCTTACAGTATGTTTCTGGAGTTACAGATATAAAAGATTTAGCCAAAAAGGTTGATGAAAATAAGCTAGCAGTTCTTAGAGAATTTGTCAAACCAAATGTGTTTGAAGATACGAGAACATCAGTTCTTTTACCACCAAATTTAAGAGAACGTTTTAAAGAGCTTAGAAAAAGTCTTTATGGTTTAATTCTTGGTAAAGATGTAATTCTCTATTTCTCTAAGGACAACCCAATTGAAGTCGCATGGGAAGATGTTCATGAAATGCTTTGGGAAATGGAAGAATTAAAAATGGACATTCTATTGCTGTCGGATTTGAAACTAAGGAAGTATTCAGTTATAGACAGAATTCTTGTTACAGATCTTATTTTCAGATTGTTCTATGACATCTACTCGGAAATAGAAGATCAATTGAAAGAAATAAGAAAAATAAGAGAGCTTGTAAAAAACATGACCTTTGACCAAAGCGCCAAATACACGACGATAGAGGTCAGCTACTCACCATTCACAATGCATGAAGGAGCTAATGTAACGAATTTATATGTCCCTCAAACTCTTAAGGGTTTTTTGAGCGCTTTATTCCCATTTATGACATTATCTGGAGTAATTCAAATGGCATTACTCGATTTTTTCGCAAGTGGAAGGTATACAGATTTTAAAATTTCAGAACCCTCTGAAATTTTTATACAAGATTGTGAATTTTACTTTAGAAAATCTATTACATCTTATAAAGGCTTATTGGAAAGGTTTATTCAAGAAGTAACAGCAATAGCTGAGAAAAAAGATCCATTAGAGCAATTCATACTTTCATCTTTACCAGCGACGTTCTTTGACCTCCACGAGAAAGCCATTATTCAGAATTACGATTTTAATGAAATAATGAACAAAGTTAAGGATCTTTACAGAAGAGGAATTTTAGCAATTGAAGGGGAAGTAATAAAAAGAAGGCGATAGCATGAATATCGACAAAATTTTTCATGTAATTTCTGATGCCTATGCAAGAGATGTTGAGATTTCGGTTGAAAAGCCAGAATTTAGTAGCTATCCTTTTCCACAAGCTTGGAAAGGTCATAATGATGCAATTAAAAAAATTTTAAAAAACAAGATTTCTATTTTGGATTTCCCAACTGGTTATGGTAAAACTGTTGTTTATTTAACTGCTGCAAAAGAATCGGATCTGAGAACAATCGTAATAGTACCAAGAAACGCTTTACAAGATCAAATCAGAAGAACCTATACTAAAATGATGAAAATACCAATACTCTGCCTATACGACAGAGTAAAAATGTGTAATAAAGGAACAAAACCACCATGTTTAACAAAGTTCAAGAAAAATGGGAAATGGTATGTAAAAGTAGGAGATGAAATTGTAAAGTATCCATGTCCTGATTGTCCTTACGAAATGGTTAAAGCCATGATTAAAATAATTTTACGTGAGAACAAAGGCATGGCGGTGTTAAATCAAGGCAATTTTTGGTATTTCAAGCCTTACGCTGATTTTATAGTTATAGATGAAGCTGATGAAACAATAAAAGCAATGGTGAACGCAGTAAGTTACCCTGATGTTTGTGAGGAAGAAGATCCAATCAAAGTTTTGGGATGGATGCATGATAAAATAAGCGAAGACATTCGTTCGATAGAAAAATGTCTTGAAAAAATAAGAGGCGAAACTCAGCTCGAATATTACAACGCAAAACTCAAGGAGCTTCAGAGAAAATTGAGAAAAATCTCTTTCTTTTTAGAATGTCCTCCAGAGAAGTTGATAACATATGTTAGAGGGAGAACTACGTATGTTGAGCTTTTTGATAATCCCATTAATATTGCAAAATCGCTGTTTCCTCATGCGAAAATTTGTTTGGTTTCTGCAACGCTAACTAATGGTTCTGGTGGTAATTATAATAACAATTCCACAAATAACGATAATTACTTGTATAAAGCTAGAGTTATATACGCTCCAGTTGGGAACTTAAGCTCACGCAATGTTTTCGTTGAAAGAAATTACGATCTGCTTGAAAAAGCAGTTGAAGTTATTGTAAAGACTTATGATTTTACTTGCAAGTTAACTGGGATGAAAAAAGCCCCAATTCATTGTGGCAATCTTGGCAAGCATGGTTTAACGATTTATGAGTTATTGGTTGCTGGAGGGTATGAAGCTGTTCTGATGGAAGAAGGCAATCAAATGGAAGCAATAAAGCAATTTTTACAAGAGGATGTTGATTTTCTTTGTGCCGTGAGCATAGAATACGGTTTTGATTGGTCTTTTTCACCAATTCAATACATTTTAAAAGTTCCTTTTGCTGATTTAGGAGATCCGAGGTTGAGGGCGATTAAAAAATTACTCGGTTCTAAGTTTCACGAATGGTATAACTGGGATGCTCTTTCTAGGTTGATTCAAGCATGTGGTAGAAACTCAAGAAACCCGAACGATTTCGGTATAACGATTATTTTGGATTCATGTTTTGGGAGGTTGTATAAGCGTTTTGAAGATAGAATTCCGAAATGGTTTAAGGACAGACTTATTTGGCTCGAGGAAAACGATAAAGGCGATAAAAATGAGCAATAATATTTTGGATTCAGCGAAAGAGGATTGGTATTTTGTTAAAAAACAAGAGTTGACAAATATAAAGGAATTATGGGGAGATATTAATCTTTATTATAAAAATAAAGAAATTCTCTCAAAACGTTTTGAGCTGTTGAACCAACTTTATCTCATTTATCCTGAAATAGAGCTCCAAGCCGAATCTTTAAAAGGTTGGAGAAGTCAACTTTTTGGATTTCATTCCGACTTGATCGAAATTTCGCCGATAATTCATTATCGCATTTTGCCAAATGAAATTGTCTTTGAAGTAGATAAAAAGGACAAAAACGAAGTTAAGAAAATAATTAAAGCCCTTTTACATTTAAACGCGAAACCTTTTGTTGGTTTCAGTGGCAATAGAGGTTATCATGTTCACATTATAATTTCACCGCCAAACGGCGACGTTGAAGGATTTGTTAATTGTCCAGAGGCTAAAAGTTTTACTCAAACGTTTTTTGACATTCTTTTGAATTTATTGAAGGACTACAGAGTAAATATAGAAGTTATTGATGTTGGAGTCATGAGATCCCAAGCCCATACGATAAGATCATTCTACTCGATAAATCCGAAAGGAAAGAAATGGAAAACTCCAGTTTTTGGTAAAAAATACGAGATATGGCAGTTAACGAAAACTCTTTACAGCAGAGTGCTTGAGGAAATGAGAGAAAGAAAAGAAATGGAAAAATTAGAAGAAAAACTAAAGTTTATGGATTACACAAAAAAGGGAAATTGGAGAACAAGAAAAATAAGAAAAATATGGTGGATTGAAAAGATTTTGGCAAATCCAAATAAGGTTACTGATGGTAGAAGAAGATTGATGATGTATGTTATTATTCCATATTTACTGAATGTTAAAAAGCTTCCATCTGAAAAAGTTAAGGAAATTTGTGAGGAATGGGTTAGGAAAACAAATAGAGATGACAATGGCTTGAAATATTTGATAAAGTCTGAAATAAAATCTTATCAGAACTCTGGAATTTTGCCAATGGCAAAAGAGAAATTTTTTGAAACTTTTAAGGATTTGCGTTTTCTTGTAGAAATTTTAAAATAAATTATATATTAAATAAATTAGATAAAATGGAGGGTAATAAAAAATGACAATCGTTCATGATTTCTTAAGAGATTTGGAGAAATCCAAACCTCAGGCTGCTAGGCTTTACAAGTACGCTTTTCAAGCTTACGCCAAGTATTTCAATATTCCTTTTGAAGTGTTGGATTTGAGAAATGTGAAAAAGCCGATGGTCGAGGAATTCATCGCAAACGTGAAAAATCCCTACACAGCCAACTCTTTCATCGCTGCGGTAAGAAGTTTTGCCAAATACGTTTACAACAACTTTGGAACTAGCCTTGAGGATATTTTGGTAGCTGAGAAGGTGTATAAAACTCTGAACTCCGTGAAATATTTACCAACTCCCGAGCTAACGAGAGAAGAGGCTTTAACTGAAGAGGAGTTGGAAAAGCTCCACGACAACATTAAAAGCGATGAAACGAGGATTGGCTTCATCTTGTATTTCTACTTTGGAGCTAGACCTATTGAGCTAGTTCACATGCGGAGCGATGAAATCGAATTCAAAAAACTTGACAAGCTATGCATCGACAGGAAGTGCGTTGTTGATTTCGACAAGCACATAATTTTCATTCCTACGGCTAAGGGTAAGCTGAGAGGTCGAATCTTGCCTTACAACAGCGGGTTGGATGAATACCTTGAGCAGTTCATAAGGCTAAAAGTGTGGAGGTCTGCAAGACCAAACGAATGGTTCACC
>Ga0190303_1000146_pt1 | contig 29355 bp, 27 predicted proteins | sample 48700701_MG_FD_161672 | JGI IMG/M metagenome (GOLD analysis project Ga0190303, IMG submission 161672) | Hydrothermal vent sediment bacterial communities from Southern Trench, Guaymas Basin, Mexico - 4870-07-0-1_MG | ecosystem: Environmental > Aquatic > Marine > Hydrothermal vents > Sediment ... | reverse complement strand
TTATCATCTGTTTTAAAGTGTTCACTAAACGCTAGAAGGTTCTGTCCTTGAAAAATATCCATTATTTCCTTATTTTATTGACTCCTAATATATGAAATTAACTACTGACCTCAATAAATATTAATTAAAAAAAGAAAATATGGCATCACAAATAGCTAGAGAGGTAATGAGATTATCAAGTAATAAGCAATATAAAAAAGCATTGAAAATAATGAGCAATATCAGGATTAAAAACTTGACTGTTACTAAATCCACCCTAAAGAGCAAATATGGTTTAAAACCAAAAGACATTGAAAAGCTCAACTATATAGAGGTAGCTAATCCAATTGTTAAAAGTGCTGGAAAGATGCGCCTTTATCTCAGAGCTGAAGCATATAACCTCTCATTAAAAATAAAACGTAGTAAAACAACTAAAACTAAAATCCTATGAAATTAAATACTGAAGATAAACTCAATTATACATTCCAATATGAAGATATTGAGATACATGTCCCTGGCGGATTAAACGATGAAAAGCTAGATAGCTTACGAGTAACACTCAAAATTAACAAATTAGAGAGTTACCAATCGGTGCGACATAATTTGAATCTGTATTATCATACTCAGGTGGAAAAATTCATATTGGAAGTTTCCTATAGGTTGGAAATAAGAGATACAACGGTAAGACGTGCATTTATTGAGCTTACTGAAGAATTGGAGCAATATCGGTTGGGTAAGTTGTCCTTGGAAGAAGAGCAAGCAAGTACCGATTATCAGTTACCCGAAGAAGAATTTAAAGAAGCTAAGCAGTTATTATGCTCCGCAAATCTACTTACTGAAACCAACAACCGCATTGGAGCTAGTGGAATCATAGGTGAAGAAAATAACAGATTGTTAATGTATCTGATATTTACCTCTCGTAAAACTTCAAATCCATTACACTGCATTTCATTTGGTAATTCGGGTACTGGCAAAACTCATTTGCAGAGTAAAGTCTCTGAGCTGATACCAAATGAAGATAAAGTAGAAATTACACAACTTTCTGCCAATGCTTTTTATTATTTCAGTAGGTATGAACTTAAAAATAAATTAGTGCTGATTGAAGATATGGATGGTGCTGAAGAAGGACTGTTACCACTTCGGGAATTACAAACCAAAAAGCGCATTTCTAAATCAGTGGTTCAAAAGAGTATAGGTGGTAGAGGAAGAACTAATAACCTAGTGGTGGAGGGTCCAGTATGTGTATCTGGTTGCACCACCAAAACCAATGTTTTTGAAGATAATGCCAATCGTTCCTTTTTATTGTATATAGATGAAAGTGAAGAGCAAGATGAGCGTATTATGGCATATCAACGGATGCAATACGCTGGTAAAGTAGATGAGGATTTCCAGCTATCATCTGCTAAATTATTAAGAAATACACAACGGCTACTAAAACCTATTTTGGTTGTGAATCCTTATGCGGAATATCTGAAGTTACCATCAACGGTATTCAAACCTAGAAGAACCAATTTGCATTATTTACAACTTATTGAAGTCATTACATTTTATCATCAATTTCAACGTGATGAGAAAGTTGATGAAACTACTGGTGAAGTTTATATAGAGACTACATTAGAAGATATCAAACTTGCTAACACATTGATTAAAGATGTGCTATTACGCAAGTCCGATAGGCTCAATGGTGTTACTAGAGATTACTTTGAAAGTTTGAGTGAATACTTAGCTAAAAATGATAAACCTACTTTTAGTAATAGCGAGATAAGACGTGAGTTTAGAATCAATGAAACCACACTCAGACGGTATCATAAACTACTGTTAACGGAAGGTTATATCAAAAAGGTTGGTGATAGTAGAATGGATTCATTTGAGTATAAGATATTAGATGTGAACGAGTTTAAGGATTTGGAAGCAACTATTGAAAAGGCATTAAATATGTGTTTAGACAACGCCACTTCGCCAGAGGTTCGTCACTCTAATAATGACGAACTTAAATAACTGTAAATAAGAAGAATAAGCGTGGTTCGCCACTAAAAACAATTTAAAAGGAAGATATGGTAAAATTACAGATACATAGTGAGGCATTCAATGCGATTCTTATTGATTTTAAGAATGACCTTAGCATACGTAATTTAAACCCGAAAGGTGTTTACAACATCCCTAACCATATAAGAGAATTTTTACATTATTTGGAGTCCAAAGGTCATGAGAATCTATCTGGGGTTACTACCAAAATGGTAACCGCCTATTACAAATATCTATCCACCAGAAAGAATCAAAAGTTTGGTGGTGCGCTGAGTAATTCATCACTGAACAAACATCAAAATGCCTTACGCTTGTTTTTAAAATACCTAAAGAACATTAAAGCTAAAATAACCTTTGGTGTGCATTTGAAAAATGAAAAGCCCAATACGATTGACGTAAAGGACATTCTAACCCAAAATGAAGTGATGGACCTATTTGAAGCTTGTGAGTATTCGCATATATCGGAACGTTTTAGATTGCGTGATAAAGCCATCTTAGTAGTATTGTATTCGTGTGGTCTTAGGCGTAATGAAGCAGTAGGACTCGACTTATCGGATGTAAATTTTGTTAAAAGAGAAATTTATATTCGTAACGGTTCACGAAACAAAAGACGTAGGATTTCATATGTTTCAATCAATGATTATAACTTAAAAATTCTAAAAGAGTATTTGGAAAGTTCCAGACCCCAGTTCTATTTGGCTGACCAAACTGAAGCTTTATTTGTTAATAAAAATGGCAACCGCCTATTAGGGCAAAGTTTAACAAATAGACTCAGTGCTATTGTGAAAGCAAGTGAAAATGAAGCCATTATTGAAAAACAGATATCGCCTCACAATTTACGTCATAGCGTAGCTACACATCTACTTCAGCGTGGTATGTCTATCGAGAAAGTAAAAGATTTCCTAGGTCATAAATTCCTAGAATCTACACAAATCTATGTACAATTAATCGAGCAGTTGGATGATTGATGGTTTCCATACATATCTGCAAGTACATCAGTATTCAACCAATACAATAGATACCTACCTACGTGCAGTAGAGAAGTTTCTTAGCTGGTGCAAACAAAAGGATTATCAGCCTGAGCAGATAAGCTACCGTCAATGCACCGAATATTTCAATACCCTAAAAGCTGTAACCACCAAAAAAGGTACGTCCTATCGTAATGTGACCATCCGAAATTATATAGGTGCTATAAAGCTGTATTTTACTTACCTAGTTTTCGATGATATCAGAAACCTAAACCCTATTGAAGATTTTGATTATTTTGCAGATAAGGATTTTAATCACAACCTATTAACCGAATCTGAGCTAAGAAATTTATACATATGCTTTCCTACACTTGATATTCAACATCCAAGTTGTCCATCAGTGGCAATTCGTGATAAAGTTATCACTGGTTTATGTGTATTTCAAGGTTTAAATTCTAGTGCGCTTAAAAGCCTAAATCTGGACCATGTGGACCTTGATAAGCGTAAAATTCATATCGCTGGTTCTAACAGAACAAACCCCAGAGTTTTAGCACTAAAAGACTGTCAATTAGCGCATCTTAGCAGCTATATCAGCCAGCACAGAGAAGTACTTCAAAACAAGATAAACTGCTACTCAGAAAGCTTATTCGCAGTGAATTCCAATCGTTTCTCATGTATTATAAACCCACTAACTAGAAAGCTGAAATCATTGAATTTTAACGTTACCAATTTGAAGCAAATTCGTGCTTCGGTTATCACCATTTGGTTGCAACAATACGATTTAAGAAAAGTGCAGATTATGGCGGGTCATAAACATATTACCTCGACTGAAAGCTATAAGAAATCGGACCCTGATACGCTAAGAGATGCAGCTGATGTGTATCATTTGATGCGGTAGCTCTTCTATGCTAGGCTACGATTGTGCAAATGCAATCAAATCTTCAAAATCTCCATTATCACCATCTTTGAGAGACTTGATATAAGTACTTCGAGTTTTACTTTTATCCACTATATTTTTATGACCCCATGTAAATGTTGGCTTGTTAAAGATGTGCTTCATTACAATATCAGCCATCAAACGTGAGTGCCTACCATTACCATTTGGAAATAGATGTATTGCTACCAATTCATGCTTGAAACGAATAGCAATCTCTTCATCAGGATATGTTTTCTGTTCAATCCAGTATTTACAGTCTCCTAATAATTGTCGGAGCCTTGTTGGTACTTGATGCCATGGAATACCAATAGTTTTTTCACTAGTTCTAAATTGTCCAGCCCATGACCAAACATCACCAAACATCTTTACATGAACTTGTTGAATAAAATCTTCAGTCAGGATTTTATCCACTTTAAATTTCCTACGATATAAATACCACTCTAATGCTTTCTCAATGTTTTGTTGCTCAAATTCATCTAATTCCTCTCGTGTGGTAATAGTTGGTACTTTCAATCCTTCCATTTCCTCTTCACTTAGCGGTGTTTGACCGCTCTCATATTCTATCGTTAATCCCATAAGTGACGTGGCATTTCGTACATTATTTGCGTTGTTTTATCTTCTACCGCTTTTTTAAGGCGTTCATTGGTAATCTCTTGGTCCTCCAATATCATTGTGCTAGATGTGCTTTTCACAATTTCCAATGCCAATGCTCTTGCTCTATGCTCAATTGTCTTTTCAATAGAACCACTCATTGGTACAAATCCATATACAAACTTCATATCTAATGCTCGTCCAGCATCTTCTAAACTCTTTAAAGTTATACTACCATCTTTCTCTCTTTTTTCAAAGCCTTCCACTGCTGGAGGTGAAATACCTAATCGCTCACCAAATTGCCTTAACGACATCTTATAAGCTTTACGAACCGCATGAAGCCAACCCTTATCAGGAATGCTAACATTGAGCAATGGAGCATACACTTGAAGTTTTTTATCAAGCTGCTCTATCATTAATTTTTGTTTAGAATCTCTCATTACATATGATTTTAAATAAAAATATACACCTATAAGTATATAAATACAGTGCAAATATAAACATATATGTTTATAAATAGTATAATTATATAAATATATATGTTTATAAAAGTAATCGTATTATAAACATGTATGCTTAAAAAACAATAAACAGCAATCCAACTATTTATAATATTTTTTTGATATATCCATATTGTATCCGATTTTATCCAATCACAAAAACCAGTTCAGATTTATCTTTAAAAAGTAGATGTTTTTTTCTGTCCTATTTTAATCAAACCCCAATGTTTACCTTGCCTTAATAACGTAGAAACATGCGTGTCCTTTTGTAATTAAATGGATTTATGTAGGTTTAATTTAAAATACAAAATTATGGAAATAATAGCATTATGTATGACCTTTTTGCTGGTGCTGGTGGTTTATTGGTTGATGCCAATCAAGAAAATGAATGCAGTTAACAAAGCTTTGATTTCATTATTGCAAATCCTCCCTATCAGCAAAGTAATTGAAGCATTTAAGAAAAATAAATAACTATGAATGATTACGGAAAAACCATACTCAAATGATAAAGCTATTTGTTACCTTTATGTAGTTTTTTTAATTCCTATTTTGAATAGGAAAATATTAATAAATAAAATATATAATATGGAAGTAACTTGGAATAATTGTACTGGAGATGTCTGGTGTGATTTTAATAGCTTGAATTTAACTCATGAACATTTCAATAATATGGTTGGTGTTTATATTATTTGGTCTAACCGAATAGTTGTACGTGTTGGTAGCGGTATTATTAAAGATAGAATTGCAGACCATAGAAATAATAACAATATTACAAGATATCCAAACCTTAAAGTAACTTGGGCAAGTGTTAGTGAAACATACATGCAACGTGTAGAAGCTTATTTAGGCAATACTCTTAATCCTACAGTTGGTGAAAGGTTTCCAGATGTTCCACCAATACAAGTGAATCTTCCTTGGTAGTATTAAATAAACTGATTTAAATCATAATAAATATATGTAGGAATAAAAAGCTTAATTACTTACATTTGAAATAGTAATACGTTCTTTAAAATAATTGCTAGAAATTGAAAGCTAGGTAATAAAATAGAAATGGTGATACAGCCTTATTTTCTTAGCAGTGTAGTACTCATTTAGATTATGAAACAGTTGGTGCTAAAGGAGGAATGTTAATGGTCACAGCTTCTGGTACTGCAGTTAAATTTTAAGTTTACTTTTTATATAAAATAAAAATCCTGTACAAATTGTACAGGATTTTTTTATGTATTGTAGTTAAAAACTTATTTTTTTTCTTCTACTTTTTTATCATCTTCATTATCTTCTTCTTGAGAAGCTTTCTTAAATTCTTTAATACCACCTCCAAGGCCTTTCATTAATTCTGGTATTTTCTTCCCACCAAATAATAATAATACTAAAACAACAATTACAGCTATTTGCCAAGGACCAACCATTCCTAAAAATATATTTAATGTATTCATGTTTTTAAATTTTGAGTTACAAAGATAGTAATAAAATCAAAACTAAAATTAATTTTTATTTTTGATAGTTCCTCCTATTATTTTTTTAGTTTTTAAAACTTCTGGTGTTCCTTTATAAAAAATAGTACCACCAAAACGTACTTTAGCATCTAACACTTCACTTATTTTAACTTCCACTCTAGCACCTGAAGCTGCAGTAACTATCGCTTGTTTACTTTGTAAATCAAACCCTTCATAAATTCCGCCAGTTGTAGCTTCAATTGTTTGATTTTGAGTACTTCCTGTTAAAGTAATAGCTCCACCTGTAACTGATTTTATAACTAAATATTTTGTGTTTATAGGCATATTAATAAAGCCTCCTTCTTGTACTTTTACTTCTAAATGTTGTTGTTTAATTACTCTTTCAGAATATATTTTAGCACCTTCATTAGCATCTAAAACATTGATCATACTATTGTAGTATAATTTTATATTAACGTCTTCTGAAGTAATTCCTTCAGGAAATTTTAAACGAATTTTTAATATACCGTTGGAGTTTTTTATGGAAACATCGTCTGCTTTTTTTCCTGAAATTTCAATTTTAGATTTAGAAGATTTTACTAATTCCACTGTTAAACCATTATAGACTTTTAACGTATTAAAGTCACCTATTTTTTTGGTTATCGGTTCTTGTGCAAATAGTATTGAACAAGTTAACGTAAGTAATAATGCTAGTTTTTTCATTTTTATATGTATTTTATAAGTATAACTACTAGAATAAACAATAATTGTGCCTTTATAAGTTAATTATTTATTAATCTTCTCTAGTAAAGTAAAATCTAAATGTTTACGTTCTAAATCGGTATGTTTTACTTTTATTAACACATGTTCTCCTAGTTGATACATATTTTTAGTTGATTGACCAACCAACGCATATTGCTTTTCATCATAAATGTAATAGTCGTCTTTAATTTCACGAATTCTTACCATTCCTTCACATTTATTTTCTATAATTTCTACATAAATTCCCCATTCAGTTACACCAGAAATTACACCTTCAAATTCCTGATCTTTATGATCTGCCATATATTTCACTTGCATATATTTAATAGAATCTCGTTCGGCTCTTGAAGCTAAATATTCCATTTCTGAAGCATGTTTACATTTTTCTTCATAAATTTCAGCTTTTGGAGATTTTCCACCCTCTAAATAATGTTGTAACAATCTGTGCGTCATTACATCTGGATATCTTCTAATTGGTGAAGTAAAATGACTGTAATAATCAAAAGCCAATCCATAATGTCCAATATTTTCAGTAGTGTATTCAGCTTTACTCATAGATCGAATAGCTAAGGTTTCAATCATATTAGCTTCTCCTTTTCCATGAACATCATTTAATAATTGATTTAATGATGCTGAAGTCGTTTTTTTACTAGTAGTATCTATCTTATTTTTATATCCAAACTTACTTACAATAGATTGTAAAGCTTCTAATTTATCTAAATTAGGTTCATCATGCACACGGTAAATAAAAGTATTCTTACTTGGTACTCCTTTACTCCTACCAATAAATTCTGCAACTTTACGGTTTGCTAATAACATAAATTCTTCAATTAGTTTATTAGCATCTTTAGATTCTTTAAAGAACACACCTATTGGCTCAGATTTTTCATTTAAATTAAATTTTACTTCTACCCTATCAAAAGTAATGGCGCCTTGCTGTAATCTCTTTTTTCTAAGTTTTTTAGCTAGCACATCCATTTTTAAAATTGCTGAAACTATTTCAGTTTCAACAGTGTATGATTCTCCTGTAATTGATATTTCTGAAGGAATTTCACAATTTAATGATGAGATTCCTGTCTTCGCAGGAATGACAGTTGAATTAGTTTCTATAATTTCCTGAGCTTCTTCATACGCAAATCGTTTATCAGAATACGTTATGGTTCTTCCAAACCATTCGTTTACAATTTGAGTTTTGTCATTCATTTCAAAAACAGATGAAAATGTTAATTTTTCTTCATTTGGTCTTAGTGAACAAACACCATTAGATAAAACTTCTGGAAGCATGGGTACTACCCTATCAACTAAATAAACCGATGTTGCTCTATTATAAGCTTCATCTTCTAAAATGGTATTTTCTTGTACGTAATGTGAAACATCAGCAATATGAATTCCTATTTCGTAATTTCCATTTTCTAATACTTCAAAAGATAGTGCATCATCAAAATCTTTTGCATCTTTTGGATCTATGGTAAAGGTTAAATCTTTACGCATGTCTCTACGTTTCGCAATTTCAGATTCCGTAATTTCTAGTGGAATTTTACCTGCTTCAGCTTCAACATTTTCTGGAAATTTATAGGGTAAACCATATTCTAAAAGAATAGAATGAATTTCGGTATCGTGATCGCCTGGCATTCCTAAAACTTCTTTTATTTTTCCAAATGGATTTTTAGAATTTGCTGGCCAATCTGTTATTTCAACTAATACTTTAACACCGTCTTTAGCATCGTGTAATTTTTTTTGAGGAATAAAAATATCGGCATACATTTTAGAATCATCTGGTACCACAAAACCAAAATTTCTATTTAGTTGTAAAACACCAACAAACTCTGTTTTAAAGCGTTCTATAATTTCAACTACATCACCTTCTTGTTTTTTACTATTTCTACGGTTATAAACATAAATTTTAACCGTATCCTTATCTAATGCTTTGTTTAAATTACGTGCAGGAATGTATATATCATGCTCTAACTCATCACAAATAAAATATCCGTTACCGTTAGTGGTAGCATCAATTGTTCCAATATAATATTTATCCATTGGAAGAATTTTAAATTTTCCACGTTCTACTTCTTTAACTTTCTTTTGTGATTTTAAAGCTTCTAATTTCTGAATTATTTGATTTTTTGCATTGGCATCAGTTAATGCTAATTTTGAAGAAATTTGCTTGTAATTAAAGCTTTGATTTGGAGATTGATTTAATAATTTTAAGATTTTTCTAGTTAAATCTTTAATAATATTTCCTTTCTTTTTATAAATTTTTCTTTTCGACATTCATTTTTAATTTTAATCAAAAGTACAAATATTTAAAGTTGAATTAGTTTAATAACTATTTATATAAGTTACAATTTGTATTTTGTGCTTATTTTAATAGTTTTTTTATGCAAAAAGAATGGTTTGTGATTGTAAATCCAGCTGCTGGAAATGGTGCTGCGAAAAAAGTGTGGACAAAAATTTATAATGAATTAATAAAACAAAATTTCAACTTTGAATTTGTATTTACCAACTATAAAAATCATTCTGTAGAATTAGTTCAAAATGCTATAAAACAAGGTTTTACAAAAATTATTTGTGTTGGTGGTGATGGAACTTTACATAATATTATTAATGGTATTTTAAGTTTAAATACTTCAAATATTTCAAATATTTCAGAAATAAAAATTGGAATTATAGCTATTGGAACTGGTAACGATTGGATAAAGACATACCAAATTCCTAAAAATCACAAAAAAGCAATTCAACTAATTAAAAAAGAATATACTATAAAACAAGATATTGGTAAAATTAAGTTAATAGCTACTAATAAAATTACTTATTTTAATAATTTAGCTGGTATTGGATTTGATGGTTATGTTGTTAGTAATGTAAATAAATATAAAAAATTAGGGGCTTTAGCTTATTTAATAGGAGCTTTAGTAAGTTTAACTAATTTTAAAAAACCTGAATTAGAAATAAATTTTAATAATACAGTAGTAAAAGGTAACTTTTTACTGTTGTTAATTGGTTTATGTAATTATTCTGGTGGTGGAATGCAATTAACCAAAAATGCAAATCCAACAGATGGGTTATTTGATATTTCATACATTCAAAAAATTAACTTATTTACTATTTTAAGTAATACATTTGGGTTATTTAATGGTACTATTACCAATCATAAATTAGTAAATACAGAAAAAACTTCAAGTATAGAAATTAAGGTTTTAAGTAACGAAAAAACATATATTCAAGCCGATGGAGAATTAATTGGATCGGGTGATTTTTTAGTTGAACTACTTCCAAAAGCACTCAATTTTATTGTGTATAAATAAGAAAAGTTAAAATTTTCTTAAAAAATGTGTAACAAATGTTAAAATTAGTCGTCTTTTTAACATACAACACTATTACAATGAAACGCTTATATAAAATTATCTTCTTATTCTTTATTATTTTCTTTATTGGAATTTATTTCACTGTAAAGAGTATTAATAATTCATTTACTTCAGAAGAAAATATAGAAACTGTTACTTCAAGTCCTAAAGTTTTAAAACTTTCAATTAAAATTTAGTTTTAAAGGTTATCAACAACTATATATATAATATTAAGTTTTATTAAAAATTTTAAAAAAGATTGATGTCTATTATAGTGTGTTAATATGTACAATAAATATATTATTATTTATTTTGATTTATCACTTATTAATACATACTAACAAGTTATATATTTTTAAAAGCTTAAAAATCAACTAAATTATAAGAGTTATAAACAACCTGTTAATAGTCTTAATTAACCATTTTTTTTAATAAGTTTATAACTACTAAATGTTTACAACAGATATAAAACTAGTTAATAACTTCTTTTAAAATAATAATAATAAAATTTGTTATTAAATAGTGATTTTTGTATTATGAAATAATTGTTACATACCAAAAAATAGTTTTCTTTTTTAAGCCATTTTTTATTCACAATATTCATTTAACGTAAAGTGTTTGTTAATCAAGTATTTAAAAATTACTATTAACAATTGTATTTTTAGCTGTTAATAACTGTGAATTTGTATTTTTGCACTATATAATTAACTAAACTTCTATTTATGACAATTGCAATTGGTAACGATCACGCTGGAACAGAATATAAATTTGAAATTACTAAACTATTAAAAAGTAAAGGTATTGAAATTTTAAATTTTGGAACCGATACAACTAATAGTATGGATTATCCAGATACTATTCATCCGGTTGCTGAAGCTGTAGAAAATAAGAAAGCTAAATTAGGAATTATTATTTGTGGAAGTGGTAACGGTGCTCAAATAACTGCAAATAAACACCAAGGAATTAGAGCTGCTCTTTGTTGGAATAATGAATTAGTAGAATTGGCTCGTTTACATAACAATGCAAATATTTTAAGTATTCCGGCACGTTTTGTTTCCTTACAACAAGCATTAGGTTTTGTAGAAATATTTTTAAGTACAGCTTTTGAAGGTGGTCGTCATCAAACAAGAGTTGAAAAAATAGCTACTAACTGTTGTTAACTAACAATTATGAGTCATAACCATTCTCACAATCATTCGGGTTTAACAGGTAAAAACTTGTTATTTTCAATACTATTAAATATTGTAATTACAATAGCTCAGTTAATTGGGGGTTTTATTTCAGGAAGTTTAGCATTAATATCTGATGCGGTTCATAATTTTTCAGATGTAATTTCATTAATAATAAGTTATATAGCAAACTTATTAACCAATAGAAAAAAGCAAACACTACAACAAACTTTTGGGTATAAAAGAGCTGAAATTATAGCAGCATTTATCAATGCAAGTACATTAATTATTGTTGCAATTATTTTAGGAATTGAAGCAATTCAACGATTTAACAATCCACAAATAATAAATAGTACATTAGTTATTTGGTTAGCAATTTTAGGTATTGCAGTAAATGGTTTTAGTGTCTTATTATTAAAAAATGATGCAAAACATAATTTAAATATGAAATCTGCTTACTTACATTTATTAACTGATATGTTAACATCTGTAGCAGTTTTAATAGGTGGTTTATTAATGAAATATTACCATGTTTATTGGGTTGATGCAACTTTAACGTTACTAATTTCATTTTATTTAATTTATTTAAGCTGGGATATTTTAATCACATCTTTAAAAATATTAATGTTGTTTGCACCTGAACATATAAAAATTGAAGAGGTTGTAACTGAAGTTTTAAAAGTTGATAAAATTAGAAATATTCATCATGTACATATTTGGCAATTAAACGATCACGATTGTCATTTTGAAGCACATATAGAATTTAAAGAAAATATAAAACTATCAGATTTTGATTTGGTTTGTGAACAGGTTGAAGAAATATTAATTACAAAATTTCAAATTCATCATTGTAATTTACAGCCAGAATTTAGAAGATATGATAGTAAAGAAATTATAATTCAAGATTAAAAATGCTTCAAGTTTCAATCAAATCTTTTTCAGAATTAACCACTAATGAATTATATAAAATTCTTCAATTACGATCTGAAGTTTTTGTAGTAGAACAAGACTGTGTGTATCAAGATATTGATGATAAAGATCAAAAAGCATTACACGTAATTGGAATTAAAAAAAATAAAATTATTGGGTATGCTCGAATTTTTAAATCAGGCGATTATTTTAAAAAAGCTAGTATTGGTAGGGTAGTGGTTGCAAAAAATGAACGTAGTTATAAATTTGGACATCTACTAATGAAACATGCAATAAACGCTGTAAAAGAGCATTTTAAGGAAACTACCATAAAAATTTCAGCGCAAACATATTTAAAGAAATTTTACGAATCACACGGATTTCAACAAATAGGTGAAGAATATTTAGAAGATGGAATTCCACATATTGGAATGCTAAAAAACTAATATTACTCAGTAACTTTAATAACCCTTTCTACAGAGTCTAGTTTAGATAAAGTTAAACGTACAATACTATTTTGTTTAGCTATTAAATCATGTGGTACACTTGCATCAAGCGATACCAAATCTCCTTTTACTAAATTATAAGTAGTTCCTTTTACGCCAAAGTCTATAGCGCCTTTAAAAATTTCAACAGTTATTGGAAACTTAGTTTTATGTTCCTTCATTAACTGACCGTTTTTAAATACAATTCTAATTTCTTTAGTAGTTTCAGTTTCAAATAATACTGAAATTGAAGGTTTAGATTCGTTGTAAATTATATTTTCTGATAAAGATGATTTATGCATACTAAAGTTTTATTAATTACCACCCAATATATTTAGGGGGTTCAATTTTATTTAAGTTCAAATATACAATTATTTGTCCTCTGTGATGTGTAACATGGTCTTGTAATAAATTTAAAATTTGCAATTTACTTTTTGGTCTAGCAAAAAAATCAACTTCAGTTTTTAAATCATCTGATGAAATTGTTTTAACTATAGTAGAAACGCTATTAAAAGCAATTTCTAATTCATGAATCAATTCGGTTTTATTTGTTGGTTTTTTTAGTTCAGATTTTATTGAATTAGATTTATAAATATAAGTTTCACTTAACCAATACATATTATTTCTAATATGAAGTAATTGCCCTTCAAAACTCATTTGTCGATCTGTTGGTTTAAAATTATAGTTATCTTCAGGCATTGCTTTAGCAATTTCTAATAGGTAATTTTTAGAATTATCCCACTTCAACAAAAAAGCAGACTTTACATCATTTTGTGCATTTAATTTATTAAAAATCAACATACTAAATAAGATAATAATCGATATTCTTTTCATAATTAAAACTGTTAATATTATTTGTAAAGAGTCTAAATATACTCAATACTTTTTTATATTTTAGCAACAAACTATTTTAACTCATTTTATTAAAATTATGGCAGACGATAAAGAAAAAGCAGCAAAATTAAAAGCATTACAACTTACATTAGATAAATTAGACAAATCTTACGGGAAAGGTACTGTAATGAAAATGGGTGATATTGCTATAGAAGATATAGATGCAATTTCTTCAGGTTCATTAGGATTAGATTTAGCTTTAGGAATTGGTGGTTATCCACGTGGAAGAGTTATTGAAATTTATGGACCAGAATCATCAGGTAAAACAACACTAACATTACATGCAATTGCTGAAGCTCAAAAAGCAGGTGGTATTGCCGCTTTTATTGATGCAGAACATGCTTTTGATCGTTTTTATGCAAAAAGTTTAGGAATAGATATAGATAATTTAATTATTTCTCAACCAGATTATGGTGAGCAAGCATTAGAAATTGCTGATAATTTAATTAGCTCAGGAGCAATAGATATTATTGTAATTGACTCGGTTGCTGCTTTAACACCAAAAAGTGAAATTGAAGGTGAAATGGGAGATTCTAAAATGGGGTTACATGCTCGTTTAATGTCACAAGCACTTCGTAAATTAACAGGTACTATTCATAAAACAAATTGTACAGTAATATTCATCAATCAATTGCGTGAAAAAATTGGAGTAATGTTTGGAAACCCTGAAGTAACTACAGGTGGTAACGCTTTAAAATTTTATGCATCAGTTCGTTTAGATATTAGAAGAAGAACTCAAATTAAAGATGGCGATAAAGTGATAGGTAATATGACGAAGGTTAAAGTTGTAAAAAATAAAGTTGCTCCGCCATTTAGAATTGCTGAATTTGATATTATGTACGGAAAAGGAATTTCTAAAACAGGTGAAATATTAGATTTAGGAGTAGAGTTTGGTATTGTTAAAAAAAGCGGATCGTGGTTTAGCTACGGAGAAACTAAATTAGGGCAAGGGCGTGATGCTGTAAAAGCTTTAATTAAAGACAACCCAGATTTAGCGGATGAATTAGAAACTAAAATTAAAGAAGCTATTAATTCAGAAGAATAATTAATTTTTTTTAAACAAAAACCGTCATTTCATTCGCAATGACGGTTTTTTAATTTTTACTAAAAGTAGACAATATATCGTTTGGATATACTTCAAAAAAAATTATTAAAATTTGTTTAAAAGCTAAATTCCAGTACTCCCAAACCCACCAGCTCCACGCCCAGTTTCGCCCAATACTTCAACTTCTTCCCAGTCCGCTCGTTCGTGTTTTGCTATTACTAATTGTGCAATACGCTCACCATCATTTATCACAAAATTATCATTAGATAAGTTTACCAAAATAACACCAATTTCACCTCTATAATCGGCATCAATAGTTCCAGGAGAATTGAGTACTGTAATTCCTTTTTTTGCTGCGAGTCCGCTACGCGGACGTACCTGGGCTTCAGTGCCAACAGGTAATGCAATAAACAACCCTGTTTTTACAATTGCTCGCTCCAAAGGTTTTAAAGTGATTGCTTCAGCTATATTAGCATGTAAGTCCATTCCAGCTGATGCAATGGTTTCGTAATTAGGCAATTTGTGTTTAGATTTATTGATAATTTGTACGTTCATTTTTTAGTTTATGTTATATAACCAAGATATAATTTCAGAAAATTCACTTTTCCAAAAGTCTTCATTATGATTTCCGTTAGGATTAATTTTTGATGTTAAGTTTTTGTTTTTAAAACCAGTTTCTAGCAGTAATTTTTCATATTTTTTAGTTCCCGAAACCATATCATAACCTTCCTTTTCACCAACTAATAAAAATAGCTTAACCTTTTTAGTATTTCCAAATTCTTTCGTAAAATTTTCTACTTTATTAGAAAACCAAAATGAGGTAGATAGCGCACCAATTTTCCCAAAAACAGTAGGATATTTAAGTCCGCCATAATAAGAAATCAACCCCCCTAAAGAGCTCCCCATTAAACCAGTGTATTTTTGTTGTTTTTTAGTTCTGTAGTTAGCATCAATATATGGTTTTAAAGTGTTTACAATAAAATCGATATAAATAGCCCCTTTTCCACCACCATATTTTTCATTTTTCCAAGGAGTATACTCATTAATTCTTTCTGTTCCTCCATTTTCAACAGCAACAACAATAAAGCCTTTTCCTGTTTTTTCGAAGAGTTTATTCAAGGTTTCGTCTACCTCCCATTCACCAATATAAGACGTTGCATTGTCAAATAAATTTTGAGCATCGTGCATATAGATAACAGGATATTTTTTTGAAGTCGTTTCGTAATTTGGAGGAACATACACCCAAATTTTATGACTGATATTGTTAAGGTTTGGAATCACAAATTCCTTTCTTAAAATAGAAACATTTTTAGCTGCAGTAGATTTTTTTTCAGAAGTATTTTGAGCAAATAAGACTGATGTTGTATAAAATAATAGTATTAAAATACTTATAATTTTCTTCATAAATTTATCGTTTAAGAATTGCTAATAACTCCCTTTTTTCATTCCAAAATATTAAAATTCCGAAGGTTAAAACAAGTCCAATTGAAATCAAATAGTTTTCTCTAAAATATTGAAATGAAACAAACGAAATTAGTATTGAAGCTATTAGATAACTTCCAGATTTTTTTAAATTATACGGAACAGGATAATGTTTTTTCCCAATAAAATAGGAGAGAACCATCATACTTCCGTACGCTAATAACGTTGCCCAAGCCGAAGCTATAAATCCAATTGAAGGAATTAAAGTTACATTAATAACAATGGTAATTATGGCGCCAATAATAGAAAACAACATAGCAAACCTTGTTTTATCGGTCAATTTATACCAAATGGCTAAATTGTGATATATACCTATAAACAAGTTGGCTAATAATACAATTGGCACTATAATAATAGCTTCCCAATACGCTTCATTTATAAATAATTGTTTTAAAATATCAATAAAAACAACAATTCCAACAAAAACTAAAGAACCAATAATTATAAAATAATTTAAAATTTTAGCATACGTTTCTTTGGCGTTTTTTTTATCAGCATGATTAAAAAAGAAAGGTTCAGCGCCTAACCGAAAAGCCATAATGTATAAATTCATAAAAATGGCTAGCTTATAACAAGCAGCGTAAATTCCCATAGCCTCTTTACCAATTAATTTTCCAATTAATATTTTATCTAAATTTTCATTAATCACATATGCAATTCCAGCAATAGCTATTGGCCAAGAATAGGAGAGCATTTTTTTAAATAAAACAGTATTAAAACTCCATTTAAAGTTCAACAAATAAGGAACTAACAATAGTAACGAAATTGCACTTCCAACAATATTAGCTATAAATATAAAATTAACAATTGCAGTACTACTAAATAGTGTATCTAAAAATATTGGAACGTCTTTTCCTGAAGCTAAAAATTGCGGTATATACTTCAAAAAAAGCAGATTAATACTTACAATTATCGCAACGTTTATTAATTTAATTGTGGTGTATTTTATAGGTCGGTTTGAAGCTCTTAAATACGCAAAAGGAATAACAGCTAACGTGTCAATTGCCAAAATTCCAATCAATAATTTAAGTTGCAATGGATTTCCTCCAAAGTCAAAAAGTTGAATAAAAAAGTCAGAAAAAACAGAAGCAACAATTACAAAAATAGTCGCAGTAATAAACACACTTATAAACGCGGTTGAAATTAATGAATCTTTCTGTTTTTCAAATTTATAAAATCGGAAGAAAGCGGTTTCTATCCCAAAGGTTAATAGCACAGAAAATAATGCCGCCCAAATATAAAAGTTGGTGTTTTCAGCATAATTATTTGTTGGTAAAGCATCTGTATGAACACGAACTAACAAAAAATTAATTACGCGTGGTAAAACGGCTGCAATCCCGTAAATAATGGTGTCTTTTAAAAATCGTTTTAATGCGCTCAATAGTGAATTTTATTGTGAAAAAGATTCATTGGATAAATGTACAAAAGATTTCGGTTTAATTTAATGCTAGAATTTTTGAATGTTTTAAATAGAACTATTTTTAGAATTGTTAAACGCTTTAGTTTTGGACTTCATTTTAGTTTGTTTACATTTGAAATCTAAATAATTCATCAATGAATAAAATTCCTAAAATTGCAGTTTTTGGAGGCGGAAGTTGGGCAACAGCCATTGTAAAAATGTTGTGTGAAAATTTAGAACAAGTTGGTTGGTATATGCGAAACGAAAGTACGATACAATATATCAAAGAAAATGATCACAATCCAAATTATTTAAGTTCAGCTGAGTTTAATGTAAAACAACTGTATTTAACTAGCGATATAAATGAATTAGTACGATATGCAGATATTTTAATTTTTGCTATTCCTTCGGCATTTGTAAAAACAGAATTAGATAAAATTACTGAAGACTTTTCATCAAAAATTATATTTTCAGCCATTAAAGGAATTGTTCCAGAAAGCGGTTTAATTGTAGGAGAACATTTTCATAAAAAGTATAAAATTCCTTTTGAAAACATTGGTGTAATTACAGGACCTTGTCATGCTGAAGAGGTTGCTATGGAGCGTTTATCTTATTTAACAATTGCCTGTAAAGATGCAACCAAAGCAAAAATTGTAGCTAAATACATTTCTAGCAAGTACATTAAAACTAAAATTTCTGATGATATTATTGGTGCTGAATATGCAGCAATGTTGAAAAATATTTATGCAATTGCTGCGGGTATTGCACATGGTTTAGGATATGGAGATAATTTTCAATCGGTATTAATGTCAAATTCTATTCGAGAAATGAAACGCTTTATTAAAAAAGTACATAAAATGAAGCGAAACATTAATAATTCAGCTTATTTAGGCGATTTATTAGTAACAGGTTATTCGGTTTTTAGTAGAAACCGAATGTTTGGAAATATGATTGGTAAAGGGTACACAGTAAAAAGTGCAATGATGGAAATGAGTATGATTGCCGAAGGATATTACGCTTCAAAAAGTGCGTACTTTTTAAATGAAAAAAATCAAGCAAAAACACCTATTATTGATGCCGTATATGCCGTATTATACGAACATAAAAACCCGAAGAAAATTTTTAAAAAATTAACTGAACTATTAGATTAACAACCTGTTAGAATTTTAATTTTTTAAAGAAAGAATCATTTTTTATATAAAAAACCGATGCAAGAGTGAAATAAAACTATCTTTGCACTTTAATATATTAATAAACAGTAATGAAAAAAGGTACAGTAAAATTTTTTAACGAATCTAAAGGTTTTGGATTTGTAACAGAAGAAGGTTCAGGAACAGATTATTTTATGCACATCTCAGGCTTAATTGATGAAGTTAGGGAAGGTGACGAAGTTGAATTTGACCTAAAAGAAGGAAAAAAGGGAATGAACGCAGTAGATGTTAAAGTAATTTAATAGCGTAATTTTTTTTAAAAACTTAAACCAGTCAATTTGTTGACTGGTTTTTTTTTGCTTAAAATCTTACAATTTAGCTATTTGTAAGATTGATTTTTAATTGATATATATCATACGAACACTTTATAGAGTTTTGTAAATTCGAGAGTGTTTAAAACGGTATTTAAACGTTTAATTTTAAATGAATATTATGAAAGCTAAAATTGGGATAATCTACGCAACGGTTGATGGGCAAACACTAAAAATTAGTAAAGTACTTCAAGAAGAATTATTTAAAAAAGGCAACCAAGTTGAGATCTATTCAATTAAAAATTTCAATAAAAAAATCACCAATTTTGATAAACTTATTATAGGTTCTAGCATTAGATATGGCGTGCACCATAAAAAAATTATAGACTTTATAAATACCAATAAAAACAAGTTAGATACCATAAAAACAGCTTTTTTCTCAGTTAATTTAGTGGCTCGTAAACCCGAAAAGCAAACACCAACCACAAACCCATATGTTGTAAAGTTTTTTAAAACAATTACGTGGAAGCCTACTATTGTTGAGGTTTTCGCAGGAAAACTAGACTATAAAAAATATCCTTTTTTTGATAGAATTATGATTCAGTTTATTATGTGGATGACCAAAGGACCAACTAATAAAAATGTTGAAATTGAATATACCAACTGGAATAAAGTAACAAAATTCGGGAAAATACTTCATAACTTATAAACGTCTTTATTGATAAATGTCATAGAATCAGCCATATACATTTAGTACATTTAATGATTACACAACTACTAAGAATAAGATTTTTATTGTTATTACGTATTTTCATATAAATAAGTGCTAGTGTATAAGATTTATTGCTATGAATATTAAACCCACATATCAAGAATTAGAAAAGGAATTAGAGATTTTAAAAAAGACTAATTCATATCAATATTTACAAGATTTAACAGGTGTTCTTTTTGTTGAATTAGATCAAAAGGGTATTGTTAAAAATGTTAATACCAAAACCTGTGAAACTCTAAAGTATAAAGAGCAAGAGATTGTTGGTAAAAATTGGTTCGATAATTTCTTACCAGAAAACATTAGAAAAGACATATTTGCAGGTTTTAAAAAATTAGCAACAGGCAAAGTAGAATTATCAGAATATTATGAAAATCCAGTCTTATGCAAAAACAGTGATGAGCATATTATTTACTGGCACAATATAGTCACAAAAGATAGTGACAATAAAATAACAGGTTCAATAAGTTTTGGACAAGATATTACGGAACGTAAAAAAATTGAAAAAAACCTCGCACAGGCTATTAATATTATTGAGAGAAGCTCATCAGTTGTGTTTTTATGGAAAAATGAAGAAAATTGGCCAGTAGAATATGTTTCTAATAATGTAAAACAACTAGTTGGATATACTGCTGAAGAATTTCTAACAAATAAAGTAAACTATAATAAACTAATTCATCCTGATGATATCACTATTGTTTCAGAAGAAGTAAAATTATTTAGTAAAAATAACGATATATCATTTACACATAAACCCTACAGGATAGTTACAAAACAAGGAAAAGTGATTTGGGTAAAAGACCAAATGCAAATTCAAAGAAATGAAAAAGGAGAAATAACACACTACGAAGGAATAATTTTAAATATTACCGAAAGTGTGGAAGCCGAAAAAGACTTAACAAAGTTAAATATAGCGCTAAATAACAGTATTAATGAAGTCTATATTTTTGATGCTAAAAACTTTAAATTCACATATACAAATAAAGGTAGCTTACATAATTTAGGATATACCCATGAAGAATTTTTAAAAATGTCACCTTCAGATATTAAACCTGAATATTCAAAAAAAAAGTTAATAACATTAATTAAGCCACTAACAATTGGGAAAGTTGATAAATTACAATTTGAAACAATACATCAGCGAAAAGATAAAACTACATATCCTGTTGAGGTTAATTTAAGTAAATTTAAGCTACATGGTGAACTTCATTTCTTAGCCTTGATAATTGATATTACAGAACGAAAAAAAACAGCAGCTAAATTAATTGAAAGTGAAGTTAATTTTAAAGCATTTACTAGTCAATCTTCCGAAGGAATAACCGTAGCAGATTTAAAAGGAAATTACACCTATGTAAACCCTACTTTTTGTAAAATGATAGGTTATACAGAAAAAGAGTTGCTTACAATGACGGTTTTTGATATTACTGCAGATAAAAAAGATAAATCCACATTTAAAAAAACAAAAACAATTAAAGAAGGAGAACCTATTTTTGTAGAACTTATTAGAAAAAATGGCACTACGTTTATTGCAGAAGTTATAGGGAAAAACTTATTAATTAAAGGTGAAAAAAGTATTCTAGGAACTGTTAGAGATGTTACAGAGCGTGAACAATCCAAAAAAAAATTAAAAGACAGTGAATTTTTATTAAATGAAACTCAAGAAATAGCTCAGTTAGGCTCGTATGTTTTAGATGTTTCATCGGGTATTTGGACAAGCTCACAAATTTTAGATAACATATTTGGAATTGATAAAAAATATAAAAAAGACATAGAAGGGTGGTTAACAATTATTCACCCTAAAGATGAAAAAAGCATGTTTAAGTACTTATCAACAAACGTATTTATAAATCATGAATTTTTTGATAGAGAATATCGCATTCAAAGAATGAATGATAAACAAGTGCGTTGGATGCACGGGCTTGGCAAACTAAAATTTAATGAGAAAGGAACTCCAATTGAAATGGTTGGAACCATTAGAGATATTACTGAACGAAAAAACGCAGAGAAAGTGCTGTTACAACAGCAAAATAATTTAAAAAAATATAATTTAGAAATTAAAGAAAAAAACAAAGAACTTGCTAAAAGTGAAAAAAGGTTTAAAAAAGTGTTTAATAGTAGCCCTGTTTCACTTTGGGAAGAAGACATTTCAGAAGTATTAAAATTGTTGAACAAAAAAGTAAAAGAGGTAGATAGTTTAAAAGATTATTTAGGCGAAAACCCAAAGTTTGTTTATGAGTGCGCATCAAAAATAAAAGTGTTAAATGTTAATAATAGCACGTTAAAATTATTAGGAGTTAAATCAAAAGCAGCATTAATAGCTAATTTAAGCTCTAATTTTAATTCAACATCTTTTGAAACGTTAAAAGAAGAATTGTTAATGCTACTAACAAAAGATAAAGTATTTAAAAGAAATACGGAGTTTGTTAGAGGTGACGGAGAAATAATTTTTGTGACTTTAGAACTTGTTTTAGTTGAAAAAACAAAAGTGATTGTTTCCCTTAGCGATGTTACAGAACTTAGAAAAGCAAAAGAAAAGGCAGAAGAAAGCAATAACTTAAAAACAGAATTTATAAACAACATGTCTCACGAAATTAGAACACCCATGAATGGCATGATGGGATTTTCTGAATTGTTAGGCGACCCTGATTTAGATGATGTAAAGCGTGCAAACTTTGTGAAAATAATTAAAAATAGCGGTAAGCAGTTATTACAAATTATTGATGATATTTTAGAAATATCAAGGTTAGAAACTAAACAGGTAAAAGTATACGAAGAACCTACAAACATAAATAATGTATTACTAGAACTATTTTCTATTTTTGATAAAAGCGCTAAAGAAAATAAAACACCGTTGTACCTTCAAAATCAATTAACCGATAAAGAAAGTACCATATTTACAGATAGAACCAAACTAAATAAAATAGTAAGTAATTTATTAGAAAACGCTTTAAAATTCACAAATAAAGGATCTATAGAATTTGGTTGCTTACTAAAAACCGAATCTAAACCTGTACAATTAGAAATTTATGTGAAAGACACAGGTGTTGGTATAAGCCCAGAAGCGCAACAATATATTTTTGAACGATTTAGGAGAGCTTCAAATAGACAAACTAAAAAAGTAAGAGGTTTAGGACTTGGTTTATCAATTGCTAAGGAAAATACAGAGTTGCTTGGAGGTGTAATTTCAGTTCAATCTAAAGAAAGAGAAGGAACTACTTTTTTTGTAAGAATACCCTACAAGCCAGTGCACACGATAAATGACTTAGAAAAAACTCAAAACAAGCAAATCATTTTAATTGCCGAAGACGAAGAAATAAATTACTTATATTTAGAAACGTTGTTAAAAGACACATTAAAGTTAAACTGTTTAATTCTTCACGCCAAAAACGGTTTGGAAGCAATAGATATTTGTAAAAAAAATAAAAATATTGATTTGATACTTTTAGATTTAAAAATGCCAAAATTAAGTGGTTACGATGCGGCAAAAGAAATAAAAATAATATGTCCAACAGTTCCAATTATAGCGCAAACTGCATATTCAACGAAGGAAGAAAGAAAAAAAGCAATTGCAGCAGGTTGTGATGATTTTATTTCAAAACCAATAGATAAAGAAGCGCTATTCGATAAAATATTAAAGTTTGTACCCAACATATGAAAAATACCCAAAATTTAATTGAAGACACCCTAAAATTAATAGCTCAGAAAGGGTACAAAAACAACAATAAGGATTTTTTAAAAGCTTTTGCTGAGTTTTTAGTGGGCTTATTTAATGTGGATTATGTATTAATAAATACCTATTTTTTAGAAACACCTACAGAAACAGCAACAATAATAGTTTGTGGTAAAGAGGGTTTTTTACCAAATATAAAGTACAATTTAAAAGATACGCCTTGCGAAAATGTAATTAATAAAAATATTTGTACATACCCTCATAAAATTCAACAACTATTTCCAAAAGATGAATTGTTAACTCAAATGAATGTTGAAAGTTATATTGGTATTCCTTTATGGAGTTCAGAGGGTGAACCAATTGGCCTAATAGCAATTTTAGACAGTAAACCTATAAAAGACACTAAAACTATAGAAACTATTCTTCAAATTGGAGCTATTAAAGCTGCGCAAGTTGTAGAACAACTAATTTTTAAATCTACATTAAAGAAGCAACTAAAAAACTTAAAAATCTCTAATTCAAAGATTAAAGAAAGTGAAAATAAGTTCAAGATTTTCACAAATCAAACTTCAGATGGATATACAGTAGCTGATTTAGATGGGAATTATGTGTTTGTAAACCCTGCGTTTTGTAAAATGTCTGGTTATACAGAAAAAGAATTATTAAAAATGACGGTGTTTGATATGAAAGCCAAAGACCAAAGCCAAACCAGTTTTTACAATAGTAAATCTAATATGGAAGGAGTGCCAATTAGGGTAAACTTACAAAGAAAAAATGGCACAGAATATTTAACAGAAATTGTAGGAAATAATATACAAATTGATAATAAATCACTTGTATTAGGCACTATTAGAGATATTTCAGAAAAAGTAAAAATAGAAAACGAGTTAAAAATAAGAGAGCAAAATTACAGACAATTATTTGAAGAAAATCCAACATCGCTTTGGGAAATGGATTTTACGGAAGGATATGAGAAATTACAAGATGTTATTCAATCGGGTGTTAAAAATATTGAAAAATATATGGATAATAACCCTCAATTTTTATCCATATTGTATGATACAATTAAAACACTACAAGTTAATAGCGCATCGGTTAATTTTTTCAAAGCTAAAGACAAAGAACATCTTTTAGCAAATACTTCAAAATTGGTTACTGAAGAGACGCTAGCGTGTTACCAGAAAATTTTAATAGAAATTTTTAAAGGTAAAACAGAAATAATTCAAGAAGTTACTTTTTTAAACGTATCAAATGAAGCTGTTAGAGGATTGGTGAAATTAAACATACTTAAAAATAAAGCGCATAACAGTGTAAAGGCAAATATTTCAATTGTAGATATTACTGAACAAAAGGAAACTGAAGAACGCTATCGAGGATTATCTGACGCATCTTTTAATGCTATTTTTATTTCAGAAAATGGATTTTGTTTAAACCAAAATGCTGCTGCTGAAAAAATGTTTGGTTACACATTTGATGAAGCCATTACTATGAAAGCAACAGATTTAATTGCAACAAAAGACCATAAGTTGGTTTTGAGCAATATAATGTCTGGTAACGAAACAGCCTATGAGGTTACTGCGGTACGTAAAGATGGCACTACTTTTTCCGTAGAAATTCAGTCAAGAAACGCCACTTATAAAGGTAGAGGTGTACGAATTTCTGCATTTAGAGATTTAAGTTATAGAAAAGAATTAGAAACTTCAATTAAAAAAAGCGAAGAAAAGTTTAAGAAGTTATCTAACCTCACTTTTGAAGGTGTTTTAATACATGATAATGGAGTAGCTTTGGATATTAACCGTTCGTTTTCAAAAATGTTTGGTTATAAAAGCAATGAGTTAGTAGGAAAAAATATTATTAACCTCCTTTTCCCTAAGAAGTACCATAAACAACTTTCTGAAAGTATTACTAAAAGGTACACAATACCTTATGAAATTGAAGGGATAAGAAAAGATGGTTCTATTTTTCCAATAGAAATTGAAGCTAGAGAAATAGATAACGATAAAGATAATACATTAAGAGTTTCGGCCATAAGAGATATTACGAAGCGAAAAAAATTAGAAGCAGAAATACAAAAATTATACGCAGCAGTTGAACAAAGCGCTAATACCATTGTTATTACTGATACCGAAGGAAATATTGAATACACAAACCCTAAATTTACTGAACTCACTAAGTTTTCTGCCGCTGAAGCACTAGGAAATAACCCTCGAATTATAAATTCAGGAAAACAGCCAAAGGAGTATTATACGAACATGTGGAAAACCATTAATAGTGGTAATAGTTGGTCTGGTGAATTCCAAAATAAATCTAAATGTGGTACTATTTTTTGGGAGCAAGCTACCATAACCCCTATAAAAAATAATGAAGGTAAAATTGTTAACTTTTTAGCAGTAAAAGAAGACATTACCAAACGTAAAGAGGATGAACAAAAACTAGCTATAGCATACGAAACCATTAAAGAAAGCGAAGAAGCTTTAAATACCATTTTAAAAACAGTAAAGGAAGGTTTTTGGTTAAGCTCAAAAGAAGGAAATACAATTGAAGTAAACCCTGAAATGTGTAAAATTTTAGGGTATAAAGAAGAGGAAATTTTAGGAAAATCTATTTTTGAATTTGTAGATAACGAAAACGCTAAAATTTTTAAACAACAATTAAAAATTAGAGATTTAGGGCAATCATCTACCTATGAAATTGAATTACAACAAAAGAACGGGAATAAAATTCCTTGTTTATTTAAAACATCACCATTATTTAATAACGAACAAGAAAGAATAGGTTCGTTTGCAATGGTTACAGATATTTCTGAACTGAAAAAAGCCTATGAAACATCTGAAAATCAAAATCAAGAACTAAAAAAATTAAGTTACGAATTATCAGAAAAGAACAGATTGCTTTTAGAAAGTAGTTCGCGTTTTGAAAATTTATTTGAATTAAGCCCTGTTTCAATTTGGGAACAAGATTATAGTGAAGCAATAAAATTATTAACAAAAAAGAAAAAGCAAGTTAAAAACTTAAAAAATTATTTAGATAAAAATCACGATTTTGTATTAGAATGTATTTATTCCATAAAAATTGTAAATGTAAACAAATCAACACTAGATTTAATAGGTGTTAATAATAAAGATGAATTATTAATTCAACTTAGAAAATCGTTAAGTAGTGAATCTATAAAGGTGCTTAAAAAAGAACTTTTAGTAATTGCATCAGACGATGGAAAAGAATTAAAAGAAACTGCCAAATTTATTAAAACTGATGGTTCAGAAATTACCACAATACTTAAATTAGTTAAAATAAATAATGAAGGAAAAGTTATTGTTACTTTAAATGATATTACCGCTTTAAAAAATGCGGAAGCGGCCGTTAAAAAAAATGAGCAAAAATTTAGAGAATTGTACGAAAAATCTGGAGATGCAATTTTAATTATAAAAAACGGCATTTTTGTTGAGTGTAATAAATCGGCAGTATCTTTACTTGAATACACTTCTAAAGATGATTTTTTAAATCAGCACCCTTCAAAATTATCACCATTAACACAGTCAAATGGGCTAAGTTCTTCTGAAGAAGCAGAAAAAATGATGTCTTTAGCGTTGGAAAATGGAACACATCGTTTTGAATGGATACATGTTAAAAGCAACGGAGATGAATTTCCTGTAGAAGTATTACTTACAGCAATTTCAAATGATCCAAAAAATGAAATTATACATTGTGTTTGGAGAGATATTACCCAACGAAAAAAAGCTGTAGAAGAACTTATTTTAGCAAAAGAGGCAGCAGAAGAAAGTGATCGTTTAAAAACAGAATTTTTAAACAACATGTCTCATGAAATTAGAACACCTATGAATGGTATTTTAGGGTTTTCACAAATGCTAAGCGAACCAGATTTAGAAGTTGATAAAAGAGCTAATTTTGTTAAAATTATTCAAAGTAGTGGAAATCAATTATTACATGTTATTGATGATATTATAGAAATATCTAGACTTGGTACACAACAAGTAAAATTACAAGAGGAAGAAGTTTGCTTAAACGACGTGTTATTAGAATTATTTTCGATTTTTGATATAAAAGCTAAAGAAAATAAAACACCATTGTATTTAAAGAAGGCACTTTCCGATAAACAAAGTACAATATTAACAGATAAACCAAAGTTAAATAAAGTGCTAAGTAACTTATTAGAAAATGCACTAAAATTTACTAATAATGGGTTTATAGAATTTGGTTATACCATTAAAAACAACACACAAAATCCGAAGCTTGAAATCTATGTAAAAGATACAGGAATTGGTATAAAACCAGAAAAGCACCAACTTATTTTTGAACGTTTTCAACAAGCTGAAAAAGACCTTTCTAAAAAAGTAGGAGGGCTAGGCTTAGGGTTGTCAATTGCAAAAGAAAATACAGAGCTTTTAGGTGGTGAAATATCGGTGGAGTCAGAAATGATGGAGGGTGCAACTTTTTATGTAACAATTCCTTTTAAACCAATTTACACGATAGATGAGTCTAAAGAAAAGGCACCTACGTATAAAATTTTAATAGCTGAAGACGAAGAAATAAATTATATGTATTTAGAAACGCTGTTAAAGGATGTGCTTAAATTAAGTTGTGATATTTTTCACACGAAAGATGGACGAGAAACAGTTGAATTCTGTAAAAATAATTTAAACATTGATTTTATTCTAATGGATTTAAAAATGCCTGTTTTAAATGGTTTTAAAGCAACTTCACAAATAAGAAAGTTTAATGCGAACATACCAATTATAGCACAAACAGCCTATTCAACAATTGCTGATAAAGATAAAGCAATGTTAGCTGGGTGTACTAATTTTATTTCGAAACCAATAGATAAAGAGGAGTTATTTATTATTATTGAAAATATTTTAATAAAATAAACTTGTTAATACAAACAACTTAACAAGTGATATTAATTAGCCTAAAAGATGAATTTAAAAAGAACGTTTACAACAATTCATATATTATTAATAGTTTTATTAATAATTTTAAGTGTACTCACTCTTTTAATGTTTCAAAATAAAGCAAACGTTAAAAAGAATAACAAAAATCGACTTAAATCGTATGCTTTAGCTACTAAACTACGAAAAACATCGGATGATTTAACGCGCTATTGCAGAACCTATGTTTTAACGGGCGAGAGTAGTTGGGAGAAAAAATATTGGAAAATATTAAGCATTAGAAATGGAATTGAACCTTGGCCTGACGGGAGAGTTATTTCATTTCATGATAGTTTAAAAAATTTAAGTTTTACACAAGAAGAACTTCAAAAATTAAAATTAGCAGAGCAATACTCAAATAATTTAGTGTATACAGAAAAAGTTGCCATGAACGCCATGAAAGGATTGTTTGATGATGGTACAGAAAATTTTAGTATTAAAGGAAAACCAGACACAGCTTTAGCCCATTCTATATTATTTGATAAAAAATATCATGAAAATAAAGCTAAAATAATGCAGCCTATTGAAGAGTTTTTTGTACTGTATCAACAAAGAATTAAAAAGGAAGTTCAAAAATACGATA
>Ga0190303_1000145_pt1 | contig 29444 bp, 21 predicted proteins | sample 48700701_MG_FD_161672 | JGI IMG/M metagenome (GOLD analysis project Ga0190303, IMG submission 161672) | Hydrothermal vent sediment bacterial communities from Southern Trench, Guaymas Basin, Mexico - 4870-07-0-1_MG | ecosystem: Environmental > Aquatic > Marine > Hydrothermal vents > Sediment ... | reverse complement strand
CTTCATTTTTTTTTTTAGCTATTTGCATGGCTTAATAAAGTGTGTTAATTTCACGCGATTAAAAACAATAAAAATGATTGAAGAAAATAACGTTTCGATAGATATCAAAGCTATCAATGAGAAGATAGAAAAGGAAAGTGCTTTTGTTGATTTACTAATGATGGAGATGAACAAAGTTATTGTTGGTCAAAAACATATGATTGAACGATTACTTATAGGTTTGCTTGGGAATGGTCATATTTTATTAGAAGGTGTACCTGGGTTAGCAAAAACACTAGCAATTAATACTTTAGCTAAAGCTATTGATGCAAAGTTTAGTAGAATTCAGTTTACACCAGATTTATTACCAGCAGATGTTATTGGAACAATGATTTATAGTGTAAAGGACAATGACTTTACCATTAAAAAAGGACCAATATTTGCAAATTTTGTTTTGGCTGATGAGATAAACCGTGCGCCAGCAAAAGTGCAATCGGCTTTATTAGAAGCAATGCAAGAACGTCAAATTACTATTGGTGATACAACCTTTAAGTTAGATGAACCATTTTTAGTAATGGCAACTCAAAACCCTGTTGAACAAGAAGGAACGTATCCTTTGCCAGAAGCACAAGTTGACCGTTTTATGCTAAAAACCGTTATTGATTACCCAAAAATTGATGAAGAGCAATTAATTATGCGTCAAAATTTAAAAGGTAGTTATGAGAAAGTGAACGCTGTAGCTTCAGTAGCGCAAATTAACCGCGCAAGGCAAGCAGTGAAAGAAGTATATATGGATGAAAAAATTGAAAAGTATATACTAGATTTAATTTTTGCAACACGTTACCCTGAAAAATATAACTTACCAGATTTAAAGGGGTTGATAAGTTTTGGAGCTTCACCTCGTGGAAGTATTAATTTAGCAATGGCAGCAAAATGCTATGCTTTTATTAGACGTAGAGGTTATGTAATTCCAGAAGATGTTCGTGCAGTTGTGCATGATGTTTTACGTCACAGAATTGGAATTACGTATGAAGCTGAAGCTGAAAATGTAACTTCTGAAGATATTATTAATAAAATTGTAAACGAAGTAGAAGTACCATAGAAAGTTTAATTGTGTAATTGTTGATTTGTCTCATTGGATTTTTCGAGACTTTTCAACTTTTGGCTTTTAACTTTTTAACTTAAGAAAATGGATACTAAAGAAATACTAAAAAAAGTTCGAAAAATAGAGATTAAGACACGCCGTTTGTCTGATCATATTTTTTCTGGCGAATACCATAGTTCGTTTAAAGGACGTGGTATGACCTTTTCTGAAGTACGCCAATACCAATACGGAGATGATGTAAGAGCAATTGATTGGAATGTGACTGCGCGTTATAACGAACCTTATATAAAGGTCTTTGAAGAAGAACGCGAATTAACTATGATGTTAGTAGTTGATGTTAGTGGTTCAGAATTTTTTGGCACAACGCAACAATTTAAAAGAGATACTATTACTGAAATTGCAGCTACATTAGCATTCTCAGCCACTCAAAATAATGATAAAGTAGGTTTATTGTTGTTTTCTGATGCTATGGAGTTATTTATTCCCCCAAAAAAAGGGAAAAGTCATGTTTTACGAATTATTAGAGAATTGATAGAATTTAATCCAAAAAGCACCAAAACAAATATTTCTGAAGCATTAAGGTTTTTATCGGGTGTAATGAAGAAAAAAGCCATTGTTTTTGTTTTATCAGATTTTATGGATGAAAATTACGAGCAAACGTTAAAAATAGCAGGAAGAAAACATGATGTAACAGGAATTAGAGTGTACGATAAACACGACGCTTCCATACCAAATTTAGGAATGGTGCCAATGCTAGATGCCGAAACAGGAAAAACACTATTGGTAAATACAGCATCAAAAAGGGTTAGAGATGGTTACCAAGCACATTATTTAAAAACGGTTGATTATTTCGAAAAATCTTTTAGTCATAGTGGTTCAGGAGTTATTAGTTCTAGAATTGATGAAAGTTATGTAAAAAAATTATTAGGTTATTTTAAACACAAAGGCGCAAGATAGATGACGATTTTGAATAGCTTGAAGTATAAAAAAATGAAAAAAAGATTTGTTTATATAGTATGTTTAATTGGTTTTGTTGGGCTTGCTCAAGAAAACCCTGTTTCTGTAAAAACAGACACTGCATCTATTAAAATTGGAGAGCAAATTCAATTTAAAATAGAGGTAAACGAAACAAATAATGTTGTTTTCCCAAAATTGCAACTAGATAGTTTAGGGAAAGTAGAAGTTGTTGAATCACTACCTATAGATACTATTAAAAATAGGTTAGAAAAAAAATATTTATTGACAAGTTTTGATAGTGGTCAATATGTTATTCCAAAACAATTGGTACTTATTAATAATAAACAGTTTTTTACAGATTCACTTTTGGTGAATGTAGCAACGGTGAAAGTTGATACATTGAAACAAAAAATGTTTCCTATAAAATCTATTAAAAAGGAACCTAAAACTTTTGATGATTACAAACATTTAATGTGGTGGTTAATTCCAATTTTAATTTTAGTAGCCGTTATTTTATACTTTATTTTCAGAAAGAAAGAGAAAAAAGAGATTCAGAAAATTTATGTAGCCCCAATTCAAGAGGCATTACAACGTTTAAAAGAATTGGATGGAAAACAGTTATTACAACAAAATAAAATAAAGATTTATTACTCGGAACTTACAGATATTGTAAGAACATACATTGAAAAAGACATCAATATTCCAGCGCTAGAATCAACTACAAATGAACTTATTGAAACGATTAGCGATTTTAATGAATCAAGTAATTTAGGAATCTCAAAAGAAACAATTCAACAATTAAAAGAAGTGTTACAAAGTGCCGATTTAGTAAAATTTGCTAAATCTAAACCGGTTATTGATGAGATAAAAAGTGATAGGACTACTGTTGAAGATATTCTTAAAAACACCCAACACGCAGTTCACATTAATGATGATGTAGAAGAAGTGAATGACAATATAAATGATGCCGTTTTTATTCAAAATACACCTAAGAAAAAGCAATTCAATTTTAAAAAGTACACATTAATTTTTGTGGCTGTATTTATTGTTGGAATAGTTGGTTATTTTGGATACAGATATATTAAAGTTAAGTTAATTGGGAAAACCACTTCTGAAATGCTTGACCAACAATGGCATAAAGGCACATATGGTTATCCTGAAATTACGTTGGAAACACCTGAAATATTAACAATTGAATCTGTTCAACTTCCTGAAAATGGAGTCTCTGTTGTTGGAGATTTTGCAATTTATACATACGGAAGCCTAGTGAGCAATTTTTATATTGCAGTTTCTACAACAAATTTTATTAGCGAACTAGATGACATGGATTTGGATGTTGGTGTAAACGGGGCTTTAAATGCTATGGAAAATCGGATAAAAACTAGATTTACAAATATAAGTAAAGAAGATATTATTATTAATAGCGTTTATGGTATAAAGGCAATTGTTGAATACAAGAAAATAAATAAATTAACTCAACAAAAAGAAGATTATAAACTGACAATGTTATTTTTTGCAGATAAAAAAGGCATGAGACAAGTATATGTATATTCTTTATGGAGTGATGATTCTGCTAAAAGTGTAGTTGAAAGAATAATTAAATCGGTATCAGTAAACCCATAAATTATGTTGCAAAATTTTGAATTTTTAAACCCGCAGTTTTTATGGTTATTAGTACTAATACCAGTGTTATCGGTATGGTATTTTTTGACAAGAAAAAGTAATAGCGCAACATTAACCATAGCAAGCACAAAAGGGTTTGAAGTAAAACCATCAATAATAGCTAAATTAAAACCGCTATTATATGTTTTAAGATTGTTGGCCTTAACATTATTAATTGTTGCATTGGCACGACCAAGAAATGTCTCAGTTTCAAAACGAACCAAAACAAATAAAGGAATTGATATTGTAATGGCAATAGATGTTTCGGCAAGTATGTTGGCTAGAGATTTAAAACCAAACCGCTTAGAAGCTTTAAAATTAGTAGCGACAGATTTTGTAAATCAACGACCAAATGACAGGATAGGAATTGTTGTTTATGCAGGTGAAAGTTTTACAAGAACACCTATTACAAGCGATAAACGTATTGTTAGAAATACCATTTCAGAAATAAAATGGGGAGAATTAGAAGGAGGTACAGCAATTGGGATGGGGTTAGGGTCAGCGGTAAATAGATTGAAAGAAAGTAAAGCAAAAAGTAAAGTTATTATTTTATTGACTGACGGAGTGAATAACACTGGTTTTGTTGATCCAAAAACAGCTACAGAATTAGCAATTGGACTTGGAATAAAAGTGTATACTATTGGTTTGGGAACTAACGGAACAGCATCTTTTCCTTATGCAAGAGATCCGCAAACAGGGAAATTACTTTTTAGAAGTTCACCAGTTGAAATTGATGAAGATTTACTACGTTATATAGCAAAAGAAACAGGAGGAAAATATTTTAGAGCAACAGATAATTTAAAACTAAAAGCAATTTATAACGAAATTAACAAGTTAGAAAAAACAGAAATTGAAGAATTTAAATATTATAATTATCAAGAAAAATATAGATTATTAGTAGTGTTAGCAGGATTATTAATTTTATTAGAAATGGTATTAAAACACACAATATTTAGAAGTTTTATTTAATTAAACAATAATTATGTATCAAATAGAAGAACCAACATATTTTTTATACTTAACAATTATTCCAGTAATATTTGTGATGTTTTTGTTGGTGCTTTGGTGGAAAAACAGCACTCAAAAGCAATTTACAGATCGTAATTTAATTCAAAAATTAAGTCCTTCATCCTCTACATTTAAATCGGTTTTAAAAATCACGATGTTAAGTTTAGGGTTGGCTTTTTTAATAGTTTCATTAACAAATCCAAAAATGGGGACAAAGTTAGAAACTGTAAAGCGTCAAGGTGTAGATATTGTTTTTGCTTTAGATGTTTCTAAAAGTATGTTAGCCGAAGATATTGCGCCAAGTCGTTTAGATAAAGCCAAACAAATAATTACAAAAATTATTGAAAAACTAGGCAGCGATAGAGTAGGAATTATTATTTATGCAGGAAATTCATATCCACTATTGCCAATTACTACAGACCATGCCGCCGCAAAAATGTTTTTGCAAAACGCAAACCCAGATATGGTTTCAAGTCAAGGAACAGCCATTAATGAAGCTATTGAAAGAGCGATAACCTATTTTGATAATGAAGAACAAACCAACCGGTTTTTAATTGTAGTGTCTGATGGTGAAGACCACGAAGAAAATACAATTACACTAGCTAAAGAAGCGAAAAAAGAAGGGATTAAAATTTACACTATTGGCGTTGGTTCAAGCGGAGGAGGCCCAATTCCAATGAAAAATATTGGAGGGGGAATTAGCTACAAAAAAGATAGCAAGGGAGAAGTTGTAATTACAAAAATAAATGAGGAAGTTTTAAAAGAGGTTGCTTACGAAGGAAAAGGAAAATACATTAACGGAAATAAAACACAAGAAGCAATTAACAGTATTGAAGAAGTGTTAGTAAATGCTGAAAAAAGTGAGTTTGAAACCAAACAATTTTCAGATTATAAAGATCAATTTCAATGGTTTATAGGTTTTGGAATTTTATTCTTAATAATTGATGTATTATTGCTTGAAAAGAAAACAAAGTGGGTTCAAAAATTAAATTTATTTAATCAAACCAATGAATCTAAAAGAAATTAAGAGATGAGAAATTGGACAGTCATATTACTTATAGGTTTTACAACACTGGTTTTTCCGCAACAAAAAAATCAAAAAGAGTTAGAGCGTGATGCAAGAGAAAATGTAAGAGAGGGGAATGAGCTTTACAATAAATTAAAATTCAAAGAAGCTGAAATAGCCTATAAAAAAGGCTTGTCTAAAAGTCCAAACTATCCAATAGCATCGTATAATTTAGGGAATGCTATTTATCAGCAAGATAGAAATAAAGAGGCTGTTAGTCAATTTGAACTGGTTGAAAAAACCTTTAAAGAAAAAGGAAGTAAAGCAGAAGCGTACCATAATATGGGAAATTCTTTTATGAAAGAAAAGCAATATGATAAAGCAGTTGAAGCTTTTAAAAATGCGATGCGAAACAATTCAAAAGATGATGAAACCCGTTATAATTTGGCAATGGCGCAAGAATTATTAAAAAAGCAACAGCAAGATAATAAGGACAACAAGGACGACAAAAACAAAGATAAAAAGGATAAAGAGGGCGGCGATAAAGAAAAGAAAGACGATAAGAACGAAGATAAAGACAAAGGAAAAGATAAAGAAGACGATAAGGGTGATGAAAAGAAAGATCAAGATAAAAAGAAAGATCAAAAGCCGAGGCCTAATCAATTAACTCCAGAACAAATAAAACAATTGTTAGAGGCTATGAATAATGAAGAAAATAAAACACAGAAAAAACTAAATGCTGAAAAAGCAAAAGGAAGAAAAATAAAACAAGAAAAAGACTGGTAGAAAATGAAAATGATTAAGTTTTACATACTAACTATTTTACTATTTGCAACGCATGTTGTTGTTGCTCAAATTGAGTTTAAAACAGCTGTAAGTAAAAATAAGTTAGGCGTAAATCAACGTTTTAAAATTGAATTCACAGTAAATAAACAAGGAGCTGACAATTTTAAACCACCTTCATTTGTGAATTTTAAAATTCTTGGAGGGCCAAGTTCATCAGTAAACCAATCATGGATAAATGGTAGAGTGAGTTACTCTCAGGCATATATTTATATTGTGGAACCAAAAAAAATTGGAGAGTTTACTATTCAACCTGCAACTATTGAATATAAAGGAAAAATCATAAAATCTAACACCGTTAAAATGACGGTAACTAAAGAAGTTAAAATTACAAAAGATCCAAACGACCCATATTATATTGCACAGCAAAGTGTTCATTTGGTTGCTGAAGTTTCAAATTTGAAACCGTATGTTGGTGAAGGAATTTATGTTGTTTATAAGTTATTTGTTAGCGAAAATATTAATTTGAATGGTTCTCGTGTAAGTGAAAGTCCACAATACAAAGGATTTTGGAATCAAGACATTAATGTAAAAGAAGTTAATTTTAGGAGAGGAAAATACAATGGTGAAGATTACAGATATGTTGTACTAAAAAAAGCAGTTTTAATTCCTCAGCGATCAGGTAAATTATTAATTGAACCTATTGAAATGGACTTTTCTGTTGGAGTACCAACAGGGAGAGGTGATTTTTTTGGTAATATGATTACTAGAAATATTAATTATTCAACCAAATCGGCGGCTAAAAACGTGTATGTAAAAGCGCTTCCTGAAGAAGGAAAACCAATAGATTTTTCAGGTGCAGTAGGTGATTTTAAATTTAAGATTTTAGCCAATAAAAATGTGCTAAAAGCCAATGAGGCAGCTCAAATAAAAGTAGAAATTTCAGGGAGAGGGAATTTAAAGTTATTTGAAATTCCTAAAATAACAACTCCGGTAGAGCTTGAAGTGTACACTCCTGAACATAAAGAGCAAGTAGTAACATCATTAAATGGTTTAAGAGGGCGTATTTCCGATTCGTATACTGTTGTACCACAATTTAAAGGGAAATACAAAATCCCAGAAGTTACATTCTCTTATTTTAATCCGAAGGAGAAAAAGTACAAAACCATAAAAACGAAGGCTATTATTGTAAATGTTACTGAAGGAAAAGAACTACCTTCAACTACAAATAATACAATTAATAGCAAAAAAAGATATGTAGTTGCTAATGATAATAATTTCAGATTTATAGCTTTAAATACAACATTTAAACCTACAATTGAAAACGACTTTCTAGGTTCAACAAAATTTTATTTATTATTGTTATTGCCATTTTTAGCAATCCCAATTGGAATTATAATTGGAAATAGACGTGCTAAAAGAGCTGGGGATGTGTTTGGTAATAAAATAAGAAAAGCCGATAAGTTGGCTCGTAAATATTTATCGAGGGCAAAAAAACAACTTGGAAATCACGAGGCTTTTTATATTGCTTTAGAAAAAGCATTGCATAACTTTTTAAAAGCAAAACTTCATATTGAAACTTCAGATATTTCGAAAGAAAAAATCTCAGAAATATTGCAACGTAAAAATGTAGAGAGTGCCACAATTAATGAGTTTATAGAGGTTTTAAACGATTGCGATTTTGCACGTTATACACCAACTACAAATGTAATGATGAAGCAAGAATTTGAGAAAGCTAAAAGTGTAATTACCAAAATAGATAAGTACTTGTAATATGAATAAAATATTTTTAAGCATAGCACTTTTATTAAGTTTGGTAGTCACTTCTCAAACAGCAGATAATTTGTTTTTAAAAGCAAATAATCTGTATCAAAACGGAAAATATTCTGAAGCTATTGAGTCATATTCAGCCATAGAAAAACAAGATTTAAAATCGGATGACTTATATTTTAATTTAGGAAATTGTTATTATAAATTAAACAAAGTTGCACCCGCTATATATTATTACGAAAAAGCGTTGAAAGTGAATTCGATGCATGAAGATGCTTCAATTAATTTGGCTTTTGCCAAACGTATGACTATTGATGTAATTGAAGATTTACCGAAGACTTTTCTACAACGATTTTCAATAAGTGTGGTTCAACAATTGTCGTTTAACACATGGGCTGTTTTAGCTGTTTTAGCATCGTTTTTAGCATCACTATTATTTTTATTATATCACTTTTCATATGCTCCGAAAAAGAAATTATTTTACTTTAACACTTCTATATTTGCGGCATTTGTATTAATAATTAGTATGTTTTTTGCTTTTCAAAATTATAAAACTGTTCAAAAAGACAGGTCAGCTATTATTTTTGTTGACAAAGTTGAGATTAAAAATGCTCCATCAACTAGTAGTGAAGCCATTTTTGAATTACACGAAGGGACTAAAGTTGTAATTTTAGATGAGCTAGACAACTGGAAAAAAATTAAAATAGCCGATGGTAAAATTGGCTGGATTTATACTGATGATTTAAAAGAAATTTAGTTAGAAAACAACTTAGTTATTTTTTCTTCTAATGCTGTTCCATGAATATTTACCGCAATAATTTTACCTGTTGAATTAATTAAAAAATTGGTAGGTAAGGCAGTAATACCATACGCTAGAGAAACGGGTGTATTAAAGCCTTCAATTGTAGATACTTCAGGCCAAACACGTTTATCTTTTTCAATAGCCTTTAACCAACTTTTACGTTTAGAATCTAACGAAATTCCATAAATTTCAAATCCTTTTGAGTGAAAATTACTATATAATTTATTAAGCAACACGCTTTCTGTTCTACAAGGCGGACACCAACTAGCCCAAAAATCTACTAAAGTATATCTTCCTTTTATTGAATCTAAATGGATTATTGAATTTAATTGATTTGGCATTTTTATAGTAGAAATAACACTTCCAACACTTGTTTTTTGAAGTAATTGAATTTTGTTTTTAAGTTTTTTGGTAATCTCTAGCGTTGGATTTTTTTCTTCAAAATTGTGAACTAGCTCTTTTAAAAAAGGTAAATTTTCGCCACCATTCCAACGTATTGAAGTTGGATAAACAGCAATTGAAGTGCCCATTTTTTCTTTAATGAATTCAATTAATTCGTTTAAATGTGTTTTATAGTTTTCTACTTCAAGTTCTCTTAGTTTAGCAATTTTGTTTTTATTAGTAGTTCCTTTTTTTAGTTCCTTTATTTTTTTTCTAACAGAATTTACCAATCTGTTTAAAGATTCCTTTCTAAAAACTTCATACTCATTTAGTACTTGAGTATCTACAGAACCACTAACACTTAAATCTTCAGTTGAAGTTCCACTAATTATAATATTTTGACCTTTATCAATGGCAAGTTGTATTGTTTTTGTATCAAAAGTTAAATTGTATATGTTTGGTTCTAACAAATAAACTGAGTTAAACTTACCTCGTTTATTCACAATTAAAGTATCAACTATTACGGTAGTTTTTTTTTGAAGATTTTCAACTTTAGAAAGTACAATGTAACGATTATTTAAAGTTTTAATTTCTCCAGAAATACTAAAAGAATTTTGATCTTTTGAAGTGCAACTTGCAAAAAGAAGCATTGAAATTAGACCAACTATAAGAAAGTAAGTTTTAGGCTGATTATTCATTAAAATGATTTGTTGTTTTGACGCTAAGTTTTGTAAAACCTAACATTAAATAATGAATTTTTAAATTAATTAGAAACAATTTTTTTAGTTTCTTTTTCAACAATTTTTAAAAAGTTTGGGAACAACGTGGGAGCTAAATTTTTAACAGGTTCATATAAAATTGCATCGTCTTTTTGTTCATTAGAAATAAAAGGAATTGTATTATTTAACTTAGCAAATACTAATAAAATTATACTTAAAATAAGTCCAGTTTTAAGTGCTCCAAAAACACCTCCAAGTAATTTATTAAGCATACCTAAAGCAGCAAAATCTGCTATTTTTGTAAGCATTTTTCCAAATGATGCAATTACTAAAACAATAATTACAAATGTAATGGCAAAAGAAATAATGGTAATATAACGTTCATCCCAAGAAACACGATCTGCTAAGAAATTCCCTATAAAATACGAAAAGTGAATGGCACCATAAACACCTGCAATTAGCGCAATTAAAGAAGCAATTTCAACAAATAGCCCTTTCATTAACCCTCTTACAAATCCAAAGATTAAAAGTGCTGCAATAATAATATCAAAAATATTCATACAATAGTTTTTGTAAATATACACGAATCGATTTGTATATTTGCAAACTAACTATAATTTTCAAATGTCAAGAGATCAAAAATTAAAAGAAGATTACGAGCTAGTTCTTCAAATTTTAACATCAAAATTTAGTGAAGGAGAACCACTTAATTTAGATGCTATTATTTATTTAATTGGTGTGCAAGAATTGGGAAAAGGAACTGTTGAATATGAAAAAGATGATAAAGTTAATTTAATGCATATTGCAATTTGTAGATTGTTAGAACCTTTTGGATATTATGAGTTTGATTTTTTTGATGAAGAAGGTTGGCCACACTATAAAACCTTAGAAGAATTACCAGCATTAAAGTCGGGTGAACAAACAGTACTTATAAAAGAAGCTATTGTGTTGTATTTTAAGGAAAAAGAATTGATTTAAAGTGTTTACTTTATAAGTACTTTGTGTATTTCAGAATAATTAGCTGTTTCAATTTTGAAAAAATACAACCCTTTTGTTAAATTAGTTAAATCTATTTCAGAAGAAAGTTGCTCTTTCGAATTTTGAATTTTTCTACCTAACATATCATAAATAGTTACAGAATATTTATCTTGAGTAGATTTAATAGTAACTTGAGATGTTGCTGGATTTGGATACAAATTAAACGTGTTTCCTAATTTAGGATTGTCAATATTTAACACATTACCTAAGATATGAATTTTAACAGATGTTACTGAAAAAGGAGGTAGATTAACACTGTAATTAGTACTAGTTAACTTCACTTTTTGTGTATTTGTTGAGATGATTTCATTAATCATTTCTCCATATAATTTTCGAATGGTAATGCTGTCTGCTTGATAAGTAATAGGAATTTGCAAATCTACTGTATGGCTTTGGGTATCATCTCTATTTATGAATAAAAGATTTACAAAGCTATTATTATTATCACTAATCCCGCCCCATTTTTCTATCGCGTCAATGGTTAGAGGTGTTCCTTGATTATCTATTGTAATTTGAGGCATATTAGAAACAGTTACAGGAAACATATGTTCACCTACAGATTCCATAACCAATGCTGTTGCTTTTCCTTGAGCTGACATTTCTAATATGGCATTGCTATGAAATAAGTGGATAAAATTATTCCCAGAGGCAATGAGTGCAAAGTGATTGTTTACTCGTAAATCAATAACTTCTTCTAATGATTTCTCAAATAAATTAGCAAAGAAGGAGGCGACATATACACCACTTGAAATACCTCTGTGTGGGTGGTCAGCAGGAGCTAAATCATATAAATTAATATTCCATTCTGTAACAGCTACTCCAACTTCATTTGGAATTCCCCAAGCAACTTCTCGTTGATTCCACAAGGTTTGATGTTCTGCTAAACGAGCTATCTCATCTTTTGCTACATAAGCTATTTCTGAAAAATACCCATTTACAGCAAGAGTTTGTGTTTTATTTCCAGGGTAAGAATGTAACACCATAAAATCTGGTGGGCTTACAGTAAAATCTTGCTGAAATGTTAAATCGTTATATAATTCAGGTTGCAATGCAACAACATACCCAATTTCAATTGTTGGATCTGCTAATTTCATTGCATTTCTATGTGCAAAAGCACCATCATGATCAATACTATTATATTCAATAAGTATTGCATCATTTAGTTGAATTCCACCAATAGGTGTTAGCGTAACGTGTGTTTCATTCCAAGAATATTCATTCACAGAAAGAAGGTTGCTAGGGTTGGTTAAACTATTATAAAGTGCTTGTACGTCTGCATTTGTTGTTCCTAAAGAATGTGCCCAATTTTGATCAAAATTAGGGGTTCTATAAACTCTAACAGCATTGGAGTTTGTAATATCTAGTTTAGGATATTCAATTTTAATAACATCGGTAGTTGTTGCAGTATCATAATATTTAGCATCACCCAAAATGGCTGTTTGTATATCTAAACCACCTATTATTTCTACCCAACCTTCTCTAAAAAAATCACCCCCATAATAGTACAATCTATCAACTTCTTCATGAGTTAAAGGTTTCAAAGCAACTCCAGTTCTAAATCTAATAAAATCTTGATAACCTAACCAAGACCAAGCAAAAGCCCAACGGGTATTGGATTCATTACCAATTTCCCAATATTTTACATTTATAGGATCGGAACTCCCTAGTAAACTGTTTCGTAGGTTTGTATAATAAGTATTGGTATTGTTACAAAAACTCACTAATTCAGCTGCTTCAGCTGCAGATCTAGTACCAAAATTACTTACAACTTGTAAATCAACATTAAATTGATTTAAGTATGGAACAACATTTTTAAGGTTAAATTTCCCCGGCGTACTTAAATCATCTTCCCAATAGTAATCTTGACTACTATTACCTGCCGGCCAACGAATTATACCAGGGCGTATTTTAGGAAATGAATCGATAAACGTTTGGTTATTAAATAGCGTAAGGTTTGAATTAGCCCCATGATTATAACCTCTCCAGGCACTTGGAATAGTGTCAATAACGGGTGTAGCAGGAAGCTGAATAGTTATTTGACTAAATGACAAAATAGTAAACACTAGGAAAAGCAGGGGTAGTATAATTTTTTTATTTTTCATAGATCTATTTTTGTATAATAATTTTAGTTAAAGACTTATAACTAAGACTAAAGTATTAAAAAAAGGTTTAATAATACGCTGTAAACATCAGATTTAATGATTGTTATGTATTGAACTTGTTTAAGTTACTGCCAATTTTCTAATCATTATTGATAGTAGTTTTGGAAAAAATCGTTTGGTAAAAACACCTAGCTTTTCTTTAAAACCACCAATATAAACTTCTTGTTTTTCTTTTTTAACCGCTTTTAATAACAATTTAGCAAAAGCTTCACTGGTTAAACCGTTTTGGGTACTCGCATCCATTTTATGTTGTGGTGTTCCATCACCGGTTAGCGCATTTACTGAAACATTGGTTTGCACAAATCCAGGACAAGCTAAGGTGATTTTAATGTTGTTTTGGTATACTTCTGCTCGTAAACTATCAAAAAAGCCATGTAGCGCATGTTTTGATGCCGAATAAGAAGAGCGAAGTGGTGTTCCAATCTTCCCCACAATACTTGTCGTAATTATAAAATGCCCACTATTTTTATCAATAAAATGAGGTAAAAGAGCTTTGGTAAGCGCCACGGTTCCTAAGTAATTGATGTCCATAATACGTTTATCAACTTCAATAGCAGTGTCTTTTGCTAAAGAGCGTTGGCTAATTCCACCATTATTAAATAACACATCAATACTTCCAAATAATTTTAAAGCTTCAAAAGTTTTAGTTTGTAAACTATTGTAATCTTCCAAATTCAGCGATAAAACTTTAATGTTCGATGAATTTTCACACTCGTTTTTCACAGCATTTAAGGCTGCTTCATTTCTTGAAGAAATAATAAGTCGTACATTTTGTTTTGAAAGTTCAAGTGTTAATGCTTTTCCAATTCCTGATGAAGCTCCAGTAATCCAAACAATTTTATGGGTGAAATTCATAAGTAGTAGTTTTGTAAAAACTAAAAATAGTTACTTTTGGTGTGATTATTGAATAAATCAACAAAAAAAGAAAGATGCTTAAAAAACTTTTAATCGCAATTATACTATTTCCCTATGCTGTTCAATCTCAAAATTATGTAAAAGGAACACTGAATTCTGATGAAAATTATAGTTGGGTTGTGCTGTATCAGTTAAAAGGAGTTCAACAATTATACGTTAAAAATACGACCATTGTAAATAGTGAATTTTCTATAGATTTCCCTGAAAATTCTCCCACGGGGATATATCGGTTACTATACAGCCAGCAAAATAGTGGGTTTGTTGATTTTATGTATAATAATGAAACGGTTGAATTAAAATTTGACCCTAAAAACCCTTTAGAAACAGTTGAATTTATAACTTCAGAAGAAAACAAAATATATCAAGAATATTTATTGAAATTAGCGAATTGGCTACAAGAACTAGATTCGTATCAAATAACATACTTTAATCTTGAAGACCAAATTAAAAAAGATAGCTTACAATTACTTTATGTAGAATTGTTGCCTAAATATGAGAGTTTTCAAACAAATTTTGAAAAAATTTCTGAAGGTAAATTAGCAAATAATTTTATTAAATCTAGCCAAAAACAGTATGCCCCAGAACTAATAGAAACACCACAGGAGTTTTTAAATAGTGAAAAACAACATTATTTTGATTTTATAAATTTTGATGATAAAAAGCTGTTAAATTCCACTTTCTTAAGTGATCGGATAATAGATTATATTTTTTATTTAAACGGTTCAGATGATTTTGAGGTTCAAAATGTATTGTATAAAAAAGCGGTTAAAGAAGTCATGCAAAAAATAACGGATGCACATTTAAAAAGTGATTTGTTAACTACGTTGTTGTATACTTTTGCTCAAATTGAAAACACTGTTTTAATTGACTTTTTAATTGAAAATTTTCACAATAAACTTCCTGTAGAAATTCAAAATAAGAGTGTTATTAAAGACATTCAAGAAAAAGTAAAGTTAGCAGTTGGAAAAATTGCTCCTGAAATTACTTGGCAAGAAAATGGTCTAACACAAAAACTTTCTGAATTAACCATTGCAGAAACATATATTGTTGTTTTTTGGAGTACATCTTGCTCACATTGTTTGAAAGAAATTCCAAAATTATATGAATACACAAAAGATAAAATAGGTGTGCATGTAATTGCCATTGCATTAGAAAAAGAAGAAGAAATATTCAATCAAAAAATAGTAGAACTTAAAAAATGGACAAATATTTTGGGGTTGAAAAAATGGAAAAATCAAAAAGCAATAGATTACCAAATTAATGCCACACCAAGCTATTTTATTTTAGATAGAGATAAAAAAATTATTGCTAAACCAAATTATTTTAGAGATGTAAAAGTATTTTTTGAAGACTAAAAATGAAGAAAGGCATCTTCTAAGTGTTCAATTTCAAACGTATTTTTATTTTTTAAAATAGCAATAATATCAAACCGAACTTCAACATCTAAATCTTTAGATGTTACATATTCATGGATAGCTTCAACTAGTAATTTAATTTTTTTGGGGTTTACAAAATCTTGCGGATTGCCAAAGTAGTTGCTAGAACGTGTTTTAACTTCAACAACTGCTAAAACATTGTTTTTTAGTGCAATAATATCAACTTCAGCCTTTTTATATCGCCAGTTGCAGTCTAAAATTTTATACTTATTTTTTTTAAGAAAATCAATAGCAAGTTCTTCTCCTTTTTTACCTAATTCATTATGTGAAGCCATTTTAGCAAATTTTTACACCAAAGATACGATATGAGTTGTTTAGTAAGATAATTTTACTTTTGATTTTTTAACATCTAATTTGGCTATTCTCCCTAAAATTAAAGCGCTATTATCTTTTATATGTCCAGCAGGAAAATTAAAAACTACAGGAAAATCAAATTCTGAAACACTTTCTAAAATAATTTCTTTGACATTTTTCCCAAAAGGAATTGTATTGTTATGCATATCTGTCATTCCGCCCACAATTAATCCGTTTAAATTTTTGAAATAATTATTTCGTTTAAGATTCATCATCATTCTATCAATGTGATATAAATATTCATCTAAATCTTCAATAAAAAGAATTTTACCATCAGTGTTTAAGCTAGATTTACTTCCTAACAAACTGTATAAAATTGATAAATTACCACCAATTAATTTTCCAGAAGCTTTCCCAATTTTGTTTTCTTTAGCAGAAGGAATTTCATAAGTAATTGTTTTTTCAAAAAGACTCTTTTGTAGGGTATTTATAGCTAAAGCTGAATTTTCAGAAATATTTATAGGCATTGTGGCATGTAACGTTTCAATTCCTAAGTTATGAATGTGATTGTGTAAAACAGTAACATCCGAATACCCTATAACCCATTTAGGGTGTTTTTTAAATTCAGTAAAATCTAATTTATCAATAATTTTAACAGTCCCATAACCACCTCTTGCACACCAAATAGCTTTTATTTTGGGATTGTTGAGCATTTTTTGAAAGTCAGCTGTTCTATCTTTATCATCCCCTGCAAATTGATGTTCTTCTAAACCAATAGTATTACCAATAACTACATTTAATCCCCAATGTTCTAATAATTGTATAGCAGGTTCTAGTTCTTTTAAGCTAATTTTTCTTGCGGTTGAAACAATAGCAATTGTATCTTTTTTTTGTAAGGGTGTATTTCTAATAATCTGACACATAGAGAGCTATAATTTTTTGACAGTTATTTTAGTAATAGTAATTGAAAAATATCCAATTTTAGAAAATAAATAAAGTTAGTTTATTTTTCATATATTTGGTTATTAGCTTTTTTATAGACCCCTAAAATAGCATTTTATTATGTCATGTAACTCAGGTAGTATTAGCACCTATGTTCCAACCCCAGAAAACCCTTGGAATAAACAACGTATTCAACATTTTTTTAGACGTGCTGGTTTTGGAGCCAGTTCTTCAAATATTTCTGATGCATTAACAAAAACACCTTCGGTATTTGTTAGTGATGAAATAGATGCAGTAGTAAATTTATCTACTACAGCTCCACCACCTTGGGCTTATATGGCTGAGAGTGATTATACCGATATTGATACTCAAATGCAAGAACAACATGTTGAGTGGTTTACCGAATGGGAAAATGACATGCTGGTAAACCCTTTAAGAGGGAGGTTCACGTTGTTTTGGAGTAATCATTTTGTAACACGACTTGAAGATTATTGGTGTTCGTCATGGATGTTTGATTACTACAACGTAATTCAAAAAAATTCTTTTGGTAATTTTAAGCAATTTGTAACTGAAATTGGTATTGCACCAGCAATGTTAATTTTTTTAAATGGATTTGAAAATACTGCTGCGGAACCAAATGAAAATTACGCCCGTGAATTGTTTGAATTATTCACATTAGGGGTTAATAATGGGTACACACAAAATGATATTGTTGAAACAGCAAGAGCCTTAACAGGGTATACTCTAATTGATGAATTTTGTGCTCCAATTATTTTTGATGTGAATGATTTTGATGCAACAGAGAAAACAATTTTTGGAAGAACTGGAAATTGGGGATATCATGATTTAATAGCTATTTTATTTGAAGAAAAAGGAACTCTTATAGCAAACTATATTTGTGAAAAACTATATACACATTTTATTTCTCCAGAAGTTAACGCTCAAATTATAAGTGAATTAGCAAATACGTTAATTTTAAATGATTTTGAATTAGTCCCAGTATATAAGCAGTTATTTAAAAGTGAACATTTTTTTAATGAGAATGCAATAGGTACTATAGTTAAGAGCCCTTTTGATTTGTATAATATTCATTATAAAGAAACAGGTTTTGCTACAGATTCGGAAGTTTTATTAAATCTTGTTTGGTACTGTAGTGAAATAGGTCAAAAAATGTTTGAACCATTAGATGTAGCAGGTTGGCAAGGAAATCATGATTGGGTAAATTCTAGCACCTTAATAGGAAGATGGAAATCATTTGATTATTTTTTATGGTGGACATGGGAAAATGATAAAGAAAATTTGAGAGATTTAGCAGTAAATTTAACAAGTAATTCTAATAATCCAGAAGAGATAACAACAATAATTGTAGACCATATACTTCCTAAAGGGTTACAAACAGATTTAGATTATGAAATAGCAACCGATATTTTTAAAGATGAAGTTCCTCAAAACTATTTTGATGATAATTCATGGAACCTTCAATGGGACACAGCTCCTTATCAAGTTTTAGTGTTATTATTTCATATAATTAGTCTCCCAGAATTTCAATTAAAATAACCCCACATGCAAAAGAAAACACATACACACAGTACTTCAAAAAACAGCCATGACAAGGAACATGCTGTTTGGAATAGAAGGTCTTTTATGCAAGCTTTGGGTTTGGTAGGTACAGGGTCTATGTTTTTAGGGAAACTACCTGTTTCAGCTGCAACTAGTACACCACTTAGTGCTGCTTTATCAATTTCAGAAAGTGAAAATGTTTTAATCTTGGTTAGATTAAAAGGTGGTAATGATGGATTGAACACTGTAATTCCAAACTATGATTACGATAAATATGCAAACTTAAGACCTACGCTAAGAATAGATTCATCAAATTCTTTTGCGCTTTCAAACGAGTTTAGAATGCCTAATTATATGGATTCACTTCAACCATTTTGGTCTGAAGGAGAAATGAAAATAGTACATGGAGTCGGCTATCCAAATCAAAGCTTATCACATTTCAGTTCTTCCGATATCTGGTCTTCTGCAAGAGATAGAGGTGAAGTTTTGCAAACAGGTTTTTTAGGTCGATACCATGAAGAATTATACCCAGATTATTTACTAAATCCACCAGAAAATCCACCAGCAATTCAAATAGGAGGCTTAAGCAATTTAATGTTTGTTGGTGAACAAACTAGTTATGCCTTTTCGGTTGCAAATATTAACCAATTAACTCAAATTGCTGAAAATGGAGCTGCATATGATATGGTTAATTTACCTGAGTGTGATTATGGAGATCAACTAGGTTTTATGAGAAGTGTAAACAACACTACATTTAATTACGCAAGTGTTATTGGAGAGGCATACAATAATGCAAGTAATGAAATAGCGTATGATAATAATTCCATTTCGAAACAATTAGCCCTTGTTTCACGCTTAATAAAAGGAGGTTTAAAAACCAAAATATACATGGTTACAATTACAGGTTTTGATACACATGCGAATCAACCAGATAAGCATCAAAGATTAATGACGAATCTAACCAAAGCCATTTCAAATTTTTATAATGACTTATCTAGCCAAAATTTAGATTCAAATGTACTTACAATGACGCTTTCTGAATTTGGAAGAAGATCTAAAGAGAATGCTTCATCGGGTACAGATCACGGAGCAGCATCAACCATGTTATTATTTGGAAAAGGGCTTGAAGGAAGTGGCTTTGTTGGAAATCACCCCGATTTAAATGATTTAGATAATCACGGAAATTTAAAACCTACGAATGATTTTAGAGCTGTATATGCAAGTATTCTCCAAAATTGGCTGTGTATTGATAGTGATGTTGTAGATGCCACTTTAAGAGATACATTCAACAGGTTAAATTTAGGACTTACATGCAATAGCTTAGGAATTGAAGACAATGATTTTTCAGACTTTAAACACTATCCAATTTATAGTGAAAATAACGTGTATGTTGAATTTGTTTTAAAAAGAGCAATGCATGTTGAAATTCAACTTATAAATATTTTAGGCCAAAACGTGGGTAAAGTTCATAATGAAAGACATGTTTCGGGAACCTATCGTGTTAATTTAAATCCACAGGCAAGAAGATATTCACCCGGACAGTATATTTACAGCGTCATAGCAGATGGTAAAGCTTTTAGTAAAGCAATTATTATTGCAAAATAGTGCTAAAACTAGTATTTAAAGATTATAATTACGAAAACCGAATTAACTAGTTACTTTTCTAATAAACAATCCTTATTTTTGTGCTTTCTTAAATAAATTTTAATGAGCAATTCACAAAGATATACAATTACAGCAGCATTACCTTATACAAATGGGCCCGTTCATATTGGGCATTTAGCAGGGGTTTATGTGCCAGCTGATATTTATGCACGCTATTTACGCGCAACAGGAAATGATGTGCTTTATATTTGTGGATCTGATGAACATGGTGTGCCAATTACCCTAAAAGCAAAAAAAGAAGGGATTACACCACAAGATGTTGTAGATAAATACCACGCTATTATTAAAAAATCTTTTCAAGATTTTGGAATTTCATTTGATAATTATTCACGGACTTCAGCAAAAGTACATCACGATACAGCTTCAGAATTTTTTAAAAAATTGTACAATGAGGGTAAATTTATTGAAGAATCTAATGAACAATTATACGATGCAGAAGCAAATCAGTTTTTAGCAGATAGATTTGTGGTTGGAACGTGTCCTAAATGTGGAAATGAAGAAAGTTATGGGGATCAATGTGAAAGCTGTGGGACGAGTCATAATGCAACAGATTTAATCAATCCAAAATCTGCAATTACAGGAAATGTACCAACTACCAAAGTTACAAAACACTGGTATTTACCATTAGATAAGTACGAGAAATGGTTGAGAGAATGGATTGTAGAAGGGCATAAAAACGATTGGAAAACAAATGTATTAGGACAAGTAAAATCGTGGTTAGACGATGGTTTAAAACCAAGAGCTGTAACACGTGATTTAGATTGGGGAATTCCTGTGCCAGTTGAAGGAGCAGAAGGGAAAGTGTTATATGTTTGGTTTGATGCTCCTATTGGGTATATTTCATCAACCAAAGAATGGGCAGAGCGTGAAGGAAAAGATTGGGAACCCTATTGGAAAGATGAAAAAACAAAATTGATTCACTTTATTGGAAAGGATAATATTGTATTTCATTGTATCATTTTTCCAGCAATGTTAAAAGCTGAAGGAAGTTATATTTTACCTGAAAATGTACCTGCAAACGAATTTTTAAATTTAGAAGGAAATAAAATTTCAACTTCAAAAAATTGGGCAGTTTGGTTGCATGAATATTTAGAAGATTTTCCTGAAAAACAAGATGTGTTACGTTATGCGTTAACTGCAAATGCACCAGAAACAAAAGACAACGATTTTACTTGGAAAGATTTTCAAGCAAGAAATAACAATGAGTTAGTCGCTATTTTTGGGAACTTTATTAATAGAGTAGTAGTGCTAACTAATAAATATTATGAAGGTGTTGTTCCAGCCCCAAATCAGTTTTCTGATATTGACAATGAAACTTTAGAAAAACTACAAAAATTTCCTTCAATTATTGCAAGTTCTATAGCGCGTTATAGATTTAGAGAAGCATCACAAGAATTATTAAATTTAGCGCGTTTAGGTAATAAATATTTAGCCGACGAAGAGCCTTGGAAACAAATAAAAACAGCTCCAGAGCGTGTTAAAACTATTATGTATGTGGCATTACAAATTGCAACAGGGTTATCGGTTGTTTGTGAACCATTTTTACCATTTACTTCCATAAAATTAAAAGGAATTTTAAATAGTACAACTGATTTGAAATGGGATACTGTTTCTAAAAATAATGAGTTAATATCTTCAGGTCATACAATTGGAAAAGCAGAATTGTTATTTGCTAAAATTGAAGATAGTGAAGTTCAATTACAATTAGATAAATTAGAAGCAACAAAACTAGCAAATGAAGCCGAAAATAAAGTGGTAGCACCTCAAAAAGAAACTATTGAATTTGATGATTTCACCAAATTAGACATACGTGTTGGAACAATTGTTGAGGCGATAAAAGTACCAAAAACAAAAAAATTATTACAGTTAAAAGTTGATGTTGGTTTAGATACTAGAACTATTGTTTCTGGTATTGCTGAAAGTTTTAAACCCGAGGATATTATTGGTCAAAAAGTAACAGTTTTAGTGAATTTAGTTCCTCGTAAATTAAGAGGAGTTGAAAGCCAAGGAATGATTTTAATGACCGATACACCTGATGGTAAATTAGCCTTTATTGAACCTGAAAATGATTCAGTAAGTAATGGTGAGCAGGTGAGCTAAAATGATTTCCCAGTCATAGTAAACAGTTTTATATGATACTATTTCGAACTGTAAACTGTATACTATAAACTGATTACTAAAATTAATATGCAACTACTAAATTTTATAAAATCACAAACTCACCTTCCAGAAAATGGTATTAAAAACACCATTCAATTGTTGAATGAAGATTGTACAATTCCCTTTATTTCAAGATATAGAAAAGAACGTACAGGTGATTTGGATGAGGTTCAAATTGGTGAAATAGTAACGTTTAAATCTCAGTTTGAAGAACTAGAAAAACGTAAAGTTACTATTTTAAAAGCCTTGGAAGAACAAGAAGTTTTAACCAATGAATTACAATTAAAAATTGAGGCTACAAACAATCTAATAATGTTGGAAGACATCTATCTTCCGTATAAGAAAAAAAGAAAAACAAAAGCTGAAACAGCTCGTAAAAACGGATTAGAACCATTGGCTAAAATTATCATGAGCCAACGTGCTACGGATATTGAATCTATTGCTGTTAAATACACCAATAACGATATTGAAACAGAAGGAGCGGCGTTAGAAGGTGCACGTTATATAATTGCGGAATGGATTAACGAAAGAGCAGATATTAGAAATAGCATTCGTTATCAGTTAAATAAATTTGCTGTAATAACTACCAAAGTTATTAAAAAAGTAGAAAAGGAAGAAAAAGCTCAAAAATATCAAGATTATTTTGATTGGTCTGAATCTTTAAATCGTTGTCCGTCACATCGTTTATTGGCAATTTTAAGAGCTGAAAATGAAGGGTATATTCGTGTGAAAATTGAAATAGATACAGAAAGGGCTTTAGCCAAAATGGAAGCCAGCATTATTCGTTCAAACAATTCTTGTTCAGATCAAATTAAATTGGCAGTACAAGACGCTTATAAACGTTTATTATTTCCAGCACTATCCAACGAAACTTTAAATATTGCAAAAGAAAAAGCAGATGAGAATGCTATTCAAGTTTTTGCAAAAAATTTAAAACAATTATTATTAGGGGCTCCTTTAGGTGAAAAAAATATTTTGGCAATTGATCCAGGTTTTAGATCGGGCTGTAAAGTGGTTTGTTTAAGCGCACAAGGAAGTTTGGAATATAATGAGACCATATATCCACATGCACCACAAAATGATCAAATAGGCGCAATTAAAAAGATCAATTCATTGGTTAATGCCTATAAAATTGAAGCCATTGCAATTGGAAACGGCACAGCTTCAAGAGAAACGGAACAATTAATTCGAAAAATAAAATTCAATTCAGCTATTCAGGTATTTGTGGTAAGTGAAGCCGGAGCATCTATTTATTCAGCTTCAAAAATTGCACGTGATGAATTTCCTAACTATGATGTTACCGTACGTGGAGCTGTTTCAATTGGAAGAAGATTGGCTGATCCTTTAGCTGAATTAGTTAAAATTGATGCAAAATCAATTGGAGTTGGGCAATATCAACATGATGTTGATCAACATAAATTAAAAAAAGCATTAGATACCGTTGTTGAAAGTTGTGTAAATGCTGTGGGTGTTAATGTGAATACTGCAAGTGTGTCTTTGTTAAGTTATGTATCGGGTATTGGGCCTAAATTAGCTGAAAATATTGTAAATTTTAGAATTGAAAACGGCTCGTTTACTTCAAGGAATGAAATAAAAAAAGTACCACGTTTGGGAGCAAAGGCTTTTGAACAAGGTGCGGGTTTTTTAAGAATTAAAAATGCAAAAAACCCTTTAGATGATTCTGCAGTACATCCAGAAAGTTATGAGATAGTCACTAAAATGGCTTTAGATCAAAAGAGAAGCGTTCTTGAATTAATAAATAACAGAGAGGCTTTAAAACAATTAGATTTACAAAAGTACTGTACTAGTTCAGTTGGTTTACCAACGCTAACTGCTATTATTAAAGAGTTGGAGAAACCAGGATTAGACCCACGTGAAACAGCTAAAGTTTTTACATTCAATCAACATATTAGAACTATAAACGATTTGAATGTTGGAATGCTGTTACCTGGAATTGTAAATAATATTACTAATTTTGGTTGCTTTGTAGATATAGGGATTAAAGAGAGTGGTTTAGTGCATGTCTCAAATTTAGCAGACAAATATGTGAGTGATGTGAATGAAATTGTAAACTTACATCAACAGGTAATTGTTAAAGTATTGGAGGTAGATATTGCAAGAAAGCGTATTCAGTTATCTATGAATTATAAGTAACACTCCTCGCTTGTCATTTCTACACCTGTAAATCAACAATATGTAACTATAACAATTCTACAGAATATAGTTCACCATGTTATTTCTAACCCAGTTAAAAAACACCTCATTTTTAAACAAATTCACTTTTCTACAATTGTCATTCCTACATAGGCAGGAATCCATAATACGTACTATTATAATAACAGAAACAACTCCCAAAATCAATTTAATAAAGCGAATAGATATATGTATAAGGTGTAAATTATTGAATAATTCTTAAGATTGTGCCATAATTTAAGTGTATAATACTTAAAAAAAGCAATAAAAGCACTAAAATAGTACCAAAAATACAATGATAGATACTTCTTGTTAAGAATAAACTTAAAAAATTAACAATTTTAACTAATTGTTATTCAGGTAATTACACTTTTTTAATAATAAAAGAGATAAAGATTCAACTAAAAACATCTTTTTTTTGCAAATCATGTATTGCATAATATAAATTATATATGTAGTTTTGTTCACTAATTGTAATAACACAAGTTTATTAACCTAATTTAATTTTAAAGAATATTAATTAAAACGTTACAAAAATGAAAAAATTAAAAAAATTGTCGGTAGTCTTCATGATCGCTACACTGTTTAGCGCCAGCTTTACATCATGTATTGACAATGAAGTTTCTCCACTGGTAGAAGCTATCTATCAAAATCAAGCTGCTTTAATTGCAGCACAAACAACAGTGCAAAATGCTGAAGCGGCATTATTAGATGCACAAGCTGCACAAGCTGAAGCAAATGCTGCATGGAATTTAGCAAATGCTGCACAAGTAGATGCTTACACAGCAGGTGTTTTAGCAGATAATGCTTATGAAGCATTACAACGCGAACAATTTTTGTTAGAGCTAATTGCTCAAACAAATTTAGACGTTGCAGCAGCAGAAAATGCACTTGCACTTGCAAATATGCAATTTGAAATTGACATGGCTGCACTAGTTGCTGAGTTAGAAGAGGCAGGTTTACAGTTAGCTATTGAACATGCATTATCGTATCGTTTTATGATGAATGCAGCAAATGACATTTTGTATGACAAATTACAAGCTGAAGCTGATTTAGCAAATGCTCAATTACTTCAAACAGAAGACGATGATGATAATATTGTTTCTTGGGCATATGCCTTAGCACATTTAGAAGCTGCAGTAACATCTAAAGCTACTGAAATTACAAACTTAGAAGCTTCAATTGCTGATATGGCAGCTGTTATTGCTGCAATGCAAGCTAATATTGATGACAACTCACCTATTAGAGATGCAATTGCTGCATTAGAGGTTATTGGTGCAGGATATGATGATGATTTAGCTGCAAATACAGTTGCACAAGCTGAACAACAAAATATTATAGATGCTATTTATGATGAGTATGCTTCTAGAAATGAATTAATTATTAGATACGAAGAAGCTTTAGCTGATTTAGAATATGCTCAAGGTGAAAAAGAAGACTTAGAAGATGATATTGAAGGTTGGGAAGATGATATTGAAGGTTGGGAACTTGCATTAGCTGATTACCCTACTGCATTATCTGATGCTGAACAAGTAGTTTCAGATGCAGAACAAGCTGTTACAGATGCTTGGGAAGCTTTAGGTGAAGAAGATGCTAATGATGATACTCCTGCTTTTGGTAATTACTTTGAAGTAGATGCTGACAATGTTGCTCTTGCTGCAGGTGGTACAAAATACGACCCAGCTTCAAATTTACAAGAAGAACTTGTAAATGCACGTATTACTATGTTAGATGCTTGGGCTGCAAAAAATGCATATACTGCTGAGCTTGCTGCATTAACTGCATCTTACAATGCTGCTGCGGTTGCACTTGCTGATGCTCAAAATGCTTTTGATGCACAAACATATGATGATGATTTAATTGCTGCACAAGATGATTTATCTGACGCACAAGATGATTTAAGTGATGCACAAGATGATTACGATGCTGCTTTTGCTGATTTTAGCGCAGATCCTACTGGGTTTACGGTAGCAGATGGTAGTGGAAATCATAGTTCAGGAGATTTTGATTTCGGTAATACAGGTATTGCTGGTGATGGTGAAACTAGAACTTTTATGCAAGTAGGTTCAGTTGGTGAAACATCTGTTGGTAGTGGTAATTATGAAGTTAAATCTTTGTTACCTACAAAATATGTATTCAGTGAATTAGAAGGTGTTGCAGATGCTGCAACTGTAGCTTATACTGATGCATTTATTTGGGAAGATAATGCACAAATGCCAGTTACTGATTTACTAGGTACAGTCTTGGATAGTGATGTACATAGAGATAGACTTGAAACTACTCCTGATGCACTTCCTTTTGTAGTTGCTATTGATACTGGAGCTAGACTTTTATTTGTAGAAGTAGAAAGTGATGATACAAGTGTTTCAAAACTTTACACATTCAATGTTGCAACTAACATGTTAGGTCTTGATGACTTTTCAACTAGAGTACAAAATATTGTTGCACCAAACTATTTAGTAGCAGGTAGCAATAGTGCTAGTTATGATATTAGTCCTAATACTGATGGAGAAGCTGATGGAGGTACTTGGGCATTAACAGCGTATGCTGTGGCTTGGAATGCTGAATTAGCAGTTGCAATTGCTCAAGAAGCATTTGATACTGGAGATGATGCATTAATTGCTGCTCAAGAAGAGTTTGATCGCCAACAAGTATTATTTGATGAAGGTGCTGCAACTGAAGCTGGTCTTTTAGCTGATGCTGAAAATGCAGATACTGCTAAAGCTGATGCTGAAGGCCTTGTTGATGATGCATGGGGTGAATTAGGAGGTGAAAATGCTGATGGTGTTGCTGGAGATGCTATGATTGTAGATGCTGAAACGTTAAACGATCTTTTATTCAACGCTCAAGTTGCTTTAGCTGACTTAGAAGTATGTGATGCTACTTGTTTACAAGATAATATTGATGACGCGAATGATGATATTGATGACGCTACTCAAGCTATTGCTGTAATTGAACCAATTATTGCTGCTAAACAAGCTGTTGTTGATGGTTTACAAGATGCATATGATGAGTTTATTGCAAACGAAGGATATTTAAGTTCTTTATATGCAGACTTACATGCTGAGCTTATTGCTGCATACCAAGTATTATGGACTCTTGAAGAAGAGGCAGATGTAATTGCTGATCAAGATGGTTTAAATGATGATTTAATTACTGCTTATGGTACTGCTGAAGATAATACAACTGCAGAAGCTGCAATTGCAACTTTAGTAACTGCTTTAGATGGTTTAGAAACTACACTTGCAGATTGTATTGCAGATCTTGAATTAGCTACTGAAATAGCTGAACAAGCACTAGCAAGCGGACAAGCTGATGCTGCTGCTGCTGAAGCTTATATTGCTTATCTTGAAGCTTTAGTTGATACATTAGAACAACGTTACCAAAATGCTTTAGCTCTTGCTAACGGTTACAAAGATTTAATGGACGCTGCAATAGCAGGTTAATAATATTCTTTAAGTAAAACTAATAGGGCTGTTTAGGCAGCCCTATTAAAAAATAAATGTTAACTCTTAAAGAAACAAGACATATGAAAAAATATTTAATTTTATGCTTTATTGTTGTCTTTGCACTAAGTGCAAATGCACAAGATAAAGTTTTAGACCATACTTGTAAAAACGACACGTGTAGTGTTGCTACAAAGTTTGCTCCAGAAAAAGGAGACTTTACAGCTGCTATGTTGTTTGGAAGAGGTGCTTTTTTGAATGGAGGTTTAAATGTACCTAGTTCTTATGGCACAGTTAGTGGTTCTGCTCCGTATGCAACTGATGTAGATGCAAACAGCAATAGTATTACTAATATGGTTGGTGCTGAAGGAAGGTATTACATTAAAAATAACTTTGCTGTTACTTTAAGTGGAGGTGCAATTTTAAGAAATACGCCTTCTCAACTTAATATACCAGCCGTTAGAGATGTAAATGGTGTACTTATTATACCAGCCTATGCTGCAGTAGTTGCCGATGAAAAAATTGATTTAAGTGTATCTGTTGGTGCACAGTGGCTTTTTAACACTAAAAATAATAGATTATTTCCTTATGTAGGATTTGCTTTACCATTTGACTATGCAAGAAGATCGTTATACGATCCAACTGTTACAGTTCAAACGAATGGTGATGTTACTATTACAGATTTAGGTGCTCGTCACGTAGATATTACTGCTTTTGGTATACAAGCAGTAGCAGGAGTTGATTATTATATTGCCAAAGATGTATTTTTTGGTTTTGATATCAAGCCTGTATCATATAGCTATGCTGCTAGTGTGAAAACACCAGGACCTGGCTTATTAAACCTTGAAGCTGAGACAAATACAGTTTCATTCTTTGCCCAATTTTCTTTTAAACTTGGGTTTAAATTTTAACTTGTGGGTTATTACCAATTAAAAAGGCTACTTTTTTAAAGTAGCCTTTTTTTATGACTTTTTATTTCCTGTCATTCTGGTGTAGACAGTAAGTAATACGCAATACAACAATTCTGTCTGTACTATTTTCTACAACCTATATTTCTGCTTAGGCAGTAATTTATACGTAACTTCTCAGAAGCTATCAATTTTTACTGTTACCACCTTCTTTAAAATACAGTAATTCCTTTTTTTAATCGATGTTATATTTACTAAGTGAGGGTTGATAAGTTTAAACGCTTTAATTACCCCTTTTGCTGCTAGTTCATTTACATTGTCTATCTCACATTAAAATTCAATTTTAAGTTCATTAATAGCTCTGAAATTAAGTATTTACTATCAGCATTGTTGTATTTTAACTCAATTTCAACACTAATGCTGGATTATATTATAATTGTTTAAATAAATTTATTGAGGTCAGTAGTTATGAGCATATAATTTTGGTTTGATAAATTTTATCTGATTTAACCATTCTTTCAATCAGGTTATTAAAAATATTTACTTTACTTCT
>Ga0190303_1000144_pt1 | contig 29487 bp, 14 predicted proteins | sample 48700701_MG_FD_161672 | JGI IMG/M metagenome (GOLD analysis project Ga0190303, IMG submission 161672) | Hydrothermal vent sediment bacterial communities from Southern Trench, Guaymas Basin, Mexico - 4870-07-0-1_MG | ecosystem: Environmental > Aquatic > Marine > Hydrothermal vents > Sediment ... | reverse complement strand
ATCCGTTCCAATGGCATAATCGCCATTTCCTGAAACCTGATTTCCTTCCGATAAAGTTGGGATATTAATATATCCTGTTAATTTTAATGTTCCATTATATATCCATAATGCTTTTCGAACGCAAGGGTCGGCAGATGAATATGGAGCAGAAGTATATCTCCCTACATTATTCGGTCCATATAAATTAAAGTTATTAGCATTATTAGAATAAATTTTCAGAATAAAAGTTTTATCAGTTCCCTTATCGACTATTAAATTATAGAAATCGGTTGTTCCATATAAAGTAACATCCTTACTAGCAGCTCCTTTAAACCAAACTGTTACCGCCCCTGTATTTGTAAACTGGTTATATATAGGGTCGGTTTGGTTGGTAAATCTTACCGCTCCATTATTAGAAAAATTACCGTATATCTCAAACTGGTGAAATATTTTAAAATAATTATCACCAACAGGCATTGTTCCCGAAATAGAATATGTTCCAATTGTATTTCCCTGTCCTGTAATTATTTGTCCTTCAGCATCTACAGTTACATCTTTTTTAACAATAATTGTACGTATATCAGTTGCTGCATCATCATTAATCTTCAATATTCCTTTTTCTACAATAAGGTTTCCGTTTATTGTATAATTAGCCATTAAAGTAACAGTATTAGCTGCATTATCTAGAATAATTTCCATATTATAGTATTCTCTATCGGCTGATAAAGTATAACTTTCACCTTGGTAAACAACGGTTCCTTCATCTTTTCCGGCAGTAATAAATTCTGTTGCATCACCTGCCGGGAAGTTATCGGCATGAAGCAATATTCTTCCACTACCACTAATTTGCCCAAAATTATGACCTGTTGTAGTTGATAAATTTAAACGACCTTGTACTTCAAGACCAGAATGAATTTTATTATCATTTCCGGCAGATATTGTAACTGTTCTTCCCGAAAGAATAACAACTTTATCGGCAGCTGATGATGGAGAAGTTGTAGGAGTATATCCTCCCGGATTATTTGGCAAAGCACCCGATGGGTCTAAGGTCCAAATATCTGGTTCTTCCCAATCTCCTGACACAAGTGTATACCATGTATTCCCGGGAGCACCTTCAATCGGGCTATTTGTATCATCAGTTGTCCCAATAGTATAATAACCGTCAGCCAAATTAGCATTATCAACATCGAAATACACCTGATCGGCATCTGCTAATCCACTAGTTAATCCACCAACAATAGTATAATCAGTAGCCCCATTTGTGGCTCTGTAAAGCAAAACATAATTAGCTACATTCTGAGGATATTCACCATCTGTTAATGCTTCTTTAAAATCGAATACTAATTTTGCATCAATACCATCAACCTTAGTTGCATCAATATACCATTCTCTGTTCCAAGCAGCTTGAGCACCTGCATTGGTAACAACAGTTCCGGTATTTTTTGTAGCTGAACTATTATCAACATTTTCGTGTCCGAACATTACATATTCGCCTGTTGTTAAGCTCGATGTATTTTCATAAATATATAATCCTGCAGATGCAGAACGTGATTGTGTACCATCAGTTTCTTCGCCAATACCGGCAACATCGTAATAAAAACCTGAAGCCGCTCCTCCATAATATGTATTTGCAATAGAAATACTATATTTCGCTGCAAGATAATTCTCGACAATTATTCTTTGAGCTGAATTTAGAGGATCGGTATAATAAATAACTTCAGCAACATTAACATCGTAATACTTTGCTGTTGCTCTCCAACGAGCAATACCCGACCCACCATAAGCAGAAAGTTGTGTTGCATTATCAACTGAGCCTATTTGAGTACCATCTTGAAAAGCCCTTCTTTGCGGATTAGCTTCTGCAGAGGCTAAACGATTCATGAAAATACCATAATTATCGTTTGGAGTACCATCGCCAACATATCCACTTCCATCACCCGAAAGAGTTGAGTAAATATCGTTACCCCAATGATTACAAGTATTTTCGGTAGCATTTCTCCAACCAAAATGCATATTTTGATTTGATGATTCTGTTGTTCCGGCTAAAATAAAATTTTCTCCATCATTACGTCGAGCACCAACAAAAAACACTGTTAAATCGGTATTTACTAATATGTTCCCATCGTAAGATAAGAAATCTTCTTCATCCCCGGCACCCGGATCATTCTCAAAATAAATAATTGGAAATCCGTTTACTGCACTAGTCTTAAACAGTGGCTGTCGCAAAGTTGTTGTTTGTTCTGCATTATTATTATTACCGGAACGGTCTGTCCACTCAGATACAGGATCATCATTATTCAATCCTAAATAATTTGCATCGAGCCATAAAATATTTTTTGGTTGGCTACTTGTTCCATCAGAATTACCAACTCCACCCGGACCGGTTTGCGCAAATAATCCAAAATTTATAAACCCTAAAATAAAAACTATTAATATCTTTTTCATATCTATAAATTTTCTTCTTATTATTGATACAGTAAAAATAAACAAATGTTAAGTATATGTCTACTATTTTGACTGCAAACATCATTTCTTACTTAAACCTCAATATTTTTTTGATAAAAATTTGCTTTGTTACCTAAAATTCTTAGTTCGATAAAAAATCTGTCTATTTAAAAATCAACATTATCATAAATAATTATAATAAAAAAAGGATGCCCTTTCAAGACATCCTCATAGTTTTATAAATAAATTTCTTTAGTTAAAGACAGGCTCAACCAATAAGGTTTTAACCATACTTGTATTAGCAATATTATCGGCAATTGGGCAACCCCGCTACCGCTCTAATGACTAATTCGTAATTCTAATATACAGATTTCTCCGCAAGGTCGAAATGACAAGGACTTTTATGACAGATTTCTCCATAAAATCGAAATGACAGGGACTTTTAATATTAAATTCTCCATAAAATCGAAATGACAAGGAAGTTATTGTCATGTCGAGCGTAACGCAGTAAAGTCGAGACATCTGACGAATATAATTACGAATCAAAAAAAGACTCTGTCAGGTGCTAGGCACTCTGACAGGTCTTAATAATTATTATCTTAATTAGCAAAATCGTTAGATATATGATATTGTGAGCCTGTTTCAGGTAATCTAAATATTGTATATGTTACTTTAGCAATTTTTGTACAATTTCCATTATCTACTTCGGCATAAAAATCTTTAGTTGCAGATGTAGCTCCTCCTGTAATTGTAACATTAATTGTAACATTTGTGGGAGTTCCGACAGGAGTAGTCAATGCAAGGTCTTCGTACCATGCAACAGCATCTCCGGAACCACCTGTTATAGCATTTTCTAGAGAGGTTAAATCTATTCCGTTTACCTGAGCATTTTCTCCTGTTACTTCGGAACACATATTAGCAGGCGTTTGGTCGTTTGCTGTTGGCACTGCATTAACGGTAACCGAGATACTTCTAGCAATACTGGTATTACATGAGTTTGTAGCAGTAACTTGAACATTTCCACTTGTAGCACCAATAGCATAATCAATAGTAACAGAATTCAGTGTTCCGTTAATAGTAGCGCCACTTCCTGTATAGTTCCAAGAATAATTAACAGTTGGGTCATTAGGCACTGTGTATATAACATCAATATCACCTTCGCAAACACTAGCTGAGCTCGTTGTAAAATCATCGGGCTGAGCAGCATTTAATGGGAAATCAATATCAACCTCATCATAAGATTCACAATCACCATTAGTAATAGTCCAACGCAAAGTATAGGCTGAACCATTAGTTCCATAAAAAGTGGTATTATTTACTGTAGGATCGTCGAATGAACCACCTGTTCCACTCTCAACAGTCCATAATCCTGCTCCTATTGTCGGAGAATTACCATCTAATGTTGCACTAGTAGCACCACATAATGACTGATTATCTCCTGCTGTTGCAGTAGTAGGAATATCGTAAACTTCAACTTCGGTAGGGTCAACAACTCCATTATCGGCACCACTATTATATGTAAATACAGTAAGTTTATATGTTCCGGCGCTAGGTGTTAGCAATGTATATGGCACATCAGCAGATGTAATATTAATTTGTGTTTGCGGCACACCATCGATAGTATAATCTAATGTATAATCGAATGGTATTGCTTCGGAATAAGTAAATGTAACAGGTATTCCTGCATTTCCACAAACCGGACCTGTGGGCGACAATTTTGCTCTAGGTTTAACTGCATTAATACATGCCGTAGAATAATCGCTTGATCCTGATGCAGCAATAGTAACAATACCATTAGTAGAAACGGAACTTCCGGCAGCTGTAGAAGAATGTTCTTCCCATTCGCTACTTCCGCTATTATATTCTGCCACCCTCATATCGGATAAACCATTCGCTGTCATTAATGGTGTTAAATCGCTTTGAGCGTCCCAAGCTATTTCAATAATAGCCTCGCTCCCGGCAACAGCAGATACAGTCCAATATTCATCACCATTTACATATGTTAACGGACTATTCATACTTGTTGCTGTTGTATTAGGATTAAAATATTCTGCAGTCCAGTCTAATGTTCCAGCATGAGTATTTGATAAAGTTAACTTATTACCTAGTTCTGTATCTTTGCCAATAGGAAATAAGAAATCGTCGCTTTGATTAATTTTTTTAACCAGCGGACCATCAACATACGACGAAGAACTACCTCCAGCCGGTGTAACACAATTAATAGATGTATTTGTTATTGTTAAGATATTTACAGATGTTGTTTTAATATTACCATCGGTAAGCAATAAGTTTCCTTTAATGTCTGTACTTCCTGTCAAAGTAAGTCCGGAAGTATTATTTATTTCGAGATTATTCAAGGTATTTGCTCCTGAAAAACCATTTAATATCTGAGCAGAAGTTCCTTCGAAGCTAACAGTAGCTCCAGAACCCGAACCTGAGTTAAAAGATCCGGATAATAAATCCATATCTCCTTTAATAGTTAATTTTTTATTATTTACACTATTGTCGAGTGTTGGACCATCTATTTCTAATAAATTACATATTGTTAAATCTTTATTTGGCAAGGTACGTGTTCCGGTACCAGAAAAAATCAAGTTAGGAATTTCGTTATATAAATCGGCTACTAAAGTATAATCTGTTGTTCCTCCATATTCTAATGTCGCATTACCCGCACAATCTAAGAAATTGGTAAATCTACCTGCAGGGAATGTTCCTTTTTCGAGATAAAGTGTACCATTACCGGATACTGTTCCAAAATTATGTCCAAAATATGGAGATACAAGTTTTAATTTTCCGTTTATAGTAATTCTATAACTCGAAGCATTATTGTTATCCATAGTAATTTCATCATCGGAATCGACAATAACAATAAATCCGTTAGGACCACCAGATAATGTATAGTCATCACCATTGGTTTGATGCCAATTATCCTTATTAGACCAAACACCATTATTAATACTAGTATATTCAGGAACCATATCTGGTAAAGCCTCATCTATACCGGCAGTATATTCACCACTGAACGAACTTACTCCGGAGTAATCAAATACAATTACATTGTTTGTTTCGTCAACATTATCGGTTGTAGAGCCTTGGGCGGATTTAGTCCAACTTGTTCCGGGAATAAACAAACCGGCAGCAATATAATCAGCCTCTGTATTTATGCCTGTTACTTGAACATCTTCGTCTAAATAATTAAGTTCTAACTTAGCATTAACCCCTGTTATTCCAACACTTTCTACCTCCCAAAAATAATCGAGCACATTATTAGCATCCAATACTCCCGGGTGATTTTTATTTATATTATTAATACGTACCGAACCGGTATTTCCAATAGCAGTAATAGTAAGTATTGCCGGAGTATATTTCCCCGAAGTACCCATAGGATAAGTAAAAGTTCCTGTAGAACTAAACACCTTACTAATACCAACATCACTAAAAACACCATCGGAGGTAATCATTTTTGAAGAGCCAAAACCAGAGCCTTCTATATTACTATTTACACCTAAAGTCAGCAAATATTTATTTATGTCGAAAATACCATTTGTTAATGCAAGATTCTTATTTAATGTAATGGCATTTTCTATACGAGCACCACTAATATTATCAAGTTCTAATCGTCCAAATGTACCGGTTCCTGAAATTAACTGTTGTGATGTACCATTTAATATTACCCCTACACTTGTTTCGGTATAAGCAGTATTATTAGTAAAATCGCCCTCTAAATTTACAGTATATGAGTCACATCTTAATTGCCCTGAACTCAAATCTAAATTATTATAAATATCAATACTATTACTTAGGGTAAGCGAAGTAACCGGATTAACAAGTAAATTATAAAAATCGGTAACTGAGGTTCCAAGAATAGTCTGAAGCCCTCCACTAAAAGTAGTTAAGTTATTATAATGTTTATAAATTCCGTTATTATCGAGATTCCCTTTAATAGTAAGATTTATGTCGAAATCGATATTTGCATCGAAAATACTATTAATATTAGATAATGTAAGATTTCCATTAAGGACTAAAGGACTAATAAGCAACTTTACAGTAGCATTTTGTGAGTTTGTTCCATTTATTGTAAGATTATTTAATGGCACATTAGCATCGAGAATATAATTTTCTACAGATGTATTTGTACTTTGAGAAAATAGTATTTCACCTCCGGTAACAGAAGAATTTTCGGGGCGTAAATATAAATCGCCATAAGTATTACCTCCTCCACCACGTATTATATTTATAGTACCACCCGACATATTAAACTCACTACCGGTATTAAGTATCTCTAACTTAGCATTAGTAGTAAGAGTATTTCTACCATTAATAGAAAGGCTTCCTCCTGTTTGATTATAAATTAGTATTCCACTTGTAGTAGCAGGATTTCTTCTAATTTGACCATTTACTATTAAATTACCGTTTTGAATATCTATTTCGGAATCGCCACCACCAGAATATTCAATATCGTTATTATTGTTGTTTCCTGAATTTCCAATAATTACATTTCCCTCAATAATAGTTAACTTCCCATTTAAAAATAAATCATTATTATCTGAAGCAGCATTTGCAATCACAATATTTTTGTTCGATGCATTATTAGGATAATCGATATACAAAGCTACAGTAGAAGGAATGGTAAATATACTAGTTGTAGAAATAGTAAAATCGGTACTCGGATCGGTACGCATATATTTAAAAGTTCCATTTTGCAATGTTAACCAATCATTAGTTGGGGTAGTTAATGTTCCCGCAATATCGCAAGTTAAAGTTGTTGCTTGTGACGAGCCTTTGTTAACGGTAACATTACTAAATACTGTTGTAGGTGTACCTGATGTATTTGTAATTGATGTATTATCGTTACCGAAGAAAGTTACCGGAATATCGGTAAAATCACAACCACGATAACCATTTGCTCCTCCTCCAGGAGCAAGTGAATTATTAATAAGACTACCACCAATAGAAACACTTTGATTATTTGCACTACTATAATCCTGAAGCCCAGCATTTGTATTAACAATTAAATCTCCATAAACAACAAAATCTTGAGCTAAATTATTATTTCCATACCAAATTAATGCCCCACCTTGCAATTCAAAGTTTCCTTTTATAATAATTGTTTTTGCAACTCTTGATGTTGGTGCTGTAGGGTAATCCGAATTCCAAGTAGGACAAAACCAAGATCGTGAATCTTCTCCTTTTGTAATTAAATTACCATAAATTAATAAATCTAAATTTCCAAATATAATATTAGAACCTCCTTTAGGAGAAATTATTAAATTACCATATTCATGAATATCATTTGGTAACCAATATGTTGTCCCTGCAGTTCCATTCGTTGTATATAATTCTGTTGTTCCGAGATTAGCATTAAATTCGGAGAAATCGCCGAAAGGAAATTCATATGTACTCCCTGTACTATAAGAAGTTGTTAATCTAAAATTTCCATTCCCACCCGAATGATTAAGAACAACTCCGAAATTACAAGCAGGATTATAACCAATATCAAGAGCAGAACCTTTCTCTATTTGTAGACTGGCACAATTTACATCACCAGTATTTGGTGTTGTATTATCAGTTGCCAAATAAACAGAATCTTGCTCACCAATAATAACAATATCAGAAACCCCGGGCACAGAAGCGGCAGCACCACCGTTATGGCTTATTAATGACCAAGTATTTGTATTACTCCACAAACCAGATTGACGACTATAATATACAATAGGAGTACCAAAAGGATCTGTTGGAATATCATCTCCTGCAGTATATTCACCATCGATATTGTCTAAATTTGCAGAAATAATATTTGTGCTTGCATCAACATTTGCTGTTGTACCTTTTGTCCACGAATATGTGGTGGGATTGTAAAAAGCACCAACATATCCTGCTTCTGTAATATCACCTGCATTATCAACAAGGTCGTTATCGGAATAAGTGTAAGAATGACTGACAGAACCGGAAACAATACCTGCAAATCCTGAAGATTTAACACGCCAATAATAAGTAAGACTGCGTCCTTTTGTTGTAGTAGCAGGATGCTCCATGTCGACAGGGTTTACAGTAACAGAGCCATAAGTTGAAGGATCTGAAGTAAATGAAATAGCAGCAGGCGTATATTCTGCAGTACCAACAGGAAAAACAAAAGAATTAGAAGTAGAAGAATAAGTTTTTGTTATACCTCTATCTCCAACTTCGCCATTAGTTTTTACGAATTTATTAGCATCGGCTCCTATTATTGTAGCATCGGCTCCTAATTGAAGATTATACTTTTTTATATTAAATAGTTTATATCCTGTTGCTGCACCCGAAAATGTAAGCTCACCATTAATTGTAACATTACTACTCAAAATAGCTTCTGATGTTCCGGCTCCCGGTTTATTAAGTTCAAGATTTTGAAAAACACCTGTTCCATTACCATCAATATTCTGATTGGCATCGTTATTTAAAACAATTTTACCTGAACCAATATGAGTACCCGAATTGTAAATACTTTGTGCTATATTTATTGTAGCACCATTATCGTCTAACGTTCCGTCAATTATCATTGTAGAGTCGGCAATATTTATTGTTTTTTGCGAACCTGTAAATTGCAATATCTCAGAGTCCGATTTATCGATTTTAAATTTATTTAAACCAAGAGCACTTGCCAAATCAATATTAAAAACCTGATTTCCCGAACCATTAAAAATAGTCCAGTTTGTCCCAGGGGTATAAGTTGTTCCACCAGCGATAGAAAAATCGCCACCAACAGAAACATTAAGATTATTTGCATCAAAAACACCGGATGTTATTGTAAGATCATCTAAAACATTTAAAGGATATGTGCTTAATTGAACATTTGAAGTCCCACTTTGTTGGTTAATTACTAAATTACCAAGTTCAGCATTAGATGTAATAATAAGATTAGTCGGTTCTGCACCTGAGCCATCTGTAGAAATAATTTCGAGAGTACCACCTGTAACATCTATATTTGCAGATGAAGCTAAAACATCGAATACTTTTGAATGATTGGCATCAGAACCATCACCACAAATATCGTAGACACTAATTTTACCACCCGACATTGCAAATACATTAGCAGCATTATTAATATTAAAAGAGCCCTTAATTCCTTCTAAACCATTTGTAGAACGATTAATATTTATTGGAGCATTTTTAAGATCGCTTACACTTACATATTGGCTGGGTGTTCGTTGAAACCTACCACGTAAAATAAACTCGCCACCAGACTGATTATAAGAAGACAAACCCATAGCACCACCTGCAGCACGAAATTGTTTAGCATCGACAATACCGCCATTAATAATTAATTGCCCGGAAGCTTTGTCCCAAGTAATAAAACCACCCGATTCGCGAGTAGAAAAATATCCTTTATCGATTTGCACTTTCCCGTATATAGAAAATGAACTAGCTTGTGTACCTGCATTCACTCCATTGACACTACCGGAACCACCCGACACACCATAAGCAAGATTCACTTCTTCGTAAGTATCGGCAGTAGATAATACAATTACATCGTATCCATTAAGTACCAGAGCTCCGTTTACCGGAATATAAAAATCGGAATTTGGAGTTCCTCCGCCTCCACCTTCAGAGAGTGAAGGAATAACAACTAATCCTTGTAATTCGACTGTTCCGGTACGTATCCATAATGCTTTTTTAAGATTTGGATTTTCGTCGGTAGCATTAGTCACATCTCCTCCTGAATTATTAGCTCCAAACAAACGAAAATTCTGATAATCGTTAGAATAAATAGTTAATTTAAAACTTTGATCTATACCTTTATCAACAATAAGATTATAAAAATCGGTAGTGCCATTACATTTTAAAGTATTATCGGTAGCACCCATAAAATACACAGAAGCAGCACCCGAAGTAGCACCCGAACCTATTGGAGGGAATGCATCAAAAACAGGATATGTAAGATTTGTAAATTTTACTGTTCCGTTATTTGTAAAATCTCCTTTGCAAATAATTGTATGGAAATTTGTATAATAATCGATAAAAGGAGGAGTTCCTCCGGTAATTCCGGTAGAAGTAGTAGACGAATTCGTTGAACCCTGCCCTACTAAAATATCTGCGCCCGAATTAACACTTACATTACCATTAATTGTTAAACTTAATGCTGTAGTAGATGCATTATCGTTAATTCGGTATGTTCCGTTTTCTACAATTAAATCGCCATTGAGAGTAATATCGTTTAATTGAGTAGCAATAATGCCTGAAGCATTAATTTTTAAATTATTATAAGTAGATTGAGATGGTAAAGTAAAATTGCTTGCATTATAATATTCGGTGGTACCACCATCGGAAGCAACAAAGTTATTTGTTGTTACAGCAGGGAAATTTACAGAAGCTAATTTTAATGTTCCTGTACCTTCTAATGTTGTAAGTGTATTTGTAAATTGATATGTTGCCATATCTAATACACCACCATCTTTTATGACAATATCTAAATTCGTAGTATCTTCGTTTTCGGAAAGGCTAACAGTACGACTATTCAAAATAACAACTTCATCGCCCGAATTTGGAAATTCAGTAGCTGTTTGTGTAGTACCTCCGGGATCGTGAGTCCATGTATTAAAGTTATTCCAACTCCCCGTTTGATATGAATAGTATGTTTTTGTATCGAAACTAACATCAATACCATATCTAAGACCTAAATCATCGTTTATTGAGATTTCTTCCTCAGATGTTAATGCTTTATCGTAATATATAAGCTCTGCTATTTCGCCGGTATAATTTGCTCCCGATCCTTGAGTTGCTCCTGTTTCATTACGTGTATTAGCATCGGTAAAACCTATGGATATATCTCCACTATGTGCTTCTAATGTAGTTATTGTTCCGCTTGATGTTGCATTAGAAAAAGGGATATTATTTAATCGAGCATTTAATATTCCGGAGTCCCATATAAATGATAAAATATATGAGGTATTTGTATTAACTGCATTAAAAACAGTGGTACGGGTAGCATCTCCATCGTTATATATTGTAACATATACATTATCGTTTTTAATAAATACGCCAATTCCATTCTGTCCTCCACCCTCTTCGAATAAATATTGAGTTGTAGTTACATCAGGCCCTGCATGGAAGGCAATAAACATAGTTCTTTCATCGCCATTATAACCAGTTCCGTTATTTATTCTAGGGTCATCGGGAATATTTAACTCTTTTGTCCCATCAAAATCCATTACTTTCTGATTATTCATATCAGAAGAAGTAATTTGATCCGTACCATCAGAATCGGGTGAGGCATCGTTAGCATTACCCGACTGGTCGGCCCAATTAGTAATAGGGCTTGTGCCTGTAACGCCTAAATCGCCTCTATGCCAAAATACTAAACCAGGCGCTTGCCCTAATCCTGTAGCACTAGTAACAGAAAGGTCATCAATATTCCAACCAGAATATTGCCAAGAACCATCAGTGCTTCCCATACTAAAACGAACTTGAACATTAGCATTATTTGCTGCAAAAGTTGAGATATCTACTGATTGTGAAGACCAAGCAGCATCTGTAATTATTGTAGTACCATTTTCCCATACAACATTCCATGTTGAACCATCATTTGATACTTCAATATATGCATTATCGAAGGCATCCTTTTCAACATTCAACCAACGTTGAAAATTTAAAGTAACAATATCGTACCCACTACAATCAAAAACAGGAGATGTTGCTGTATATTCTCTGTCGGACAAACTGTTTTCGTAATCTCCTGGATAAACACCAAGACCAGTTAAATCTACTCCAAGTACATTAGACCCAGAATATGCGTTATCAGGATCGGGATTGCCATGTTCACCACCCAACGCTCCTGGTGCATCTCTTTCAAATTCTCCTGTAAGAGTCCAACCCTTATCGGTTTCGAAATCGTCGGAAAAAAGTACTGTTTGCCCATAGGAGTTTAAAGCATAAGCAAAAATCATAATAAAAAGTAAAACAAAATATTTTACAGGGATAACTGATAATAATTTTCCTTTTCTATTAAATTTATTATTTAAATATACCTTTGAGCAAATTTCCTTTTTCATATATTTCTAATTTAACAACCAAGCTATTATCTAGCTATAAATATTCGAATTTATTTTTTTTCAGAATTGAAATAATTATAATATGAGACTTTATTGTCTCTTTATTTCGATTTATGCAATTCCCAATATATTTAATGACAACTATTATTCACATTACTTAATATACAGTAAAAGTAATAAAATGTTAGATAAATACTTAGCATTTTGATTATAATTTACACTTCTTACTTAAACCTCAATATTTTTTTGATAAAAATTTGCTTTGTTACCTAAAATTCTTAGTTCGATAAAAAATCTGTCTATTTAAAAATCAACATTATCATAAATAATTATAACAAAAAAAAAGTATGTCTTAAAAGGACATCCTCATAGTTTTATAAATAAATTTCTTTAGTTCAAAGCAGTCTCAACCAATAAGGTGCTAACCATACTTGTATTAGTTATATTATCGGCAATTGGGCAACCCCGCTATCGCTCTAATGAATAATTCTCTACTATACAGATTTCTCCGCAAGGTCGAAATGACAAGGAGTTTTATGACAGATTTCTCCATAAAATCGAAATGACAAGGATTTTTAATATTAAATTCTCCACAAGGTCGAAATGACAGAAGTTATTGTCATGTCGAGCGATAGTCGAGACATCTGTTTTTATAACTCCTTATTTGCCTAATGTTTTTTGTTTGTTTTTATTTTTTTCAATTTTCTTTTTAGTTTTTTCCTTTTTAGAGAATGTTCGTATAAACCAATTTCTTTGTAACGATTTTGCTGCAGCATCTACTTCTATAATTCCTTTATTTAAGTTATAAAGAACTACTATTATGCTGTCGGTTAATGTGCTGTCGGATATTAGTTTGTTAATAATCCCATCCCCGGAATCTATATTTTTTGTTATTCTTGCTAAATTTTTAGATGCTATATTTATGTTTTTGCTCGACATAGCTAAGTTGTCGATAAAACTGGTGTCGGTAAATGCTTTCCCGAATATTCCTTTCCCGCTATTTATTTTGTCTGTTATGGCAATTAAATTTTTGCTTGAGGTTTTAATATTATTAGCAGAAGAAGTAATATCAGAAAGAGCATAGTTAAATTGATTAACGTACGAAGTATCAGAAAGCAGTAAGCCTATCAATCCTTTTTCTTCGTTTATTTTTTTTGTAATAAGGTTAATGTTAGCGGTTAATTTTGCAGTATTACAGCTAATAATATCCAAGTTATTTGTAAAGGATGTATCGGTAAAAAGTTTTCCGAAAACTCCTTCTCCATTATTTATTTTTTTAGTAATATCGACTAAATTTCTAGATATAAAAGTAATGTTTTTACTCGATTCGTCTAGTTCTTTTAATATGTCATCTAATTCAATAGTTTTTTTTGTTTTTAAAATAGCATCGTGAGAAATAATCGAGTCATCTAATTTTCCTGGAATAATAATGACAATTTTATTTCCCATAAGTCCCTCTGAACCAATTATTGCTATAGCATCTGTTTTAATAAATTTTCTAACATTTTCTTCAATAACAAAATCAACTTTTACGTTTGTAGGATTTAATATTGTAATATTGTTAACTGTTCCAATATTTATTCCTGAGAATCGAATATTGCTTCCAGTTTGTAATCCTTTTACATCTTGAAATATTGCACTGGCATGAAAATTTTTTTTGAAAAGCCCTTTTTGTTGACCTATAAAGTAAATAGAAAAAATTATTAAGAAAAATCCGATAGTAACAAATAACCCTAATTTAATTGTGTTTTTTGTTTTATTTTTCATTTTTATGATGTTTTATTTAAATAATTGTTATTTTAAAAATGACTTTATCCACTCGTCTTTTGAGTTTTTTAATTCGTTGTATGTGCCATTAGCATAGATAATTCCATCTTTTAGAATATTAATTCTGTTAGAAGTTAATTGTACACAATTAATATCGTGTGTAATAATAATAGATGATGTGTTATATGTTTTTTGAGTTTTTAGAATCAGATTACTTATTTCTTTTGATGTTATAGGATCTAAGCCCATAGTAGGTTCGTCGAATAAAATTATTTCAGGCTTCAGGATTAGAGTTCGCGCTAGTGCTATTCTTTTTTTCATTCCTCCCGACAATTCCGATGGCATTTTGTCAATTGCATCTATAAGACCAACGTTTTCAAGAGTTTCTTCAATCTGCTCCTGAATTTTTAGTTTGTTAGTTAAATTAAGATTTCTATTTGCCGGAAATAGTAAATTTTCTCTAACCGACATTGAATCGTATAATGCTCCTCCCTGAAATAAGAATCCAACTTTTTGTCTTATTGCTAGTAATTCTTTTGATTTAAGAGTAATAATATTTTTGCCTAGTACATTTATTGTTCCAGAATCGGCTTGAATAAGACCTGCTATACATTTTATAAGCACAGTTTTTCCAACACCTGATTTGCCTAAAACTGAAAGAGTTTCTCCTTTTTTTAAGCTTAAAGAAATGTTTTTTAGGATTTCTTTTTTGCCAAAAGATTTCGACAAAAGTTTTATTTCAATAACATTATTATTTTCGATGTATTCAGTCATATCAAAATATATTTATTATTTGTTGTAACTGAACAGCTATTAAATCAATTATAAAAATGGCTATTGATGAAATTACAACAGCTGAATTTGCAGCAAGCCCGACACCTTTTGTTCCTTTTTGTGTTCTGTAACCTTTATAGCATCCAATAATTCCAATACCAAACCCAAAAAATAAAGTTTTTATTATTGCAGGTATAATGTCGTTAAAATCGAGTACGGCAAAAGCCTCAGAAAAAAATAGATGAATCGATATATCTCCATCAATATTAGCTGCAATATAAGAGCCCACAAGTGCAAGGGCGTCGCTATATATTACTAATAGAGGAACCATAATTGTTGCAGCTAAAACTCTTGTAGAAACTAGGTATTTTGTTGGGTTAGTGCCAGATACTTCCATGGCATCTATTTGCTCTGTTACTTGCATTGAGCCTAGTTCGGCACCTATGCGCGAAGATATTTTGCCTGCACAAATAAGTGCTGTAATAACAGGCCCTAGTTCTCGTACTATTGAGAGAGAAATCATTCCCGGAAGCCAGGCTAAAGCCCCAAAGTCAACCAAAACAGGACGTGTTTGTTGAGTTAATACAAGGCCTAGAATAAATCCTGTTATTCCAACCAGTCCTAGTGATCTGTATCCAATTTCATACGATTGATTAAAAAACTCATTAAATTCAAAGGGTTTTCTAAATGTCTCCCTAAAAAAAACTCTTATGAATTTTGATAAATCTCCAATCTCAAACAAAAATTCTTTTATCGATTTATATATTGATTTGTTATTTTCGGGCATAAATTCTTTTTAGTTTATATCGTTTTTTATATTATGAAATTTCCTTTTAAAGAATCCTTTGGTTTCTTCAAAGCTCTTTTTTATATTTCCAAAGGCATTATCATCAGAATTTTTTGCTTCTTCAAATTTCTCCTGCATCTCGTTTTTTTTCTGTTTCAGATAATCTAATTGTTCCAATATATTTTTTCGAGTAATATCCTGTGTTTTAGATGCTTTTTCTTCTAGCATAGAAATCCCTGCATTTATATCGCGAATTTCGTTTTTTGCTTTATCTAAAAAAGTGCTTTTTGTTTCTTCTGTTCGCGATGCCCAATCTTTTATTCTCGATCCCATATCATCCATTCTATTTTTTAATGAGTCGAAGAAGCTTTCTTGTATTGAATTTTCAAATTCTTCTTTAGCCGACTCCCAAGTTGTGTCGCGTGCATTTTTTAGTCTTCTTATAGCTTCGTCTAAACTTCTCTGTTTTTCATCTAATTCGTTAAGTTGATTATTTACTTCTTTTTCTGTTTCTTCAAGACTTAGTATTGCATTGTATTTGTGTTTCTTTATTCGCGAATGCATATTAGTAATCTTGATTTTTGCTTGTTTAATATATTCTTCTTTTGTGTTCATATTTTTGTATTTATAGATATTAGAAAATAATATAAAGGGACTTAAAAAGAGAGCGTTCATTAAATATTAAATGTACGAAATAAAAAAGCAAAAATCAATATTATCTTGAAGAATAATTAATTTAGGTAGATTAAAGTGGAGTACTTATTAAAATGGTATTCTTATTAATTTATGAGAAGAAGTTGATGAATGTGTGTTGAATAAAGAAATATAATGTAGATAAGAACTGTTTTATGAAAATATTAAATTATATGGTCTCGACAAGATGCTTTCAAGTTCTTGTAAACTTATATTCCTGCTTTTTCTGAACGATTCTTTATTATCGAAGAAAGCAACTATTGTAGGAACAGTAAAAATTGAATTTTGTGCAGCTATTTCGGGGTAAAGAACAGTGTCGGAATAATACATTTCCATTTTCGGGAATTTGGTTTCTAATAATGAATTTATTTTTGGTTTAAGTACCTTGCATACATTACATTTTTCGTGAGAAAAATATACAAGGAAAGCTAATTTTGTTTCTTTTAGATTTTCTAATTGTTTAATATCTTGAATATTTCTCATTACGACTATATACTGTTTGTGATTAAAATTTGTGATTGTTTATCATTATTAATGTGCAGGCAATATTTACTTCTATATTGTTTTGCGTGGCTAATTCTATTAATTCCTGATTTTCTGTACCTGGATTAAAAATTAATCTTTGAGGCTTAATATCCATAATATAGTCATAATATTCTTCTTGATTTTTGGGGTTCAAGTATAGTGAAATGGTATGAATATCTTTTAGTTTTGGTTTTCCTGTAAGTATTTTATTGCCTTTAATTTTACCTTCTCTATTTCCTATTGGAATTACAGGATATCCATGTCTGATTAAACTTTTTACTGCTTTATTTGAAAAACGTATAGGGTTAATACTTGCACCTAGAATTACAGTTGTTTTCATATATTAAAATATTTAATTAATGATTTTTTTAATTTAGAACATATACCTGTTCTTGCTAAGTTTGTTTGCTTCTAAGTTTATTAAACATTATAATTTAAGAAGATAAAATCATGCATGTTTAACAGAATGTTTTTTTGAAAATGCTTCAATGAAAATAAAATCTGAAATAAATAATTAAGTTAATAAGCTTAATTATTTAAACCTTAAATATAAGAAAAATAAATAAAATGTAAAAATTAATCTTTATTTTCTTTCATTAGTAAAACTATTGCTTGTGCAGACATTCCTTTTTCTTCTCCAACAAAACCTAGATTTTCTGTTGTTGTTGCTTTAATAGAAATAGTATCGATATCAATATTTAATGTATCCGATAATGCATCTTTCATTTTAGGTATTAAATTTTTTATTTTTGGTTTTTGAAGGCAAATTGTAGAATCAATATTAATAATTGAATAATTATTTTGTTTAATTAATTCATGAGTTTTTTTTAAGAGAATCTTACTGTCAATATTTTTGTATTTATTATTAGAGTCGGGAAAATGATAACCAATATCTCTAAGATTTGCTGCTCCGAGTAATGCATCGCATATTGCATGAATTAAAACATCACCATCGGAATGAGCAATACATCCTTTATTGTAAGGTATTTCTATTCCTCCTAAAGTTAATTTGTAACCTTCAGCTAATTTATGTACATCGTATCCTTGTCCTATTCTTATATTCATTTTTTGTTTTTTGTTTTTTGTTGATTTTTAAATGCATCAAAATCAAAGCCCAAAGTAAATCTAACAGTATTGGCAAGAGGGTTGTTTTGTTTTACAGGAATTAAATAAGAAAAATCTATAGTAAAAACATTAAGTTTAATTCCTGCACCAAGGCTAAAATATTTTCTATTTCCTTTATTTTGATTTTCGTGAAAATATCCTCCTCTTATTGCAAACTGATTTAGATACAGATATTCTAGTCCTATAGAATATTTTATTTCGTGTAATTCTTCTTTATAACCTCCGGGAGCATCATAGAACGATTGAAATATTCCTTGAGGAACTGATACATCTGAGTTTTTTCCTGCTAAAATTATTGGATTATTAGCTTCGTCATACATTACATTTCCAAGAGAGTCTTTAGAATAAATTGGTGTTGAAGGTACAAGAAATTTATTTATATCTGCTGCAATTGTAATTGAATTGTAGTTATCAAGTTTCATTTTTAATGCCGATCCGATTCTTAAATTTGTTGGTAAAAAATCTTTTTCTGTTCCTGTATAAGATATTTTAGAACCAATATTTGAGATATTAAAACCGAACGATAATGTTGCGTCATTATCGGCTAAGTGAATATCGGCATTTTGATAATATGCAGAAATATCAGCAGCAACGGCGTTTCCTGCTTTTGATTCCGATCCTCCAATATAGGCCCCTCCGGTAATATCTGAACGGATATATCTGAAAGCTATTCCTCCTGCAAAATTATCAGAAAATTTACGCGAATATGTTACGTCAAAGGCAAATTCGTTAGGAGTGTGTTGTCCATTGTAATCACCAAAATCATTTGTAAAAATAATTTCTCCAAGAGAAAAATATATTAATGAAGCTGCTACAACTTGCTTGTCATCAATTCTTTTATATCCCGAAAGGTAGGCAAGATTAATATCATCGACAAGTTTACGTAACCAAGGAGTATATGATATTGCTACGCCCATATTATTTTCGATAAAAGCATATTTTGAAGGATTCCAATGCATTGAATTAATATCTGGCGATAAAGCTACTCCAACGTCTCCCATAGCTCCGGCTCTTGAGTCGGGGGCTATGGTTAAAAACGGAACGGCATATTCAATAGTCTTTTCAGCTCCAGCCAATTGGTTGGGGTCTATGCTTTGCGAAAAAGAATTATAATTTAACAATATAGTTAGAGTTAGTAATAAGCTGGTTTTAATTAGTGTATTCATTATTATTATATTTTTTTTAGAGCACAAAGATAATTTAAATTTTAAATGATGAAAATACTATTTGAGAATAACAAGTTTTTCTATTTTAGTAGCAGTATTGCCAAGTGTTGTGCGAACAGATATCTTATATAAATAAACTCCTCGTCCAATATTATCATCATAATCGTCTTTTCCGTTCCAGAATATAGGTTCAGAACGAAAACTCTCAGAGTTTATTATTGTAGATATTGTTTTTATTAATTTGCCCGATATAGTAAAAATTTGTAATAGTACTTCTAAATCTTCGTTTGGTCTGTTATGATCGAAATAAAATGATGTATTTTCGGTAAAAGGATTAGGGTAGTTAAAAATGTTTTTAATAGCTAGATTTTCCGATTTTGCAACAATAAAATCAATATATTCTTCGGTTGAATTATTATTTACATCCCACAGTTTTATTTTTAAATTATGTTTTCCCTCGCTAATGTCGGAGAATTGATATACAATTTTTCCTTGTTGATATTTATCTATATCCGATTCGTAATAGTCGTTAAGTATAATTGTATTACTAGTATTATTGTCTAGAATTCCAGTAATATCGTGTCCTATACCATTCCCAACAGTATTAATTCCACTGCTATCGTTTACAATAGCAAATAATTTTGGATTTTCGTCGGTAAGTCCTCCCGACACAAAATTTTCATCATTCATAAATATGTTTATCGATGGACCTTCTTTATCTGTATTTATGTTATCTGATGAGCCTCCTATATAGAAATCTTTAAAATATCCCTTAGCATCTGTTTCTGAATTTGATGTGTAATAACTAATTTTTCCTTTCCCATAATTATATGCAATATCTTTAGGAACAACAAACGAAAATGAGAAGTCCCCATTGGTAATACTAGCCTTTCCTTTAAAAAGAATATTATTTTGAACATCGAAATCTATACTGTTTCCGCCGTCGTTAGCTAAAGTTGTTATGGTTTTCTTTTTGTCGAGAACTGTAGGATATAAAATCCCATTGTAAGAATTAATTATATTTGCTTGTTCGTCTTCTATATGCCCTTTTATTGTAACTTTTGTAAGAGCTTTTAATGTGTCGGTATTGTTAAATATACTTTTCCCATTTATCGAGTCGGTTATAATATTGTTTAAAGGCAAAGGAGGTCGTAATGCAGGGTCGCCAAGAAGACTGAAATTTCTTTTATTATTGCCTGTGCCTGCATGATTTTTTGTAAGTCGCATCACATCGCCCAAAGCTAATTGTTTATTATTTTTATCTCTGTTAAAGATGTAATTATAAAATTCGCGATTTAACGTATAATTTGGACTAGCATATACTATTCTGGTAGTAGAAAATAAAGCAATACCTCCACCATTAGGGTTTAGTAATACAAATTCTCCGGCCGATGTTTGTTTAAAATCATCGAAACGACTAAATTCACAAGTGGCTGTCATAAAAATTGCTAGTTTATCTTTATTCTTCCATGAGTTTATATCGTTTACCGAAACAATATTTTCATGGGCTAATTTATCTTCACCTCCGTGTCCGGTGTAGTTAAAAATTAATATTCCATTATTAACCTCATCGTTAATTAATCTGTTCACTTCGGGATAACTCTCACCAATTACCGATGATTCTTGAGGATAAGCATCAAGATAAATTTTATTAATGTAAAAATGTTCGTAAGTTGAATCAACAAATTCTGCAAGTTTGTCGGAATCGAGCATATGAATGTTGCTGTCTTCATCATCGCCTATAAAACATATTGAATTTATCCAATTGCCTTTATTATTAATATTTAAGTAATTAGTTATTTTGTTAACAATAGCTTGAATTTCTGTGGTTGATTTTACCGGTAGTCTGCCTATGCCAATATCGATAAGTCCTGAATTGTCCGATTCAATATTATCTGTAGGGTCTAGTAAACCAAAAAAATCATCGGTAATAAACGATTTTGTAGGCGATAGAGAATTTTTCGATTGATAAGAAACAATATAATTTGTGTTTTCTGAATTGTCGTTTTTGTTATCATACGAACCATCACCGATTAGTAATAAATATTTTAATGTATCGTTAGCTGAAGGTCTGTTATAAATCATCTTTACAAAGTTTCTAATTGCAGCAGCATCTCTAGTTCCCGACGAGAACTCGTTATATACTTGTTGATTGGTTACAACTGCTACCTTCAAATTGTTTGTATTTCTGTGTATTTCGGCAATCTGGTTTGCTTGGTTTACAAATTCGGGGTTAGTAATAATTATCATATCTTGATGATTCAAGCTATGTAAATTCTGCTTATTTATTTCTCCAATTATTTCTGCTTTTAAAAAAATTTCACGATTAAAAGCTATAAAACATCGAGTAGTAGAATCTGTTTTTGTTTTGAAGCTAATAGTTCCTTTGTTAAAATCTTTATTTCCAGCTATTAATTTTGCATTTGTTGGATTAGAAATATCCCATAAATTTGTTTCTGTTGTAATATTCGATACAATAAATTTGGTGATATTTTCATTATTATTTTCTTCTCTTTGTCTAAATATTAGTTGGTTAGATTCTAGCGATAAATTACGTGTAGCATTTATGCTTATGTAATCGAGCCATCCTTCAGATGATGCCGAGTATTTATTGTATTTTAATAATATAGAGATGTTCGATGAGTTAGAATTAAATAATGAAATTTTGGAATCGTCATAAGCATAGGTCGATGTTTGGTTGCTCATGATTACTGCCGGAATAGTAATGGTCGATAAATATTGTCCGTTTGCCGATAGGGTAAAAGAACTTTCTCCTGCCGATCGGGCAGCTACATTGTATTTTATTTTTACAGGTTCTGAAGTTACCAGTTTAGGAAACGAGAAATTAAATTCCCTTTCAGTTGTAATGTCAAATTTTTCGCCAAACCATTGACTTCCCGATTTTATTAAGTTAAAATCATTAATCTCGTAATGAAAAAGATCGGTAAAAGAATTAACTGTTTGTGTTTCAGGTTCAACAGACTCAACAAAAGTTTCTATTTCCATTGTGTTGCCTATATCAGAAGTTAAGAAATAATAATTTGAATTAGAATAATTATGAGTCGATAAATTATAAAAATCTTCCGATTTGTTATATTCCCAAATATTAGGACTCTGACCGTAAAATAAAATATAGTCGCCCTGATTAAAAACACCATCACTGCCTTTATCGAAATATATTGAATTCTGTATTAAATCGTTGTCCGGAATAGCAATATTTGATGCAGGTAACATCCCGGATGCGTTTCCATATAATTTTACTTCTGATGGATTTGTAATACCCATAGATAACAGTTCAGAGTATGTTAATTTATAAATACCACTAGTGTTAACTTTTATCTTGAACCATTTTCCGCTGTTCAGTACAGATTCGTTTAAAAATTTTTGCGATATATTTTGTGTTTCAGATATATGTTGTTTTTCGAATATTTTAATATCAAACGAAATAACTTTTTCAATATTTCCATTTGTAGGATTTATTCGTAAAGGAAGAAATGAAATTTGCATATAAGCTTGCTGCCTGATGTAATTTATAGTAACCGAAGGAGATATTTTTATTGGAATAGAGTTTTTGTCAATCTTAAGATCAGTAGTTTCAAAAACAGAATATTTAATATTTGTAATTTTAGCACTTAGGTTTTTATTATTTACTTTTATAAGTTTGTAATAATATGGTAGTAAATTATTTGATTTGTAGTAAGCTCCATCAAAATACAAAAATTTCTTTTCGAATTTGTGTTTATCTTCAAGTCTTACATATTGATTCGCAGTTTTTGATGATTTCCATTTAATAACTTTATGAAAAATATTGGTTTGAGCAATAGATGAAGATGTAATGAAAAATACAAAACAAAAGAAGGATGTTTTTTTTATTATAGAATGTTTGGCAGTATTTATTATTGTTAATAAATGCATAGGGTAGAAATGTTTATGTTTAGTAAAAATGATAAAAAATATCAATTTAAATATTTAAAAGAAAACATATTAAAATAATAAAACAAAAATAATTTTTATATTTTGTATAATTAAAAGAATACGATAATATATTTTTTATACTTTCGTTTATTTATTAGAATATTCTAACGCTTTATCTTTTTGTTTATTGTTAACAAATTGAAAATTGAAAGTTTTATATAAGTTTGAAAAAATATATTATATTAATGGTAATTTCTTTTTTCTCGTTCAATCTGTTTTCTCAGGATGTTGAGTTCTCTCAATATTTTGCTAACCCCTTATATTTGAATCCTGCTTTTGCTGGAGCTACTTCATCGGCACGTGTGACATTAAATTATCGTACAATTTTACCAACATCGTTTGGCGATTATGTAACATATAATGCTTCGTACGATCAATATGTAGAAAAATTGCATGGAGGTATTGGTCTGCAATTGCTTAACGATAGGCAAGGTCAGGGGGCTGTAAATATTTATAATATTAGTTTGATATATTCGTATCAATTTAATTTGTCTCATGATTTTTCTATAAATGCAGGAGTTAAAATGGGATATTCTCAGAACACAATTAATCCCGGAGAAATGCAGTTTCCTGATATGTTCGATCCGGTTAATGGGGTGGTTTATCCTTCAAACGAGTCTTTAGGAAAAATATCATCGGGTTTTTTCGATTTCTCAACCGGAGTCATAGGGTGGTATAAGAAGTATTATGTTGGAATTTCTGTAAATCATTTATCTCAGCCGAATGAAGCTGCAGGTAATAGTGTTGCATTATTATATCGTAAGTATACAGTTTTTCTTGGAGCAAAACAACCATTTTATAATAGCCTTGGAAAAAACAATATCACAATTTCTCCAAATATTTTATATCAGCAACAATCTGATTATAAGAAGTTAAGTCTTGGATTGTATTTGAATTATAACTACCTTACATTTGGATTTTGGTTACGTCAGGATGTACCAATAAAAATAAATGCTGCAATATTTATGTTTGGATACGAAGATACAAATTATTCTATATCATACAGTTATGACATTCCTGTTAATAAAATGGGAATAAAAAGTGTTATTTATGGAGCTCATGAAGTAACATTTTTGTTTAAATTTAAGTATAAAAACGAAAGAAAAAAACACAAGGCAATAAAATGTCCCAATTTTTAGTTATATTTGTGTATTAGAATTGCAAATAAAATAGAAAAATTATATATTTGATAATAAAATAAATAATAAATAAAATTTCATTACCATGAATGTAAAGTTAAATATCATTCCATTTGTTTTAGTTAGTTTGTTAATTGTTACCGGATGTGGTCTTATTGGTGGTGGAGGCTCTAAGAGTTCTTCTACAACAACTGGATGGTCGTATAATAATCCCGATAATGGAGGATTTGAAGTAAATAATAAGTATACTCAGGAGATTGGTCCTGGTTTAGCCCTTATCGAAGGTGGTACTTTTACAATGGGTAGAACAGAAGAAGATGTTTTGCATGATTGGAATAATGTTCCAAAAAGAATAACCGTATCTTCTTTTTATATGGATCAAACAGAAGTTCGTAATATTGATTATCGAGAATATTTATATTGGATTAGTCGTGTTTTTGCAGATTATCCTGATGTATATAGAAATGCGCTTCCTGATACTCTTGTTTGGAGAGATAAAATGGCATATAACGAGCCATATGTAGGATATTATTTCCGTCATCCTTCATATAACGAATATCCTGTAGTTGGTGTAAATTGGCTTCAAGCTAATGATTATTGCCAGTGGCGTACCGATAGAGTTAATGAGATGATTCTTATTAGAGAAGGTGTTTTGGAAATGGATCCTAATCAGGTTGGTAGAGAAAATTTTAATACTGAAGCATACTTAGCAGGACAATATGAAGGTTTAGTTTTGAATAATCTTCCATCACTTGATCCTAATAAAGATAACAGAAAAGTAAAAATGGAAGATGGTATTATATTACCAAAATACCGATTGCCTACCGAAGCAGAATGGGAATATGCAGCATTAGCTCTTATTGGTAATTCTTCGGAAGAAAGAGTTTATGAGAGAAGATTATATCCATGGAATGGACATAATGTAAGAAATTCATTTGGAAAGGATCGTGGTGTTATGATGGCTAACTTTAAACGTGGTCGTGGAGACTTGATGGGTACAGCTGGAGCATTAAATGATAATGGATCGATAACTGTTCCTGTAGAATCATATTGGCCAAACGATTACGGTTTGTATTGTATGGCTGGCAATGTAAACGAATGGGTTCAAGATGTATATCGACCACTTACTTATCAAGATGTTAGCGATTTTAACTCTTTCCGTGGAAATGTTTTTGAAACACTTGTTAGAAACGAAGATGGTTCGGTTGCCGAAAAAGATAGTTTAGGAAGATTGAAAAAAAGATTAATTACTGAAGAAGAAGTAGCAAATAGAACAAATTACCAAAAAGCCGATTATAGAAATTATTTAGATGGTGATCAGAATTCACGTATTGATTTTGATAATATAGATACTGAACAAGTAGGTAATTCTACTGATGGAATGTATTCTTCACAAGCTACAGATATGGCATCGTTAATTTCTGATGAAGTACGAGTATATAAAGGAGGTTCTTGGAAAGATAGAGTATATTGGTTAAGTCCTGGTGCTAGAAGATATCTTGATCAAAAAGAATCTCGTGATGATATTGGATTTAGATGCGCAATGATTCGTGTTGGAAGTCCGAGTGGAAAAAAATAAATAAAAATAATATAATATTTAAAACCTCATTATTATAGTGAGGTTTTTTTATATTACAAATTATGGAAATAAGTAAATTATATAATTTATTCTGCGAGAAAAAGAAAATTTCTATCGATAGCAGAGTAAAAAATAATGGAGGAATATTTTTTGCTATAAAAGGAGAAAAATTTGATGGCAATAAATTTGCTTTACAAGCTTTAGAAAATGGATATAGTTATGCTGTTATTGATAATATTTCTTATAAAACAGATGATAGATTTATTAAAGTAGAAAATGTTTTAAATGCCTTGCAACAATTGGCAACTTATCATAGAGAGAAATTAGGGATTCCAATATTAGCTATTACCGGAACAAATGGGAAAACCACCACTAAAGAGCTTGTATCGAGAGTATTGTCGGTAAAATACCATATTAAAGCAACTGTTGGGAATTTAAACAATCATATTGGAGTACCATTAACTTTGCTGTCGATGGATAATGATATTGAAATAGGTATTGTTGAGATGGGAGCAAATCATAAGGGAGAAATAGAAAGATTATGTGAAATAGCAAAGCCAAATTATGGAATTGTTACAAATATTGGGAAAGCTCACATCGAAGGATTTGGCTCATTCGAAAATATAATAAAAGCAAAAAGTGAATTATATAATTTTATTGATTCAAATAATGGTGTTATATTTTATAACGATAAAAATAAATTGTTAGAAGAATGTGTTAATTTATATGATTGTAAGAAAATAAAATACTCTGATAATAATAATCTGAAATTTGTTGAAGCAAATCCAATTTTAAAAATAAAAATTGATGGTTTGAATATAGAGACAAAACTTTTTGGCGATTATAACTTTGAAAATATTCTTGCAACTGTGTGTTTAGGCACTTATTTCGATATAAGTATTAATAATATTAGGAAGAAAATAGAAGCGTATATTCCTAAAAATAATCGATCGCAATTAATTAAGACTATTACAAATACTATTTTTTTAGATGCCTATAATGCCAATCCAACAAGTGTTGAATTAGCATTGAAGAATTTTATAAATCAGAAATTCGAAAATAAAACACTTATACTCGGTGCGATGTTAGAGCTTGGAGAAATCGCGGTAGAAGAACATCTCAATATCATAAACTTAATAAGAACTAGTAATATTGAAAATGTTTATCTTGTAGGAGAAATGTTTACTAAAATTAAATCTGAAGACTCATTTAAGATATTTGCAAATATAAATGAGCTAATTCAGTGGCAGATTAAAAATAAAATAACAAATAGGAATATTCTTATTAAAGGTTCTCGGGAAAATGCTTTAGAGAAAATTGTTGAATATCTATAAATTATAGTCTTGTCAATATTGTTTTAATATATTAGATTCTAAAATTCTAAAACTCTAATTCTGAAAAATATTTTTTCTTTTTTATTATAAAGTCTGAAACAATACTATGCTTATAAATTTCTTTATGATTAAATATCAAATCATTAGACAATAATGTTTTTCTTTTTTGTTTTAGCTTAGAAAGTGATTTATAAAAATTAATATGTGCTTTTAATACTGCATAAAAATTTTTAGGTTTTAATTGAATAAGATAAATAATACCTGAAATTCCATCCAAAATAAGTCTTATAAACAGAGTGTGTAAAAGTTTTCGTGGCTCTAAATTTTTATATAATAAAAAAAGATTATTACGATAATTCAAATATAATTTAAATGGATTGTCGTTTGGTAATGTACCTCCACCAACGTGATATATAGTTGACTCGTGTGAATACAGAATTTTATATCCTCTGTTTTTTAACCTCCAACATAAGTCAATTTCTTCCATATGTGCAAAAAAATCTGTATCGAAGCCATTAACTTCATGAAAATTGACAGATTTAATAAACATGCATGCTCCTGTAGCCCAAAAAATCTCTTTTGTATTGTTATATTTTATATTGTTATTTTCAATTGAGCTAAGTATTCTTCCTCTACAAAAAGGATAACCATATTTGTCGATAAACCCTCCGGCAGCTCCTGCGTATTCATAAGAATTTTTATTCGAATAAGATAATATCTTAGGCATGCAAGCTGCAATATTTGTTTCTTTATCCATTAGATTTATTATTGGACTAATCCAATTCTCAGAAACTTCAACATCAGAATTTAGGAGAATATAATATTCAGCATCGATTTGTTGTAATGCCATATTGTAACCACCTGCAAACCCATAATTCTTATCCAGTTTTATTATCTGAATATCAGGATAGTGTTTATTTAAAAATTCAATAGAATTGTCAGAAGATGCGTTGTCGGCTATTATTATTTTAGTATTGTTAATCTTAGAATACTTTATAACAGATGGAAGAAATTCTTTTAGAAAATTTTCACCATTCCAATTAAGTATCACAATTGCTACTTTTGTCATATAAAATAGGGCTTGTTGTTTATAGGTAAAGATAGTTTAATAAATGAGAAAGTGTATTTGATGACATTTTTTAGCTAAAAAAGTTTATAATTAAAATGTTTTGTGATAATAAAATAGTAATTATAAATATTTAGAAATAGTATTATTTATTTTCGATTATGAGTAAATTTAAGTTTTTTTTTACTTAATATGCAAATCTAGTTTAAATGTATTTACATATTAATAAAATATATATTGAGTTTATTCTTTGGTATATTTCCATCTGTTATGCGACCATAACCAATATTCCGGTTTGTTTCGTATTATCGATTCTAATATTCTTGTATGTTTTTCTGTAATTTCGTATTGTTCTGTTGAAGCAGGATTATTACATAATTCTATATAATTACTTTCGTATTTCCCTCTTGATATTTTGTTTACTTGTACGTATAAAACTGCAGTGTTAAGTTTCTTTGCAATTTTTTCTGCTCCTAAAAATATAGGAGTGTCTTGATTAAGAAATTTTGTCCAATATCTAATGTCTTTTTTTAATGGTCGTTGATCGGCTACAAGAAATAAAATAAATGGAATGTTTTTGTTTTTATAATCAATAACAGTTTTTATACTTTTTTTCATAGGAACAGGTAATGCTCCATGTCTACTTCGCATTTTATATGTTAGTTCGTCGAAGGCTTTGTTCGATAATGTTTTGTATACACTGATTATTTTGTAATCGGTAAAAAGTGGAGTTAATGTTAAAAATTCCCAATTATTATAGTGTCCTGTTATTACTATTAAGTTTTTATTTTTTTTGTAATAACTTTCTAAAAGATTAAGATTGTTAAATGTTATGAAAGAAAGCGATTTGTTTTTACTCATTGAAAGAAGTGCAAAATTTTCGGTAAAAAGATCAGCCAGATGCTTGTAGTACTTTTTTGCAATTAGCATTTGTTCCTTGTTAGATTTTTCAGGAAAAGAGTTCTTTAAATTTTTAAATACGATATTTTTGCGATATCTTATTATATAATAAAGAATGAAATATAGTATATCTGAAAATAAGTACATTATTTGTTTTGGTAATATACTTAATACTTTACTAAAAAAAATTAAAATTAATATTGAAAAT
>Ga0190303_1000143_pt1 | contig 29517 bp, 28 predicted proteins | sample 48700701_MG_FD_161672 | JGI IMG/M metagenome (GOLD analysis project Ga0190303, IMG submission 161672) | Hydrothermal vent sediment bacterial communities from Southern Trench, Guaymas Basin, Mexico - 4870-07-0-1_MG | ecosystem: Environmental > Aquatic > Marine > Hydrothermal vents > Sediment ... | reverse complement strand
TTAAATTCGAAAGTCTTTTATTTAAACCAACAATTTCATCTTCTAAATCTTCAATTTCTAGAGGTAATTCCCCTCTTACACTTTTAATCTCATCAACTCTTGAATCAATTAATTGTAAGTCGTATAATGCTCTTAATTTTTCTTCAACCGTAACTTCTTTCTTTTTAGCCATGTTTATAGGTAGTAAATTGGGTTTGTGTTTCTATTTGACAAAATGATTGCAAAATTAGGGAATTTTTTTGTAAGTATGTCAACTAAAAGATGTTTTGTGAACTGTTCACTTTCAAAATGACCAATATCTGCAATTACAAGCTTATTTTCTGCTTTGTAAAATTCATGATATTTTATATCTGAAGTGATATAAATATCAGCTCCTGCAGCAATTGCATTATTAATTGCAAAACTACCAGAACCTCCTAAAACAGCTACTTTTTTAATGGGTTTTCCAATTAATTTAGAGTGTCTTATGCCTTTTGCATTCATGGTAGTTTTTAAGAAGTTTAAAAACTCTAATTCTTCTGTTTCTGTTGTTAATTCACCTACCATTCCAATGCCAATTTCTTGATGAATATTATCTAAAGGAACAATGTTATAAGCAACTTCTTCATAAGGGTGTGCTTTAAAAAGAGCTATAAGTATATTTTTTTCTTTATGTTTTTCAAAAATCACACTAATAAATGTCTCATTTTCGGTATGTAATTCCCCTTTTTTTCCAACTACAGGAAAAGAATTTTCATTTCCCTTGTAAGTCCCATAACCCTCAGTATTAAAACTACAATTATCATAATTTCCTATATTTCCAGCGCCAGCATTAAAAAGAGCAATTCTAACTTCTTCTGCATTTGAGTTTGGTACATAAGTAGTTAACTTTTTAATGGTATTTTTTTGTGGAATTAATATTTTTTTATTTTTTAAACCTAAAACTTCACAAATTTTTGCATTTACACCTTTAAACGAATTGTCTAAAGCGGTGTGCATGGCATAAATTGCAATGTCATTTTTAATAGCTTTCAATACAACACGTTCAACATAATTGTTTCCATTTAGTTTTTTTAATCCTGAAAAAATAATTGGATGAAAACTAACAATTAGATTGCATTTTTTTTCAATGGCTTCATCAACTATATTTTCAAGAGTATCTAGGGTTACTAATACACCTGTAACTTTGGTATTATAATTACCAACTAATAAGCCAACATTATCAAAATCTTCAGCATAATTTAATGGTGCAATTTCTTCAATACAAGTTGTAATATCTTTAATTTTCATAGTTAAAACGTTGTTATTGTAACAAAGATAAATTTTAGATAAGAAAGTTAACCTATTTACTCATAATTTTTTAATTTGTTTTGTATTTTCGCTTTTAGTGAATCTTTTAAGAAAAATAGTATATCCGTTTTCTTTGCTGTATGGCTTAATTACAACTATTCGTAATTATTTGTACAACAATCAGGTTTTAAAGTCAACTAAATTTAAAACTCCAATTATTGTTGTTGGAAATTTAAGTGTTGGTGGAACAGGAAAAACACCTCAGATAGAATATTTGATACGGTTATTGCAAAACAATTATAAAGTAGCAGTTTTAAGTAGAGGCTATAAGAGGAAAAGCAAAGGGTTTATTATTGCTGATGAAAACGCTACTTCGGAAGTTATTGGCGATGAACCTTTTCAATATTATAAAAAATTCTCGAATATTATTGTATGTGTAGATGCAGATAGAACAAGCGCTATTCAAAAGCTAGAAGCCCTAGAGACTCCACCAGATGTAATTTTGTTAGATGATGCTTTTCAACATAGAAAAGTAAATGCAGGATTTAATATTCTACTAACTTCTTTTAGTGATTTGTATGTTGATGATATGTTATTGCCTACAGGTAATTTAAGAGAATCTAAATTTGGAGCCAAAAGAGCACACGTAATTATTGTAACAAAATGCCCTGCTAATTTATTAGAAAATGAACAAGCTAGGATTGCTAAAAAACTAAACTTAAATTCAAATCAGCAAGTATTTTTTACAACAATTGAATATGATAACGAATTAAAAGGAAATTCAACCCTTAATTTGTGTGATTTAGAAAAGGAAGAAGTATTATTGGTAACAGGTATTGCTAACCCAAAACCTTTACAAGATTATTTAAAAAATCAAAAAATTAAATTCAAGCATTTAAACTATCCAGATCATTATCATTTTAAAGAAAGAGATATTGCTACAATTAATACAGAATTTAAGCTGTTGAAGTCAAATAAAAAAATAGTTTTAACTACAGAGAAAGATTATGTTCGTATCTTTGTCGAACTGCCAAATTTGAAATATATATCAATTGAAACAAAATTTGTTGATGGAAAGGTGGTTTTTGATAAATTAATTAAGAAATATGTGGAATAAAGTTCAAGAGACAGTAAAATTTCTTCAAGAGAAAGGAATTACAGCACCAGATTATGGAATTATATTAGGAACAGGTTTAGGGAATTTGGTTGAGAAAATAGCTATTGAAATTTCTATTCCTTATGAGGAAATACCAAATTTTCCGGTGTCAACAGTTGTAGGTCATTCAGGGGAATTGATTTTTGGTACTATGGGGAATAAAAAGGTAATTGCAATGCGTGGCCGTTTTCATTATTATGAAGGTTGGACTATGGAAGAGACTGTTTTTCCTGTACGTGTAATGAAATATTTAGGTGTTGAAAATTTAATTGTTTCAAATGCTTCAGGAGGTGTAAATCCAGCTTTTAAAGTAGGGGATATAATGCTAATTACAGATCATATTAATTACATACCAGAGCACCCTTTAAGAGGTAAGAATGATGAGCGTTTTGGGCCAAGATTTGTTGATATGCACGAACCTTATAGTCATAAAATGATTGCTAAAATGGAGCGAATTGCAGAAAAATTAAATATTCCAATTCAAAAAGGAATTTATTTAGCATTACAAGGTCCAACTTTTGAAACACCTGCAGAATATAGAATGGTAAAATTGGTTGGTGCAGATGCTGTTGGAATGTCTACAGTACCAGAAGTAATTGTTGCAAAACATATGGGGATGACTTGTTTTGGGATTTCAGTAATTACCGATTTAGGTGTTGAAGGAATTGTTGAAGAAGTTTCACATGAAGAGGTTCAAAAAGTAGCCAAAATTTCTGAAAAAATTGTTGGTAAATTGGTGGAAGAATTTGTGAAGACATAAGTAAAAAGTATATTGTATTACATAAAAAAAACCGCTTTTAGGCGGTTTTTTTGTGTAATAATGGCTTTTACCATTCTTGATGCTTGTTATTTTGATTTTTCTTTAGATCATCATAAAAGTGAGCTACACTTACATTAATGTATGGAATTAACCAAAGAAAACCAATTCCTAATGTAAGAATACATAGTAAAGCCCATCCGAAAAATCGTAGGTTTAGACGAAAGTATTTCCATTTATACCCATCCATCATTTCTTTACTTTTGTCAATAGCTTCCATAGGTCCTATTGTATCATCATCTGCAATAATATAAAAAGTCATAGAATATGATAAGGCAGCAATAATACCTGGAATTATTAATAATAAAGTCCACAATACAATAAATAAACCCATGAGAAAATAAGCTACAATAGAATTGCCAAAATTTTGAAACCCTGCAAATAGTTGGTCTGTTTGAGGATTGTTATCTCTTGAAATATTTAATGAAAAAATTGCAAGTCCAAGTGTTAAAGGGCCTATAATTAAAATTGTAATTAAGCCTATAAAAGGGAATAATTGACTTGATAGTTGGATTGAGGTAATAATAATTAAATACACAAAAAATGTTCCAATGGCTAATCCCCATCTTCCATTTAGAGATTCTTCAGCCATTTTCATTAATCTAGCATTACTAGTTTCCATATTAATTTTTTATTTTTTTCTTACTCGTTTGGTTTTTCAGTTACACCCCGTTTTATAGTGGTATCTGGACTCCACATAATTATTTTAGTTAAAATTTAATAAGATTTTTATTTACCTATAAGTTTTTATAGTTTATTATAATACAAGCTTTTTATGATACCATCTGCAAGACCAATTTTGGGTACAAATATTTTGGTTGCCTTACTCCATTTCATTGCATTTAAATATATTTTGGTTGCTGGGATAATTACATCAGCTCTATCGGGGTTTAAGCCCATTTCTGAAATACGTTCTTCGTAAGTCATTTGTTTTAAAAATTGATAATGAGCTTTCATATAAATTAGCGAAAGTGGTTTTCCAAATTGTTTTCCAGAAAGTTTATATATTTTATTAATGTTTCCTCCTGAGCCAATAAGTGCTATGTTTTTTAAATTATGTGTATTCTCTTTAATCCAAATTTCAATAGTATTCCAAATTTCGTTGGCTTCTGTTTTACTGTAATTTAACAAACGAACAGTTCCTATTTTAAACGATTTTGAACTAATAATTTTCCCATTTGAAAACAACGTAAACTCAGTACTTCCTCCACCAACATCTACATAAAGGTACGGTTTATCACTTTCAATAACGTCACTTAAATCTGTAGAAAAAATAATTGCAGCTTCTTTTTTACCATCAATAATGTCAATTTTTATTGAAGTTTTTTCAAAAATTTCGTTGATAACATCAGTTCCGTTAGAAGCATCTCTCATAGCTGAAGTTGCACACGCATAATACTTTTCAACACCGTGAACTTCCATTAGTAGTTTAAAAGCATTCATAGCTTTAATCATTCTAATTTTGTTTTCTTCAGAAATTTTTCCTTTGATAAACGAATCAGCGCCTAAACGAATGGGCACACGAACTAAAGCAGATTTTTTAAAACTAGGTTCTTTTTCCTTCTTTTTTGTTATTACATTAGAAACTAAAAGGCGTATGGCATTTGATCCTATATCAATTCCAGCAAGTTTTTCAATTTTCAAAATAGGCTTATTTATAATGTTTAGGAAACTCGGTTAAAAATGTCTCACCAGATTTGATATTTTTCCAATGATTAGAATCAAATTTAATTCCAATAACACCACAAGTTGGTACGTGATTTAAGAATTTATTTCCAAATTTATTTACAAAATCACTAATGCCATGGTCATGACTAAAAATAATTGCTGAATCAAATCCATCATCTAAAGCTTTAACGGTTTTAATTAAATAGCCATCACTAAAACTGTACAACGATTTACTTATTTTAAGATTTGCTAATGGATAGTTAAATGTGTAACTAAAAATCATTCCTGTATGTAAGGCTCTGTTTGCACAACTTGAGACAAAAACATCTGGGCAGGAAATTTTTTTTTCAAGAACATTTGAAATTAAATATGCATCGTTAATTCCTCTTTTTTTTAAAGGTCTGTCAATATCTTTTACACCTTCATACTCCCAAGAAGATTTAGCGTGTCTAACAATGTAAAGTGTTTTCATTTGGCGTTGGTTAGAGTTTCAAATATAAAAAAATTAAGGCGCTAATCTTTCAATTTTCCAATTAAAATCTTTTTGTAATGTGTATTTAATTCTGTCGTGCATTCTGTTAGGGCGTCCTTGCCAAAATTCAATACTTGTTGGTTTTACAATGTACCCACCCCAATTTTTCGGTCTTGTAATTTCTTTATCTTTAAATTTATCTTCAAATGATGCTAAACGATTGTCTAAAAACGCTCTTGAAGGAACTACTTCACTTTGGTTTGAAGCCCATGCTCCAAGTTTACTTCCATCTGGCCTAGATTCAAAATAACCATCCGATAGGTTTTCTGAAATCTTCTCAGCTTTTCCTTTTATAATTATCTGACGTTCAATGTTATTCCAAAAAAAAGATAAGCATACGTTCGGATTTTTAGTAATAGATTCCCCTTTAGTACTGTTGTAATTAGTATAAAAAATAAATCCTTCCCAAGTATACTTTTTAAGAAGTACAACTCTATTTTGTGGAGTCCCATTTTTATCAACAGTTGCTATTGTCATAGCATTAGATTCTACTGCACCACCAAATTCTTCAACTTCATAAAACCATTTTTGAAACAGTTCCATTGGGTTTTCTGGAACTTCTTTTTTAGAAAGCTCTTTTTTTTGGTAGACTTTTCTGTAATTACTTAAATCTTTTTCCATATCACAAATTTATAGTTTCTTCCGGAATAATAACAATCCCATAAAGGTTAAAAAACCATTAATTATTAATATGAAAAAACCAAAATCGAAATAAAACCATTTCTTTGAATAATAACTAACTGCAATTGTTGCTAAAGGTGCTAAAATTGCAATAAACGGAACGGCTTTATCCTTTACATTAAGTTTGGTGAATAAGCCAAAAGCATAGAGTCCTAAAAGTGACCCATAGGTGTAACCTGCAAATTGAAATATTTTTGAAATCACACTTTCATCAGCAATAAAATATTTGAAAATTAAAATAGTGGCAACTAAAACTAGAGAAAAAACAATATGTACTCGTTTTCTGATTTTTATTTGTTCTTGAATAGATTCTTTTTTATCAATTTCTAAAATATCAATACTAAATGAAGTTGTAAGCGATGTTAATGCACTATCGGCACTTGAGTAAGCGGCAGCAATAAGCCCTAATATAAAGAAGAGTGAGACTCCTAAGCCTAAATTACCAAACATTGCAATGGCAGGAAATAGCTCATCTTTATGTGCGTTAATTTGATTTGCAGTTGCAAAATCTGTTAATAAAACTCCTAAAGCTAAGAAAAAGAAGTTTACAATAACTAAAACAATGGTAAACCAAAACATGTTTTTTTGCGCATCTTTTAGTGTTTTACAAGTTAAGTTTTTTTGCATCATATCTTGGTCAAGGCCAGTCATAACAATAGCAATAAAAGCACCCGTAAAAAACTGTTTCCAAAAATAATTTCCAGTTTTAACATCTTCAAAAAAGAATGTTTTTGAGAGTTCGTTATCAGCAATATAGCTGAATAAATTATCGATTTTTAAAGCATCAGAAAGTGTGTAAATACAAACGCCAACTGCAATTAACATAAATAACGTTTGCAAAGTATCTGTCCAAACAATGGTTTTAATTCCGCCTTTAAAAGTGTATAACCAAATGAGTAAAATTGTAAAAATAACTGTAACCCAAAAAGGAATTCCATAGCCATCAAATAAAATTAATTGTAGCACATTTGCAACTAAAAAAAGCCTGAAAGAAGCTCCAATAATTCTTGAAAGTAAAAAGAAAGAAGCTCCGGTTTTATAACTGTAATTACCAAATCTATCTTTTAAATAGGTGTAAATTGAAGTTAGATTTAAGCGGTAATATAGTGGTAGTAAAACAAGTCCGATAATTGCATAACCAAGAATATAACCTAACACCATTTGCATATAGGAAAATTTATTTCCTTCTATCCATCCTGGTACAGAAATAAAAGTTACTCCAGACAATGAAGCGCCAATCATACCAAAGGCAACTATATACCAAGGTGATTGCTTGTTTGCTTTAAAAAAAGTATCATTACTCTCATTTTTCCCCGTAATAAACGAGATTAAAATAAGGATGCTAAAATATCCAACGATTAATAAAATGATATGTATTGGCTGCATAAATTGATATTTTAACAAAGAAACTAAAATTATTGAGAATATCATTTCCTAATTGTACATTTGCTGCATGAATTTTTCTTCAAAACTTTTAGAAAATGCCGTAAATGAGGTTTCTCAGTTACCGGGAATTGGTAAACGTACAGCACTTAGATTGGTTTTGCATTTATTAAAACAGCCAACGTCACATACACATAATTTATCAGCGTCACTAAATAATTTAGTTGATGGTATAAAATTGTGTAAAAAATGTCACAACATTTCTGATGTTGATATTTGTGAAATTTGCGCAAATCATTCTCGAAATTCAGAAATAATTTGCGTTGTTGAAGATGTTAGAGATGTAATGGCAATTGAAAACACAGCTCAATTTAAAGGTTTGTATCATGTATTGGGAGGTAAAATTTCACCTATTGAAGGTATTGGTCCACAAAATTTAACAATTGAAAGTTTAATAAAAAAAGTAAAAATCGGTACTATAAAAGAAATAATTTTTGCACTAAGTTCTACAATTGAAGGAGATACAACTAATTTTTATATTTTTAAGCAATTAGGTGATTTCAAGGTTAAAACTTCAACTATTGCTCGTGGGATAGCTGTTGGTGATGAATTGGAATATGCTGATGAAATTACGTTAGGAAGAAGTATTATAAATAGAATTCCGTTTGAAAAATCATTGTAGTTTATGAATATTTCAGTAGTTATTGTAAATTATAATGTTCGGTACTTTTTAGAGCAATGTATATTAAGTGTGCAAGCAGCTTCTAAGAATTTATTAACTGAAATTATAGTTGTTGATAATAATTCTTCAGATGCTAGTTGTGAATTATTAAAAAGTAAATATCCCGAAGTAATTCTTATTCAAAATAAAAAAAATGTAGGGTTTTCTTCGGCAAATAATCAAGGTGTTAAAGTAGCTAAAGGAGAATACGTTTTAATTTTAAATCCAGATACAGTTATTGCAGAAGACACTTTAAGTAAAATTTTAACCTTTACAAATAGCAAGCAAAATTTAGGTGTTTTAGGTGTTAAATTAGTAGACGGTTCTGGAAATTTTTTACCAGAAAGTAAGCGAAGTATTCCTACTCCAGCTGTATCATTTAATAAACTTTTTGGTATTTCTAGCAAGCAAACAGGGAAATATTATGCCACTCATTTAAAAGAAAATGAAACTGGTGTTGCAGATGTTTTTGTTGGTGCTTTTATGTTTATGAAGAGAATAGTTTATAACGAAGTGGGTGGTTTTGATAAAGCCTATTTTATGTATGGAGAAGATATTGATTTAAGCTATAAGATTTTACATAAAGGATATCAGAATTATTATTATGCAAATACGCAAGTGATTCATTATAAGGGGGAAAGCACTAAAAAAAACAGTAAAACATTAAGGTATTTTCATAATGCTATGAAAATATTTTATAAAAAGCATTTCAAGCTAAATAAGATTTATGATTTTATAATGAGTTTTGGAATTGAGCTGTGGTTTTTATTAAAATTTTTAAATTTTTTAAACCCTAAAAAACATAGTTTGAAACAAATTAAGAACGTTGTTTATTTAGGTGAAGATGATATAATTGAAAACCATTTAGCTGACAATTATTTAGTTATTCAAGGTGTTTTAATGGATGATTTTGAAGCCATAAAAAGAGCCATAAAAGAGAATGAAATTGATGCCCTTATTTTTGATAACGCTACAATATCTAACAAAAAAATAATTGAACATTTTCAAGTGCTAAAAAGTGAAAATGTGCTATTTAAAATACATCCAAAATCTACTGATTTTTTAATTGGGAGTAGAAACTCTTTAGACGCAGGTCAGGTTGATTTGATTAAATCTGTTTAATTTTTTTCAATTCTAATTCGGGCGTCAACAGCAATAATTTCTTTTGAATTTCCTAAAAGTGGGTTTAAATCTAATTCAACTATTTCTGGAGCTATTTCAACTAAATTTGAAATTTTTGTAATAATTTTCGCAAATTCTAATTCATTAATTCCTTCTTGATTTCTAACTCCTTGAATAATTTTATATGACTTTAAATTTTGAATCATTTTAGTTGCTTCTCCTATTGAAATAGGCGTCAACTCAGCATTAACATCTTTTAAAACTTCAATGTAGATTCCTCCTAAACCGCACAAAACTAAATGACCAAAGTTGTCTTCTTTTTTTGCACCAATAAATAGCTCAATTCCTTTTTTCATGGGTTGAATTAACACAGCTGTTGCTTCGTCAATTTTCATAATATTATCAAAAGATAGCGCTAATTTTTCTTCGGAAGAAATATTTAAAATAATTCCACCAACATCTGATTTGTGAATTGGACCTACAACTTTCATAACAACAGGAAACCCTAGATCTTTAATTGCAGACAAACAAGCTTTTTTTGTTTTGCACACAGTCTCATTTACAATTGGAATTTGTGCTGCTGTTAATAATTTTTTTACTTCATTGGGGTGTAAATAACCATCATTAGCATTATCTATTATAGCTCTAATAGTAACTTTGTCACTTGTTTTTGAGGTTTTTCTCTCATCTGTTGTGTTTGTATTTTTGAGTGTTTTTGCTAATGCATTTCCAAATAAAACTTCATCAGGGAAATTTACATTTCCTTTTGAAATAAAATAATCAATCTCTTTTTTAACATTTACAACTGAAGGTAAAATTGGAAAAATAGGTTTTTTACAGTCACGCATTTTTTTGTGAAGTACATCATAAACGTCATACACTTCAAATAATCCGGGACTTCCAAAAATGACAACCATTGCATCAATATTCTCGAATTTATGTTCACAATAATCAATGATAGTTTCTAATTGTTCTGCATTTCCAGTAGCCAAAAAATCTATTGGGTTTGAAACGGATGAACCTAAAAATAGTTTCGTTAATAATTCATCACTTTCTTTACCACTAATTTCAGGTACATTTAAACCGTTTTTTGATAAAGCATCAGTAAGCATAACTGCTGGGCCACCTGCGTGTGTAATTATTGCAATATTTTTACCTTTTAATTCAGGAAGTGTAAAAATTGAAGCAATTGTAATTAATTCGTTTCTGCCATAACAGCGAATAATTCCAGCTTTTTTAAATAAAGCATCAACTGCAATATCTGAATTTGCCAAAGCACCAGTATGTGAACTTGCGGCTCTACTTCCAGCAGAACAACTTCCTGCTTTAATGGCTGCAATTTCACATCCTTTTTTAATTAATGAACTGGCGTGTTTTAATAATTTTTGTGGATTGTCAATACTTTCAATATACAATAATTTTACTTTAGAACTTGTTTTGCTATTAAAAGTAATGTCAAAGTGTTCTAATATTTCTTCAACACCTATTTGTGCCGAATTACCAACTGAATAAACACTTGAAAATGTTAACCCTGTCGCTATTGCAGCTTCAATTATAAATACTGCTGTTGCTCCAGATCCTGAAATAAAATCAACTCCTTTTGGATTTAATTTTGGAATTGGGCTTGTAAAGACGCCCGCATAATTTTGATTGATTAATCCTATATTATTAGGACCCAGTAAAGTTCCTCCTGCAGCATTTATTTCATCAACTACTTGTTGTTCTAATTTTAAGCCTTCATCATCTTTTTCGCTAAAACCTGCGGAGAAAATAATAAACCCTTTAGTATTTTTTTGTTGTGCTAAAACTTGAACAGTTTCTAAGGTAAATCGAGAGGAAATCGCAATAATAGCCAAATCTACTTGAGGAATTTCAGTAATATGTTGATAACATTTTATTTTTTGAACTTCAGTTTCTTTCGGGTTAACGGCGTAAATCTCACCTTTGAATTGGTGTTCAATTAAATTTTTTAAGACGCTCCCTCCAGGCGTTTTTGTGTTATTAGAAGCGCCAATAACAACAATACTTTTTGGATTGATTAGTTTTTCATGTAGCATTTATAAATATACAATTTTATGAAATAGTTACTAGAGCAATTTCTTTTCCTTTATTAAAGGCTTCAATATTTTTTTCTATAATTCGCTCTCCTTTTCGCTCGAAAAGTGTTTTAATTGCCTGTTGTAAACTTTCATCGCTTAGTGGAAGTTGAGAAGCGGCAGCTCCTAATAAAACCATATTAGTGGCTCTAGAATTCCCCAAATCTTTCGCCACTTTTTTAGCATCAATTAAGATGGTATTTGAGTGCGATTTTATTTCGGCATACAATTCTTCTAACTCTGGGTAATTAGTAATATTTACAAACGGATTTGAATCGGTTACTAATAAACCGCCTTCTTTTAAAAAAGGGAGATATCTCAATAACTCCATAGGTTCAACAGAGATAATCATATCTGCTGTTCCTTGTGGAATTAAGTCTGAATAAATTTTTGTATCAGAAATACGAACATGAGATTGTACTGCGCCACCTCTTTGGCTCATCCCATGAACTTCTGATTGTTTTATGTTAAGGTCACAATCCAATGCTGCTGTATCTAAAACTGCTGCAATGGTTAAAATTCCTTGTCCGCCAACACCGGCTAATATTATATTTGTTTTCATTGTGTGGTCTTAATTTAATGAAACTTTTTTAAGTTTTTTTAATCTGTCTTTTTTCTCTTTTGGTAATTGAACGCAAGGGCGTTGAGATATAATTACAGAAACTCCTTTGTAATTTAACTCATCTCTAATGAGGTTTATATTGTCTTGTAAATTTTTATGTAGCGGTGTTACCACTTTCAAATGTTCATTATCAATACCAAGCCCTTTACAAATATCAATTAATCTACCTGAGGCCGAAGAATTTTGAGCACCAGTCATAGCAATGGCTGAATTGTCAGAAATAATTACCGTTATTGGTGTGTTTTCTATAATGGCATCTAACAGTCCTGTCATACCAGAATGTGTAAAGGTTGAATCTCCAATAATAGCAATTGCAGGATGTATACCAGCGTCAGCAGCTCCCTTAGCCATTGTTATGGAAGCTCCCATATCAATTAAAGTATTGATGCTTTTGTATGGAGGTAAAACACCTAAGGCATAACAGCCAATATCACCAAATACTTGTTGACTTCCCATTTCTTCACTTAAAATATTGATGGCATTAAATAAATCTATATGACCACATCCTACACATAATTCTGGAGGTCTTCCTGAAACTACTTTAGGAATATTTTCATTAATTACAATATCAAAACCAAGGGCATTTGCAATATTATCTGGATTTAATTCGCCAACTCTTGGAATATCTCCTGTTAATCTTCCAATAACTTTTCTGTTTTCTCCAAGAAAGTCTGAAATAGCTTCTTCAATAAATGGGTAACCATCTTCTAAAACTAACACTTTTTTACACGTGTCAAATAATTTTTTAATAGATTTTTTGGGCAATGGATATTGTGATACTTTAAGAATTGGATAAGGGCAATCACCATCTTCAAAGTTTTCCATTAAATAATTGTAGGCAATTCCTGAAGCAACAATTCCAATGGTTGTATTTGTACCTTTAATAAAATCGTTAAAGTAGCTGTTTTCTGAAATTTCTTGAATATCTGTTTGTATATCAACTAAATGTTTATATCTGCTTCGAGCCACCATAGGTATTAACTGAAATTGAGTTTCATTTTTTGGTAGGCTAATAGTATTTTGTTCTTTTCTGTTACTTGTAATTACACCAGATCTGGAGTGAGATAAACGAGTTACCATTCTTAATAAAACGGGTAAACTTAATTTTTCAGAAAGTTCAAATGCATATTTGGTTATTTCATATGCTTCTTGTTGATTTGATGGTTCTAACATTGGAATCATAGCAAATTTCCCATAATATCTGGAGTCTTGTTCGTTTTGTGATGAATGCATTGAAGGATCATCAGCAACAACAACAACTAATCCGCCATTAATTCCTGAAACCGACATGTTCATAAAAACATCAGCCGCTACGTTTAAGCCAACATGTTTCATAACTGTTAATGCTCTTTTACCTGCATAAGACATTCCAAGCGCAGCTTCCATGGCAGTTTTTTCATTAACCGACCATTGTGAGTGGATATTTAATTCAGTTGCTATTTTTGAACGTTGAATATATTCTGTGATTTCTGTTGAAGGAGTTCCTGGGTAAGCATAAACACCTGATATACCAGCATCAATTGCTCCTTGTGCTAAAGCTTCGTTACCCAATAGAAGTTTTTTCATAAATTTCTGATTTGATAGTTATTTTTATAATGACTCAAAATTACGAAATCGTTTTCGAGTTAGATATGACTAAAGTCATAATGTAACTTTTAATACATTGAAAAACAGATTGTTATATATTTAAAAGATATGGTTGTATTTTAAATATTTTTACAGAAGTAAAGGTTGTTTGTTAATAATTCTATAGAGAATTATTAAAGTTATTGCTTATTTTGTATTTAGGAGTAATTTTAATTTTGATCCCAATTTTTTTTAGCTCTTATGTTTTTGTATAACTTAACACCTAGCATTAAAAGTATAGAAACTCCAAGGATGCCAAGTACTCCAAAAATCCAACCAAAAGAGGTTTTAAGTATCACTAAAAATACACAGGCAAATAAAATGATAGTGGCAACTTCATTCCAAATTCTTAGTGCGGAAGAAGAATATTTTAAATAACCCTTTTCAATTTGGTTGTATAACAGTTGGCAAGACCAATGATATGCAAAAAGTGCAGCTACAAACCCCAGTTTTATAAGCATCCAGTTTTGTTGTAACCAAAAAGGTTGTAATATTAATAACCAAACAGCAAATAATGTAGCTAAAACTGCTGAAGGCCAAGTAATAATGTACCAAAGCCTTTTAATCATTAATTTGTATTGCTTTAGTAAAATATTTTTTTCAATTTCAGGTTTTTCTTCAGCCTCTTTATAGTAAATAAACAACCGGATGATATAAAACAAACCTGCAAACCAAGTTGTTATAAAAATAATGTGTAGTGATTTTATATATAGGTATTCCATTGTTAATTTTGTTTAGTCCAATTATGAATCCATTTTGAAATTGTTTTTGCCCACTTACTATCATCGTTTAAGCAAGGGATTGTTGAAAATTCAATACCTCCATTTTCAATAAAAGAGTGTTTTGCTTCCATACCAATTTCTTCTAAAGTTTCTAAACAATCTGAAACAAAAGCTGGTGTTACTACCGCAATATTTTTTAAACCTTTTTTAGCAAAATTATCAATAGTTTGGTCTGTGTAGGGTTGTAACCAAGGATCTCGCCCTAAACGAGATTGAAATGAGGTGCTGTAAGTTCCTTCCTCTAGATTTAATTTTTCAGCAACCAACTTAGTTGTTTCATAGCACTGATGCCTATAACAAAACTCGTGTGCAGGTGAAGGTGTGTTGCAGCAACTTCCATCTATTTTACAATGAGATTTTGTGACGTCAGATTTTTTAATGTGTCTTTCTGGAACACCGTGGTATGAAAACAATAAATGTTCTGGTTTTGTTTTCTCCAATTCATTTTTAATGCTACTACCTAGTACTTTAATATAATCTTTTTCATTATAAAAAGCAGGAACAGAATTTAGCTTTATATGTGAATAATGTTTTTTAATTATTTTTTCAGCCAAAACAACAATAGTTTCAGTTGTAGCCATCGCAAACTGTGGGTATAGCGGAATTAATAGAATTTCAGTAACTCCTTTTGCTGCTAGTTTTTCAATGCCGTTTTTTATGGAAGGGTTTCCATAGCGCATAGCAAGTTCAACAGGAATCTCTAAATTCTCTTGCACTTTTTTATGCAATCTTTCAGATAAAACAATTAAAGGAGAGCCTTCTTCCCACCATATTTTTTTATAGGCTTCAGCAGATTTTTTTGGTCTGGTATTTAAAATAATTCCTTTTACAACAAATGCACGAACTAAATAAGGAGTGTCAATCACACGTTTGTCCATTAAAAATTCGTCTAAATAGTTTTTTACATCTTTAACAGAGGTGCTTTTTGGTGAACCTAAATTAACTAATAATGCTCCTTTCATTTAGTTATAGTTTTGAAAATTGTTTTGGAGTAATTCCAAATTTTCGTTTAAAAGCTGCTATAAAATGGCTAGATGCGCTATAACCAAGGTGCGCTGCAATTTCATTTACATTTAATTGTTGTTCAAGTAGTAGTTTTTTTGCTAACTCCATTTTATAATTTAATAAAAATGTAAAAACTGGAGCGCCGTAAAATTCCTTAAAATCGGTTTTTAATTTTTTAATATTCAATCCAACTTCTTGTGCTAAACCTGCCAAAGATGGTGGATTATTCATTTCTTTTATAATGATTTCTTTTGCGTGTTTAATTTTACTAACAGTTTCTTCATTAGCAATATAAGGGCAAGATTCGTTAGTATTTTCAGAAGGTTTGCTAAAATAATAACTTAATAATTCATATACTTTCCCTTTAATAAAGATTGGTCTTAGGGTGTCGTTAGTTTGTTTTGCGGTTAGTTGATTTAAAATTAATTGTATTGAAGAATTAATTTCTTTAGGTTCAATAATAGGGTTTTCACTTTTTAAACTGTTGTAGTTAAATAAAAGATTTCCGTCTATTGAAAATAATGAATGAAAATATTCTATAGATATTAAAACAACAATTAATTCAGCTTTTGGGGGTAGATTAAAAAGAACTTTCATTTGTTCATCTTTAAAGTAAACCATGCTAGAGTTGTTAGTTTCTAGATTTATAGCACAATGTTCAAAGTTAAAAGCAACTTTACATTGCGCTGATTTGCAAAAGTATAATTGAATACAATTGTTTTTTAATTCACATTGAAATAACTCATTTTCAATTTCTAAATTATTGAAATGAAAGACTTTAAAGGTGTTTTCTTCTGTGAATAATAGATGGGTACTTTTATCGATGTTTTTATAGGATTCTAAAGAGAATTTCATAAGGTGTTTTTAACAAAGAAACGAATTAATAGTACAAATATAATGATTATAATTAACACTTAAAAATACTTATTTTTGTAACAAATATGACATTTATCATATTTTTAAGTGCTATTTTTGCTGACATTTATCATTGTTTTGTTGGAAAGCAGCTTATTTAGAAATATTCTAAATTAGCAAGTGTAACTTATATCGATAATAAAAGTACTTTTGTCGATATAATGTAAGAATATATATTAGTACTTTTGTCGATACTTATTGGTTATACATTTATTATGAGTCATGAAAATATGCCTACAAAATTTTACAATGTAGGATTAAGTTATAAAAAAGCTGACGTTAAAATGCGTGGTGCTTTTAGCATTACAAAAGAAAACCAAAAATTATTATTAATTGCCGCTAAAGAAAAGGGAATTGATGGAATTTTTGTATTGTCTACCTGCAATAGAACTGAAATTACAGGTTTTGCAAAACACCCGTTTGAATTGATTAGTTTGCTAGTAGAATTTTCGAACGGTAATGTTGAAGATTTTATCAATGTTTCTAATGTGTATAAAAATAAAGCTGCTGTAAAGCATTTATTTAATATTGGAACGGGGTTAGATAGTCAAATTTTAGGTGATTATGAAATTGTGGGTCAGTTAAAAGAATCTTTTAAGCTAGCCAAAAAAATGGGTACAACGAATGCCTATTTAGAGCGGTTAATGAATTTGGTGTTGCAAGCAAGTAAAGATGTTAAAAACCACACCAAACTAAGTTCAGGAACAACTTCAGTAGCATACGCAGCAATTCAGTATATTATTGAAAATATAGAAGATTACAATCATAAAAAAATTCTTATTTACGGTTTAGGTGAGATTGGAAAAAATACATGTAAAAATGTGTTAGAGTATACCTCAAATAAAATGGTAACTTTAGTGAATAGAACTATTGAAAAAGCATTAGAGTTTGAAAGTATTCACCCAGAAGTTTCTGTTGTAGAATATAAAGAGTTAACTTCTAAAATTAAAGAATCTGATATTTTAATTGTTTCTACTGGGGCAAGTGTCCCAACAGTGAATAAAAATCATTTAGACGAAAGAAAAAATTTATTAATTTTGGATTTGTCAATGCCAGAAAATGTGGAAGCTTCAGTAAAAGAAATTTCAGGAGTAACGTTGGTAAATTTAGATGAGCTTTCAAAAATAACACTAAAAACAATTGAAACACGAAAGAATGAAATTCCAGCGGCTGAAAAAATTATAGCGAAATATAAGGGGGAATTTAATGAGTGGATTTCAATTCGTAAATTTGTACCTGCAGTAAATGCTTTAAAAGAATCGCTTCAAAGTATTCAAAGTAATGAGATTGATTTTCATTCAAGGAAAATAAAAGATTTTAACATTGAACAGGCTGAGGCAATAACCTCTAGGTTCATTCAAAAAATCACAACACAATTTGTAAAACATTTGAAAGAAGAAGATACAGCAGTAGATCAAAGTATAAGTGTTATTAGTAAAATGTTTAACATTAAAGAGATGAGTATAAATGAGATTGATTAAAATAGGAACAAGATCAAGTCAGCTAGCAATGTGGCAGGCTAATACTGTTGCAGGCCAATTAGAGCATTTAGGATATAAAACAGAAATAGTAAAAATAGATTCAATAGGTGATATAGTTTTAGATAAACCGTTATACGAATTAGGTATAACAGGGGTATTTACAAAAAACTTAGACATTGCACTTTTAAATGGCGATGTAGATATTGCTGTACATTCTTTTAAAGATGTACCAACAAAATTACCTGAAGGAATTGTGCAAGCTGCAATTTTAAAAAGAGGCGATTTTAACGATATATTGGTTATAAAAGAAGATGAAAATTTTTTCACAAATGAAACAGCAGTTATTGCAACTGGAAGTTTGCGTAGAAAAGCACAATGGTTATATCGCTATCCACACCACACAATTACAGGTTTACGTGGAAATGTAAATACACGTTTACAAAAATTAGAAGATAATGATTGGGATGGTGCTATTTTTGCTGCTGCCGGATTGAAAAGATTGAAATTACTACCAGAAAAAGAAAAGCACATTAAACTAGATTGGATGATTCCTGCACCTGCACAAGGAGCAGTTATGGTTGCTGCTTTAGAAAAAGATGAAGAATTACTTGAAATTTGCAAAGAATTGAATGATGAAAACACAGCCATCTGTGTTGGAATTGAACGTGAATTTTTGAGGGTTTTAGAAGGTGGCTGTACAGCGCCAATTGGTGCTTTAGCTATGATTTGGGATGAAGAAATAAAATTTAAAGGGGTTTTGTTTAGTCCTGATGGAAAAAATAAAATAGAATTTCAAAAAGAAGTACCTGCAAATAACGTATCAGATTTAGGAGAATATGCAGCCAACTACATTTTAGAAAGAGGTGGTAAAAAGCTAATGCGTGAAATAATAACTATTGATAAAGAAATAAATATATATTCTACCAAAAATTTATCTTTAGATCAGAAAAGCAGTGTGTCAACAAAAATAGGAGTTGGTATGAGCGATTTTATTACCACAAGAAACAATCGTTTAAAACGTGTAATTATAAAGCAACCTATTGAAAATGTTATTATTACAAGTCAAAATGCAGTAGATGCGTTGTTAGATAATTTTTTACCAATGGAATTAGATTTTACAAACATTTACTGTGTTGGTAAGAGAACAAAACGATTGATAGAAAAGAAAATAGGGAAAGTGACACAGGTTGAAAATTCAGCTGAGAAATTAGCGAAATATTTAGTGGAAAATGTGGGTAAAAAGGTGGTTACTTATTTCTGTGGAAATAAAAGAAGAGGTGATTTACCAACTATTTTAGTTGAAAATAATATTACTGTAAACGAAGTTGAATGCTATAAAACTCAATTAACACCAAGAAAAGTTGATGGAAAAATTGACGGAGTTCTTTTTTACAGTCCAACAGGAATTGAAAGTTATTTAAAAGAAAATAAAACGAGTGATGACACTACAGCATTTTGCATTGGAGAAACTACTGCAACAGATGCCAGAAAATATTTTAAAAATGTGATTGTAGCGAACCTTCCTACGGTAGAAAGTGTGTTGAAATCTGTAAATGAATATTATAAAGAATCATAAAATTAAATAGTTATGAATAGAACAAGACGTTTACGTAAAACAGAAAATATTCGACGTTTAGTTAGAGAAAATAAACTAACAATAGACGATTTAATTTATCCTTTATTTATTGAAGAAGGTGAAAACATTGAAACTGAAATTGTTTCCATGCCAGGAATTAAAAGATTTTCACTTGATAGAATTTCAAAAGAATTAGATGAAGTTGTTGAGTTGAATATTCCTGCAGTATTGCTTTTTGGAATTCCAACGTCAAAAGACGAAACAGGTTCAGAAACTTGGGATGATGAAGGCATTATGCAACAAGCAGTTCGTTTCATTAAAAAAAATTATCCAAGTTTGTATGTTATTACGGATGTTTGTTTTTGTGAATATACAAGTCACGGGCATTGTGGAATTATTCACGATAATGACGTTGATAATGATGCAACATTGGTAAATATAGCCAAACAAGTTATTTCTCATGCAAAAGCTGGTGTAGATATGGTTGCTCCATCTGGAATGATGGATGGCATGATTGAAACAATTCGTGAAGCATTAGATAATACAGGTTTTTCTAATTTGCCAATTATGTCGTATGCTGTAAAATATTCATCAGCGTTTTATGGGCCTTTTAGAGATGCGGCAGATTCCGCTCCAACATTTGGAGATAGAAAAACGTATCAAATGGACCCTTCAAATAGAGATGAAGGAATGCGTGAGGCTACTTTTGACGATCAAGAAGGAGCAGATATTTTAATGGTAAAACCTGCGTTATCGTATTTAGATATTATTAGAGATTTAAAAAATAATTTTGATAGACCAATTGCTTGTTACAATGTAAGCGGTGAATACGCAATGATAAAAGCTGCTGCTGAAAAAGGCTGGATTGATGGTGAGCGTGTAATGATGGAAAGTTTATTATCAATGAAAAGAGCAGGAGCCGATATAATTATAACTTATTTTGCTAAAGAAGTTGCGAAAGTATTATTGAAAAAATAAAAAATTATGAAATTAGAAAAATCAATAGAATTATATACAAAAGGGAAAAAGCACTTAGTTGGAGCTGTAAATTCTCCTGTGAGAGCATTTAAATCTGTTGGAGGAGTTCCTTTGTTTATTGATAGAGCAAAAGGGAGTAAAATTATTGATGTTGATGGGAATGAATATGTAGATATGGTGTTGTCTTATGGACCAATGATTTTAGGCCATAGAAATAGCGTTGTTGAAAGTACCATAAAAAAATACTTAAAAAAAGGATACACGTTTGGCGCTTCAACAAAAGGTGAGATTATTATGGCTCAACTTGTTTGTGAGGCTTTTCCGGGAATGGATAAAGTTCGTTTTGTAAATTCAGGAACTGAAGCTGTATTAAGTGCAATTCGTTTGGCAAGAGCATTTACAGGAAAAAATAAAATTATAAAATTTGCAGGTTGCTATCACGGACATTCTGATGCGTTATTAGTCGCAGCAGGTTCGGGGCTTGCTACGTTGAGTATTCCAGGAAGTAAAGGTGTGCCAGATGAAGCTGTGAAAAACACATTAATTGCTGAATTCAATAATATTGATAGTGTAGAACAACATTTAGCCAATCATAATGATATTGGAGCAGTAATTATTGAGCCAATTGCAGGTAATATGGGTGTTATTCAACCTTCAAATGAATTCATTCAAGAGTTAAGAGAACTTACAAAAGCAACTGGTGTACTGTTAATTGCAGATGAAGTTATGACAGGCTTTAGATCAAAGTTTGGTGGTGCTCAAGAGTTATTGGGATTTGAAGCGGATATTACTTGTTTAGGTAAAGTTGTTGGTGGAGGTTTCCCAGTTGGAGCTTATGGTGCTAGAAATGAAATTATGGAAATGGTTTCACCTTTAGGTGATGTGTATCAAGCAGGAACATTGTCTGGTAATCCAATAGCGATGGCTTGTGGAATAGCAACACTTAAAGAATTAAAAAAGAGAGATCCATATCAAGATTTTGAAAAAACAGCTTCTTTTTTAGAAAGAGCTTTAAAAACTGCAGCCAAAGAAAATGGAATTGACCTACAAGTGAATAGATTTGGTTCTATGATTAACCCATTTTTCACGAAAGAAAAAGTGGTTGATTTTAAAACTGCACAAACAAGTGATACAGAAAAATTTAAAACATTCTTTTGGAAGATGATTGAAAATGGAGTGTTTTTACCACCTTCTCAGTTTGAATCTTGGTTTTTAGCAACGGCAATGACCAAAAGAGATATATATAAAGTTAGAGAAGCAATAAATGTAGCGATGAAAGCAGTTGCTGATAAATTTAAGAAATAAGATGACAAACATAAAAAACAATTTATTTTTACGTGCTTTAAAAGGTGAAACAGTTGAGCGTCCACCAGTTTGGATGATGCGCCAAGCTGGAAGGTATTTACCAGAATTTATTGCAATTCGTGAAAAATACGATTTCTTTACACGTTGTAGAACACCAGAATTAGCTTCAGAAATTACTGTGCAACCAATTCGTAGATATGGAATGGATGCAGCTATTTTATTTTCTGATATTTTAGTGATTCCACAAGCAATGAACATTGAAGTTGAAATGAAAGATGGTATTGGACCTTGGTTGCCAAATCCTATTCGGTCTCAAAAAGATGTAGATAATGTTATTGTTCCCGATGTTACTGTTGAATTAAAGTATGTAATGGATGCTATTAAAGTAACCAAACAAATGCTAAATGATGATATTCCGTTAATTGGTTTTGCAGGTTCTCCGTGGACAATTTTATGTTATTGTGTACAGGGACAAGGTTCAAAAAACTTTGATAAAGCGAAAGAATTTTGTTTTACACAGCCAATAGCAGCGCATACATTATTGCAAAAAATCACCGATACAACAATTGCTTATTTAAAAGAAAAAGTAAAAGCGGGTGTAAATGCAGTTCAAATATTTGATTCTTGGGGAGGAATGTTGTCTCCAACAGATTATCAAGAATTTTCTTGGAAATATATCAACCAAATTATTGAAGCGTTAAAAGATGAAGCTCCAGTAATTGCCTTTGGAAAAGGATGTTGGTTTGCTTTAGAGGAAATGGCAAATTCAAATGCTGCTGCTTTGGGTGTAGATTGGACAGTAGCTCCTCAAATTGCACGTAAATTAACCGGGAATAAAATTACGTTACAAGGTAATTTTGATCCTGTTCGTTTATTGTCGCCTCCAAAAGTTATTAAAACAATGGTTAAAGAGATGATTGATGATTTTGGAAAAGATAAATACATAGTTAATTTAGGTCACGGTATTTTACCACATGTACCTTTAGACAACGCAAAAGCATTTATTGATGCTGTTAAGGAGTATAATAATTAGATTTAATTATTGAATAATTGAAGTATGAAAAACTTAATTCAAAAATATAATATTCCTGGTCCAAGATATACAAGTTACCCTACGGTTCCTTTTTGGGATAAAGAGGGAATTGCATTAGAAGATTGGAAACAAACAACCAAAAAGTCTTTTGATGAAAGTAATAAAGTTGAAGGAATTAGTTTGTATATCCACCTTCCTTTTTGTGAAAGTTTGTGTACTTTTTGTGCGTGCCATAAAAAAATAACCAAACGCCATGAAGTTGAGCAACCATATATTGAAACTGTTTTAAAAGAATGGGATTTATATTGTGATTTATTAGTTGATCGTCCAAAAATTAGAGAAATTCATTTAGGAGGAGGTACGCCAACATTTTTTTCTCCTGAAAATTTGAAGAAGTTAATAGATGGAATTTTTAAAAGAGCTGATAAATTTGAAACATTTGACTTTAGTTTTGAAAGCCATCCAAATCTAACTTCAGAAGAGCAATTACAAACATTATATGATTTAGGTTCGCGTAGAAATAGTTTTGGAATTCAGGATTACGATCCTAAAGTTCAAAAAGCAATACACAGAGTGCAAAGTTTTGAACAAGTAAAAAAAGTTCATGATTTATCTAGAAAAATTGGATACAATTCTATTAGTCATGATTTAATTTTCGGATTGCCTTTTCAAACTGAAGATAGTATTCGTAATACCATAAAAAATACCATAGAATTAAAACCAGATAGAATTGCTTACTATAGTTATGCTCATGTGCCTTGGATAATAGGTGTTGGGCAACGTGGTTTTGAAGATAGTGATTTGCCAAAAGATGATGAAAAACGTCATTTGTATGAATTAGGTAAACAATTATTTTTTGATAATGGTTATGTTGAAGTTGGTATGGATCATTTCGCATTGCCTAGTGATTCACTTCATACAGCGATGGAAGCTAAAAAATTGCATCGTAATTTTATGGGGTACACAGCGGGTAAAACTGAATTGATGATTGGTTTAGGAATGTCATCAATAAGTGATTCATGGTATGCTTTTGCTCAAAATGAAAAAACAATAGAAGATTATACAGAGAAAGTAAATAACGGAATTATCCCAATTTTTAGGGGTCATTTATTAACCGATAACGATTTAATCATTAGAAAACACATTTTAAACTTAATGTGTAATTTAGAAACCGAATGGAAAATAGGTTTAAGCGATAAAGTTAAACAAGAAATTGTTGAACGTTTAAAAGCTATAATTGATGATGGTTTAATTGAAGTTTCTGAAAGTAAAATAACAGTAAAAGAGGAGGGAAGAATGTTTGTACGTAATATTTGTATGGCTTTTGACCTTCGTTTGATTGAAAATATGCCAGATACTAGGATATTTTCTATGACAATTTAATTGAATGTTTTAAAACTTAAAAAGCCTTAACAATTTAATTGTTAAGGCTTTTTTTAATTCAAATATCTAATATATAATTATTCTGCTAGAGTTCTCATATAGTTTACAATTAACCATCTGTCTTCATCATCTGGCATTTTTTTTGTAAACTCAGGCATATCATCTCTACCAATTGTAGTTTTATAAAATAAAGCACCGTCACTTTGAGCTTGATACTCTTCAGAAGAAAAATCTCCTAATTCGCCTTCCATTTCATCAGCTTTTGATCCATCACCATATCCTTCTTTACCGTGGCAAGATTTACAGTGTTTGTTGTATAAAGATTTCCCAATAGCCTTATCGGTATCAGTATCTATAGGGTTTTTCATTGTTTCATATTTTGCAGGAACTTTCCATTCTTCTTGTACTAGTGAAGTGAAAGAGTACAATGCAAATGAAAGAACCCCGATAATAGTTAAAATTTTAAATGTTTTCATGGTTGTTAAGTTTTAAGATTTTGTGATTTTAAATAAATTTACAATTAAATATATAATTAAACCCCATATACCAAATATCAATAAATTTGGAAATATTAGTAGGAATAATGGAGTTTTGTTTCTGGGAGACCACATAGTTCTTTGGTCGAAAGTAGACTCGTCTACTATTGGAATTCCAACGGGAGCTTTAACAATTGCTTTTACAGTTCCAAAGTCATCATTATCGTTAAGAACTACTTCAAAAGTTAAGTTTCCATCTACACCGGGTATTCCTTCTTCAATAAGTACAAGAATAGTGCCGTTTTTATCTGTGTTGTTAAACTCTTCTCCAATTTTCAAAGGTCTAAAAAGTCGTTTAACTTGAACATCAAGAGGCTCATCTGAAATAGGATTCCCTGTGCTTTTATCTATAAGGGTTGCGGTAATATAATTAATACTGCCTTTAGTAATTAGTTTAGCTTCTATTGAGGCATCTTTAAAACTAATACTTTTTTTTGCTTTTTTGAAAGTGTCATTTCCTTTAAATGAAAAGCTGATTGTATAAATATTTGTTGAATCGGCTTTAATAGCATTTCTGTTTTTTAAAACAAATCTACTTTCACCTTTCATATTGGTGACTGTTTTACCTATTTTAACCTTCTCATCATCAAACTCGTTATAAATAGTTATTTCAATATTGGAAACTTTTATATTTTTCTTTTTTACTTTTGAGGAAGCCTTAATATCAAAATAGATATCACCGTCCATAACTTTAACATACTGAGCTTTTAATCTAACCTTGCTTTTTTTTGTTTTTTGTGCAAAACTTGAAGTGATACATAAAACACTTAATAATACAAGAAAAAAGTGACGAATGTTTAATTTATTTTTCATGATTTAGTGTTTTTATCGTTTTTTAACAATTCTTGTTTATCTGCAGTTCTTTGAATTGGAATTATAGGCAAGTACCTAACTAATATTGTTATTATTAACAATGCCATAGCAAGCGTAGCAAGCGTAATTAGCCATTCATGAATACTTGGAAAATAATGATGCCAAGATTCTGGAACACCTTGTATAGGCATAAATGGGTGTAATAATGTAGGTGTTACAATAAGATATCGTTTCCACCAGGATCCAACAACTACAGCTAAACCAATGATAAACATAGGTAGTGGTTTTCTGAATTTTTTAAACATTAAAACTATTGAAGGAATTATTAATCCGCCAATAATAACTACCCAAAACAACATTGAATAGTGTCCTGTAAATAATTCATCTAAATGGATAAGTTCACCTTTTTTAGCTGTAAATACAGGGATTAAATATTCATTAATGTTAAAATACAGATAGGTTAAACACGCAAGTACTAAAAACTTACCAAGTTTATCAAAGTGAAATTCTGTAATGTAATTTTCTAGTTTGTAAACTCTTCTTATTACATAAATAACGGTTACTAAGGCTCCAACACCGGCAACAAAAGCGCCAGATATAAAGTAGGCTCCCATATTTGTACTATCCCAACCAATTCTATAAGTTGTTGAGAATAACCAAGCATCAATAGTTTGAAGTATTAAACCTATTGGTATAGTCATTAGCGCTATAATTTGAATAGATTTTGTTTGTATTGCTTTTTGAACTTTGCTACCTGTCCAGTTTAAAGATAATATCCCGTACCATTTACTTAAAAATGGACTTTCATTTTTAAAATGTTTTTTGAGGATTGCTAAATCGGGTAGTAGAGGGAAATACAATAATAAAAAACTAATAGCTATTGAAGTTGGTATAATTATAACATCCCAAGTAATTGGTGATTGTAATCTTGCGTGAATAAATAGATTTAAAAGTCTATCGGGTCTGGCCATGTCAATCATAATTGTGATTCCTGCCATTACAATTGCAGCTAAAGAAATAATTTCAGCAATTCTAACTATTGGAGTTCTCCAATTATTATTTGTAAGCCTTAAAACTGCTACAGTTACAGAGCCAACAAAGCTAGTTGCAACAAAAAATACAAAATTAGAAATGTATATTCCCCATAATGCGTAATCACGCATGTTGGTCACTACTTGTCCTTTAATTAGTTGATCTATATAAGCAATAATTCCAATAATAATTATTACAAGTAATGAGCATGTCCATATAACACCTAGCTTTCCAAATTTTTTGGGAGCTAAATCGTTAAGAAGTGTATCGTAATTTTTCATAATTATTCAGGTTTTTCAACAGATTGAAATTCAGTATAGTGCTCTAATCCATCTTCAAAATTTACCAACCTGTCAACAGGAGGTAAATAATATACGCTAGGATCGGTTCCTAAGCCTTCCATTAATCTGTAACCAGATTTATCTTTTAATAATTTGCTTAATCTTAAAGTTTCGTCTCCATTTGTAACTGTATCTTCGTACTTGTCTCCAAAATAGAATACCCCATTTGGACAAGCTGTTACACAATGAGGAAGTTCACCATCTTGAATTGCATGTGGGCAAAAATCACATTTATCAACAGTTCCTTTAATGCTTGGTAAACCTGCATGTCCTGGAGTAGCGTGTATTTCTTCTCCCATATCCATAGCTAAGGTAATTTCACCTTGGTTTGGTTCGCTCCAGTTAAAAACTCTTGTGGCATAAGGACAAGCGGCCATACAGAATCTACACCCAATACAACGCTCATTGTCAATTAATACTAAACCATCTTTTCTTTTAAATGTGGCATCTACAGGGCAAACAGTAACGCAGGCAGGTTTATCACAATGCATACAAGTGGTTGGCATCCAATAAGGAGCAGTATCTTGAGATTCTTGCATTTTATAAACTTTTAGCCAAGCATTGTCGCCTGTAATATAGTGGTGCTTGTTACATGCAACTTGGCATTTTAAAGCATTTTTACATTTTGCTAAATCTATAACCATTATAAATTTTCTATTAGGAATGCCTTCCCTTACGTTATGATTTAAATGATCTTCTTTTGTGTGATGATCCATTTCCACAACTTCTGAAGAATCTACTTGAATTATTGTACCATCAGTGGTCATTAATTCCATTTTTTCACCAGAATCTTTGTCGGTTTGTGCATTTAATTTGGAAGCTAGTTTTGATAAACCAATTCCACCAACAACTGTGGCGAGCCCCAATTTAAATCCCTTATCAAGAAATTTCCGTCTTGAGCTTGTTTGTTTATTTTTCATATTTAGAAATTCTTAAATGAAATTAAAGTTTTCGGCCAAGCCAGTTCAAAAATGATTTGTTAGATATATTTTTCTTAATAATTTTAGATTTATTAAGTGTACTAACTTTTACTTTAACTGTTGTGCCATCGGGTTTTAATAAAGTTTGAAATTCTTCTTCAGTTGAAGAAGTTATTTCATCAGTATTTGACTTTCCAAATCCAAGAAAAGGAAGTAACATAATGCTTCCTAAAAGAGGTAAAATTCCTCTTCTTGAAATTGAGTTTTTCTTGTTAAATTGATACTTCATAACTTAAAATTAATAATAATTATTTTTTTAAATCTTATATAAATTTAAGGGTAAATAGGAAAATAGCTTATGATATAAATCAGTTTTAAAATTAGGTTAAGTGGCTGTAATTCAGAAAAGTAAAATTATTTTAGATAATCTCATTCTTTAAACCACATTTACTATGTCATATTTGTTACAAAAACTAATTTGATTGTGATTTTAGTTCTAAAAAAAACAAGATAAAAGTAATTTACTAATATCTTGTTTTAATATGGGCTATTTTAATAAGTTAAAAATTATAAATTCTTGTAATATTGAATCCAATTAAGAAGTCTCCATCAAAGAAATCATTTGTGTTAAACATAATATTTTTTTGTTGTACTAAGCCATTATAATTAGTTGCAAATATTTGGAACGCGTGAGCAGAAGTTGAAAACTCTACACCAACACTAATTCCGGGAGGAGGATTGTTTTGCAAAAACTCAGTAATTGGCTGCGTATAATCTAGAATTACAGATGTTTGAGAACTTATTTTATAACGGCCTCCAAATGACACAGCAACCATATCATTTCTCATAGTATTTTCTACAACATTGAAATGCGAAACACTAGGAGCTACTTGTAAAGAAAGTTTAGAACTAAATCTACGGGTAATAATTAATTGGTTGAAGTTAGAATATCTGTCTTGTAAATTTACAAAATTATCTTTTGTACGTGCATTAACGGTAAAATTACCGTAAAATGAAACACTAACTGGCATTTTATTAGAACGTGTTTGTCTTAATAATGCAACTTTATAATTAAAATCTTGTAAACGATCAAACTTAGTAGTTCCATAACCTATAGTTAATCTTTCATGAATTGCGTAAGATAATCCAATTCGTATGTTTGAAGGCGCCCAAAAACCAGCTAAATCGTTAGTCCCTCCATTTATCAATCCAAATCTGTGAGACATTTGAACTTCTAATGCATTTTTATTGAACAACACATTTGTAGGGTTTTCAATAAGAGATGCACTTTCAAAAGCAGGTCTCTCTAATTTTTCTTTAACCTTTTCCTTTTTAGTTTCATCTTCTTGTGCAAAAGCAACAAAAGGAAGAACTAATAAGATAAAAAGTATTTTTATATAATTTTTCATGTGTATCTTTTAAAGGTTAATTATTTAAAGCTCCTTGATTGATCCATGTTTTAACTAAAGTAATTTTAGTCTGTGACCATGCTGAACCAGGTGGCATTAATGAAACTCCATCTGTTCCTAAAAGAGACTTGTACAGTATGCTTCCGTCTGCATTATTAGGTATAACATACCCGTCTAAAAGGTTTGCAAACGAATTACTGGTAAGTGTTGGAGGTGTATTTCCATGACAACCTGTACATTGAACAAATAATGGAACGATGTCATTTTGATAAGATACAACAGTATCTCCATCGCCATCTCCATTATCATCAATGA
>Ga0190303_1000141_pt1 | contig 29566 bp, 23 predicted proteins | sample 48700701_MG_FD_161672 | JGI IMG/M metagenome (GOLD analysis project Ga0190303, IMG submission 161672) | Hydrothermal vent sediment bacterial communities from Southern Trench, Guaymas Basin, Mexico - 4870-07-0-1_MG | ecosystem: Environmental > Aquatic > Marine > Hydrothermal vents > Sediment ... | reverse complement strand
GATCTGGGACGCGGTGACAGCGGCGGGCGCCAAACCCTTTGGCATGTATGCGCTGGACCGTCTGCGGCTGGAGAAGGGCTATCGCGCGTGGAAAGGCGATCTCTCCACTGATTACTCACTGCTTGAGGGCGGGCTGGAGCGGTTCGTGAAACTGGACAAGTCAGTTGATTTCACTGGAAAGGCGGCGCTGTTGGGCGAAAAACAGGCGGGCGTGGCGAAACGCTTTGTCACCTTGATCGTGGATGCAGGTGACGCGGACGCGCCCTATATGTCAACGCTTTGGCATGACGGACAGGTGGTGGGTGAAACCACATCCGGCGGCTGGGGTTACCGCGTGAATGCGTCAATCGCGCTGGGCATGTTGCGGGCCGATCTGGCGGTGGCGGGCACCGAACTTGATGTCGAGATTTACGGGATACGGCGCCGCGCCGTGGTGCAGGCAGATGCACCGCTGTGGGATGCGAAAAACGAAAGGATAAGAGCATGAGCAAGATCACCCTTTTGGACGGCGGCATGGGGCAGGAACTAACCCATCGTGCGCCAGAAGATCCGACACCGCTGTGGGCAACCCAAGTGATGCTGGATCATCCCGGTATGGTGCAGGAAATCCATCAGGATTATTTCGATGCGGGCGCAATGGTGGCCACAACCAACACCTATGCGATCCATCGTGACAGGTTTATTGGCACAGGGCTGGAAGGGCGATTTGAAGATCTGCACCGCTGCGCCTTGGCCGAGGCGAAGGCTGCGACCAAGGGGAGGTCAGGTGTCAGGATTGCCGGATCAATCGGACCGCTCGCAGCCTCCTACCGCCCCGAACTGCACCCGCCCCATGACGAGGCCGTGGCGCGATACGCCGAGATCGCACGTATACTGGCCCCCTCGGTGGACTTCATCATTTGCGAAACGGTTGCCTCACTCCCCCATGCGCGCGCTGTTCTGGAGGGGGCAAAGGCGGCGGGCAAACCTGTTTGGTTGTCGATAACTGTGGATGACGAGGACGGCACCAAACTGCGTTCGGGCGAGGCGGTTGCGGATGTTTGCGCCATTGCTGCGGACGGGGCGGCGGCGGTGCTGGCGAATTGTTCGGCCCCCGAGGTGATGACAGCGGCGCTGGCGGCACTGTCACAATGCGGGCTGCCATACGGGGCCTATGCCAACGGGTTTGAACAAATCACCAAAGATTTTCTGGCCGACAAGCCAACGGTCGACGCATTAAGCGCGCGGCGTGATCTGGGGCCCGAAGCCTATGCCAAATACGCGCTGGGCTGGATTGAACAAGGGGCCACAATCGTCGGCGGCTGTTGCGAAGTGGGACCGGCCCACATAACCGAACTTGCCCGCGCCCTGACGGCGGCGGGACATCAAATCGTGTGAGGCCAAACACATGACGCCCCTACGCGAAAGACCTCCACGCACGATCCAGATTATCGGCTTTCTTGGCTATGGTCTGATCCTCTATGTGCTGGGTTTTTTCTTTCAGACAGAATATTTTAACCAAGGGTTCTTTGTGTCGCTGGTCCTGCCGCCGCTGTGCCTTGGGGCGATGGCACAAACGGTTTTCGATCCGGCGCGGGAGCAGAACCATTGGCGGATATTGCTGTATGCGCTGGGGCTGACGGCTTTGATGCTGGCGATCCTTTGGCTGCTCAAAGTCGAAACGCTGATCTGTATCGTGATGTTGCTGCCGATCATCATTCCGCTCGAGATGGTCGGCGTGGTGTTGGCGCGCTCGTATCTAGGGCAAAATAAAACCACCATGAATGCCGCACTGTTCCTGTTGCCACTGCTGGCCCTGCCTGCGGAACGCTTTGTGACCTATCCGCAAAGCGCCAGTGTGGTGACCTCGGAAATCATTATTGATGCGCCTGCGGATGTGGTCTGGGGCCACACGGTGGTGATCCCGACCATTCAGGAACACGAGCGCATCTGGACCTTGTCACACATGCTGCTGGGCGCACCACAACCGGTCAGTGCCGAGGTGGACGGAAACCAGCGGCAGTTGAAATGGACCAAGGGTGTGCGGTTTCAGGAGACCATCACCGAGCGGGTTCAAAACGTTCGGCTGGCGTGGGATTTCTCGTTCAACGACCCCGAGAGCCTTGCCAGTTTTGACCCACACGTATCGCCAAACAGCGAAACGTTGCGGGTGGCGAACGGGTTCTACCAACTGAGTGCAACCGAAGATGGGCGCACTCTGGTCCAGCTTGAAACCCATTACACAGTGCGCTCGCCGTTTAACTCCTACCTGAATTGGTGGGGTCACCTGTTTTTGAACGATTTCCAGAACAGCGTTCTGGCTGTGATTAAATCCCGATCTGAAGGGGCCATATGATGTGGCTATTTGCAAAGAAAGAAACGACATGACTATTCCTTCAAAAGCACGTGCAGTTATCATTGGTGGCGGCGTTGTTGGCTGCGCGGTCGCCTATCATCTGGCCAAACTGGGCTGGAAAGATGTGGTGCTGCTGGAACGCAAACAACTGACCAGCGGCACAACGTGGCATGCGGCGGGGTTGATCGGGCAATTGCGGTCCTCCTCGACCATGACAAAGCTGGCGAAATACACCAAGGAGCTGTACCTGACGCTGGAGGATGAAACCGGCATTTCCACGGGCTTGCGGACCTGTGGATCAATCACTGTCGCACTGACCGAGGATCGGCGCGAAGAGCTGTTTCGCGGGGCGGCGATGGCGCGGGCGTTCGGGGTCGAGGTGGAAGAGATCACGGCGCAAGAGGTCAAGGCGCGCTATGAGCATCTGAATATCGAGGATGTGGTCGCCGGGGTCTATCTGCCGGGGGACGGGCAGGGCGATCCGGCGAACATTACGCTGGCGATGGCCAAGGGTGCACGGATGAACGGGGCGCAGGTTTTTGAACATGTGCGAGTTGTGGCGATCAATCAGGCGGATGGGCGCGTCACCGGTGTCGACTGGGAAACAGACGAGGACAGCGGCCATATCGACGCTGATTTCGTGGTCAACTGCGCCGGAATGTGGGCCCATGAAGTGGGGCGCATGGCGGGGGTGAACGTGCCGCTGCATGCCTGCGAGCATTTCTATATTGTGACCGAACCGATCAAGGGATTGGAGCAATTGCCAGTGCTGCGGGTGCCGGATGAATGTGCGTATTACAAAGAGGATGCGGGCAAATTTCTGCTGGGCGCGTTCGAGCCGAATTCCAAACCTTGGGGCATGGAAGGCATTCCGAAAGATTTCGAGTTTGACCAGTTACCAGCGGATTTTGACCATTTCGAGCCAATTCTGGAGCGGGCAATTAACCGGATGCCGTTGCTGGCCGAGGCTGGTATTCACACGTTTTTCAACGGGCCGGAAAGCTTTACGCCCGATGATGCCTATCATCTGGGCCAAGCGCCGGAGCTGGACAATTATTATGTTGCGGCGGGGTTCAACTCGACCGGTATTCAATCAGCGGGCGGGGCTGGCATGGCGCTGGCGCAATGGATGGATGACGGCGAAAAACCGTTTGATCTGGGTGATGTCGATATTGCGCGGATGCAGCCGTTTCAGGGCAATAAAACGTATTTGTTCGAGCGCTCAAAGGAGACTTTGGGGCTGTTATACGCCGACCATTTTCCGTTCCGCCAAAAGGCCACAGCGCGTGGCATTCGCCGATCCCCATTCCATGCGCATTTGCTGGAACAGGGGGCTGTGATGGGCGAAGCGGCCGGTTGGGAACGGGTCAACTGGTTTGCCAATGCGGGGCAGGAACGTGAATACCGCTATACGTGGAAACGGCAGAACTGGTTTGAAAATGCGGCGGCCGAGCACCGCGCGGTGCGCGAGAATGTCGGCATGTACGACATGTCATCGTTTGGCAAAATTCGTGTTGAAGGCCGCGAGGCGGAAGCGTTTTTGAACTATGTTTGCGGGGCCAACATGTCGGTGCCTGTGGGCAAGATTGTTTACACGCAATTTTTGAACGTGAAGGGCGGGATCGAGGCGGATGTGACCGTAACGCGCCTGTCGGAAACAGCCTATCTGGTGGTGACGCCATCGGGAACGCGGCCCGCCGATCAGGCTTGGCTGCGCCGCCATCTGGGGGATTTCAATGCGGTGATCACCGATGTGACAGCAGGCGAGGGCGTACTGGCAGTGATGGGTCCGAATGCGCGAAAGTTAATGAATGCCGTGTCGCCCAATGATTTTAGCAATGCGGTGAACCCGTTTGGCACCATGCAGGAGATCGAGATCGGCATGGGGTTGGCCCGGGTGCATCGGGTTAGTTATGTTGGCGAGTTGGGCTGGGAGGTTTACGTGTCGGCGGATCAAGCGGCGCATGTGTTCGAGGTGCTGCATGAGGCGGGGCAGGACATGGGGCTGAAGCTGTGCGGTATGCACATGATGGACAGCTGCCGGATTGAAAAAGGCTTCCGGCATTTTGGCCATGATATTTCCTGTGATGATCATGTGCTTGAAGCAGGGCTGGGGTTCGCGGTGAAAACGGACAAGCCGGATTTCATTGGACGCGATGCGGTTTTGAAGAAAAAGGAAAACGGGCTGAACGCCCGTTTGCTCCAGTTCAAATTGGTGGATGCGGAGCCGTTGCTCTATCATAACGAGCCTGTGCTGCGTGATGGCGAGATCGTCGGGTATCTGTCGTCGGGGTCATATGGCCACCATCTGGGGGCGGCGATCGGGATGGGGTATGTGCCGTGTTCGAGCGAGAGCGCGGCGGATGTTCTGGCGTCATCCTATGAGGTGGATGTTGCAGGGGTTCGGGTGGCCGCCGAGGTGTCTTTGCGGCCAATGTATGATCCAAAGGCAGAGCGGGTGAAGGTTTAATGCGCTCCGCGCGGGGGATATTTGTGGAACAATGATGTGGGCTGTGCGAAGAAGCCTGATGTTTAGCGATACATATTCCCCGCGGCAAGATCCGCTGGTGATTTTGCACCATGACCATCAGTTGTTGCTGGTGGACAAACCGTCAGGGCTATTATCGGTGCCAGGCAAGGGCGAACATCTGGCGGATTGTCTGATCTCGCGCATTCAGGCGGTGTTTGCGGATGCGTTACTGGTGCATCGGCTGGACCGCGATACATCCGGTGTGATGGTGTTTGCAATGACCCGTCATGCGCAACGGCATTTGAACCTTCAGTTCGAAAAGCGACAGGTGAAGAAGATATATGTGGCACGGGTGTTCGGGCGGATTGAAGAGCGGCAAGGCACGGTGGATTTGCCGTTGATTGTGGACTGGCCGAACCGCCCGTTACAGCATGTGGATCACGAGAACGGCAAGCAGGCGGTGACTGATTGGCGGGTTGTAAAATACGAAGAGCGCGCGACACGGGTGCGGCTGTTTCCGCAGACCGGGCGCAGCCATCAGTTGCGGGTGCATATGCGCGAGATCGGACACCCCATTCTGGGCGATCCGTTCTATGCGACGGGCGAGGCGCGGGATGCGCCACGATTGATGTTGCATGCCGAGAGTATACGCGTTTGCCATCCTGATGGCGGAAAGGGTGAAACCTATAAGGCCAAGTGTCCGTTTTAGGGTTTGGGCTTGACCTTGGGCGGTGCAACGCGCCTTATTTGCATAGGCCAAAGGAGTAAGCATATGTATCAGCCAGTCATTTCGGGAAGCGGGGTTTTCACCCCTTCCGAGGTTATCACCAACGAGGAACTGGTTGAAGCATTCAATGCCTATGTTGATTTGTTCAATGAAGAAAACAAGGCCGAGATTGAGGCTGGCGAGGTTGAGGCCAAAGCCCATTCCAGTGTTAATTTCATTGTGGCGGCGAGCGGGATTCACCAGCGGTATGCGATGGAGAAATCGGGGATTTTGGACCCGAAAGTGATGCATCCTTTGTTCCGCCAAAGGGATGATGACGAGCCGGGGATCATGGCTGAAATGGCGATTGATGCTTGTGCTAAGGCGTTGAAATCAGCGGGTAAAATGTCGACTGACGTAGATGCAGTGATTGTGGCGGCGTCCAACATGGAGCGGGCTTATCCGGCGATTGCGATCGAGGTGCAGGAGTTGCTGGGCGTGCAGGGCTTTGGCTTTGATATGAATGTGGCCTGTTCCAGCGCGACGTTCGGCATTCAGGCGGCGGCGGATATGGTTCGTAGTGGGTCAGCACGGGCGATATTGGTGGTGAACCCAGAAATCACCACGGGGCATCTGGAGTGGCGGGACCGTGATTGCCATTTCATTTTTGGCGATGTTTGCACGGCTGTTTTGGTCGAGCGTAAAGAGGACGCGGCGGGGGATCATTTCGATATTATTTCGACCCGTTGTCTGACGCAGTTTTCCAATAACATACGGAATAATAACGGGTTTTTACGTCGCAATCGCCCTGACGGGATGAAAGACAGACGTGACATGCAGTTCATGCAGAACGGGCGCAAAGTGTTCAAAGAGGTGCTGCCGATTGTCGTCAAACATATGCTGGGACATATGGCGGACAACGGCATTGCACCGGATGATCTGCGCCGGATGTGGCTGCATCAGGCCAATAAGGCGATGAATGATTTCATTGGCAAAAAGGTGCTGGGACGGGTGCCAGAAGCGGGCGAGCAGCCGAATATTTTGCAGGATTATGCCAATACGTCTTCCGCCGGATCGATCATCGCATTCTCCAAATTCTCGGATGATTTTGCATCTGGGGATATGGGGATCATTTGTTCGTTCGGGGCGGGGTATTCGGTGGGGTCGGTGATTGTGAAAAAGGCGTGAAATCGGGTATATGAATTGCATATGATTAGCATATGAATTCCATATGACTCTTTTTCAAAGAGAACGGCTTACACGATCAAGCGTTAACGGCCATCGGGAGGGGATTATTCAGCCCCCGAAATACCAGCCAAAACAAAAGCCCCCGCAGATTGCGAGGGCTTTGTTTTTAATTCCGGTGCACCGCGTTAGCGATGAAACTGTCATACCATCAGGCTGATCAGTATTTGCCCATTTCCAATGGCATCTTGTGCAGATCGCCACGGGACAGGCCGATGTCGTTCATTTGGGAGTCCGACAGATTGGCCAATGCGACTTTGGTCATGCGCTCGGCGTTCCATGTCACAATAGCGGATTTGATCGCGGCCAGCTTGCTGGTCACTTGGGTGAATGTGCGGGCCCCGAAAGGCACGGATTTCGATACAAAGGTGTTAGCCATTTTGCGCTTCCTATTTTGTTTAAGGGGCCGACGGTATGTCAGTCTCTGAAGCTTCACTTAGGATCGGAATCATGTTTCCACAATTGCTCGTTTGGCATTGCCGCTATGCGGTGGCTGCATAGGTCGGCAATGCCAGTCAAAGTTAGGGGTGGCGGTTACTCCACCCAGCCGCTTACCGATTTCACCTCGAGGAAATCATCCAGCCCCCAGACGCCGCCTTCGCGCCCGCTGCCTGACTGTTTGTAGCCACCAAACGGCGCACCAGCACCACGCGATGTGCCGTTGATTTCGACCATGCCGGAACGCAAGGCGCGGGCGGCGCGGTTGGCTTTGGCGTGGTCAGTAGTCTGGACGTAGTTGGTCAGGCCATAGAGGGTGTCGTTGGCCATCTCCAATGCTTCTTCCTCGGTATCGAACGGGATGATCGACAGCACGGGGCCAAAGATTTCCTGTTGGGCAATCGCCATGTCGTTTGACACATCGGCAAACACTGTGGGGCGGACGTAGTAGCCGCGGTTCAAACCGTCGGGGCGGCCCAAGCCACCGGCGACAAGGCGCGCGCCCTCGTCGATTCCGACCTGAATCATATCCTGGATTTTGTTGTATTGCAGTTCGGACACAACGGGGCCGATGTGACGGCCCTCTTTATCGGCAGGACCGACTTGGGTCGCATTGGCGACCTCGGTTGCGGTTTTGACGGCGGCGTCATAGATCGAGCGCTCGACCATCATCCGTGTCGGGGCGTTACAGGACTGGCCGGAGTTTTGCATGCAATGCAGCACGCCGCGTTTCACCGCCTTTTCATCGGCGTCTGCATAGATGATATTGGCACCTTTGCCGCCCAGTTCCAGTGCCACGCGTTTGACGGTGTCGGCAGCGGCCTTGGTGATCAGAGAGCCCGCGCGGGTGGACCCCGTGAAGGACACCATATCGACATCGGGGTGGACGGACAGCTGTGTGCCAACCCCGACGCCATCGCCATTCACCATGTTGTAAACGCCAGCCGGGAAGCCGACCGCATCGACGATTTCGGTGAACACGATGGAAGAAAGCGGTGCGATTTCAGAGGGTTTCAGCACCATGGTGCAACCAGCGGCCATGGCGGGGATGCATTTCAGGGTGACCTGATTCATCGGCCAGTTCCATGGGGTGATCATGGCGCAAACGCCGATCGGTTCCATCAGGATGCGGTCATCGGGGGCATCGGCGCGCAGCATGCGGTCGAATTTGAAATCCTTATAGACCTCGATGAAATTGGCGATGTGCCAGCTGCCTGCCCCCACTTGCGAGGTTTTGGACAGATCGATGGGCGCACCCATTTCGAGCGACATCGCCTCGGCCAGATCGCCGGAGCGTTTGTTATATTCTTCCAACAGCTTTTCCAGCAGCGCCAGTTTATCGGCCTGCGGCACAGCGGCCCATGCGGGGAAGGCGGCCTTGGCTGCGGCGACGGCGGCGTCTGTGTCGGCTTGGGAACCCAGCGAAATCGTGGCACAGACTTCCTCGTTTGACGGATTGATCACGTCGAAATCATTGGGGGTGGACGGGGCGACCCATTGGCCGTTGATGTAAAAGTTGCGGGTGTTGGTCATGCGAGCCTCCTGATGTGTTTCGTGCGCAGCCTGTCACTGCTGCTGAGTCGGGGCAAGGGGGTGCGGGAAATCTATTGTATCGGGACAATAACCCCTTAAGCTGGTTTGATCTGTAGTTGAAAGAGTTGGATTTGTTATGCCCGTCCTTATTGCAATCGCTGGTCTGCTGGTCGGGGCTTTGATCTGGTATAACCGGATGAAACAGGCGGGGCATATTGCCGGTGAGTTGAAAGATGCGGCCAATGATGTGCGGCTGGCGGCGCGCCGGTTCGGCTTCAAGCGGCGGTCCAACGTGCATCCGATAGATGCGCTGGATGATGCGCGGCTGGCGGCAGCGGGGATTGTGGCGGCGACGGCGCAAATGGACAGCCTGTGGGACCAGAGCATGTCGGACGCGATGGTGCAGCAGGCGCAATCGGTGTTTAATGTGGCGCTGGACGAGGCCGAGGAAACCGTGGTGTTCGCCCGCTGGATCGCCGATCAAGGCAGCAACCCGCACGAGGCCGTGCGCTGGATGACCAAACGCCTGAAAGCTTTGGCGGGGCGCGATGCGATGGCTGATACGGTGCAGATGATCCGTGGTGTTTCGGGACGGGGTGGTCGCGCGTTAAGCCGCGATGCCGAGGAGGCGATTGAAACGGTGGAGCGGGTGTTGAAATCGGTCTGAAACCGCCGTGCGGCAACATGTCCTGCGTTGGGGGCTAGTAGATTTCAAGCTGTAACTTATATTCATTCTAAGTTGCGAAGCGGCAACTGGGATTTTTACAGCATCAAAAGGAATAGGACTATGGGTTTAAGGATCAATGACATTGCCCCGGATTTCACAGCGGATTCATCCGAGGGCACGATTAGTTTTCACGACTGGATCGGCGATAATTACGCGATCCTGTTTTCGCACCCCAAGGATTTCACTCCGGTTTGCACCACTGAATTTGGCGCGGTGACACAGCTGGCCGAAGAGTTCGCGGCACGCGGGGCCAAGCCGATTGGCGTGTCGGTCGATAGCGTTGAGGAACACATCAAATGGAAAGTCGATGTGGAAGGGTTCTCCGGTGCGCCGATGACATTCCCGATCCTAGACGACACCAGCCTGAACATTGCCAAACTGTATGACATGCTGCCCGCCGAGGCGTATTTGGCTGATGGTCGCACGCCTGCGGATTCCGCCACGGTGCGCACCACGTTTATCATCGGGCCGGACAAGAAAATCCGCGCGATGATCATTTATCCGATGACGGTGGGGCGGAATTTCGATGAAATCTTGCGCGCACTTGATGCGATCCAGTTGACCGATCGGGCCCCCGTGGCGACACCTGCGAACTGGAAGGTGGGTGACGATGTGATCGTGGTGACGTCGCTGGATGATGACGAGGCGCGGGCCAAGTTTGGCGAGATCGACATCAAGCTGCCGTATCTGCGGATGGCGAAATCGCCGAAATAGGTAATATTTCTAGTAATTGAATTTAAAAAGGCTTTGGCTAGGAGCCAAAGCCTTTTTTTTATTAAAAACTAAAACATTCTATCATCACGAACCAATTCTAGCAGGGGTTCAAAGGAATACATTGCCGGTCTTGGCCCAGAAGAGGCTTCGATCTGGATAATTACATTTTCGTCACGCAGTGTGCGGGTCATGCGCATGGCCACGTGGCTTGGAATGCCAGATTTCTGGGTGAAATTATTGTTCCTAAATACTGGGTTGGCAAACATGAAATCTAAAGCATCCATTGCCCACGGAGAATTCAGTTTATCTCGAAATTTTTCTTTCATTTGGTCATATAGTGCAAATACTTTTGTCGCGGTATCAATGTTTCTTGACGCTTGTTCATCCAAAGCTGTTAAAAAGAACAGACACCATTCTGTCCAATCTCCATGCGAAGATACACGCCGCATGAGTTCAATGTATTCGTCGCGCATTTCTTCTAAATAGGCGCTTACATAAAAATACGGCTCTCGTATTAGGCCAAGATCCCAAAGCATAATAGTAATCAGCATACGCCCAACACGCCCATTCCCATCTTTGAAAGGGTGCAGAGCTTCGAATTCTACATGCGCTAATGCAATTCGTAATAGAGGTGTCACGGTTTCGTCATTCGAAAATTCGAGTAAATCGTCCATTCCTGAATCTAACTTTTCAGGACTGATTGGGATAAAAGAGACGGACCCTCTTCTACGTTCTCCGATGTAGTTCTGTTCTGTTTTAAATGCACCAGGTCCAAGTGAAGCTCCGCGCCCGTATGATAACAACATTTGATGCGCTGACCGTATTAGCCATTTAGAAATTGGTTGCCCGTCAGCCATTTGGACTTGTATGCGTTGCATCGCGCGGGAATAGAGTAATGTTTCAACACCTTCTGTGCGGGCATTTTGAAAGGCATTCACATTTCCCGACTCTTCGTCAGCCTCAATCCGCAAAATTTCATCGAGCGTAGAAATTGTGCCTTCCATTCGAGAAGAAACAACGGCTTCTTGCCTTCGTAGTGGCGCTAGTAGAATTTCACTATTTGGCATTGTTCGCAGCATTTCGTCATATCGAGTCAAAGAGGCTGTAGTTTTTGTGAGCGGGTCCATTAACGATTGGTAATCCAATTTTACCGGTGGAAATGAACCATAATGGTAGCCAACTGCGGAAGATGTATCTATTTCGGCCATTTGTTGTGCTCATACTGTTGGAATGCGTCCGTTAAATGCCGTTGTTGCACATCAAAGCACGGATATCAAGGTAGCTGTGCTTGATGACCTGTTTGCAGCACACTTAAAGGGTTTGGTGTGGTCGTAACTATAGCAAAGTCGATAGTTGCACTCCAATACGTCAGTCGAAGACAACTAAAAAGGCCCCGACGTTTCCATCGGGGCCTTTTCTTATTTCAGTGAAGTAAAGATTACTCTTTTTCTTCAGCGACCTCTTTGCCGCTGTCCTGATCAACCATTTTCATCGCCAGACGAACCTTGCCGCGATCATCAAAGCCGAGCAGTTTTACCCAGACTTCTTGACCTTCTTTCAGAACATCCGATGGATGGTTCAGGCGGCGGTTCTCGATTTGGGACACATGCACCAGACCGTCGCGTTTGCCAAAGAAGTTCACGAAAGCGCCGAAATCGACGATTTTCACGACTTTACCGCGATAGATCACACCTTCTTCTGGTTCAGCCACGATGGCGTTGATCATCTCGTAGGCTTTGGCGATCTGATCAGCGTTGGCGGAGGCGATCTTGATGATACCGTCATCATCAATGTTGACCTTGGCACCAGACACTTCAACGATCTCGCGGATCACTTTACCACCCGTGCCAATCACTTCGCGGATTTTATCCGTCGGGATCTGCATGGTTTCGATGCGCGGTGCGTGGGCCGAGAATTCACCGGCCTCAGTGAGCGCGTTGGCCATTTCATCAAGGATGTGCAGACGGGCATCTTTGGCTTGGGCCAATGCTTCGCTCATGATATCTGGTGTGATACCGCCAATTTTGATGTCCATTTGCAACGAGGTGATGCCTGCTGCAGTACCGGCCACTTTGAAGTCCATATCGCCTAGGTGATCTTCGTCACCCAAGATGTCGGTCAGGATGGCGTATTTGCCGCTGTCCTCAAGGATCAGACCCATTGCAACACCGGCAACTGGCGCCTTAAGCGGCACACCAGCGTCCATCATCGACAAGGAGCCGCCGCAGACGGAAGCCATTGAGGATGAACCGTTGCTTTCAGTGATTTCCGACACAACGCGAACGGTGTAGGGGAAATCAGTCGCGGCAGGCAGAACAGCCTGAAGTGCGCGCCATGCCAATTTACCGTGGCCGATTTCACGACGTCCGGTGAAACCAAAGCGGCCAACCTCGCCAACCGAGTAGGGCGGGAAGTTATAATGCAGCATGAAGTTTGAACGATACATGCCTTGCAGCGCGTCGATCATTTGCTCGTCATCGCCAGTGCCCAATGTGGTCACAACCAGACCTTGGGTTTCGCCGCGTGTGAACAGGGCCGAACCGTGGGTGCGTGGCAGAATGCCGGTTTCCGAAACGATCGGGCGCACTGTTGTTGTGTCACGTCCGTCAATACGTTTGCCGGTTTTGACAACGTCGCCGCGCAGGATTGAAGCCTCAAGGCCCTTCATCGCGGAACCAAGGTTGGCGTCTGCCAATTGGTCCTCGTTCAGCGCTTCCTTGATCAGATCACGGGCAGCGGAAACGGCAGTTGTGCGTTCCTGCTTGTCAGTGATTTTGAAGGCTTTACGCATGGCTTTGTCGCCAGCTTTTTTCACGGCCTTGGACAGGTCGGAATAATCAGGCGCTTGATAATCAAACGGCTCTTTGGCGCAATCTTCGGCGAAATCAATGATCAGGTCGATCACTGGCTGGATTTGGCCGTGAGCGAATTTAACCGCGCCCAGCATTTCATCCTCGGACAATTCGTATGCCTCGGATTCAACCATCATCACAGCGTCTTTGGTGCCGGCAACAACAAGGTCCAGACGTTGTTCCGGTTTGTTGCGCAGATCGTGCATGTCGTCGATTTCAGGGTTCAGCGTGTATTCGCCATCCTCAAAACCAACGCGACAAGCGGCGATTGGGCCCATGAAGGGGGCGCCGGAAATTGTCAGGGCAGCCGAGGCACCGATCATCGCGACCATATCGGGGTCATTGACCAGATCGTGGGACAGCACGGTGCAGATCACCAGAACTTCGTTTTTGAAGCCGGGGACGAACAGCGGGCGGATTGGACGGTCAATCAGACGCGAGGTCAGCGTTTCTTTTTCAGTCGGACGTGCTTCGCGTTTAAAGAAGCCACCCGGGATTTTACCGGCGGCATAATATTTTTCACCATAGTGAACGGTCAGCGGAAAGAAATCCTGACCCGGTTTTTGCGTCTTGGCAAACGTCACGGCACAGAGCACGCTGGTTTCGCCCAAGGTGGCGATGACGCAGCCGTCTGCCTGGCGGGCAATCTTGCCCGTTTCGAGTGTCAGCGTTTCTTCGCCCCACTCCATTGATTTTCTAGTTTCTTTGAACATATCTTTTGACATATTTTTTCCTAATTTGGCCGCTTGGGGCGTATCCCCTTACTTGCCGATTACATACGGACCGTACGTCCGTGGCCTGTTTCAATTTGCTTATGCATTTCCGTTAGGCCCGACGGATTGCAGCATGGTAAAAAGCAAGAAGCGCCCACAAAGGGGCGCAACTTGGTGATAGTTTAGCGGCGAAGGCCAAGGCGTTTGATCAGATCCTGATAACGCGCCTCGTCTTTGCTGCGGGCATAATCGAGCAATTTGCGGCGTGTTGCCACCAGACGCAAAAGACCACGGCGGGAATGGTTATCCTTTTTGTGGGTTTTGAAATGCTCGGTCAATGTAGCGATCCGCGATGATAGAACGGCAACCTGAACTTCGGGTGAACCAGTGTCACCTTCGCCTGTGGCAAATTCGGTCATCAGGCGGGTTTTTTCTTCTTTGGTAATCGACATCGGGGTCTCCTTTGTAGGATTAAAGTGAATGGCGCAGGCCGGGATGTCGTCCAGCAAGGCCCTTGGAGGGTTTGTCCATCTGAATCAGACGGATGCGCGCGTATAGGGTGATTTTGGCCAAAAGGAAAGCGGTTTTACTGGCCGGTTCCGTTTTGGGTGATCATATCGACGATCTCTTTGGCCCATTCGCCGATTATCGGGATGAAATCGATATTTGAAAGGAGCGAGACCAACAAATAAACAAGGATGGTCGCACCAATCACCGAGCCAAGGCCAAAGGCAAGGCCGCGAATGAACTGGAATGTGATCAACCGCCACATCGAATTGTGGATGCGCACAAAGCGGTGCGTGTTCAAGCGGTGCAGTTCAGTCTGAAGCGCCCGTAAATCGCTATGCAAGTCGGCGGTGGTTGGGTTTTCGACCTCTGTCATGTGCTTACTGTTTCACCTTTCGGGATAATGGCTGTTAAGGCACCATACTGTCGTTCAGGTTGAAGGAAAAGCGCTCCAATTTCCCGACTATCTATCTAAAAACGTTAATAATTATTTTGAGTTTGTCGTGGGTTCTGTAAATTGGCAACAGAAGAATCGAGTGAACTCGCCTGGCGCTAACGAGGAGTTGTGGACAATAGATAGTATAATTAGCATTTTGGTATTGCTGTTGATGGGGGCGGGCATCGCCACTGGGGGCTATGAGGGCACCGAAGAAAATGATCCAGACCTTTGCGGTGACGACATGCTGGATGGGACCGTTGGCGTAGATGAAATGCTGGGCCTAGGTGGCGATGACCTGATGAACGGGTTGGCTGGCGATGACATCATGGATGGTGGCGAAGGCAATGACACCGTTAGTGGTGGCGAGGGCGATGATACTGTTTCCGGTGCCGATGGTGATGACGTTCTGGCAGGTGATGCAGGCAATGATCTGGTGTCCGGTGGTCAGGGAAATGACCAGCTGGATGGCGGAGAGGGTGACGACGTTCTGGATGGTGATGAAGGGGATGATACCCTGATTGGCGGGCTGGGTGCCGATGTGCTGAATGGTGGCGATGGCAACGATATTCTGGATGGCACAGTGACTGGCCCGCTGGATGACACTGTCCCGCCGGATCAGGATGAAGGCGATGTGCTGAATGGCGGCGCTGGTGACGACACTATCATTCTGGGCAATGATGATGTGGCAACCGGTGGCGAAGGCGCGGATACATTTATTACAGGCGCGTTTCTTGCCGCGGGCAAGTCAACCGTAATCACCGATTTTGATCAGAGCGAGGATAGGTTGGTTCTGGCATATGATGCATCGGAAACTGCGACACCGATCGTCGAGGTCGTTGATTTTGCTGATGGCACGGGGGCAGATATATTCCTGAACGGCGTCAAAGTGGCCAGCGTTACTGGTGCAGCCGGATTGGCCGTTGGCCAGATAGGGCTAGAGGCCGCCTAGCTAAGGGGCTAGGCTGAAATTATTAGGGGCTGCATGCGAACATGCGTTTGCGGCCGCATACAGATGTAGCATTTGTGTTTATAGCGACTGGGCTTGGGGCAAATTCTATGGAATGGCAATAATGGTAGAACCGCGTTTGCGCGGTAACAGTAAGGGTGGGGAATACAATGATTGGTTTAATGAGCATTTTGGTGATGTTACTAATTGGTGCAGGCATTGGCGGCGGGGATGATGGTGATGCGGTAAACCAGGACGTGGGCACGGACGGCGACGATGTAATGAACGGCACCAATGGCGATGATGATATGTTCGGCCTTGGCGGGAACGACCTGATGGAAGGGGCGGGCGGCAATGACATCATGGAGGGCGGCGACGGCAATGACACCGTGCGCGGTGGGACTGGTGACGATGCGGTTTACGGGGGCGATGGCGACGACAGCCTAGCTGGCAACGCGGGTAGCGATCTGGTTTCTGGCAATGACGGTAACGATCAGGTTTATGGCGGCGACGGCAACGACGGGCTGTTTGGCGGTAACGGTGCGGACCGGCTGTTTGGCCAAGATGGCAATGATACAATGTTTGGCGACGGTGGCGCGGATGCATTATATGGCGGGCTAGGCCAAGACGTGATGGATGGCGGCAGTGGCAATGACATTCTGAATGGCGAAGATGGTGATGATATCCTGTATGGCGGGTTCGGGGCTGATGTGCTGAATGGCGGCGATGGCAATGACATTCTGGATGGCACAATGGACGCTACAGCGCCTTTTGGCCCCGTTGATCAAGATGTCGGAGATGTGCTGAATGGCGGTGCGGGTGACGATCTTCTCTTTCTTGGCAACGATGATGTGGCAACCGGTGGTGAAGGGGCGGACATATTTTTCACCGGCGCGTATGTTGTCGACGGGCAGGAGTCCGAAATTACCGATTTTGACCGGAACGAGGATAAACTGGTTCTGGCTTATGATCTGGCGGCCACTCCGGTGCCAAATGTGCAGGTTGTCGACTTTGCCGATGGCACGGGGGCCGACATTTTTCTGAACGGGGTGAAAGTGGTCAGCGTTACCGGTGCCGCCGGATTGACGGTTGGCCAGATCGAGCTGCAGACAATGGTGCTGGGCGCTTAGGCCCGAAATAGGGGCTGCTTGCGCAACATGTTTTTGCGGCCCCTAGGGTCAGGGCCCTAGCCTTGCCACAGTTCCGGTTGCACCGCGTAGGCGATATAGAGCGGGTGTTTGGGGTGGCCTGCTATGGACAGGCCAAGGTGGTATAATGGCAAGTTGGTGGCCCGCATCAGGACCTCGACCTGTGGGCCGCGTTTCAGGTGCTCGCCGTGGGTTCCCCATGCGCAAATGACCTGATCGGCCCAGTCACAGCCTTGCGAAATCGTTGCGTCATTTGCGGGGCCGATGGGGTTTTTCGCGGCCCGCATTTTACGCGGGTCGGTGTCGCGCCATGCGAATATGTTGGCGACACGGAACGCACCGAACCCCAGCGTGCGGGCGCGGCGTTCGCAACGCTCCACCGTCGGGTCATTTTGCACTTCGGTGGCGGTCGAGGGGTTGAGCATAACAAAGAACGCTTTTTTCCCCTCGGGCTCCCAGACGCGGGTCAGCGAATAGCGGTATTTCTCGCAGTCCGAATAGATCGCGGTGGAATGGGCGTCGCCCTTTTGGTGGGTGCGGGTGATCATTCTGCCGCCCTATTCACCATAAGGCACCCAGATGTTTTTGACTTCGGTCGCGTGCATCAGAAACTCGCGGCCCTCGCCCGCTGCGCCAAACCAGTCGCGGGTGCGGGCATTGTTGACCCATGTGCGTTTCAGGTTGCTGGCCGAGGCGTGTTCAATGGTGGCCGACAGGTCGGTCGAGGAAAACGACCAGAGCGCGTCGACATCCATGTGACTGGCCAGTGTTTTGCCAAGGGCAGCGTGGGGTCCGGTCAGGATGTTGACCACCCCTGCGGGCACGTCTGATGTTTCAAGCACTTGATAGAAATCCGTCGCGGCCAAGGGCGCGGTTTGGCTGACAGACAGCACGCAGGTGTTGCCCATCGCAATGGCGGGCGCCATCACCGAGATCAGGCCCAACAGCGGGGCCTCGTCAGGGCAAAGCACGCCGATCACGCCGACGGGTTCCTTCATCGCCAGTGCGATGCCGCGAATGGGCACACCGTGGGCTTGGCCGTCATATTTGTCGGCCCACGCGCCGTAGGTGAACAGGCGGGAAATGGTTGCGTCGACTTCTTTGCGCCCGCCCGTGGTGCCGCTCATCTCGTTTAAGCGATGCGCGAATTCATCGGCGCGGGCCGACAGGTTTTCGGCGATGTAATACAGGATTTGGGCGCGCAGGTGGCCGGTGGTCTTGCCCCATGATTTGGCGCTGTGCGCGGCCTCGACCGCGTTTCGCACATCCTTGGCAGCGCCATTGCCAACATGGCCCAGAAGCTTGCCTTTGGGCGACCAGATTGCGGTGGAATAACCACTGTCAGGTCGCGTTTGTTTGCCGCCGACATACATTTTGGCGGTGCGGTCTAACCCGTCGATTTTGGCGTCTTTGGGTGTGGCAATCGGGGTGGCGGGTTTCAATGCCTTGGTGTCGGATTTGGGTTTGGTGTAGGCTGATAGCCCTTCCCAACCGCCCTCGCGCCCGAAACCGCTCTCGCGCACCCCACCAAATCCGGCGGCGGCGTCAAACAGGTTGGTGGCGTTGACCCAGATGATGCCCGCGACCAGTTTTGGCGCGATATCCAGTGCCAGATTGACGTTCTCGCTCCACACGCTTGCCGCCAGCCCGTAGCGGGTGTTGTTGGCCAGTTGCACAGCCTCGGCGGGGGTGCGGAAGGTGGTCGAAACCAGCACGGGGCCAAAGATTTCCTCTTGCATCAACATGGCCGAGGAATGCAGGCCGGTGATCAGGGTTGGCGGGTAGTAGCAGCCTTGATTGGGTAGGGTGCATTTGGCGTGGTACACCTCGCCCTCATGCCCGCCCTTGGCGACCATATCGGTGATCATCGCGTGTTGCACTGGATCAACCAGCGCACCAATGTCGATGCATTTATCCAGCGGGTCGCCCATGCGCAGACCGTCCATGCGCAGTTTTAGTTTGGCGTAGAAATCGTCGGCGATGCCCTCTTGCACCAACAGGCGGGATCCGGCGCAGCAGACTTGGCCCTGATTGAACCAGATCGCATCCACCAGCCCCTCGATGGCGCTGTCGATGTCGGCGTCATCAAACACGATGTAGGGCGATTTGCCGCCCAATTCCAACGTCAAAGCCTTGCCCGATCCGGCGGTGGCTTCGCGGATGCGACGGCCCACAGCGGTGGAGCCGGTAAAGGCGATTTTGGCGATGTCGGGATGGTTAACGATCATCTCGCCCACGGCCCCGTCGCCGGTGACGATGTTGACGACACCTTTGGGCAGACCCGCTTCAACGCAGATATCGGCGAACAGCAGGGCCGTTAGCGAGGTGTATTCGGCGGGTTTCAGAACGCACGCATTGCCCATCGCGATGGCGGGGGCGATTTTCCATGACAGCATCAGTAGCGGGAAGTTCCACGGGATGATCTGGCCGCAAACGCCCAGCGGTTCGGCGTCGGGCAGCTCGGACTCTTGCAACTGCGCCATGCCGGCGTGGTAGTAGAAATGCCGTGCCACAAGCGGGATGTCGATGTCGCGGCTTTCGCGGATCGGTTTGCCGTTATCGAGCGTTTCCAGCACCGCGAACAAGCGGCTGTGTTTTTGCATCAGGCGGGCGATGGCGTAGAGAATCTTGGCGCGCTCGTGCCCCGATGTTTTGGCCCATTTTTTCTGCGCCTTTGTGGCGGCGGCAACGGCGGTGTCCACGTCATCCGTGCTGGCCTGCGTGACCATCGCCAGAATGTCGCCGGTGGCTGGGTTTTTGCTGGCGAACCCGTCATGGTGATCGGTGGCCTCGCCGTCGATGAACTGGCCCAGTTTGCCGCCATGTTTGACGATCCATGCCATGGCTTGGGCGGTGCTTTCGGGGGCGGGACCGTAGTCCATGCTATCGAATATATCTTTTACTGTCATGGTCTTATCCAATCGCGTGGCGGTAAGAGGCGGAGTAGTTGCCGGTGACGTAATGCTCCAACTGGCGTTCCAGATCGCCCAGCAAGGACGACGCGCCAAAGCGGAACATGTCGGGGGTGAGCCAGCGATGGCCGAGTTCGTCTTTGAGCAAGGCGAGATAGGTGACGGCGTCCTTGGCCTTGGATATCCCGCCCGCTGGTTTATAGCCGACGCGAAACCCTGTGCGCATGTGGTAGTCGCGAATGGCGCGCATCATCACCAGTGACACCGGCAGGGTGGCGTTGACGGATTCCTTGCCGGTCGAGGTTTTAATGAAATCAGCCCCCGCCATCATGCAAACCAGCGAGGCGCGGGCGACATTGCGAAGCGAGCCGAGTTCGCCGGTGGCAAGGATCGCCTTGACGTGGGCGTCGCCGCAGGCCGCGCGGAATTCGCGCATTTCGTCATAGAGAGCCTGCCAGTTGCCAGTCAGCGCGTGGCGGCGCGAAATCACGATGTCGATCTCGGACGCACCGGCCTTGACGCTCTCGCCAATTTCGGCGACCCGCAGGTGGAACGGCGACAGGCCCGCGGGAAAGCCGGTGGACACGGCGGCGACGGGAATGCCGGAACCGTCCAGTGCCTCGACGGCTGTTTCGACCATATCGTGGTAAACGCAGATCGCGCCGGTGGTGATGTTGGGCATCCCCAACGCCTCAAGAATATCGGCGCGCACCGGTTGGCGGGCTTTGGCACAGAGGCGCTTCACGCGACCCGCTGTGTCGTCGCCAGACAGGGTGGTCAGGTCGATCATGGTGATCGCCTTGAGCATCCACGCGGCCTGAAATTCTTTTTTCACCGAGCGGCGTCCGGGCAGGGATATGGTGCGGCGTTCAATGGCGGATGTGTTGGCCTGTGCGCCCATCACCCAGTCCATATCCAGCGCCATGCCCTCATTGCGCGGCTCGTGCACTTGCGGCAGGCCAGCGGTTTTTACAGAGTCGTATGCAGGGTCGTATGCGGGGTGTGTTTTGCTTTGCAACGTCTTGGCTCCCTTGGTCCAGAAACAAGGTCTCATATCAGGGGGGGGTATTGCAAGTTTTACCAACTGGTCAAGGGAGAAAGCGCCGACAGCCTATAGTGTTGAAAAGTAGTCATCGTGATCGCGCCAATAGGCGGCCAGATCACGGGCGTTGCTGCCATAGCCGCCAATTGCCACCATTGCGTATAGATCGGCGGCAACTAGTGCGGCCAAGCAACGCTAGTTAGCGCCGCCTAAAAGGGGGCTAAGCCTAAAGATAATAATGCACGGGAATTTAGCTAGAATGTTTGGGTTTGCAGATTTGATCCGCCAAATCCTGCAACCATTGGGCCACCTGACCGGCACTTCGGGAGTTGTTGTCATTTTTGTGCTGACGCAAGTAATAGGTGGCGTTCAGGTTATGCGGTTTCTGGAAAACCGCGGCCAGTTGACCGGATTTTAGATAGGCATCAATAAACGGGCGGCGACCCAAAAAGATGCCGTCACCCCGTAGGGCCGCATCAATAGCAAAGAGGGAGCTGTCGGCGGACAGCCCACGGGGCACCTGATTGGGGTCCAGATCGTAAGTTTGGAACCAATAGCGCCAGTCATTATTATATCCCAGTATGTGGATCAGGCTGAAATCCAGAATGTCACGCGGATGGACGCATGGATTTTCCTTTAGATACCGGGGGGCGGCGACGGGCATGATCACCGCGGTGAATAGCGGGGTAACGCCTGTGCCGTGATCGGTTTTACCCGATACGAATATCTCGAGATCGGCGGATGTTGACGGGTTTGCTTCGCCATCCTGCTCCAGTGTTTTGATGTGCAGGTTTATGTCAGGATGTTTGGCCCTGAAATCCTGAATGTTCGGCCCAAGCCAGAGCGTGGCCACGCTGGAAGTGCAGCGGATTGTCACGACGTGATCGGGGCGCGTGCCAAACAGTTGATCGGTCACGGCATCAAGTTGCGCCAGCGCTTGCCCAACAGCGTCCAGATAGGTCTGACCTGTAGCGGTCAGCGATATGCGGCGGTGGGTCCGATGGAACAGCGGTTCGCCCAGATAGGCCTCGAGTTGGCGAATTTGCTGGCTGACGGCGGCTTGGGTGATGTTCAACTCTTCCGCCGCTAATGAAAAGCTCAGCTTGCGGCCGGCGGCCTCGAAGGTGCGCAATGCGTTTAGGCGGGGGCGTCGCATATCTGCCGTCCTTGGATAAGCTTTACTTATGCTTTGTGGCAGTAATCATTGTTTGTGACAAGCCCGTTTCCTGCCTAGTCTTGGCCTTGAAACCGGATTCTGCCCCAGATTATGCCCAAGAGGTGCGCCATGAATTATTTTTCGTTTTTATCACAAGCCGAGATCGAATACGTCCACCAGTCATCTCTGGAAATTCTGGAAGAAACCGGCCTGTTGGTGCGCAACGAAAAGGCGCGCAAACGGTTTGCCAAACATGGCGCGATTGTTGACCATGAAACCGAAATGGTGCGCATCCCTGCCGATGTGGTGGAAAAATACCGCAAGATGGTGCCGCCGACCATCACCCTGCGCGGCCGCGACCCTGCCTATGACATCACATTCCCGCGCAAACTGCCGGTGATTGCCACCGCCAGTTCCGCCCCAGATATTGTCGATCCGGTCACCGGCGTATGTCGGCGTTCCACCAGCGCGGACATCGCCCGCATCGCCCATGTGGTGAACAATTGCGAGGGCTTTGACATGTTCTCGATCTCGACCTTGGCGGACGATGCGCCAAAGGACCAGTTCAGCCTGACACGGTTTTACACGGCGCTGAAAAACTGCACCAAGCCGGTGCGCACCTCGGTTTATGATCTGCGCGAGGCCAGGCAGGTGATCAAGCTGGGCGAATTGATCGCGGGGTCCAAAGAAGCGTTTTGGGAACGCCCGTTCATCAACTTTGGTTATTGCGCAGCGGTGTCGCCCCTGACGCTGGACTTTGATTCCACCGACACGATGATGTATTTCGCCGAAAACGGCATCACCGCTTATGGCACCATCGCGCCGATGGGCGGGCTGTCAACGCCGTTATCTTTGCCCGGTATGTTGGTGATCATGAACGCCGAATGGCTGGCGGTGGCGACGCTGGCGCAGATGTCCAAGGCGGGCACAGCACACATCTATAATTTCCTGCCGGTATTTGCCGACATGCGCGACGGGGCCTATGCGCCGGGGGCGATTGAAATCGGCATGATGAATTCCGCCGTGTGCCAGATGGCGCGGTTTTATAACGTGCCGGCGGGCGGGTATCTGGGGCTGACCAATTCCAAGGTTTCTGATGCGCAATCGGGGTTTGAAAAGGGTATGTCGCCGTTGATGGGCGCATTATCGGGCGCTGATTTTATCGTCATGGGCGGCTTGCAGGACGCGCTAATGTCGTTCGATTTTGGCCAGTTGATGATCGACGATGAAATTGCCCGCATGGTCAAACGGGTGCGCAGCGGGTTCGGCTTTTCCAAAGAGGCCGCCAGCGTGCAGGAGATCAAGGACACAGGTGCGGCGGGTATGTTTGCCGATAATCCGGCCACGCTGGAACGGATGCACACGGCCACCTTTATGCCCAGCCTCGCCGACCGGAACTTGCGCGAGAAATGGGAGCTGGAGGGATCATCCACCATCCAGCAACGGGCGTTGAACCAAGCGCTGGAAATCCTGTCGACGCCAAATTCCGTGGCGTTTGACAAAACCATTGATGACCGGATCAGGGCCGAATTTGAAGGGCTGGTTGCGGGCGACAGCCATGTGCAAGAGGGCTGGGAACGCTTTGATGTGGGCGCGAAAATTCCCGAGCGTGCGCGGCGTGTGAACCGCCGCAAGAAACGCGGATAACGAGGATTTATCATGGCTAAAACCTTCCCGACGCAAGCGCAGATCGTCATCATTGGCGGCGGCGTTATCGGCACCTCGATTGCTTATCACCTGTGTAAAAACGGTGTGCGCGATGTGCTGCTGCTGGAAAAATCCCAATTGACCGAAGGGGCCACATGGCATGCCGCCGGTCTGGTCGGGCAGTTCCGTTCGCAACAAAACCTGATGCAGTTGATGAGCGACAGCGTGGCGCTGTTTGACAGGCTTGAGGCTGACACGGGGCAAAACCCGAGTTGGTGCAAGGTAGGCAGTATGCGCATTGCTGCCAGCAAGGACCGTTGGGACGAGTTGCTAAAATCGCATTCCGCCGCCCAAGCTGTGGGTTTCGAGATGCAAATGATGACCCCGAAAGAGGCGCTGGAGATTTATCCGTTGATGGCCGTCGATGATCTGGTCGGGGCTGCGTTCATTCCGGCGGACGGGCATATCGACCCGAATTCCCTGACCCAAGCCTATGCCAAAGGTATCCGTAAATATGGCGGGCAGATCATTGAAGGCGTGATGGTCAAGGAGCTGACCCGCAAGGGCAATCGGCTGACTCATGTTGTCACCGATCAGGGCATTATCGCGGTGGATACCGTGGTCAATGCGGCTGGGCTGTGGGCACGGCAAGTGGGCTGGATGGCGGGCGTGGAAATTCCTGCGGGCGTGGTGGAACACCAGTATCTGGTGACCGAAAAGACCGATGATATTCCCAAAGACCTGCCTGCATTCCGCGACCCTGATGGTGGCTATTACGCCAAACCGGAACCCGGTGCGCTGGCGATTGGTGGTTGGGAAAAAGTTACCCGCAAGGTCAATCCGGTTGAAGGGTTTCCGTGGCAAAACGAGCGCCATTTGTTTGACGGTGACATGGACCGTTTGACCGAATTTCTGGAACCGGCGATGGCCCGTTTGCCAATCCTTGAGCGGCTTGGCATCCGCACCATCGTTAATGGGCCGATCCCGATTTCACCGGATGGCGAACCGATCATGGGGCCAGTGCCGGGGCTGGATAACTTCTTTGCTGCTTGCGCGTTCACCTCCGGCATTGCGGCGTCGGGCGGGGCGGGCAAGGCGGCGGCGAACTGGATCATGCATGGCGATGCGGGGCTGGATCTGTGGGCCTTTGATATTCGCCGCTTTGGGCCGTTGCATGCGGGCGCTGGTTTCCTGCACGACCGCGCGGTGGAAAGTTACGCGAAATATTACGACATCCATTGGCCGGGTGAGGAGCTGGACAGTGCCCGCGCGGTGCGGCGTAGTCCGCTTTATGAAACGCTGAAAAACCAAGGCGCGGTGTTTGGCAGCAAGTTTGGCTGGGAGCGCGCCAACTGGTTTGCCACAGGCGACATCCCGCAAGTGGATCAGTTCGGGTTTGACCGCCCGGGGCAGGCTGAAACCACAGGGGTTGAACACAAGGCGGTGCGCGAGGGTGTGGCGCTGATCGACATGTCGTCGTTCACCAAATTCGAGATCAGCGGCAAGGATTCCTGCGCGTTCCTGCAATACCTGGCGGTGGCCAATGTCGATAAACCTGTGGGCGGCGCGACCTATACGCAACTGTGCAATGCGGACGGCGGGATCGAGGCTGATGTCACCATTATCCGGCGCTCGCAAACCTGTTTCTGGCTGGTCACCGGATCGGCGCTGGGCGTGCGTGACCGCGACTGGATCACGCGCAATCTGGCGGGGTTCAACAGCCGCACAGGTGCCAACCTGAAACCGATGGGCGAGCAATGGTTGGCAGGGCGTGCCGATGTGCAATTGCGCGATATCACGTCGGGGTATGGTGTGATCAACCTGACGGGTCCGCTGGCGCGTAAAGTGCTGGAAAAGGTCACTGATAGCGATGTCAGCAATGACGGGTTTGCCTTTATGACCGCCTGCGATATCCGCATCGGCTATGCCCCAGCATTGGCTTACCGCGTGACCTATGTCGGCGAGCTGGGGTGGGAAATGTATATCCCGACCGAATACATGGCCTATGTTTTTGAAGTGCTGCAAGACGCGGGGCAGGAATTTGGTATCACCAACGTTGGATACCGTGCGATTGACAGCCTGCGGCTGGAGAAACGTTATCTGGCGTGGGGCGTGGATATCACGCCGGACTATAACCCGATCGAGGCCGGGCTGGGCTTTGTCATCGACTGGGACAAGGGTGATTTTCTGGGCCGTGCGGCGCTGGCGAAAATCAAAGCCGAGGGCGCGGCCCGCAAGCTGACCTGTCTGGCGCTGGAGCAACCCTTGCCGGTGTTCGGTGGCGAGGCGATTCTGCAAGGCGGCAAAGCCGTCGGGCAGACCACCAGCGGCAATTTTGGCTATACGGTTGGGCAGTCACTGGTGTTGGGATACCTGCCGGTTGATGTGATCGAGCGGGGCGAATTTACGGTGAATGCCTTTGGCACATGCAGCCCTGCGCGGCTGGTCAAAACGTCGGCCTATGATCCTGCGCGTAAAAAGATATTGTGCTGATGTAGCGACAGACAGAGCAGCGCATGTTTGACAGATGGGTTGCCTGACGTCGCCCCAATCGCTTACATCTATGGTTCGCGCAAATAGTGCGATGGCATATGGCGCTGCAATACCAGTGTGACCGTGTCACAAAAGCTGGAATTGGAGATGGAAAGCGGGATCACATGAGAAAAACCATCATCGTAACAGGGGCCACCAGCGGGTTGGGACTCGCCATAACAAGGGCGTTGAAGGACGCGGGTTATATGCCGGTTTTGACGGGGCGGGGTGCCGCCAAGGTTGCTGAACTCGCGGCCGATTTGGGCGTGGTTGGGTATCAGCTGGATGTGTCGGATGCAGGGTCTATTGAAACGGTAACGGCGCAGATTTCAGCCGACCACGGCCCGATTGCGGGGCTGATCAACAACGCCGGTATCTGGCTGGAAGGGGCGTTTGAAACCTACAGGCCTGCCGCTATTCAGGCGGTGATCGACACCAACACTACCGGCACCATTCTGATGACCCACGCGGTGTTGCCCGACATGATCGCGCAGGGGCGCGGCACGGTGATCAATGTGGTGTCGACCGGAGCACTTTATACCCGCAAAATGATCAGCGTCTATTCTGCCAGCAAATGGGCGATCCGCGGGTTTACCGGCTGTATGGAAGTCGAATGCGCGCCCAAAGGCGTGCGGGTGATGGGGTTTTACCCCGGCAAGATTTCATCGAATATGTATGAAACTGCTGGCGTGGGGCGTGATCTGGAAATGGCGATGACACCGGAGCAGGGGGCGGCGATGGTGGTGACGATGCTAACTGACGAGGGCATGGTCTGGGGGCAGGTCAGCGGGCGCTCGATTGCGGATTATTTGTAGGCCTTTTGAAAGTTAGATGCTCTTAGCCTAATAAAGCCGAATCGAACCAAACATCCTCATATCCGTTTTGGCCAACCAAAAACCGCCAACCCGGTGGTAACCCTAGATACTTTAGAACCGTTGGGCACCATTCGAGAAGGTGCTGGACATGTAACGGCTTAAAGAAATCAGGTTCTTGTTCGAGCACTCCGCCAGCGTAAATATACCATCCCGAGATACCATCGCTTATCGGGTGTCGAAGCCCGTTTATTGGCATCTTGGTTGAGTTGACATTTAGCGAAACTCCAGCGGTATCTGACAAAGCTGTTTCACAGAGCGTCGCTCCGTATTTCGTACAAATCTCAATTTGCTGTTCTTGCAAATGCCAGCCCCGGGAGTTGAGTGTTTCATTTTAAGCAATTTACTATACTTACGTTACCAAATCCAGAACACCATATCATCCGGCGGCAAACACACTTCGTCATTGCAGGCCTGTAGCGTTAACTGTGCCCGCACTGGCCCCGTGTCCACCACCCCCAGCGGAGCCGTCAACACAAACGCGTTTTCATAGAGCGATAGCGGCGTTTCGCTGAATCCCAGCTCCTTGATTTCTGCCTCGGGATACACGGCTTCCTGAACGGGTGTATCCGAAATGGACAGCTCCATTCCGATCAGGTAATCCTCCAGCGGCTCATGCGCATTGATGTGCCAACCCTCGCGTAAATTCACCTTTAACACCAGCTTGCCGCCTTCCGGATCCAGCGTGGCAAACACCCGCACCGCCCCGCCGTTCGACACCTGCATCATACCGACAGGCCCGCTGCGCTGCACCTCCAAAGCCGTCAATATCGCCGCGCGTTGCCCCGGTGAATTGATCGCGTCAATCGCCAGTGCGGCGGCCAACCGTGGGGCCGCTTCGCCCACGCGGGCCAGTCGCCGATCCAGCCCGACCAGCAATTCCAGCGCTTGTGCGTTGCCCGACGCGACCTCGTTATCATCCAGCGGCCGGAACGGGCCTAGCCCAACCGTGCCCGCATTCATCCGCATCGCTTGTTCAGGGTCGGCAAACAGACGCACCATATCGGTGGCCAACAGGTCAGCTGCCGTTAGCCAATCCACGCCATCCTGATCGGTGTAATCATACAAAGCGATCAGCGCCCGACCTAGTGCCGCGTAATCGACCAACTGCGCCTCGACGTCTGCGTGGCCCTGATACCAGATGCGTTTCAGGCCGTTGTCCGACCACAGTTCTTCCATCAAAAACCCAGCCGCCTGCGCTGCCGCTTGCGCGTAATCAGGGCGGTTCAGCACCTGTGACGCCTCGGCCAATGTCGCAATCATTTCGCCATTCCACGCCAATATGATCTTCTTGTCCTTGATCGGGTTGGGACGGGTCTTCCGCGCCACCCGCAACGCTTCTAATGAAGTATCAAACAGATCAATCCCGATTGGCATTTCGGATAAATGCAGCACGTTCATCCCTTCGATTGCCCCGTCCTCGACCACATTGAATTCCTGCATCACCCAGTCGGCATCATCCCCCAAAGCAGCAACAATCTGCGCCGGAGTCCACGCATAAAACACCCCCTCGACCCGCGCCCCCGAAGCGTCAAGCGAATCCGCATCCTCGGCACCGTAAAACGCCCCATCAGAGCTGCGCATGTCGCGCAAGACGTAGTCAAACGTGCGGGTGGCGGCGCGGGCGTAATCGGGGTTTGCGGTGGCGGAATAGGCCCGCAGCAGCACCCGTCCGATCAGCGCCTGATTATACAGCATCTTTTCAAAATGCGGGATATTCCATTCAGGATCAGTGCCATAGCGGTGAAACCCGCCACCAACATGGTCGTGAATGCCGCCCTTGATGATGCCATCCAGCGTCAGCGTCACGGCCTCCAGCAGGCTGGCGTCCCCCGTGCGCTCGGCTTGGTCCAGCAGGAACAGCAACACGTTTTCACGCGGGAATTTGGGGGCGGTGCCAAAGCCTCCGTTGAATGCATCCAGATTGGCCAGCATGTGGGTGGCTGCGGCGTTAATATCGGCGCTGGAAACCTCGCCCAGAACAGCGGTTTGATCCAGATAATCGCGCAGGTTTTGGGCGATGGTGAAGGCTTGGGCGCGCAGGGCGTCGTTGTCGTCACGCCAGACCTCGGTGATGGTCTGCATCACATTCATAAACGCATCCGGCGGGAAGTAGGTGCCGGCGTAGAACGGCTCGGCATCGGGGGTCATGAACACCGAATTGGGCCAGCCCGAGGAGCCGGTCAGCGATGAGGTGACGATGATGAATTGCTCGTCCAGATCGGGGCGGCGTTCGCGGTCTATTTTGATGCTGACGAAGTGCTCGTTCATGTAGGCGGCGATGGCCTCGTTCTCGAAGCTTTCGTCCTCCATCATGTGGCACCAGTGGCAGGAGGCATAGCCGGTGGAGACAAAGATCATCTTGTCCTCATCGCGGGCTTTTTGCAGCGCTTCCTCGCCCCATGGATACCAGTTGACGGGGTTGTCGGCGTGCTGTTGCAAATACAGCGAGGATTCATCGGCCAGCCGGTTTTTGGCGATGGTCTGGCTGGCGAGCAGGATCAGCAGGAGGGAGAGAATGATGCGCATTTGTGGTCCCGATCTGGAGTTTTGCGCAGTATAACGGGGGGTGGTGCGGATGTCATTTGACGATTGGGTGAGGTGGGGGATGCGGGGCGTTGTGGTGCGTTCG
>Ga0190303_1000139_pt1 | contig 29913 bp, 24 predicted proteins | sample 48700701_MG_FD_161672 | JGI IMG/M metagenome (GOLD analysis project Ga0190303, IMG submission 161672) | Hydrothermal vent sediment bacterial communities from Southern Trench, Guaymas Basin, Mexico - 4870-07-0-1_MG | ecosystem: Environmental > Aquatic > Marine > Hydrothermal vents > Sediment ... | reverse complement strand
TTGTAAATATTCGAAAAATTGCACAAAAAAAACGCCAGCACGAAGCTGGCGTTAAGTTATTGAGGCAGGTTTCATACAGGCAAGAAACCTATCGAGCAGTGAATACTTTATACGCAATCATTCGCCGTGCGCCAAGCTAAAAGTTTGAAATGCTTGGATTGTGTCGTTACGCTGATCCATAACGAAACAAGGGGCAAAAGGGATTGTTGCCAAAATGAGATCAGTTTATTTCAAAAACCTGGGCCAATGGGCCGCAGGCGCGTGTTTGATCTTTGCCGCGGGATTCGCCCATGCAGAGCCGCAGCATGGCATAGCTATGTATGGCCAACCCGCCCTACCACAGGATTTTGTGTCTCTCCCTTATGCAAACCCTGATGCGCCAAAGGGCGGGCGGATTGTTCTGGGCGAAGTCGGCAGCTTTGATTCTCTTAATCCGCACATCCTGAAAGGCCGTGTTCCATGGCAGTTACGCTTCCTCGCATACGAGAGCCTGATGGGCCGCAGTTATGGCGAACCGTTCTCGCTTTATGGTCTTTTAGCCGAATCGGTTGAAACAGACCCGAATCGCACATGGGTCGAATTTACCCTGCGCAAAGAGGCCCGATTCTCGGACGGAAGCCCCGTGACGATTGAAGACGTGCTATGGTCATACGAGACATTGGGCACGGTGGGTCATCCGCGCTACAAAGGTGTCTGGGGTAAAATCGACAAAGCCGAGGCAACAGGTCCGCGCAGCATCCGGTTCACCTTTAATGTCGAGGACCGCGAACTGGCGTTGCTGGTCGGGATGCGTCCGATCCTGAAAAAATCCCAATGGGAGGGCAAGGATTTTGCCGGATCCTCGCTAGAGGCCCCTATCGCCACCGCCCCTTACGTGATCGACAGCTTTGAGGTGGGGCGCAATCTGGTTCTGAAACGCAACCCCGACTATTGGGGCAATGATGTTGCGTTTCGCCGTGGCACTAATAATTTTGACGAAATCCGGATGGAGTTCTTTGGCGATTCAAGCATCCTGTTTGAAGCGTTCAAGGCGGGCGAAGTCGACGTGATGCGCGAAGGCAACGCCGGTAAATGGGAAACGCTGTATAATTTTCCGGCGATTCAATCCGGCGCGGTCGTCAAATCTGTGGTGCCGCACCAGCGCCCGACCGGCATCACCGGTCTGGTGATGAACACCCGCAACCCGATATTTGCCGACTGGCGGGTGCGCGAGGCGATGTCGCTGGCGTTTAATTTCGAATTTATCAATGACACGGTGAACGGCGGCACGGAACCGCGCATCGCTTCGTATTTCGCAAATTCCGTGTTGGGGATGGAGGTTGGGCCTGCAAAGGGACGCGTTGCCGAATTTCTGGCACCCTTTGCCGATGATCTGCTGCCCGATACGCTGACGGGGTATGCCACGCCCGTGTCGGATGGCAGCGAGCGCAACCGCAAGAATATCCGCGCGGCGATTGCCCTGTTGGAAGACGCCGGCTGGACCGTGCAGGACGGCGTGATGAAGAACGCCGATGGCAAGCCGTTCACATTCGAGATCGTGCTAAAGCAGGGATCAAGCGAGGTGCAGTCGATTGTCGATATCTATGTGCAGTCATTGACGCGGCTGGGCATCGCTCCGCATGTCACCTCGATCGACAAGGCGCAGTATAAAGAACGCACCACGACCTATGATTTCGACATGGCCTTTTACCGCCGTGGCATGTCATTAAGCCCCGGAAACGAGCAGATGTTATACTGGGGGTCGGCTGGTGTGACCGATCCTGGTACCCGCAACTGGATGGGAATGGACTCGCCCGCCGCCGAGGCGATGATCAACCACCTGCTGACATCGACAAGTCAGGATGATTTTCGCGCCGCCACCAAGGCGCTGGACCGGATTTTGACAGCGGGGCGTTATGTGATCCCGATCTGGATGTCCGGCCCATCGCGCATTGCCCATAAAAAGGAATTGCGTTACCCAATGGATCGGCTGCCGATGTATGGCGACTGGATCGGCTTTCAACCGGATGTATGGTGGTATAAGGAATAAGACTATGATCAAAATGATCCTACTGATTGGCATTCTTGGCCTTGGCGCATGCGCCACGGTCGAGGGCATGGGACGTGATATTTCGGCAGGGGCCCGCAAGGTCGGCGATGCGCTGTAACCCTTGATGAATATTCTTGTGCTGTGCACCGGAAATTCGGCCCGCTCGATCCTGCTGGAATCGATCTTTAATCAAACATCCGGCGGGCGGATCACGGCCTATTCCGCAGGCTCGCACCCGACAGGCGTGGTGCATCCGCAATCCTTGGTGCTGCTTAAGGAAATGGGCCATGACACCAACGTGGCAAGGTCTAAAAGCTGGGATGAATTTGCCCGCCCCGATGCGCCAAAGATGGATGTGGTGATCACGGTATGCGGATCGGCTGCGGGTGAGGTTTGTCCGATTTGGCCCAATAATGCGTCCGGTGCCCCCGTGCGCAGCCACTGGGGTGTGGATGATCCCGCAGCAGCCAAACCGGCCGATTGGCAGAGCGCATTCACTACTGCATATGAAACCCTTGGCAAGCGGGCGGCGGCATTGCTGGACCTCCCCGTTGAAAGCCTAAGCGTTGATGAACTAAAGGCAACGCTTGACCAGATCGGACGCCTTTAATCATCACCCCCCTTGCCCCCTTATCCGCGACACCATAGCACTACCGGATGAGCTCGATTTTCAACCAAGGCCCGCTAGCGCCCTGCCCTGCGCCGTTTAATATGGCGCAGTATGTTCTGACCTGTGCCACCGCACTGGCCGATAAAACCGCGCTCTCGATCATCGGCACGGACTGGCAGGATGACTGGAGCTACGCCCAAATAGAAGCCGCCGTGCGCGGCACTGCCACCGGACTGTTGCAGCTGGGCCTGAAACCTGGCGATCGCATCCTGATGCGGCTGGGCAATACGCCGGAATTTCCGATCCTGTTTCTAGGTGCGATCACTGCCGGTATGGTGCCGGTGCCGACCTCGCCGCAGTTGACCACGCCGGAAGTGGACAAAATATGCGCCGATCTGTCCCCCGCCCTGATTGTCGCGGATCATGGCATCGCAATGCCCACCAACGCGCCCTGTTTGACCCTACCCGCCAAAACCCTGGATAATTTCCACACCCTGCCGCCCGCGTTTTATAACGAGGGTCCGCCTGACCGTCTGGCCTATATCATCTACACCTCTGGCACCTCGGGCCAGTCCCGCGCCGTGTGTCACGCGCACCGCGCGATCTGGGCGCGACGGATGATGCTGACGGGCTGGTACGGGATGACCGCGCATGACCGTATCCTGCACGCGGGCGCTTTTAATTGGACCTATACGTTGGGTGCCGGATTGATGGACCCGTGGACCATTGGCGCGACCGCGCTAATCCCCGCGCCGGATGTGACGCCTGCGCAGTTGCCTGCCCTGATGGCGCAGCACAGGGTTAGCATTTTTGCAGCAGCGCCAGGTATTTACCGCCAAATGCTAAAGGATGAAATCCCTGCCATGCCCACCCTACGCCACGGATTATCCGCCGGTGAAAAACTACCCGACGCGGTGCGGTCAGGTTGGAACACAGCCACAAACACCAAGATATTCGAGGCCTTCGGCATGTCCGAATGCTCGACCTTTATTTCAGGCAGCCCGACCCACCCCGCGCCGCATGGTGCATCAGGCTATCCGCAAACGGGACGTCGGGTGGCCATTCTGGATGGCGATGGCCAACCCGTCGCCAATGACACCGCTGGCACACTGGCGATCCACTGTAATGATCCAGGTTTGATGCTGGGTTATCTGGATGCCGTCAAGGAAACCGCAGCCAAATTCACCGGCGAATGGTTCCTGACCGGTGACACCTGCGCGATGGCCGCAGATGGCGCGATCACCTATCTGGGGCGCGATGATGATATGATGAACGCTGGCGGCTTTCGGGTCTCGCCGCTCGAGGTCGAATCCGCACTGGCCACCCACCCCGATATTATCGAGATCGCAGTGGTCGAGGTCACAGTAAAGGCCGACACCACGGTGATTGCTGCCTTCTATACCTCTGATATCCGGTTGAATGAGGCCGATCTGCTAGCCTATGCAAAAATACAACTGGCACGTTACAAAACTCCACGTATATTCACCCAATTGAAAATCCTACCCAAAGGTGTAAACGGCAAACTGTTGCGCCAGAAAATACGAAAATCCTATGAGGCCAGTTCTTGATCAAGCTCGACATTATTTCCGACCCGATTTGCCCGTGGTGCTATATCGGTAAATCCTATCTGGACCGTGCGCTGGCGGCGCACCCCGGCCATCCGTTCACCATTGAATGGCACCCCTACCAACTGAATCCCGACATGGCCGCGGGTGGCATGGACCGGCGCGAATATCTGGAGCTGAAATTCGGCGGCCAAGAGGGCGCGCTCAAGGTTTACGGCGAGATTGCCAAAACGGCCGATGCGGCTGGCCTGGACATCGACTTTGCCGCGATCAAAACCACACCGAACACCATCAATGCGCACCGCCTGATCCACTGGTCGGGTATCGAGGGACGGCAAGCCTTTGTGGTGGCCGCCCTATTCAAGGCCTACTTTGTCGAAGGGCGTGATATTGGCGATGATGCGGTGCTGTGCAACATCGCTGGTGATAGCGGTATGGACGCGGATATGGTCGAGCGCCTGCTGGCCACTGACGCCGATCTGGAAGACATCCGCGCCCGTGATGCCCATAGCCGCGAAATGGGTGTGCGCGGGGTGCCGACCTTTATTCTGAACAATGAAACCGTGCTGACGGGGGCGCAACCGGCAGAAACATGGGGTCAGGTTATTGTTGACCTTGCCGTCCCAAGCGGGCCTGAAATCTAATGCTGGTTGCGCATCTTCCAGCTGGATATATCCTTGGTCGCGCCACTCGCACCAAGGGCGCTGTGCTGGGATGTGTTTTGCTGGCCTCGGTGTTGCCGGATTTTGACATGTTGTGGTTCCATCTGGTGGATGGGCGCAGCGTACATCACCACCGTTATTTGACCCATGTGCCGGGGTTCTGGCTGATTGCCGCCGCGATCATCCTGCCCATAGTTGCTATGCTGAAACGGCACTGGCTACCCGTGACAACGTTATGCTTTGGCGCAGTCCTGTTGCATCTAATACTGGACACACTGGTTGGCAGCATCATGTGGCAATGGCCGTTCAGCCGTGATTTTTTCCAACTGGCCACCGTTTCTGCAGCCCACAGTCATTGGATCCTATCCTTTATGTTCTACTGGAGCTTTCTGGTCGAGGTGCTGATTTGTGCGGTGGCAATTATTTTGTGTCTAAGGACATGTAACGAATGAAGACCCCGCAAACACCCCTGAAAAAACCCGAATTTGTCGCCCTGATGGCGATGTCATTTGCGACGATCGCATTTTCGATTGATGCAATGCTGCCCGCCCTGCCCGAGATTGGCGCAGCCCTGACACCGGATGATCTGAACCGTGCGCAACTGATCCTGACCAGCTTTGTTCTGGGTATGGGGCTGGGCACGTTTTTCACCGGCCCCTTGTCGGACACTTTTGGGCGGCGGCGGGTGTTGCTGGGCGGGTTTGTGATTTACATGATCGCCTCGGTTCTGGCGATGCTGGCCGGATCACTGGAAATGGTGCTGGCGGCCCGCGTGCTGCAAGGCATCGGTGCGGCGGGCCCGCGGGTGGTGGCAATGGCGGTGATCCGTGACCGATATGCTGGGCGCCAAATGGCGCAACTGATGTCATTTGTGATGATCGTGTTCACCTTGGTGCCGGCCTTTGCTCCGGCCTTGGGGGCGGTGATCATTGCATTTGTTGGCTGGCGCGGATTGTTCGGGGCCTTTGTTATTTTTGCTGTGATCAACGGTCTATGGTTTGGCCTGCGCCAACCCGAAACGCTGGCCAAAGATTCACGCCGCGCTTTTAGTGTTCCTGTGTTGTGGAGCGGCACTGTCGAGGTTCTGACAAACCGCACTGTGCGGGTCACAATCCTGGTGCAAACCCTGCTTTTAGGGGCTTTGTTCAGCATGTTGTCCACGACCCAGCAGGTGTTTGATATCACCTTTGATCAGGGGGATAATTTTCCTTTATGGTTTGGTGGGTTGGCACTGATTGCCGGCACTGCCGGTCTGCTAAATGCGGCTCTGGTGGTCCGGTTGGGCATGCGGTTGCTGATCCGCACCACCCTGCTGGTGCAGATCATTATATCAGGCAGCATCGCCACAATGTTATTGCTGAACATCATGCCCGACTGGGCCTATTTCGTATCATTCCTGATCTGGATGACATCGATCTTTTTCATGACCGGAATGACGCTGGGCAATTTGAACGCCATCGCCATGGAGCCAATGGGACATATGGCCGGAATAGCGGCTTCGGTGGTCAGTTCTATCTCGACGGTGCTGGCCGTGGTGATCGCGGCCCCTGTCGGTTATGCCTTTGATGGCACACCGTTACCCGTGCTGATCGGGGTGTTTTGTTGTGCGGTTTTGGCGCTTGCGTTTATGCAGTTGATCCGGCAAGAGCCTTTGCCTGCTGAATAAAGGATTCAGTGCCTGCGGCGCGGATATTTGTGGAACAATGATTGGAAATCAGGATTTTACATTCCTGGCTTTCTTTTGCGCAATCACCTTTTGCGCCAGATCGCGGGCAATAGCGTATGCGCCTTTGACCTTATCAGCCGCGCGGGTCCAGTCGCGCCGAATGACGATCGTGTTGCCCTTGACTTTGGCCATGCCGCGCTCGGCCTCGATGAACTCAACCAGCCCTTTGGGCGAGGCAAACTTGTCATTGTGGAACTGGATCACCGCCCCCTTTGGCCCAGCGTCCAGCCGCGCAATACCGGCACGTTTACACATGCCTTTGATCCGCACCACCAGCAGCAGTGAATTCACTTCTTTTGGCAAGGTGCCGAAACGGTCGATCAGCTCGGCCGCAAAACCCTCCAGCTCGACTTTGGTGTGCAGGGTCGACAGGCGACGATATAGCCCAAGGCGCACATCAAGGTCCGGCACGTATTTGTCAGGGATCAGCACAGGCACCCCGAGGTTTATCACCGGCGCCCATTTGCCGCCGTCTTCGGGCATGCCGATTTCGCCTGATTTAATCTTGCCAATCGCCTCTTCCAGCATCTGTTGATACAGTTCGTAGCCAACTTCGCGCATCTGGCCGGATTGCTCCTCGCCCAAAAGGTTCCCAGCCCCGCGAATATCCAGATCTTGGGACGCCAGCGTAAATCCCGCCCCCAGTGAATCCAGACTGGCCAGAACCCGCAGACGTTTTTGCGCGGTGGCGGTGATCGGCGTGCGTGGTTTGGTGGTCATATAGGCATAGGCGCGGGTTTTTGAGCGCCCGACCCTGCCCCTGATCTGGTACAGCTGCGACAAGCCGAACATATCTGCTCGATGCACGATCATGGTGTTGGCGGTCGGGATATCCAGACCGGATTCAACAATCGTGGTGGCCAGCAGCACGTCGTATTTACCATCGTAAAACGCGTTCATCCGGTCGTCCAATTCGCCCGCCGCCATCTGGCCATGCACCACGACATATGTAACTTCTGGCACATGATCCTCAAGGAAAGCCTCTATTTCCGGCAAATCCTTGATCCGCGGCACCACGTAGAATGATTGGCCGCCACGGTAATGTTCGCGCAGCAACGCCTCGCGCAAGGTTACCCCGTCGAATTCGGACACATAGGTGCGGATCGCCAGTCGGTCCACCGGCGGGGTGCCGATGATGCTTAGATCACGCACACCTGACAGTGACATTTGCAAGGTGCGCGGGATCGGCGTGGCGGTCAGGGTCAGCACATGCACATCACTGCGCATTTCCTTCAGCCGTTCCTTGTGGGTGACGCCAAACCGCTGTTCCTCGTCGATCACCAGCAGACCAAGGTTCTGGAATTTAACCGATTTGGCCAGCAACGCATGGGTGCCAATAACAATATCAACGGTGCCGCGTGTCATGCCCTCGCGGGTCAAATTGGCGTCACGGGTGCTCACGAACCGCGACAGTTGACCAACGCTGATCGGAAAGCCACGGAACCGTTCGGCGAATGATTTAAAGTGTTGGCGCACCAGCAAGGTGGTCGGCGCAATCACCGCAACCTGATGGCCGGACATCGCAGCCACAAACGCCGCCCGCATCGCGACCTCGGTTTTGCCGAAACCAACATCACCACATACCAAACGATCCATCGGGTGACCCGAGGCCATGTCCGCCAGAACATCCTCGATGGCCGAGAGCTGGTCGTCGGTTTCCTGATATGGAAACCTCGCACAAAAAGCCTCCCAAGCGTGGTGCTCGGCCTGCATCACCGTGGCGGTGCGCAAGGCACGTTCAGCCGCCAGCCGGATCAGTTTTTCCGCCACCTCGCGGATACGTTCCTTCAGCTTGGCCTTTTTCGCTTGCCACGCGCCGCCGCCCAACCGGTCCAGCAAACCCTGCTCGTGGCCGAATTTCGACAGCAGTTCGATGTTTTCAACTGGCAGGAACAAACGATCCCCGCCGGCATATTCCAGCGCGATACATTCATGTGCCGCGCCCATCGCGGTGATGGTCTCCAGCCCCTTGTATACCCCGACCCCGTGATCGACATGCACGATCAGATCACCCACCGACAGGCTTTGGGTTTCGGTCAGGAAATTCTCGGCACGGCGTTTGCGACGCGGGGCGCGGATTAGACGATCCCCAAGAACATCTTGTTCGGAAATCACCGTGATGCCGTTGCCGACAAAGCCGTGTTCCAGCGCCCAGACCACCAGATTGATACCGTCTTTAACGCCGCGCACATCACCGATCTGGCGCAACCCGATCTGGCCTTCGTCCTCGAGCAATCCAGTCAGGCGTTCACGCGCCCCTTCAGAATAGCTGGCAACCACAATTGGCCCATCCGATTTTTTAACATCGATATGATCGGATAACTCTTTGAAAAGGTTCACGTCTTGTTGTTGGCGTTCCGGTGCAAAATTGCGCCCGATGCGCCCGCCGCCATCCAGAACACCCATTCCGGTGCTTTGCGGCAAGGGGTTCAGCTGGATCACACGATGCCCCTTGATGGCCCCTGAAAAACCCGCATCGTCCAGATACAGCAGGTTCGGCGGACATGGTTTATATACCGTATCCATCCGGCTCTTGGCCGACATCGCCTCGCGTCGGGTTTCGTATTGATCCTCGATCGCGTCCCAACGCGCCAGACGGGCGGCGGTGATCTGGGCGTCCAGAACGATGCTGGCATCGGGCAGATAGTCAAACAGGGTTTCCAGTTTTTCGTGGAAAAATGGCAGCCAGTGTTCGGCCCCCTGATGTTTGCGCCCCGCAGAGATCGCCTCGTACAGCGGATCGTCCGAGCCCGCCGCGCCAAATTCAATTCGGTAGTTTTGCCGAAACCGCGTGATCGCCGCCTCGTCCATGATGATTTCGGACACCGGCGCCAGATCAATGCTGGTCAGTTTTTCGGTGGTGCGTTGGGTGGCAGGGTCAAAATGACGGGCCCCGTCCAGCACATCGCCAAACAGGTCCAGCCGCACAGGGCCACCTTTGCCCCCTGCCGATACCGGCGGAAATATGTCGATAATGCCGCCGCGGATGGCGAAATCGCCAGGCTCCATCACGGTTGGGGTGTTCACAAACCCCATGCGGGACAAAAAGCCGCGCAAGGCGTCCTCGTTGATACGTTCACCCACCGTGGCGCGAAAGGCGGACTGTTTTAGAATGTCACGCGCCGGCACCCGCTGGGTGGCCGCATTTAGCGTGGTCAACAGGATGAATGGTGCGGGCATTCCATGCGCCAGCCCCGCCAATGTGGACATGCGTGCGGCTGATACATCGGCGTTGGGCGAGGTGCGGTCAAACGGCAAACAATCCCATGACGGGAAGGTCAGCACCACCGCATCGGGGGCATAAAACCCCAACGCCGCCTGCATCGCGGACAAACGTTTATCATCGCGGGCAATATGGACCACAGGGCGGCCAGCTTTGGCCAGCTCTTGCGCCAGAATATGTGCATCGAACCCCTCGGGTGCCCCGCCAAGGGTTATGTGGTCGGCTTTGGCCATTGTGATAGTATCCTGATGCGATGCTGCCTAATGGCCAAGCGCCCCTATGGCCAAATTTTGATACATTCCAAACATAGCCGTTACGAAAATCGACAACATTCCAATGCCTTGCGTGATTATCCTGTGCTTTTTCATCCGGTTACGCAGCGCTTCTCCGATGGCGGCCTCATCAATGATAAGGCGGGCGGTCGAAAGCGACAGCATGCCGACAATGGTCATCGGAAAGGCCAGCAAGAACAGCGCCTGGGCAAATTCGACCCAGTAATAAAACCCCAGCACTCCGAGGATGGTCAGGAAAAAGCAGGCGAACGCCAATAGCCACAGTCCAGACACTCGCCCGATATAAAGCAGCCGGTTTGTGTAGATCTGCACCAGATGTTCCAGATCGACCTCGGCCTGGCCGCCATGGCGACGCGCCCGCAGCACCATGTCATAGGGCACCCCCAGCACCCAGTGACTGGTGGTGGACCAGACCACCGCAAGGGCAATCCAGTACCAAAGGTTCGAGAATGACCGCATGTCGATCACCTCAAGCACTATCTCATACCATTCCACTGCTGCTCTTCCTCTTAGCTTTGGGTTTTAGCGGAACATATCGCTGACCTGCGCCAATTCCTACCCTTGAGATGATGGAAAAACTATGTATCCAGTAGGGAGCAAAAGAGAAAGAGATAATTATGCGCCCGATCCAAGCCAGTTTTCCAGCCACCCGCCTGCGCCGCACCCGTCGCACGGCATCAATCCGTGCCTTGTGTCAGGAAAACACCCTGTCGGTGAATGACCTGATCTGGCCGATGTTTGTGGTCGAGGGCAACGGAGAGCGTCAGGCGGTGGCGTCGATGCCGGGGGTTGAGCGGTTGTCGATTGATCAGCTGGTAAAGGCGGCCCGCGAGGCGCGTGATCTGGGTATCCCTGCGATCTGTATATTTCCCTATACCGATCCCGCCCTGAAAACCGATTGCTGCCGCGAGGCGTGGAGAGCGGACAACCTGACCAACCGCGCCATTGCTGCGGTGAAATCGGCGGTGCCCGAAGTGGCGGTGATGACCGACATCGCGCTGGACCCATATAATGCGCAAGGGCACGACGGGATTGTGCAGGACGGTGTGATCCTGAACGATGAAACCAATGAAGTATTGGTGAAAATGGCGCTAACGCAGGCGGCAGCGGGGGCCAACATCTTGGGGCCGAGCGATATGATGGACGGGCGGATTGGCCTGATGCGCGCCGCGCTCGAGGCCGAGGGGCACAAGGATGTGTCGATCCTGTCCTATTCCGCCAAATACGCCAGCGCGTTTTACGGCCCGTTCCGCGACGCGGTCGGGGCGGCGGGGGCCTTGAAGGGCGACAAGAAAACCTATCAGATGAATCCGGCCAATTCGGATGAGGCAATCCGGCTGGTGGCGCGGGATCTGTCCGAGGGCGCGGATATGGTGATGGTCAAGCCCGGCATGGCTTATCTGGACATTTGTCACCGTGTGAAAACCGAATTTGGCGTGCCGACATTCGCCTATCAGGTGTCGGGCGAATACGCGATGATCCAGGCGGCGGCGGGCAATGGCTGGATTGATGGCGATGCGGTGATGCTGGAAAGCCTGATGGCATTCCGGCGCGCCGGATGTGACGGTGTGCTAACCTATTTCGCCCCGCGCGTGGCCCGCGCGTTAAACAACTAGCTTTGCACGCGCACCAAACGCGCAAAGAATTGCCCAATTTCGCAAGCATATGATGACACCCCTGCCCTGACCCCCTATAGTCACCACAAGATCGGCCAAAAAGGTCGGCTTATGTCAGGCAGACACAAGCATATAGGCACAAACATAAGGGGTTTTCCCATGAGCAGATTTCCACACACACTGTCACGGCGGCTATTCGTTGCTGGCGCAATGGCCAGCACCACAGCAGCATGCGGTAACGGCATCGGTGGCAGCGGTGCCGCCAAGATCGACGCCCGCGTTGATTCAACACTCAGCACCATGCACAGCCGGTATCCGGCCACGCTGGATTTGAAACATAAATCCGTCGGCATGCTGGTGATGCCGCTGATCACCAAGGCAGGTTTCGGTATCGGTGGCGCATTCGGACGCGGTGCGTTGCGGGTCAATGACACCACGGTGGATTATTATTCATCCGCTGCGGCCAGCATTGGTTTTCAAATCGGGGCGCAACAGTTCTCGCATGTGCTCTATTTCATGACGCAAGAGGCCTTGAGCGGTTTTCGCAGTTCCGCCGGTTGGGCCGCAGGCGCCGATCTGGAATATGCAGTGAATGATAAAGGTGGCAATGTTTCGGCGGAAACCACCACGGCGCTGGCGCCGGTGATTGCGGTGATCTTTGGTCAGGCTGGGCTGATTGTCGGGGCGACGCTGGAAGGCACGAAATACACGCGCATTATTCCGTAGCCAAATGTAATGTATTTTTGGTTGGCTGGTTTGGATTTTCCCATGCCAGTCGCGGCAAAAAAATAGAACCACTATTCCGGAATAGTGGTTCTATTAATAATCAGGTATTTACCCGCTATTTCATGGCATTATTCGCTGCAGTTAATCTAGTTTACGTTAGAAAACCCAGCGTTTATTGTCACCCCATCGCCCGCAACCGCTTGAGCAGGCTTGAGGTGTCCCACCTTGCCCCGCCCAGTTTTTGCACATCTTTGTAAAACTGATCCACCAACGCTGTCACGGGCAGGCTCGCACCGTTTTCGTCTGCCGTGTCCAGACAAATACCCAGATCCTTGCGCATCCAGTCCACTGCAAACCCGTGCTCGAACTCGCCATCGATCATAGTCTCGTAGCGGTTCATCATCTGCCAACTGCCCGCGGCACCACCACCGATTACGTCAATAACGGCCCGCCCGTCCAGTCCGGCCTTTTCAGCAAAATGCAGACCCTCGGCCAATCCCTGCACCAATCCGGCGATGCAAATCTGATTCACCATCTTGGTTAATTGCCCCGCGCCACTGTCGCCCAGCCGTTTGCAGGTGCGTGCATAAGCGTCGATCACCGGTTCGGCCCGCGCGTATGCATCGGCATCGCCGCCACACATCACTGATAGGATACCGTTTTCGGCCCCCGCCTGCCCGCCTGAAATTGGCGCATCAATGAAACTCAGGCCTGCGTCATCAGCAACTGCCGATAATTCGCGCGTCACCTTGGCCGAAACCGTGGTGTGATCGACAAACACAGCGCCCGCCTCCATGCCGCCAAACGCGCCGTCATCGCCCACACAAACGGCACGCAAATCATCATCATTGCCTACGCAAGACATCACAAATTCGCAGCCCTGCGCCGCCTCAAGCGGTGTGGCGGCGAAACGGCCCTTGTGCTCGCTCGCCCAGCTTTGCGCCTTGGCCACAGTGCGGTTATAAACACATACCTCGTGTCCCGCGGCGGCCAGATGCCCCGCCATTGGATATCCCATGACCCCGAGGCCCAGAAATGCGACTTTTGCCATTGTTTTTATCCCTTTGATTGTCTTGCCAGTGTTCACCCTGTATTGAACCCCGCAAAGGGCTGCGTCAAGAACGGGATATTCACATGGCAAACACATTTCGCTGGCTAACACGCATATTTGTCGGGCTGTTTGCGCTGGCAATGCTGGCCGGTTTTCTGGTCTATTACCTCGCTTCGCGATCCTTGATTGACTACGACGCGACGCACCGGGTGGCGGGCGTTAATGGTACGGTCGAAATCGTGCGCGATAATGCCGGTGTGCCGCATATTTTCGCAACCACCGATAATGACGTGTTCTACGCGCTTGGCTTTGCCCATGCGCAGGACCGTCTATGGCAAATGACCATGCTGCGGCGCACTGCACAGGGGCGTTTGTCAGAACAGTTCGGCCCGCGCACCCTGGAAATTGATAAACTGATGCGGCGGCTGGATATTTACAACCTGTCGGTCAGCTCGCTCAAGGCGCAGGATGCGCAAACCATGGCGGCACTAGAGGCCTATTCCAAAGGGGTGAACGCATGGCTGACCCAGATCAACAAAGGGGCGCTTGGCCGTGGGGCGCCGGAATTTTTCCTGTTCAGCAATCAGATTTCACCGTGGCAACCGACGGATTCGATTGCCATCATCAAACTGATGGCACTGCAGATGTCGCCGCATCTGGAACAGGAAGTGCTGCGCGCGCAGGTCTCGCTGATCCTGTCTGAGGATCGGTTGCGCGACATCCTGCCAGACGCGCCGGGGGCCGCCATCGCCGCCCTGCCAAAATACGCCAGCCTGTTTCCTACCGTCCCTCGCTATGCGGCGGTCACGCCGACAGCACCTGACCCGCTCTCGCCGTTCAAACCACGCGCCTTTGCCGGTGCCTCGAACGCATGGGCCGCCGCCCCCTCGCGCTCGGCTGCGGGGGGAACATTGCTGGCCAATGACCCGCATCTGGGGTTTTCCGCCCCTGCTATCTGGTATCTGGCCCGTCTGGAACTGGATCAGGGTGGCATCATTGGCGGTACCATTCCCGGAGTGCCTGCAATATTGACCGGACGTAGTGATTATCTGGGCTGGGGGCTGAACTCGGCCTATGTCGATGATCAGGATGTGTATATCGAAAAACTGAACCCCGACAATCCGGATGAATACCAGACCGCAACAGGGTTCAAACCGTTTATAACGCGGGATTCGATCATCCGGATCAAGGACCAAGCGCCGATTACAATCAAACTACAATGGAGCGATAATGGCCCAGTGCTGCCTGGCAGTCATTATGATCTGGCCAGCATCACACCTGCGGGTCATGTAACCACCGTAGCATGGACCGTGCTTAGCCCCGCCGACACATCTATTTCGGCGATGCTTGGCCTGATGCAGGCCCGCTCGATCAAACAGGCCATCAGTGCAGCCGAGGGGTACCTTGCTCCGGCGATGAACCTGATCTTGGCGGATGGCGACAGTGTGGCGATGAAAACCATCGGGGCGATCCCGAAACGCAGCGAAAACCACCAGACGATGGGGCGCATTCCGTCGCAGGGTTGGCTGGCGGAAAATCACTGGCAGGGCCGCGCCGATTATAGTGACAATCCGGAATTTATGAATCCGGTTGGCGGCATCATCGGCAACACCAACAACAAGATGATTGACCGCGCTTTCCCGCGTCACGTCAGTTTCGTGTGGGGCGACACACAGCGTATCCTGCGCTGGCAACGCCTGATGCAAAGCCGCGAAGTGCATACCCGTGAAAGTTTCATCGAAGCACAGCTGGACACCGTCAGCTATACGGCGCGCGCCCTGCTACCGCTGATCGCGGCTGATCTGTGGTTCACTGGCGAAGCAGCACCCGTGGGCACGCCCGAACACCGGCGCCAGCAAGCACTGGAGATGTTGGCAAACTGGAACGGCGAGATGAACGAACACCTGCCCGAACCGCTGATTTACGCGGCCTGGTTGCGGGCCTTGCAGGATCGGCTGATCAAGGACGAGATGGGGCCGCTTGCGGCCCGTTTCCCCCATGTGGAGCCATTGTTTATCGAACGCGTTTACCGCAACACCGACGGGGCGGGTGTGTGGTGCGATGTGCTGCAATCCGCCGCCACCGAAACCTGCACGGACATCGCCCGCCTTGCGTTGGATGACGCGCTGTTGTGGATTAACGAGCATCACGGCACAGCAATCGAGGCATTGCGCTGGGGCGATGCGCATCAGGCGACGCATGACCACCCTGTGCTGGGCGATGTGCCGGTGTTAAAGTGGTTCGTCAACATTCACCAATCCACCTCGGGCGGCGACAACACCCTGCAACGTGGCCGCACCAGCGGGGCTGATCCGGCCCCGTTTCATAACGTGCATGGGGCCGGCTTTCGCGGGGTTTACGATTTTGCCGATCCGGACAGTTCGGTGTTTGTGATTTCAACTGGACAATCGGGACATCCACTGTCACGATTTTATGATAATCTGGGCGAACTATGGCGGCGTGGCGAATATATCCCGATGTCACTGGACCCTGAACTGGCCCGCGCGGCGGCGGCGGGTATAACAGTACTAGAGCCTGCGCCATAAACGGAGAACAATGATGAGCCTTGAATTTTTTCTCACCTCAATCGTAGTGGTTTTATTGCCGGGCACCGGTGTCCTCTACACAATGGCAATTGGTCTAGGCAAAGGTTTTCGCGCCAGCATCGCCGCCGCTTTTGGTTGCACGCTCGGCATCCTTCCGGCCGCCATCGCCAGCATTGTCGGGCTGGCCGCCCTGCTGCACACCAGTGCGCTGGCTTTCCAGATCATCAAATACCTTGGCGTCGCCTATCTGTTTTTCATGGCGTGGAGCATTTTGAACGACAAAGAGGTCATGTCGGTGTCCGAGGATAAATCCAGCACAGGGGTCGTGCGGATTGCCCTGAACGGCATGTTGCTAAATGTGCTAAACCCGAAACTATCGTTGTTCTTTCTGGCCTTCCTGCCGCAATTTGTATCCGCCGATGCAGTCGGGGCCACAGGGTCACTGATTATGCTGGCGGCCATTTTCATGGTGCTGACATTCGTCATTTTCATCGGCTACGGCGCGATGGCGTCGTTGGCGCGGGATTACGTAATTTCCCGCCCAGTCGTGCTGACATGGATCAAACGGGTGTTTGCCGGAACCTTCGGGTTTCTGGGGGCAAAGCTGGCGCTCACTGATTAACCCCCGCGATTATGCGGCGCATCCAGATCCATCACTGGCCCAAGCGGCACAATGCCAGTCGGGTTCACCGTGTCGTGGCTGGCGTAATAGTGGTTCTTGATGTGATCCATATGCACCGTCGCCGCCACGCTGGTGTACTGATACAGATCACGGACGTAGTTTGACAGGTTCGGGTAATCCGCGATGCGTTTCAGGTTGCATTTGAAGTGACCGACATAGACCGGATCAAACCGCACCAATGTGGTGAACAGGCGCCAGTCAGCCTCAGTCAATTCTGCCCCCGTCAAGTAGCGGTTCTGTGCCAGAAGCCCTTCCAGCCAGTCCAGCGTTTCAAACAGCGGCACGATGGCCTCCTCATACGCCGCTTGTGTGGTGGCAAAACCGGAGCGATAAACCCCGTTGTTCAACGTGCTATAGACGCGGGCATTTATGGCATCGATATCGCCGCGCAACGCTTCGGGGTAATAATCACCCGGGGTCGCCCCGACACCCTCAAAGGCGCTGTTGAACATGCGGATAATTTCGGAGGATTCATTGCTGACGATGGTCTGGTTTTTCTTGTCCCACAACACCGGAACGGTCACACGACCGCTATAGGCCGGATCGGCCGCAGTATAGACCTGATGCATGAATTCAGCATTGCTGACCGGATCACCAACCACCCCGTCGCCAGCATGAAAGGTCCAGCCATCGTCGCGCATATACCAGTTCACCACCGATACAGGGATCATATCCGTAAGCCCTTTTAAGCTACGAAAAATCATCGTGCGGTGCGCCCACGGGCAGGCATGCGAGATGTAAAGATGATAGCGGTCCGCTTCGGCCTTGAACCCAGCCGCACCACTTGGCCCAGCAGAGCCGTCTGCGGTTATCCAGTTTCGAAAAGAGGCATCCTTTCGTTTGAAATGCCCGCCGGTTGATTTGGTTTCATACCATTGATCAACCCATTTTCCGTCCTGTAGCAATCCCATGATGCGCTCCTTTTGAGCAAGTCTCGTTTAATTGAATTCATCTGACGACCAGATGAATGAAATGAATCCGGTTGAACGAGACACGCTCTTAATGTGCCGGTTTGATAAATGTTCCGTTGTTCAGGTCCTGAACCGCCTGTTTCAGCTCATCACGGGTGTTCATCACAATCGGTCCGTGCCACGCAATCGGCTCGTTCAAAGGGGCGCCCGAAATCAGCAAAAACCGGATGCCGTCCGGCCCTGCCTGCACGGTCACCTCGTCGCCGGTGCCAAACTGGATCAGGGTGCGATCACCTGACAGGTCGCGGATGTTCAACTCCTCGCCCATCACTTCTTTTTCCAGCAACACCCCCTTTGGCGGCGCCGCATCATCAAACCGGCCTGCCCCGTCAAACACATAAGCAAAGGCGTGGCGGTAGGTATCAACCTTAAAGGTTTTTCGAACACCTGCGGGCACGAATATGTCCAGATATTGCGGATCGGAAGCTATGCCATCAACCGGCCCGCGCTTGCCCCAGAATTCACCAATGATGATACGCACCTGCGTGCCGTCGTCATCAATAATTTCGGGAATGTCCTTGCCCTCAACGTCCTGATAACGGGGCGCAGTCATTTTCAGACTGGCAGGCAGATTGGCCCACAATTGAAACCCGTGCATCTGCCCCTGTGCGTTTCCTTTGGGCATTTCCTGATGCATGATACCGGACCCTGCCGTCATCCATTGAACCGCTCCCGCCCCCAGCGTGCCTTCGTTGTTCAGGCTGTCTTTGTGCGTCACACTCCCCGTCAAAACATAGGTGATGGTTTCTATGCCACGGTGCGGATGCCACGGAAATCCCTTCGCATAATCTTCGGGGGCCTCGTTGCGAAAGTCATCGAACAGCAAATATGGGTCGAACATATCCGGATTGTGAAACCCGAATGCACGGTGCAGTTTAACCCCCGCGCCCTCGATTGTCGGCTGTGCTAATGTTGCAGATTTTACTGGCCTAAATGACATGTGATACCCTCGGCGTATGTGCGGTGTGTATCTGTCAAATATAGATCGGTGCGAATAGGTAAAGATACAGCGACAGCTACACATGTAACGTGCGCAAGTGCGCAAGCACTCACATATCGCGGTAATGCTTTTCCTGCCGTGCGGTCCAGAACACTTGAACCACAAAGCCGTCCTCGTTCTGGTCCTCGCCCGTCACTACACCCTCTTGGAACAACCACGCGCGTTTGCGCCCGTCCGCATAGGGGATCAGCAATTCACGCGCCGTTTTCGGGTCAGTCAGGTTGGCCGAGATCGCCTCGAGCAATTCATCTAGCCCCTGCCCTGTAATCGACGAAATTGCGAACTTGTCATCATGGCGCGCAGCTTTTTCCTGCATCGCCGCCTGATCATCCGCATCCAGCAAATCCAGCTTGTTCCAGACCTCGATCATTGGCGCATCTTCCGCCATGCCCAACTGCTCCAGAATGCTGGCCACATTGCGGGCTTGCTCATGCGTGTTGGCATGCGAAATATCGCGCACATGGATCACCAGATCGGCATCCAGAACTTCCTCCAATGTGGCGCGGAATGCGGCGACCAGTTGGGTCGGCAGTTCCGATATGAAACCCACCGTGTCGGATAGGATAATTTCCTGACCCGAAGGCAGCTCGACACTGCGCATGGTCGGGTCCAGCGTGGCGAACAGCATGTCCTTGGCCATCACCTTGGCCCCCGTCAAACGGTTGAACAGGGTGGATTTACCCGCGTTGGTATAGCCAACCAGCGCCACCACCGGAAACGGTACTTTTTTGCGCGATGCGCGGTGCAACTCACGGGTATTGACCACCTTGCCTAACTGGCGCTTTAGCCGCGTGATCGCATCATCAATGGCGCGTCTGTCAGACTCGATCTGGGTCTCGCCAGGACCACCGACAAAGCCAAGCCCGCCGCGTTGGCGTTCAAGGTGGGTCCAGGCCCGCACCAGACGGGTGCGCTGGTAAGAAAGCGCTGCCATTTCGACCTGAAGCACGCCTTCACGGGTGCGGGCACGATCCGAGAATATTTCAAGGATCAGGCCGGTGCGATCAAGGATCTTCAGCCCCCACTCTTCTTCCAGATTGCGCTGCTGCACCGGCGTCAGGGCACCGTCTATCAACACCAGCTCGATTTCCTCGGCGGCAAAGATCGCCTTTAATTCGGCAATCTTGCCCTTGCCGAACAACACCCCTGCCTTAACGGCACGCAGTTGCACGATGTCGGCCCCGACGACCTCCATTTCAGGCATGGCGTTTGCCAAGGCCACAGCCTCGGCCAGCGCCGGAACGGGGTCACGCCGCGCATTGTCGAATTTCAGTTCGGGATGCAGAACCCATGCGCGGGTGTTGCGCGGGGGATCAATTTCCATATCGGATTATTCTTCTTCGCCGTCATATAGATTGATCGGCGCACCCGGCATGATGGTGGAAATTGCGTGTTTATATACCAACTGGGCCTGACCGTCGCGACGCAAAAGCACACAGAAATTATCAAACCATGTGATAACACCCTGTAATTTCACCCCGTTGATCAGGAAAATTGTTACTGGAACTTTAGCCTTACGGACGTGATTCAAAAACGCGTCCTGCAAATTTTGTCTGTCGGCAGCCATTGGTCTTTCGCCTTTTTATTGTGGTCTACCCCTGTCGGGCAATGAAACATGTTACTCAAACTATGATTATGTCGTGGCTTTACAATAGATTCCAGCCCTAAAATCAGCCCGTTAGCCGATTTTCCGACGATCTGTGCCCTAGGAGCGCCACAAGGCGGGGTTGAACAGGGCAATAATTGCCAGCGTTTCCAGCCGCCCCAGCACCATTGCGGCGGCAAGTATCATCTTGGCGACACTGCCCAGCTGGGCGTAATTTTGGGCGTCTTGTGCGGCAACGGCGGCCAGCGGGCCGGTGGTGGACAGGGCCGAAATGGTGAACACCATCGCGCTTTCAAATGAAAGACCGGTCAGGGACAGCGCCAACATCACCAGCGCCACCGACATGCTGAACAGCATGAAAAATATCCACGATATTTGCGCCCCGAACCGGCGGATATGCCGAGCCTGCGTGCCCGCCCCGCCCACGCTTGAAGGATGCAGCAGGCGCTCCATCTCGCGGGTGCCGTGTTTATAGAGCGCATAAACCCGCATCAGTTTCACCCCGCCCGCAGTGGTCGCCACACCACCGCCAATGATCGACAGACCCAACAGGATCAGGCCCGAGGATTGCAGGCCGGACCAGCCCCGCGCATCGGCCCAGTCGGCGGATTCAAACCCCGTGGTGGTCAGGAATGACAAAACGGTAAACGCCGCCCCCCATAGGGCGCGTATGGCCGCAGCCAGATCGTTTTCCAGATCGCTGTCATAGGCCCCGACCCAGTGGCGGGCAAACAGCAGCAGCGGCACCACGACCACCAGAAAACTGCCCATGCGGAATTCCGGATCATGGCGCAGCTGGCGCAAGCCCCGCACTTGCTGATCCTTGGAAAACAGCAGCCGGGTTATGGCAAAGAACAGGAAGGCGAATATGATCACCTCGCCCACCACACCGCTGCCGCTCGCCCCAACACCGCCAACCGGCGAAATGCCACTGGTGGCCAGCGTCGACATCGCGTGGCTCACCGCCACCAGCGACGTGTCCCCCGCCAGCAGCAGCGCAATCCACAGAACCAGCGTCAGCCCCGCGTAAACCGGAAACAGCATCGTCGCATAACGCGTTAAGCGTTGCGAGGCGTTGGCAACATTGGTGATCTGGGAAAACTGGCTGCGTCCGGTATTGCCAGCGTCGGTCGATGTCACCTCGAACCCACCGAGATTAAGCGGCGCCAGAACCGCGATGGCCATCACCCAGACCAGAAATCCGCCCATCCAGCCAACCAGCGCCCGCCACAGGTGCAGCGCATCCGGAAGGCGGTCCGGCACAAACAAGGTGGCGCCGGTGGTGGTCAGGCTCGATACCATTTCGAAATAGGCATTCAGAAAACTGGTGTTGCGCAACCCCTCGTAAAACGGCACCGCCAGCATGATCGGCAGCAGGGTAAATGCGCCCAGCAACGCCGTCAGGTGACTGCGGGCAAGGTTAGTGCTGTGACCGGCGGCACTGGCCAGCCCGATCATCGCGGTCAGGATCAAAAACAGCGTGCCGCCATATAGGAACACCCGCGCCACATGCAGATCATTATCCAGCAGCGCATAGATCGCCGGAATATACATCGCCAGCGCCCCGATCCCCATCAGGATCACTAGAAACGGCATATTCAGGATGCGGGTCAGCATCTATCGACCTAGAAAAAGTCGATGGAGACCTGCAACAGCCGCTCCACCTCGGGCACATCGGCGGCCATTGCAAACATGGCGATCACGTCGCCCTCGTTAATGCGGGTGGCACCGTTGGGGCGGATCACCTTGCCGTCCTGCATCATCGCGCCGACCAAAACACCTTCAGGGAAATCCACATCGCTGATTTTCTGCCCCGCAATCGGTGACGTCGACATCACTTGCGCCTCGATCACCTCGGCCTCGGCGTTGCCAATGGAATAGACGCCGCGCACACGACCATGGCGGATGTGGCGCAGGATGGACGACACCGTGGTGGCGCGCGGGTTGATGTAGGCGTCAATGCCCATTGGCTTCATCAACGGTACCAGTGACGGATCATTGATCAGACAAATCGCCATCGGGCAGCCTTCGGCCTTGGCCCGCACGGCCGCCAGAATGTTGGTTTTATCATCATCGGTGACGCACAGGATCGCGTCGGCGCGGGTGATGCCTGCCTCGGCCAGCAATTCGGCGCTTAACCCGTCGCCATGCAGCACAATGGTTTTTTCCAGCGCATCTGCGGCCACTTCGGCGCGGGCGCGGTCCTGCTCGATCACCTTGGCGCGGACCCGTTCGGTGCGAGTTTCCAGCGCCTCCGCCACCGCCAGCCCGACATTGCCACCGCCCAGAATAACGATGCGTTCCTGTTTGTTGCTGGTTTTGCCAAACACTTCCAATGTGCGGGCCATGTCCTGTGTGTGGGTGAATATATAAATCTCGTCGCCAACAAAAATCTGGTCGCCGGATTCTGGGGCAAACAACGTGCCCTCGCGCCGGATGCCGACCACAATCGCGCTGAGGGTCGAAAACAGATCGGTCAACTGGCGCAGCGGCGTGTTGACCACCGGGCAGTCCTCCTCAATCAGGATGCCCAGCAGTTGTGATTTGCCCTCAAGGAAGCTTTCGGTGTCAAACGCGGACGGGGCAGCAAGGCGCTGCAACGCGGCCTCGGCCACCTCGCGCTCAGGGCTGATCACCACATCAATCGGCATATGTTCACGCCGGTACAGATCGGAATAGATCGCCGTTAGATAGCTTTGGCTGCGCAGACGGGCAATTTTGCGCGGGATTTCAAACACCGAATGGGCCACCTGACAGGTGACCATATTCACCTCGTCCGAATAAGTGGCGGCGATGATCATATCGGCGTCCCGCGCACCTGCCCGTTCCAGCACATCGGGGTAACTGGCAAAACCGGCAACCCCCTGCACATCCAGCGTGTCTGTGGCGCGGTGCACCAGTTCGGGGTTGTTATCAACCACCGTTACATCGTTATTTTCACCCGACAGATGGCGGGCAATTTGCCAACCGACCTGCCCCGCCCCGCATATGATAACCTTCATGGTGCTGCCTTTTTGGGTCTTTGGATATTATCCATGCCAGACGCGCCGCTACTCGTCAATCTCGGGCTCTACATGGGCAATGCGGGCACCGCCCTTGCTCGAGGTCACAATCCCCAGTGATTTCAGCTTGCGATGCAAGGCTGACCGCTCCATCCCGACGAAACTGGCGGTGCGGCTGATGTTGCCACCAAAGCGGTTGATCTGGGTCATCAGGTATTCACGTTCAAACAATTCGCGTGCTTCGCGCAGCGGTAATGTGGCCAGACCCGACGACAACACAACCCGCCCCTCGGATTGCGAGGTGTCCTCGGGGGATGGCAATTCCTTGGCGGTGATCGGGCCGTTGTCAGACCCTAGTATCAGCACCCGCTCAACCACATTTTTTAGCTGGCGCACGTTTCCGGGCCATTGCATGGTCTGCATCAATGCTTCGGCATCTTTGGACAGCATCCGCAACGCCAACCCCTGGGTTTTGTTCAATTCCTCGATGAAATGGATTGCCAACAGTGGAATATCCTCGCGGCGCTCCTCAAGCGATGGCACAAGGATCGGCACCACATTCAGACGGTGGAACAGCTCTTCGCGGAATCTACCTGCGGCAATTTCGTCAGATAACATTCTGTTTGTGCTGGATATTACCCGAATGTCGACGCGCACCTTATCGCTGCCGCCAACACGCTGGAACTGTTGGTCCACCAGCACCCGCAGGATTTTGGATTGCGTGCCCAGCGGCATATCTGCCACCTCGTCAAAATACAAAATCCCGCCGTGGGCTTGCTCCAGCAGACCCGGCTCGATCCCGCGCTCGCTGCTTTCGCGGCCAAACAGAACCTCCTCCATCCGCTCAGGCTCGATCGAGGCCGAGTTGACCGATATGAACGGCGCGGATGCGCGGTTGGAATTGGCGTGGATATAGCGCGCGGCCACCTCTTTGCCCGCCCCAGCAGGCCCCGTCAGCATCACCCGGCCATTGGAATTGGTCACCTTGTCCAGATTGGATTTCAGCGCCTTGAAGGACGCACTATCGCCCAGCATTTCGGCAGATATCGCATCGCCACGGCGCAATTCGCTGTTTTCGCGGCGCAGACGCGACGTTTCCATCGCGCGGGCCACAACCACCATCAACTGATCAATATTAAACGGTTTTTCGATGAAATCATACGCACCCTGTTTGATCGCGGCCACAGCAATTTCGATATTGCCATGCCCCGAAATGATCACCACCGGAATATCGGGGTTGTCCCGCTTCACCGTTTTCAGAATGTCGATGCCGTCCATCTGGCTGTCCTTTAACCAGATATCGAGGATCATCAGTGCGGGCGGTGCGGCGTTGACCTCGGCCATGCAATCATCCGAATTTCCGGCCAGACGGGTGGTATAGCCCTCGTCTTTCAGGATGTCGGAAATCAATTCGCGGATATCGCGCTCGTCGTCGACAATTAGAATATCACCCATGCTGCTTCACCTCATATAGCCTTTTTCATTTTGGTTTGCGCCACCACACTTAGCGAGGCGGGCAACCGTATTTCAGCACGCGCACCGCGATGCGCGTTTCCTTTGAATTGTTCGGCATCGACCAGCACCAAAGTGCCGCCGTGCTCCTCGATGATCTTTTTCACGATCGGCAAGCCCAGTCCGGTGCCCGCCGCGCGGGTCGTCACATAGGGTTCAAACAGGCGGGCGCGGTCTTCGGGCAGCCCGATGCCGTTGTCCGATATATCAACGGCAATCATCGTACCCTGCACGCGCATGGTCACATGAATTTCCGGTGAATACCCATTTGGCAGCCCCTTTTCACCAAGGCTTTCAATGGCTTCCCCCGCATTCTTGATCAAGTTCACCATCGCTTGCGAGATCATTGTGGCATCCAGATCGGCCATAACGGGTGCGTCCGGCAAATCCACCGTTAGCGTCACATCCGGCATTGCGGTTTCCTGCAACACCACCGCGTCACGCACAATCGCCACTAAATCATGATCGCGTAATTCAGGTTCCGGCATCCGCGCAAATTTTGAAAATTCGTCAACGATGCGGCGTAAATCGCCGGTCTGGCGGATGATCACATCGGTGTATTGATTCAATGTATCGACCTGATCCCCGACCAACGGGCCAAACTTGCGTTTCAGGCGTTCAGCTGACAGCTGGATCGGGGTGAGCGGGTTCTTGATCTCGTGGGCGATGCGCCGCGCCACGTCGCCCCAGGCCGCCATCCGCTGCGCCGAAACCAGATCGGTGACATCATCAAAGGCAATCACATAGCCTTCAAGGTTGCCCGCATCATTGCGCCGCGTGCTGATCCGCACCAGCAGGTTTTCCAGCGTCCCGTCGCGCGACAGCTTGATCTCTTGCTGTGCCACTTCGGTGTTGCGATCCCGCAGGCGTTGCAACAGCGGGCCAAATTCCGGCACCGCAACGCTGATATCGCCGGATTGTTCGTCCGGCAGCGCCAACAGGCGTTCGGCCGACCGGTTCACGAACGTCACCTTGCCGTCTGCATCCAGCCCGACAACACCCGAGGCAACAGACGACAGCACTGAATCAAACAGGCGGCGGCGGTGTTCAATCTGGCGGGTGTTTTGCAGCAATGTATCGCGCTGCCCCTTTAGCTGGCGCGTCATCTGGTTGAAATACCGCCCCAGCATGGCGATTTCATCATCGCCTTCTTCCTCGATCACCTGAACATCCAGATCACCGGTCCCGACCTGCTGCGCCGCCCCCGCCAAGCGCCCCACAGGCCGCGACAGACGTTCGGCAAACCACAGGCCCAGCCAGATCGCCGCCAAAATCAGGATCACCGCAAAGCCGATATAGAGCAGACCAAATTCAAACAGGATTTTGCCGCGCTCGCTCTCTAACTGATGATACAGGGTGGCGGTTTCTTTGGTGTCATCCAGCAGGTTCAGGATATTCCCGTCCACATTGCGCGAAATATACAGGTAGCGGTCAACATAGGCGCTCAATTTCACCAGCGCGCGGAATTCGTTGTTGTCCCAGTCCTGAATGACCACAACTTCGCCAGCATCAGCGGCGGCAATATCCTGCTGTGTCGGGGCCTCGAAATCGAACAGGTACGAGCGCTCGCCCCGCGCCCGCAATTCGGTGCCGCCATCAATCACATAAGCCTCGCGCAGGCCCCGCTGGATTTGCAACTGCCCTTGGGTGAGCAATTCACGCAAGTTCGCGTCGCTTAGAAAAAACGTCGACTGGTTGGCAAGGTTCAGGTATGACGCCAGCGCTTCAGCGTCCTGTATCAGGTCGCGCCGGTGTTCGTTTTCGTAAGATTCGGCCGCGGCCAGCGATGTGCCAACCACCTGTCGCACCCGTTCCGAAAACCACCCCTCAAGCCCGACATTTACGGTCAGCACCGCAAACACCGCCACAAGCACCGTGGGGATCAGCGCGACCAAGGCAAAGACGCCGGTCAGACGCAGATGCAGGCGGGACCCCGCCGAACGTGCCCGCCTTGCCGATATCATCCGCGCCACGCGCTGCAAAACCAGCGCCGCGACCACAAGGATATAGACCACATCGGTCAGCAGAATCAGGCGCAGACTGGAGGCCGCCGCCCCTTTATCAAGTGGGCCAAGAACAATGAATGTGGCGATGGCCAGAACCGGGCCAAGGATTACCAAACTTAACGTCGCAGCATTTTGCACACGCCTTTTGCGCCGCAAACGGCTTAGTTTATCCAGTGTTGCAATTCTGGCAGAGCGTGCCACCTGTTGCCTGCTTTCCGATGTGCCGCATTTGCGGCGAACCACCATATTTTGTAGCTATGTCCCGGCTGATGCCATTGGGTCACGCTTGATGTTGCTCTTTTACATCAATTTACGCCGCCGTGTCACGCGAATATCGAGGTCGGAAATCTTCTTACGCAAGGTATTTCGGTTGATGCCCAAAAGGTCGGCGCATTTGGCCTGATTGCCGCCCGTGGCATCCAGCGCGATTTCCAGCAACGGCAGCTCCATCTCGTGCAATATCCGCGCATATAGGCCGGGCGGCGGCAAGGCCCCGCCGTGCAGATCAAAATAGCGCTGCAAATGCCGCGCAATAGACGCCGCCAGCTTGTCGCCTTGGCGCTGATCTGTCACAGGCTCCATCGCCGGCTGCCCACCAAGTGCTGCCTCGACCTCGGTCAGCGATATTTCAGTCTGCCCGCTGGTCACCCCAAGACGGCGCAAACAGTTTTCCAACTGGCGCACATTGCCGGGCCAACTGTAGCTTTGCACCAGTTTTTGCGCATCATTCGACAGGTGGTGCGCCTCGCCACCTTCCGCCGCACCGCGATCCAGAAAAAACGCAGCCAGCAGCGCAATGTCATCAACCCTGTCGCGCAGTGCAGGCACTTGCAACCCGACCCCGTTCAGCCGGTAAAACAAATCCTGACGGAAATTCCCTGCCTCCATTTTTTCCGCCAGATCCGCCTGCGACGTGGCCATAATACGCGGCGCGTTATCACCCAGACGATCCATCAGGCGCGCAATTTGACCCTGCGCTGCCAGATCCAGATCACCGACTTCGTCAAACACAATCGTGCCGGCGTTTGCGCGGGCCAGCATCCGGTCCAGCCCGTCAGTGGCAGTCATTTCAGTGGCCGTCACCACCACAAACGGCAGCGCGCGCCGATCGCTAAAATCGTGGATGGTACGGGCAACCAGCGACTTTCCCGTGCCGCTCTCGCCATTGATCAGCACCGCCAGATCGCCGTTCACAATCCGCGCAATCAAACGGTACAGCTCTTGCATAACACTGGTGCGCCCAACGAAAGGCAGCTCGCTGGTATCACTCGCGGAGCGGCTGGCGGGTGCCGCAACCCGTCTCTGCATCGCCAAGGCCCGCGCTGATCGCTTCATCAGGTCGGGCAAATCAAACGGCTTTGGCAAATAATCAAACGCCTTGGCCTCAGTCGCCTTGATCGCCGTCATAATGGTGTTTTGCGCTGAAATCACAATCACCGGCAGCCCGTCGCGCAGTTTGGAAATTTCCGGCAACATCTCGAGCCCGTTTCCATCCGGCATCACCACATCCGAAATCACCAGATCGCCCTTGCCCTCGGCCACCCAGCGCATCAACGTCACCAGGGATGATGTGGCATGCACCTTGCAGCCCGCCCGCGTGAAGGCTTGGGTTAAAACCGTGCGGATCGTGCGGTCGTCATCCGCGATCAGAACTGTGCCATCCATTTATGTAGCTCCTTTGTTAGGCTGGGTGTTTGTCGGGGCTTTGGGCAATGATATGCGAAACGCAGTGCGGCCGGGTTTTGAATCGACCGACACCCAGCCTTCGTGTTCGGTTATGATTTTCGACACCAGCGCCAACCCCAGGCCGGTGCCGTTTTCACGCCCCGATACGAACGGATCGAACACCTCGGCGGCGATGTCGGGCGGCAGGCCCGGCCCGTCATCAATGATTTCCAGCAGGATCGGCAAAGGTGCGCCTGTTCCATCAGTCCGGCGCAACCGCAGACCATTGTCAAACGAGGTTCGGATGCGGATTTTTCCACCTGTTTTGCCCGCCGCCTCGGCAGCATTTTTCAGCAGGTTCGCCACCACCTGTATCAACTGGTCCGCATCGGCCCATGTGTCGGGCAACGAGGGGTCGTATTCCTCAAGGATCTGCATATGCGCCGCAAACCCAACCTGCGCCGACTTGCGGGCGCGGTCCACCACATCGTGGATATTGACGGCAACACGATTGGGCGGGCTAAGGTTGCCAAATTGTTCGACCTGATCCAGCAACGCCACAATACGGCGTGCCTCGGACACAATAAGGTCCGTCATTTCAAGGTCTTGCGCGGGCAAGTTCATCGCCAATAATTGCGCCGCACCAGTGATCCCCGCCAACGGGTTCTTGATTTCATGGGCCAGCATCTCGGCCATACCAATCGCCGACTTTGCGGCCGATTTAGCGGATGTACCCCGCCCCGCCCCGTCTTTGTTCTGACGCGGCATGACCAACAATAACAGCCGCGGATCATCACGTGACATCGGCGCAATCTGGATGTTGCAACGCACCGGATCACGCCCGACATCCACATCATTTATAAACAGTGGACTGTGATTGCGCCGCACCCGTTGAAAGGACTCCTCCAGCGGGGCGGCCACCGCTATTTTATCCACACACCGCGCACCGCTCAGCGATTTGGCCGATACATTCAGGAACCCTTCGGCTGCTGGATTGGCAGCGGCGATCATATTCTCCGTATCAATCAGAAAAGCAGGATTTGGCAGGGCATTCCAAAGCGCATCAAAGCTCATGCCGCCACCTTTATGCCAGCCAATGCATCCGGCAGCAGGCGCAGAACGGTGGCAGGGTCACGTTCGGTCAGCACGGATTTTCGCACGTCGGGCATGGTGCCAACCCCGTCCATATACCAGCCCAGATGTTTGCGGGCCACGCGGTTGCCAAGCGGGATGCCGTAAAACGCCAGCATGTCCTCGTAATGGCTGGCGACCAGATCAACCAGATCAGCGCCAACCGGAATATCTGGCGCATCTGTGCCATATAATTCCGCAGCAACCTGCGCCAACCGCCAAGGTGCGCCCTGCGCCCCGCGCCCGATCATCACCCCGTCCGCCCCTGATACCTCAAGTGCTGTGCGGGCC
>Ga0190303_1000138_pt1 | contig 30001 bp, 29 predicted proteins | sample 48700701_MG_FD_161672 | JGI IMG/M metagenome (GOLD analysis project Ga0190303, IMG submission 161672) | Hydrothermal vent sediment bacterial communities from Southern Trench, Guaymas Basin, Mexico - 4870-07-0-1_MG | ecosystem: Environmental > Aquatic > Marine > Hydrothermal vents > Sediment ... | reverse complement strand
GACTTTTTTTCGGAATCTTTACCCTTTTGTTATATCGACTTTGTCATAATCTATAAGACCCTGAAATAAATTCAGGGTGACATGGGGAAAGGTGTTATTCCATACAATAATTGCGTCATTCTTCACTTGACTTTGTCATTCTGAACTTGTTTCAGAATCTCTCCCGAAGCGGAAATAAGACCCTGAAATAAATTCAGGGTGACAGGGAGAAAATTATGCCTAACTTGTTTCAGGCTCTCTCTTCTTTCTGATCAATATGTCTATATCTGCCCGCCGAAACTTTAGTGCAGGCGGACCTATCTACCCATAATTCGAATGAAAGAGTTGACTACGCTTAATTTTGTATGTACAATAAAAATATGAATGCTGAAGAAATCAGAAATAAGCTAATTAAAATAATCGAAATTTACACATCCTTTTCGGATAAGAATACAATTGATGAACTTCTTGTGAATATAGCAAACAGATCAATATCGGTTCTTAATTGTGAAAGAGTGAGTATCTTTATTCTCGATAAATCTAAGCGAATTCTCTGGTCAAAGGTCGCCCTCGGAACAGATAGAATAGAAATTCCGGTGGATGAAGGCATAGCCGGCTATTCTGCAAATCACAATGAGATAATAAAGATTGATAATGCATACAAAGACTCGCGTTTTGATAGGAGAATTGATCAAAAGACCGGATTTAAAACGAAGAGTATTTTATGTATCCCTCTCATTTCACTTAATGGTGAAGTTCTCGGAGTAGTCGAAGCGATCAATAAAAAATCCGGTGTATTTACCGATGAAGATATTCAGATGACAAAAATTTTCTGCTCTACAATTTCAAGGGCAATAGAGAATAGTAAATTTTATCAGGAATTGCAAAATACATTCTATAGTTTTCTCGAAGCTCTGGCATATGCCATTGATGCCCGTCATCCTATTACTGCCGGTCATTCACGAAGAGTTACACTTGTAGCGATGAGAATAGGAAAAGCATTCGGGTTAGCCGATGAAGATATCGAAAAACTTCGTATAGCAGGTCTTTTACACGACATTGGTAAAATAGGGATTAGCGATAGTGTCTTAAAAAAACCAGGTAGATTGACCGACGAAGAATACGAGGAGATAAAAAAACATCCGCTTATTACTTATTATATACTGATGAAGGTTAAATTTCCGAAAGATTTGGAGGATATACCTTTCATCGCAAGCCATCATCACGAAAGACCTGATGGCAAAGGATATCCCGATGGTCTTACGGATAAAGAAATTCCCCTTCTTGCTAAAATTCTCGCTGTTTCCGATGTTTTCGAAGCTCTCTCCGCACGTAGAGAATACAAGAAGCCGTATGATTTAACGACAATAAAACGAATCCTCATTGAGGAGAGGGGAAAACAGATGAATGCAGAGGTAGTAGACAAATTTCTCGAAATAATCGATGATGTTTATAGAGAAATAAAAGACGATCAACAGAGAGGCATATCTGATTTCTAATGTAAAATTCCAATGTGTAGAGGGATGTCACAAATGTTGCTCAGGAAGCCCCGGAATAATACTCGTAACCGAAGAGGAAATTGAAACCATATCCGATTTTCTTTCCATAGGCAAAATAGAATTTATAAAAACGTACACGAGAATAATCAAGAACTACTATTCGGCAAATTTCGGTTTTATTGATAGAGCGTATTCATTAAAGGAAAATGCAGAGAATGACTGCATATTTTTGGAAAACGGGAGATGTTCTATTTACCCGGTAAGACCTGCACAATGTAAAACATACCCGTTTTGGCCATCTGTCGCTTCTTCACATTCATCATGGAAAAGCGAAAAAGCATTTTGCCCCGGCATAGGTCGAGGCAAAATTTATACAAAAGAAGAAATCGAAAATACTCTTAATTATTTAAAGAGTCTGGATTATTCCATTAAAAACGCTTAGGTCCCGCATCTAATATCGTATCATCCACGCCTTCAAATTTCTTGATATTTTCATTGAATTTTTTGGCAAGTTCTTTTGCCGATTTTTTATAATCATCCGAATTTGCCCATGTATTTATGGGATTTAGTATTTTATCATCAACACCCGGACATGATGTGGGTATCATTAGATTAAAATATTCCTCCTTTACAAAATCGACATTTCGTAACTCACCGCTAAGTGCCGCAGTTACCATGGCTCTCGTATACGGCAAATCTATTCTGTGTCCGACACCGTATGGCCCGCCTATCCACCCGGTATTAACGAGATAAACATCCGTATCGTGTTTCTCTATTCTCTCGCTGAGCATCTTTGCATATACAACAGATGGCCTCGGCATAAAAGGTGCTCCGAAACAGGTTGAAAAAGTTGCCTGCGGTTCGGTAATTCCTCTCTCCGTTCCAGCAAGTTTGCTTGTATAGCCGGAGATGAAGTAGTACATTGCCTGCTCCTTTGTCAGTTTTGATATGGGAGGCAAAACACCGAACGCATCCGCAGTGAGAAAAACTACAGCCTTGGGATGTCCGCCTTTCCCTGACAGTTCGGCATTAGGAATATAATCAATCGGATAAGCTACTCGTGTGTTTTCGGTAAATCGCGCATCATCATAATCGGGTATCCTCGTGTTCCTGTCAAGAACAACATTTTCAACAAGAGCACCCGCTCTTATGGCATTCCATATCTGAGGTTCCTTTTCTCTATCGAGCCTGATACACTTTGCATAACAACCGCCTTCGAAATTAAAAATTCCGCTATCTGACCACCCATGTTCGTCATCTCCAATAAGATACCTGTTGGGATCTGCCGATAGTGTCGTTTTTCCCGTCCCGGAAAGCCCGAAGAAAAGTGCGGATTTTCCGTCTCTTCCAATATTTGCGGAACAATGCATAGGTAGAACTCCTTTTTCAGGCATAAGAAAATTCATTGTTGTAAACATAGCTTTCTTGATTTCTCCGCCATATCTTGAAGTTCCTACAAGGATTATCTTTTTCTCGATATTTATGATTATAAAGGCTTCTGAATTAGTTCCGTCTCTTTTCGGATCGGCTATGAAATTCGGGACAGCGATAAGTGTAAATTCAGGGCTTAAATTTTCGAGTTCTTCGCTGGTCGGTCTTATAAACATTCTGTCGGACAACATTGCGGAAACAGGGTTTTCGGCAATAACCCTTAGGCTAATTCTGTAATCACTGTCCGCCCCCACATAACCGTCAAACATATAAATATCCTTTCCCTGAAGATATGCAATTACCTTGTCGTAAAGTTTATCAAATTTATCCCCGGAAATTGCCTTATTCACACTACCCCAGGCTATTTTGTCATGTACGGACTTCGTATCCACAAAGAATCTGTCATTGGGCGACCTTCCCGTATACTTTCCCGTCCAAACAAAAAGTGCTCCGGTATGGGAAAGTAAAGCCCCTCCGTCATTTATCCTCAATGCCCTTTCGGTAAGGTCCATAACATTCAAATTTCTGTATATGTTCCCCGTGTTAATGATTCCCAGCTCCTTAATTTCATGTTTATAATTCATGTTTACCTCCATATGCATTCTTTATATTACAAATCTCGAAATTTTTCAACCTATAATTATAATTTAATGTATTTTTCCAGCTTCTTATATTTTTTATCTCCTATCCCCTTCACCTTCATAATATCCGTTAATTTACGAAACTTTCCCTCTTTATTTCTGTAGGCAATTATTCTTTCAGCAGTTTTTGAACCTATTCCGGGAACCTTCTCTAATTCAACGTCTGTTCCGGTATTTATCGACACTTTCACGAACTTCCCCATACTATTTTTGCTCTTAGCGGTTTGTTTTAAAAATGTCGTTTTGGCTTCTCGAGTATCTCTAATATTTTTCTCCTTTATAAATTCTCCATAAAGTACCTTACCGATTAATAAAACCACTATAACAAAAATTATGGCTTTCTGCTCATCTTTTGTAAAAAAGTTGTTTAATAATTCCCTCATCATACCCTCCACTTGAATATGTTTTTTATAAATTTACCAAATGGAAATTCCGAAATGACAGCTGAAATCAAAATCAATGAAGCACCAATCATTTCTTTTGCTATTACATATTCCCTGAACACGAACCACGCAAAAACAAGTGCAATAACAGGTTCCATTAAATAGAGCAATCCGACAAAAACCGTATTCAAATATTTTTGATACCTCATCTGTAAACCAAGTGCAATTGTAGTGCAAAATACACCGAGATAGAGCAATACAAGAATTAAACGGGTATTTACTATAATTTTCTGATTTGTGAAAATTGAAATAAAAGAAGAAATTATGAACACGGTTATAAAAGAAAACAGTGTTATGCTATTTGGGTTATATTTGCGTGTAGAAACTTGAATTGCCACGATTTCAATCGAGAATGCCATTGCAGAAAAAAATGCGAGAATATCTCCCATATTAAAATTTATTCCATTAACACCTGTTAACAAGTATAATCCTATTAATGCTACAATTATACTGAAATAGGATGTGACCTTAATGGGAACCTTTTCCCAAAAATAGGATAGAAACGGAATAAATATCACAAACAAACCTGTAATAAATGCCGTGTTTGCTACCTTTGTATATTTTAAGGATATCGTTTGCAATATAAAACCCAGAAATAGAAAGATACCAATAAATACACCGGATAGGATACTCCCTCTTGTAAAATCTTTTCTCTTCACTTTAAAAATAAACAAAGCCGCAACTATTGCAAAAAGGAATCTTAATGCTACTAAAAGATATTCCGAACAAAACTCTATCCCTATTTTAACAAATACGAATGATGAGCCCCAAATAATCACTGTAAGTACTATGTAAAGATATGCTTTCAGCCTATTTTCTTTCATGCAATATAATATATATCAAAAATATAATCTTGTAAATAATTTTATTCTATTTACAATTCCCGTTACTTTTATTATACTTTTTACATGAATAATAAGTCCGATGTTTTGAATCATTTCTATAATTATATCAATAAACTCGATTCATTATACAATCTTTCGGAAAAGGAATTTGAAAATTACAACGATAGAGTCATGGAATTCCTTACTGCTTCCGTTTTCAACAGAAGCTCATCTTACGAAAATGCACTTCCTCTCTCCTTGAAACTGAGCAATCTCGGTGATTCTTACACTGCATACCTGTTTTTGAAGGCGGAAAGTAAAACAAGAAAAAACAAATATGAAAAAATTTTCTATAAAGCAAAAGCCGTTGCCAATTTACTTTTCACCGGTATATATCAGAAATCCGAAACAATGCTCCTTGAACTTCTAAATGAAGTTGGTAATACCAGGATAGATATCGGTTTACAATGCTATATACTCGTAATGTTGGGACAACTTAGTGCAATATTCAAGGAGGATTATGCTACAGCCGAAAATTATTTGGTAAAAGTACAAACACTCTATAAAAGAGCTCCTGAAAATAACCCCCCAGGAATGGATTCCATAAGCCAGGAGGATCTTCTGATTTTGTATTACAATTCCCTATTCGAGATTTATAACCGAGCATTGTGGAAAAACACAGAAATGGATAGAGAACTTTACATAGAAAAGGTTAAATCACTGGATGCTCTTCCTAAATCCGAAGATCAATATTTCAATATTTTATATAAACTAAACAAAATAGAAAATATGATTGCTGTGAAGGAATATAATACGGCATTACAAGAATTGAAATATTTTGATAAAATCATTAAAAACAGCGTTTTCGAACGATGGGTCAGACCTTCAATTTTTAGGGACTATGCAAGAATCTATTCAAAAATCGGGGACAGTGAGCTTATGTATAAGTATGCAAAAATGTCAATAATGTCCTGTAAAATCTATGGTAATGCCCTCGATGAAAACATAATGATTAATGATATTTTAGATATTATCTTTGAGTATGGTAAAACATCAACCGAAGTGCAAACAAACATTGGAGGAAATTACTTTATAGATCAATTAATGCGACTCCTACGGCTAAAAGATTGGTATACCAGCGCTGATCATTCTGCAAATGTTCGTAATATCAGCCTTAATATAATAGATTATATGGTTAAGAAAAAAAGAATCAAAATAGATACAACTACCCTAAATGAGTTGAAATATGGTGCATATCTTCATGATATTGGTAAATTGTATATTCCATGGTTTGAACTCAATAAAATTACCCCTCTGACAAAGGAAGAATTTACACTTATAAAAAACCATACGGTATTTGGTAAACGAATTCTCGACAGATTGGGAATGGAAAGAATAGACAAGTACGCACTAGGGCATCATGAAAGAATCAATCGGAAAGGGTATCCATTTAGATTAAAACCGGATATATTAACAAACATTGTTGCCGCTTCGGATTATTTTGATGCTGCGACTTCCACATCCAGAAAATATAAAACACCAAAAAATTATGATCGTGCATGTGAAGAATTGCTTAAAGAAACAGGAAAAGGGTTCTATCCCGAAATAATTAGTTCTCTATGCTCCATAGTAAAATCCGGTGAAGATCCCAAGGTTTACACTTCGGAGAAATAGATTATGTATCTATTGCCTTTTGTTTTCTCATATCTTATAGGAACAATCTCTCCCGGATTTTTTATAACCAAATTTTATAAACATATCGATATTAGAAAATTCGGGGCAAAATACACAGGAGCGACAAATGTTTATCGAATCGCCGGATTTCTACCGGCAATTTTGACAGGTTTAATCGATTTTGCCAAGGGTGTTATAGCTATATCTTTATCTTTTCTTTTCTGGGAATATATTACACCGAATCAGTATAACAGTTATTTTCTCTTAATAGCAGCCCTTTTTACAATAATAGGACATATTTTCCCATTCTATCTTAATTTTAAAGGGGGTCGCGGTGCTGCAACATCATATGGGGTCTTACTTGTCTCTCTAATAATGCTTATCTATGAAGGATATCCACTTGCTCCTGTACTCTGGCTCGTGTTTTATACATTAGTGCTGTTTTTTATTCTACATGCATTTTCATTTTCGGGTTTTGTAATTGATATTGCCGCTCTTTTCGTTTTTTCGCTTTTCTATTTTCAATCCGGTAGCTTAAAACAATCACTAATGGTGCCACCCAATATACTATTTTATATACTTCAAACTTCAATAGGGGTAATTATCTTATCATCCGTTTATACATACTGCAGTAGAAAATCATTGGGCATTAAACTTAAAAATTCAAAGGAGGCTTTCCTTAAGAGCAGAATTATATTCTATTTTTATATTTTACTTATTCCGCTTCTTCAATTAATAGAAGGCAAAATTATACCTATTTCAATACTCTCTATATTTGCAGTTGTTTTATTGTCTTTCGTTATTAGAAACAGATATAGTTCATCAATAACAAGTGAATTTATGAAATCGGCTCTCTATTTTTCTTTAGCTCTCATTATAATTCAGCTCTTCTTGAAAAATGAATATAAATTAGCAATTTCCCTCCCATTTTCAATCGCTTACATTTTATCCGATTTGATTAACCGATATACAGGGGTTATTTATCTATTTAATAAAAAACGCACTTTAGAATCTGCCGTTGCTTTTTTTGCATTTTTCCTTCTTGCCGCATTAGTGATCAACACATCATTAAGTTTACCTATCATAGTCATCATTACAGTTGCTCTAATCTCGACAATCCTCTTTTTCTCCCTAAAATATCAATTAGAATTTCTTTTAATTCCTCTACTGCTATCAATTGCAACTACATTTCTTTAATTATCTCTCTGTCAATTATTATTCCATCTTTTATATGGAGAATCTTACTGGCAATTTCAGCGACTTCCCTTTGATGAGTAACCATTATAATCGTCTTTCCCTTTTTATGCAACTCGTCAAACAGACTCAAAATCTCGGCACCTGTTTTCGAATCAAGGTTTCCCGTAGGTTCATCGGCAATAATAATTGCGGGATCCGTTACTAACGCCCTTGCAATTGCAACTCTCTGTCTTTCTCCACCTGAGAGCTCATTGGGGTTATGATAAATTCTGTGCCCCAAACCTACCTCTCTCAGTGCACTGATTGCTCTGTCTCTCCTATGTCTTGCATTTTCTCCTCTGTAAACAAGAGGCATTTCAACATTGTTTAAGGCGTTCATTCGCGGAATCAAATTGAATGTTTGAAAGACAAAACCAATAAATTTATTTCTTATTTCAGCAAGTTCATCATCATGAATTTTACTTACATCCTTTCCGTTGAGGAAATACTCTCCGTAATCAGGTTTATCGAGGCAACCTATTATATGCATGAGGGTGGATTTGCCGGACCCGGAAGGCCCCATAATCGAAACAAATGCATTTTTATGAATTTCAAGACTTACGTCTCTTACAGCTTCTATTTTCACCTTTCCCATCTGGTAACTTTTTTTTAAATGTTTTGCCGTTATCAACATACATCTCTCCTTATTCGTACCTTAATGCCTCTACAGGATTCATATTAGCCGCTTTTCTGGCAGGTAAAATGCCAAAAACGATACCCACACCGGCAGAAACGAAAAATGCCGTTAGGACACTCCATGCTGCGACGGCAAAAGGCAAATGACTGGCAACCGATATCAACTTCCCCAATCCAATTCCTGCAAGTATTCCAACCAGACCTCCGATTACGGAAATCGTTATGGTCTCAATTAGAAACTGCCATAAAATGTCGCGTTTTTTAGCCCCTATAGCCATTCTTATCCCTATCTCCCTCGTGCGTTCCGTAACGGTTACATACATAATATTCATAATGCCCACACCTCCGGTAAGCAGGGCAAGTGAAGCTATGCCAATCATAACAAGAAACGCTGCTCCCGTAAATTTTTTATAAAAATCAAGTAACATATCCTGTGTGCCAAAGGAAAAGTCATCTTCGGCTTTTTCCGGTGTTTTTCTCCTGACTCTGAGTACTCCTCTCATTTCATCCATTGCAAGCTCTTTATCTTCCGCAGAAACGACAATTGTTAGATTTCTTCTTCTCCCAATAATCTTTTGTAACGTTGTATAGGGTATATTCACTATATTGTCCATATCATTTCCCATAAGGTTACCCCTCTCTTCCAGAACACCCACTATTTTAAATTTATACCCCCTTATATCTATCCTTTTTCCTATGGCATTCCCGTTCGGGAAAAATGTTTTTTCAATCGTCTTTCCAATCACACAAACAAATCGCCGTCGATCGACTTCTCCCTCAGTAAAATTTCTACCTTCATCCACATATTGTCCGATTATATCCTGATAATTTTGATTGACTCCGCTTACACTTACAAGCTCTATACGTTTCCCTTTATACTTAATATCCGAACCTGCATTTATTGAAGGAGAAACAAGAAGGACATCGGGGCAATGCTTACTTATTGCAATAGCATCTTCTACGGTTAATGGTTTACGCTTTATGTACTTTCGCCAATTCTTTGAACTCGTCTGTATAAAAGGGAATCTCGAAACATAAATTACATTGGTTCCAAGAGTTGAAAACATGTTCTTAACCTTTAAATTTAATCCTTCTATCAAAGATACGACTGTAATTACGGTCATGACACCAATTATTATCCCCAATGTTGTAAGAAATGACCTTAGTTTGTTTGAGCGGAGATAAAAAATGGCGCTTTTTATTCCTTCCAGAAAATCCATTTATTCCCCTCCCGCTCCTTTGATTTTTTTGCTTTCGTGATTAACCGTTCCATGCTTCCTTTCCCTTTTCATTAACTTTACACGATCACCATCTTTGAGTTTTCTCAGTTTACTGTAAGGGCCTGATATAATTATATCCCCTTCTTTTAATCCGTCAGTTGCCTCAATATCATCTTCACCGGAAATGCCCGTTTTTATCTGCTTAAAGTGTGCTTTTTCATTTTTATAAATAAAAACACCTCTAGTGAATTTCCCATTAATCAACCGTTTCTGTATAGCAGTTAAAGGAATTTTTAATACATCCTTTTTCTGTTTTGTAATAATATCTATGTTTCCCCCCATGCCGTTTTTGATTCCCTTTGAATTACCAATAATGTCCGCTTTTACTTCGAAATTAACCACTTCCTCTCTAGTCCCGAGATTTACAACTTTTCCTGCACTTGCAACCTCTGTAACTACAGCCTTAAAAGTATCATCAGGTAAGGGATCCACTACTACACGCGCTTTCATTCCCTTTCTAATGTCGGGTATATCACTCTCGTCAAAAAGAGCATCCATTTGCATATGTTCAAGGTCTGCGACCGTAAACAACACGGTCCCCGGATTGTTCATCGTTCCGATAATAACCGTTTCTCCCTCCTTAACCTTTACAGATATAACCGTTCCGTTTATGGGGGATATAATTCTCGTATATTCCAAGTTTTTCCTGGCTTTTTTGTATTGAGATTCAAGTTGAACCATACTGTTGTAGGCATTTTCGTAATCCAATTTTTCTCCTCTGAACTTATCCTCGGAAATATACCCCTTTTCATATAAACTCTTTTGTTTCTCGAAAACACTCTTTTTATACTCATAGGATGCTTTCTGGGACATATAAGCACTCTTCGCATTTTGCAAATTCATCTTTGCATCGAAATCATCAAGGATGGCAAGCGTATCCCCCTTTCTGACTCTGTCTCCTTCCTCAACATTAATTTTAACAACCTTTCCCATTACTTGAGACGATATGTTAACTTGATTTTTAGATATGATATTACCCGGAGCGGAAACATACGATATGATGTTGCCTCTCGCAACTTTATTCGTATAAACGTTAACCCCTTTGTTTCCTCCTACTATGTTACCGATTATAATTAAAACTACAACTAAGATTACAATCCCGATAATTACAAACTTTTTCATATTAATCTCCTTTCCAACTCCCAATCATTATATCCAACTTCAATTTGTTTGTTAATAATGAGTATTTCGCTTTTATTAAATTCGCCTCCGCTTCTTCATAACCTCTCTTTGCGTCATAGTATTCGATTTGTGAAATCGAACCTTTCCGGTAAAGCAAGTTATTGATGTTATAGTTTTCCTCAGCAAGTTCATCGGCACTTTTTGCCGATTGGTAACTAATATAACTTGTTCTTAACTCACTAATCTGACTCATTAAATCATCCATTCTCTCATCAAGCTTTTTCGCATAACTCAATTTTGCCTTTTGATAGCTAACTTTACCCTCCGCAATTTCAATTGCTCTTCCACCACTGTTAAATAATGGCAAAGATAAAGAAATTGAAGTAGACCAACTATCACCATTCTTCCAATTGGATAATTTAGGAAAGCTATCCAGTCTCGTTGAGTATGAAATATTCCAATTTACGGTAGGCAAAAAGGAGGAAACCGCTCTCCTTAATGAAGATACAATATATTGTAAATTCAACCTTGCGGATAGTATCTCCGGGTCATATTTTACCAATTTTGATTTCAAGCTATCCGCATCAGGCAATGAAATCGAATTCATTTTCACATCATCGACAAGTTCAAATGTATCCGCATTCAAACCGATGTAAGAAAACAAATCGTTTTTTGCAACATTCAGTTGGGATTTCAACGTATTGTAATTTATTCTTGCATTGAGATAATCAACCTTTGCCTTCAAAAACTCCGATCTGTCAGCACTTCCCAACTTGTACTTCTGTTCCACCATATTAAAGTTTTCTTTGCTGCTTGCTAATAGAAATTCAGCCGCTTTAAGTTTGCTCTTGAAAGCCATCACAGAATAAAATTTGGTTATGGTATTAATTTCAACCGTTCTTACCAAAACTTTAAAGGAAAGCTCTTCTTTTACTTTGTCAATGTTGCTCGCATTTATGTTTTCAAGCAGATTGTAGTTAAATATCGGTTGGGAAAGTGAAACTCCGGCACTGTATGATGAATCCAACACACTATTGTATGGTTGATCCGTACCGTTTTTTCCCCACGATCCGCTCAAATTAACCGAAGGCAAATAATTTGTAATTGATTTCACGAGTTCCAATCTTTTCTCGGTTAACGCTTTCCTTTCAATTAAAATATCCTTGTTCCCTGTTTTCGCACAATTAATAGCATCCGCCACCGTAAGAGGTTTTCCTATTAAAAACACGGGTATCAGCAGAAAATAGATTAACTTATACATACACCCTCCATTTGTTCTATATGTTTTATTACGAATCTCATACTATCATGTTTCAAAAAAATATACAACAAAATAATAAATTTTATTCAATAATATTTCCCTCTGATTATAAGACCCATTACTTAAAATAATTATTACTCCTCCACAAGATTTAATTCTCATTTGCAAGCTTGATCATTAGAAGAGATACATCACCTATAGAAATTGAACTTTTTATCTAAACCTCCATTTAAGTTTTAAGTATAGACAATATTACAAACGAAAAGGTTTACAATATTCTACAATTTATCAAATATGTCATCTTTTTTATTCGTCTACCTCTTAACTCCTTTAAATAAACGCATGAAGGCACGTGGTATGGACATACTTACCACCTGTTATATAATCGTTATTATTGTAATTTTGGAACTACAAAATGATTTCAAAAAAACAGTTATACTCAACTTGTTCGCTTTCCCCCATATCTTTGACCATACATACCAAATATAATCAAAGATATGCCTCCTCGCAACTTCTATTTTAATATACGATGTCCATACATGTCCGCCGGAACTTTAGTGAAGGCGGACATATCTACCAACAAGTACATGAAATATTTGACAAAACACAGCCTTTATCATAATATAACAATATGAAAAGATTTTTTCCAATAGTAATTTCAATTTTAATAACATTTAGTTTACTCTCTGCCTCGGAGAGAGAATTTGGAAAAATGTTAAACAAATCAGCAGAAATGATTTCTCTCGGAGATTATAATCAGGCCGCACATGGTTTGAAACGGCTAATTCATATTTCAACTGATAAGAACATACTCATGTCCTCCTATTTCCTCCTCGGATATGTCGAATACAGAAAAGAAAATTATGACAGCTCTATTTCTAATTTTAGATTTTCGTTAAAATATGCATTTGATGAAACCAATAGATCCGTAATATATCTCTGGATAGCAAAATCATTTTATCAGATAAATCTTCTCGACAGTTCCGAAATTTATTTTTCAAAAATAAAAAACAACTTGCCTATTAAAGGACTTTATTCCGAAACCTATTTTTACGAATCTCTCTTGAAATTCAAGGAAGCAAAGGTAGACAGTGCTTTAAGTATTCTATCGAAAATTTTCTACAGATCTCCTCCGAAGTGGATCTTAAATAATCTTTACTACGCATACGCTTATCTGGCACATTTTAAATATCCGCGCCCCGTCACCAATAGAATCATAGACTCACTACTTGAAATTGATAAAACGAAAAAAATCTACATGCTGAAAGGATATTTTGAAATTGAAGATAGCTCCTTCACAGAAGCTGAGTCGAGTCTTAAGGAATCATTAAAAAATAAGAATTGTCAGTTCGCAAAATATACATATACACTTCTTTTGTGGGATCTGATATATCAAAATAAGTTTTCAGAGGTAACCAAACTATACAATGACACTATGGACATCCCGGAATACAACGAATCAATATTATTCTTATACGGTTATTCACTGGAAAAGATTCGTAACTACAGTAAAGCAATAAATGTTTTCAATAATTTAATCGAGTTATATCCGCAATCACGATATGTTCCATATGCATTATTTTTCAAGGGACTTTCCCTCATTAACATAAAGAGCTACAAACCGGCTCTGAATTTGTTTGAAAATTTTGAATCCGTATATCCTAAATACCACAATTTGTACTATTACAGCAGATACTACCATGCCTATACATTATATAACCTCGGGCAATATAATGACGCACTTAAAATTTTCGAAAGTATTACTGAAAAAACATCGGATTTTAAAGAAAAAGACAGAACCTATTATATGATTGCCAAATGCTACCAAAATCTTAAGTTGTATAAAGATGCTATTGTTTACTTTAAAGTGATACTGGACAGTTTTCCAAACAGCCCTAACATCGATTATGCGAAATATAATATAGCAACATTAAACTACATGATGAAAAAATATAGAACAGCATTAAAACAATTTGAATCCTTGAGTATGGGAAACAAATTACCTAAGAACATCAATGAAAACATCTATTTTTATATTGAAAAATGTCATTTTAAACTGGGCAAATATAAAAACATAATAGAGATGGCAATCGCTTTTGTAAGAAAATACCCGCACATGGATAAATCAAGAGAGCTTATTTCCGAAATAGATTTATACTATAGGAACAGGGGTAATATAAAACAACTAATTAACTTCTACAGTTACATGGTCGACAGCACATCTCAACTTTCAGATAAATCGTATTATATCAGAACTCTGGCAGAAATCTATGCTGATATCGGCTATTATGAATCCTCACTTAATTATTACAACAAGTTAGAGTTTAAAACTTTTGATGATAACTTGAAAATTGCCGACCTTTTAATCAAATTAAAAAGATACAATAACGCCATTCAAATTTTACGGAAGATGCTGGCGGATTATCCTTCTTCCCAATACTATAATAAAATTCTGTTCAATATTTCTCGTTGCTACAGCGGTATTGGAGAATACCAAGAATCGGAAAATATTCTCAATAAAATTGCAGTTTCTTATGACAGTTTAAAGATAGACACATTCTATGTAAACACAATAATATCTCTATCAGATCTATATGCAAAAAACGGTAAAATAACGGATGCCGAATCTCTTCTTTCCAATACAGCGGAAAAAGTCCGGATTATGAAATATATGCTATACATAAAACTCGCCGATTTATATTACAGCGAAGACAAATATGATGAAGCAATTAAAGCAGCAAAAAAGGCTACGCTCTACATAAATCAGGATGTAAACAAACTGTCATTAGCTTATTTCTTTGTTGCAAAATGTTATATAAAATTAGGTGACACAGATGAAGCTTTACAAAAATTAGATGAAGCTCAATTACTCACAAAGGACCAATCACTACTAAATAAAATTGTCATTCTAAAGGACAAAATAAAAAAGGGGAAGCTTTAAGCTTCCCCTTTTTCCCCACAAGGAATCTACTTAATAATATGAGGTGTTAAGAAGATGAGCACTTCTTTTTTCTCATTATGTTTTGTTTGTGTTCCGAATAGGTTGCCGAGGATTGGAATCCCTCTAAGTAACGGCAAACCTGTGCTTGTATTTGTCTCGGTTGATTTAATAAACCCTCCCATAACCACTGTTTCTCCGTCCTTAACAACCTGACGAGTATTGGCTTCCGTTGTGTTAATTATAGGATGATTTGTGGAAGCACCTTCTACTGTACTCAATTCGGCATGAATATCCATAGTTACTTCATTAAACGAATTTATTTGAGGAGTAACCTCAATTTTAGCACCGACTGTGTACATTTGCGTTACGGGATTTCCCCTTTGGTCAAGTGTTACTACGGTAAATTTCTTACCGCCCAATATGCTTGCCTTTTGGTTATTGACAGCAGTTATTCTCGGATTTGCGATAACTTTTGATTTGTTTTCTTTTTCAAGCATCTGCAATTTAGCATTGATATTCACATAGGAGCTTACTGTTCCAACATTTAAAGTGGTGTGCGGAGCAATCTCCTCTCCCGATTGGACACTGCCCTTCACATCTCCGGTAGGAGAAGAAAGTCCCTCGACATCCCAATTGATCCCCAAGCCTTTATCAAAATTCGCATCGAGTTCAACCACCTTTACGACAATCTCAACCTGAGGGTTTGGAGAATCAAGTACATACAACATTTTTCCGACATCATCGAGTTTTTCCTTAATGTCGGTTACAATTAATGCATTGGTCCTTTTATCAACCTCAATTGCACCTCTAGGTGATAATATTTTTTTCAATGGGGCTTTTATTTCTTCTGCATGCGCAAACTTTAACTTAAATATTTTGTTAATAAGGGGATTGGATTCTTCCTTCGTTTTAAGTTCCTTTTTAAATTCATCTCCCGTTCCCACTCTTATTATGTCTCCATCAATAATATACGTATAGCCTGCCGTTCTCAAAATTACATCAAGCGCTTTCTCCCAGGGGACATCGTGCAGACTTACCGTGATTGCACCCTTTACATTGTCACTGACGATAATGTTGCGACCACTGTAATTTGCCAACCCCCTAAGCACCGTTACCAAATCGGCATTTTCGAGATCAAGTGAAATCAATCCTTCATCTTCATCTACATTTTCGGAGGCATCGGAAATCAACTGTTTTGAGAATTCAGCAAATGAAGATACTCCTGAATTGATAGTTAAATTGATTACGGACTTATCTCTTGTAATATTATAGGCATATTCTTCATCCGTATATAATGTAAACCTTACAACTTTATCATTTGGCTTTGATATTTCTATGCTGTTAATACCTCCCCTGTTTATCATCAATTTTTCAGGAGAAATGTCATTTGTAACACCAACAAAATCAATAACAATTCTTGACGGGGTAGAAAGTGAATAATCAGTAAAGGTTACATCGCCTATACTGCCTAGTTTAACTAATGTTTGTCCCCCGGAATACGGAGAAACAGTAATACCGGTAATTTGACTCCCAAACATTACCAGCGGAACCATAATCACCATCAGTAAAATAGCTATTTTTCTCATATGAACCTCTTCTTTTAAAATTTTAATTTTTGATCTTCAGATTCTAATTTAAATTTTGTTTCCGATACAACACCAAACTGATGTGTTTCAAAAATTATATAATCTTCACCAATTTTTTTAACATAACCATCGGCAATTTTATCATTTTCTTTCAATACGTATCCCTGTCCACCAAATTCTTTGATCAATGCAACCCTTCCGTTAGGTCCTTCAATTATACCGGTAAGTACTGCATTATCCAGATTCAGCGATTCCGTACCTTTGGTTTTGGACAAGAGCGGTTCAAAAATATCTCGCTTCCCTGCCGATTTAAAAGAGTATTGCTCAACATTAAAGGGTAATTTTACCCCTTTTAACATGCTATCCAAATTAACCGTGTCAGATTCTTCAGCTATAGTCGTGTCTTTTTGCACAACGGCATTTATGAGATTATTGTCCACTATACTACTCTTTTGAACCGTTTTATCTCCGCTATTACCAACAAAAAAAGTAACAACCTTGTTTACAATATAGTTTGACAAATTCCCTTCTTTCTTACATCCCGAAAGCAGTAACAACAATATTGCCAGAACAGGTAAGATTCTCTTCATAATTACTTACCTCCTTTTTTCTTTGTGGTTTTAGGAGGTCTTAACCCCGGATTTAAAGCATATGTCTCGATTTGAAAATCAGCTTTAACAGTTTTTATCCTTCCGGTTTTCGATTCTTTTTTCTTATTTTCACCGACATTAAAAGAAAGAGTTTTAACAATCCTCTTAGTCATACCAAGTCGCGTTAAAAATATACCAAGATTGTTGAAATCGGATTCCACTGAGATTTTATATTTTGCAGAGGAATATTCTCCAGACGAAGTAACTCCTCCTGCCGGAGAAAACTTTGTTATTTTTACATTCTGCTGTGAAGCTAATCTACCGATTATCTTTATAACTTGCGCAGTTTCAATTCTATCCGGTAGCATAGAACTCGCTTTCTGCCATTGTAATTCCATTTCATGGTACTTTTTCTTTACATCGTCTAAACTTGCCGCTACACGACGCGCATTACTTAGCTTTGTTGAAATTTTGGTATGTTCATCCTTGAGTGTTCTTATTTTTGCATTATTTTTATTGATTATCAAAACACTCCAGAGAACAATAATTATTATTAGAAGTAATGCAGATGTGCTGAGAATAATTATATTTTTCTTATCCATAATCACCTGCCTTTATATTTTGATACTGCATGATAATTTAAATTCCATAATATCATGCTCTAATAAATTCTTCTTTTCAATAACTTTCAAAGTTACATTACCAAAATATGGGTTATTTTCAAGATTTTTCATAAAATCCGCTACAATGACATTGGAAAATGTGATTCCTGAAATAACCAATTGATTTCCGCTTTGTTTAACATTAACTAACCACATGTAATCAGGTACGGACAGAGCCAAGTTGTCAAGAATTTTGGCCTCGTTCAATCTGCCGACATTCAGTTTCTCGACAATGCCGATTTTATGTTGCAAATCTTGCTGTTTTTGTCTGAATTGTTTCACGAGGTGAACCGCATCTTGCAGACTGTTTAGTTCAGTTTGCATTGACTTAATTTCCGTTCTTAATTTATTCATTGTAGAGTTTTGTTTCATTGTTATTAACAAAAGAATCACTATAACAATAACATAAACACCCACAATGGCGAAAACACCGCCTTTTACCGGGAGTTGAAAATTCATACTTATTTTAGGAACACCCAATTCCTTCTTCTTCCCTTTTTTCATCTCCTCAGGTAATAAATTAATATCTATCATAAACACACTCCTATTTATTTGCATTTAAGGCTAATCCACAGGCTTCAGCTATAATCGGAGCAATCTTCTTGACTTTTTCCACACCGAGTTCCTCTTTTATACCGATTTTAGCAAAGGGATTGATTAGCTCTACCTTTGTTTCAAAGTGCTTTGATAGTTTATCTATGATACCCGGAATGACAGCTCCTCCTCCTGATAGAGAAATCCTGTTAATGTGGTCCTTATCCCTCGTCATATACGTTAGGTTTCTTTCAATGTTAATCGATAAACTATCCACAAATTCGTTAAGAGCGGCATCAATTTCATCTTTGTTGTATTTTTCCAGATTCTCTCCCTTTATGATATCAAGTGCCTCTTCCTGAGTGATACCGAATTTTTTCTGAAGCTCATTAACGTATTTCTTGGCTGCTATAGGATTTCCTCTGGTGAAAAGAAATACATTATCATCAACAAAACTAATATTTGTATTTTCAAAACCGATACCGATTAAAGCAACAAATTCTCCTTTTACCTCTTCGTTGTTATATTCGAAAATATTATGCGTTGCAAAACTGGAAACATCCATTTTTTTTACTTCCAAACCCGCCTCATGTAAAAGATCGACCTTTTGAATAACAGCATCTTTCTTAGCAGCTACCAACAATACATCGATTTTCCCATCAGCCCTATCGCGATTCACTACCGCATAATCCAATTCTATGCTGTTTACATCAAACGGTATCTGCTGTTCCGCTTCCCATTTAACGGATTCGGCAATTTCATTGTCTTTCATTTTTTCCATTTGGATACGTTTTACAATTACTGATTTTCCGTAAATTGATGTAGCAACATTTCTACTCTTTAGTTTCATCTCATCTAGCATCTCTTTAAGAGTATTGATTACCAGCCCTCTATCCATTATCTCTTCATCAACTATTGCCTCAGAAGTTAACTCCTTCACCATATAATTACTCAGGACTGGAGAATTAGGTAGTCCTTCCAGTTCAACTATTTTAATCAGAGAACTACCAATATCCACACCGATTCCTACTTTACCTTTTGCCATAGTCCCTACCTTTTTAAGATTCAATATACTTGATTAATGAAGAACCTTTGATATGCCATCTTCTGCCAATCTTTTTACCGCTAAGTTTTCCAGCTCTTAAAATATTCCGAACTGTCTGCTCACTAAGCGATAATAACTTTGCAACTTCAACTACCGTGTAGAATTCCTTTGGATTAATATCGTTTGGTGACAATGCCATATACACTCCTTTTTGATATATACTTATATATAACTAACTATAAAATTATATACTTGATGATAATCAATGTCAAGTAATATTACTTATATATAGATATACGCAATATATTGTGCATATTGTGTATATCTATTCAAGATATTGTTAAGAATTAAAATTTTACTTTTGGGGCTTCCCTTTCCTCTTCGTTTTCAAGCTTAAAAAATTCTCTCTTTGTGAAATTAAACATACCGGCAATAATGTTTTGAGGGAATTTTTGGATTAAAGTATTATAAAAAGCAACCACATCGTTGTAATGCTGTCTTGCAAATGAAATTTTATTCTCCGTGGAAGTTAATTCCTCTTGCAATTGCATCATATTTTCATTTGCTTTGATATTAGGATAGTTTTCCATTACGGCAAATAGTGATTTTAAAGCATTTGTTAATTCTCCTTCGGCTTTCGCTTTCTCAGCAACACCATTTGCATTCATTGCATTGGAACGTGCCTGAGTAACTTTAATGAAAATTTCCTTTTCATGTTCCATATAACCCTTTACGGCATTTACGAGATTGGGAATAAGGTCGTATCTTCTCTTTAATTGAACATCTATACTAGCCCATGCATTGTCAATACGAACTTTCGACGCTACTAATGTGTTATAAATGCCCACAATATACATGATTATAAGCACAATTATAACAATCAGGACAATTATAGCAACCATTCAAACCTCCATTTTATTGAATTTTACTATATTAACATACTTTAGTCAATGTCGTTTAATGTTTCTTCTATCATACTATGGTAAATTTTACGATATCTTATAATGCAAACTTCATTCTCATATACAATATTCATATGAATTTTATTCTGCAATTTTATTACAACCTCTCCGCATTTATCCAAAGGAATTCTTTTTTCTTTGAAAATTTTGTTATATTTCGTATAAATCTCATCAACAATTTTATCCATGTTCATATTCTTTTTTGCCGATACAAATATTGCCCCAGGATATTTTTCCAGAACTCTCTTTAATATGTTCTCATCATAAACCAAATCAATCTTGTTGAATACTAATATTGAATCCTGTCCAAAACCCAATTTTTTGGAAACCTCGTTAACAGTATTAATCTGTTCCATGTAATATGGAGAAGAAATATCAACGATATGTAATTTTAAATCAGCATCCTTTATTTCAGATAATGTTTCATAGAATGAATTAATAAGTTCCGGTGGAATATTTCTAATGAAACCTATTGTATCGGTTACGAGGCATATATCATTATTTTTAAACTTCAATATTTTGGTAACCGGATCAAGGGTAGCAAATAATTCATCTTTAATCCTAGCATGATAATCTGTCAATCTCCTTAATATTGATGTTTTTCCAGAATTAGTATACCCAATCAAAACACATTTAAATTCCTTTTGCCTCTTCTTACTTTGTATTTTTTTGTTTTTCTTTATCTCCTCCAATTTAGTATTCAATATTCTTATTCTCTGCCTTAATTCCCTTCTTCTGTATTCTATCTTTTGCTCTCCCGGTCCCCTTGTCCCAATTCCTCCTCCGGTTCTTGACAGGTTCTCATAAGCTCCAATCAGTTTTGAGTATTCAAATTTCAAACGCGCTAATTCTATCTCTATTTTTGCAATTCTCGTTTTGGCATGTTCATAAAATATGTTGAGAATCACTTCATGTCTATCCTGAACATCCAATCTCGTCATCTTCATTATGTTATTCTTTTGTCTTCTTGCCAAATCTACATTAAAAACCAATTTATCGACACTATTTTTCTCTGCAATTCTCTTTATCTCCTCAATTTTACTGATAGAAATGAATGTTGATGCCACTATTTCCCTATTATTGATAAAATAGGTACCGACAACATCATCGTTTTGCGTTTTGCATAAAGAAGCCAACTCAAGAACATCGAAATCGATATTTTCACTTTTAGAAGATTTAACTCCTATGACTAGAACTCGAGGTGATAAATTTTTATCTAAAGGAATTCTTCTATGCATTTTTTACTTTGTTATAAACTTCCTTCGCCATATATGAACTTCTCACAAGAGGTCCCGAGACAACATTTATTCCCACCTCTTTTCCCCTTTCTTCATACGACTTGAAAGTTTCGGGCGTTACATACCTGTCTACTTCTATATTTTTCTTTGTCGGTTGGAGGTATTGTCCTATTGTAAATATTTTAACACCTGCGGTTGCTACTTCTTCAATTGTTCTGTACACTTCTTCATCCGTTTCTCCGATTCCGACCATTATACCTGATTTAACTATGACATTTCTATTCTTAGCAGCAATTTTAAGAACATTCATACTTAAATCGTAATCCGCTCTTGCATCCCTAATTTTGGGAGATATTCTTCTTACAACTTCAATATTATGAGCAAATACGTCAATTCCGGAGTTAAGCACTTCATTTATGAGGTCTTCTCTTCCACCAAAATCCGGGGTTAACACTTCAATTCCGATTTGGCTGTTACTTTTTCTAAGCAATTCCACTGTTTTAACGAAAATAGTTGCCCCCAAATCATCAAGGTCATCTCTATCCACAGATGTAATAACAACATAATCAAGTCCCATCCTTTTTACAGCATCAACCAGTCTATCAGGCTCCGAGCGATCGACTACCCCCTTCGGATTTCCTGTTTTTGTGGCACAAAACCTACAAGCTCTTGTGCATGTATCTCCGAGTATCATAAATGTAGCAGTTCCGGAATCCCAACATTTCCCCAAATTAGGACATTTTGCTTCAACACAAACTGTGTGCAAACGTTCTTCCCTTAAAATTTTCTTAACGTTGGAATATTCCTCTCTTTGAGGTAATTTCACTTTTAACCATTCAGGTTTTCTTAACATATTTCTCCTATATCAATCAGTTTACTCTCCGATTCGTTAAAAATTTCCTTCCACTTTTCGATAAACACATCTCTGACATTAATCAATGGGATTTCCTTCCCTCTAATTTTCTTCATTGATGTTACACCTTTGTCGACCAAGCCACATGGGACAATATAATTAAATTTATTCAGATCCGTATTCACATTCAATGCCGCACCATGGAATGAAACATGCTTGTCAAATGCAACCCCGATTGCAGCTATTTTATCATTACCTATCCACACCCCTATAACCTTTTCGTCACCTTCGGATTCAATACCAAATTCTTTCAAAGTATTTATTATTGCTTGTTCCATATTCAATACAAATTTTTTTACTCCCACAAGGTGACTCTTTATGTCGTATATAGGGTAAATAACAAGTTGTCCCGGACCATGATAAGTAACATCTCCCCCTCTTTCAATAACGTACATATCGAACCCGAGTTTTTTTAATATCTCTTCTTTAACCTTGAGGGTATCTGTCTTACCCCTTCTTCCGAATGTAAAAACATCATAATGCTCAACAAAAATCAAAGTGTTATCTATTTCGCCGTTTTGAACTCTTTTTAGGATACATTTTTGTAATTCCCATGCTTTTTTGTAGCGCATTTTACCCAGGTCTATAATATTCATATCTGCTATTATATGGATAGCTCCGCATTTGTCAATAAGATTTCAAATCAAATAAGTTATTTTTCATTATTTTATTGCCTTAGATTTTTCAATATGATATAATACATATTAGATATTTGCATATTGAGGTATATATGGAGAAAGATAAAGTATTATCCGGGGTAATTCAAGAAATAGTTTCACTTAACGATAATACCCTAGTGATTGAGAAAGTTGTAAATTATGCACTTACAATTTCCGGAGCTGACTGTGCCGTCTTTTTTTCCGTTGGTAGGACAGGAAAAAATCTCAAACTTGAATACTCCCGCGGTTTTAGCGAACGGTACCTAAACCGACTCCGTAGCGTGGCCAATTATTCATATATTACAAATCTCTTCAAACAAAATTCACCGGTTATAATCAATGACTTGAATAATCAATTTCGGAGACAAAATGATAAAAAAATACTAAACATACTTAACGAAAAGAATATAAGAGGAATAATAACATGCCCCATAAAAAATGCTGAATACAACATGGGACTTTTAAATCTTTACTTTAAAAGGAAAATCAAAATTAATGAGAACAAATTTCAAACAATTGATCTTTTAACAAGATTTACAGCTATATCGCTTTATAATAATTCTTTGCTGAACGAGAGTAAGGATCTTGTTGACAGGCTGTCCATAATCAACAATATAAATAGGAAACTGGCAAAGACAATAAATTTAAACAAACTGTTGCGGACTATATACATGGAATTATCAAGGATTGTCAGTCTTAATAATTTTTATATAGCGACTTATAACCATGATAATGATACAATCACATTTCTATATGAAACTTATAACGGAAAGAAAATAAGAAAATTTACGAGAAAATTTCAGAACGGTTTAACCGAATATATAATATTCACAAAAAAGCCATTTATCTGTAATTCAAATCTTGAAAAAGAGTTGGATGAAAGAGGAATAGGTGTTTTTGGCGCAGTTTCGAAATCGTATCTTGGGATACCACTCATTGCATCAAATAGGGTAATAGGAGTATTATCAATACAGGATTATCAACATGAAAACGCATATCCTAAAAAGATCGTAAAGCTTATTACTCCTCTTATACCGACTATATCAAGTCATGTGAACAATGCATTACTTTATGAAAAGGTTAATTATCTGGCTTCACACGATGAATTGACAGGAGCATATAATTTTAGATACTTCTATAACTATATTGGTAATTTATCCAAACATTACATAAAAAATGAGAATAAATTTTCCCTGATGTTACTTGACCTCGACAATTTTAAGGATGTTAATGATAATTACGGACATCTTCAGGGAAATATTATTTTGAAGGAATACGTAGATTTGCTTACAAAAATAGCACGAACGGGAAAGAAAGTATTTAGATACGGAGGGGATGAGTTTCTAATTATAATAAGAAAAGATAAAATCTACGCTTCAAAGGTTGCAGATAAAATATTAAAGACCGTAAGGGAGTATAATTTCAATAAAAATATTCGGCTCACTTGCAGCATTGGAATTTCAGAATTTCCTACCGATGCGGATGAGATAGATGATTTAATCAAAATCACCGATCAAAATATGTATAGGGCGAAGGCAATGGGAAAGGATAATTACTTTACGGGGGAATAATGAAAATAATGGATTTATATAATATTTCCTCCTTTCTACTTATAGCGATATTTACATCTCTCCTCGCATTATTCAGTGGTGCGATTGTCTCTTATTTTAGATATGCCGAATATAAAAATCTACTCCTGGAAATCTTTTCAATTGTACTTTTATTAGCATTGATATTATTTTCGATTTTCGTTACCCCTCTCTATTTCTCAATTGCAGTTATTTTGCTCGCAATCTTGTTTTTATCAATTGGATATCTATCAGTATATAAAAAGAGAGAGATTAAATAATCCCTCTCTTTTTTATCATCTTTTAAACATTTTTTTATTCGTTCGCCATTTTTATCGTAACGTATTTTCTTCCGTTATGTTTTTTAAAAAACTTCACATACCCATCTTTTAGGGCAAAAAGAGTGTCATCCTTCCCTTTCCCGACATACATTCCGGGATGTATTTTTGTCCCTCTCTGTCGAATAATTATACCCCCGGCTTTTATAAATTCACCGTCGAATTTTTTAACCCCTAAATATTGAGGATTACTGTCTCTTCCGTTTCTTGACGAACCTACACCTTTTTTATGTGCCATATCTCCTCCTACCCTAGTAAGTTATTCCTTTAATGAGTAATTCGACATACTGATCTCTATACCCTTTTTTTCTACGATATTTTTTCCTACCTTTAAATTTATAGATAAGAATTTTTTTACCTTTACCTCTATTTACAATTTCGGCTTCTACTTTAGCGTTTTCAATATATGGATTTCCTATGATAATTTTATCATTATCGTTAACAAGCAAGACATTATTCAGTGTTATCGCCTTACCGATCTCTCCCTCCATATTAGTGACCTTAATCTTAGTATTATTACTAACCTCATATTGATGTCCGTTTGCTTCAATTATTGCGTACATTTCTAACCTCCGTTAATTTCCTTGTTGGTTCCCTATAGGCAAATTCCCGGGTTGCGTATTCTGTTGGGAAGCTCCCTGCTGGGTATTACTTGCAGGAACAGTGTTCGTAGTTTTATTAAAATTTATTTTTTTTGCTTTTCCGCTATTAACAGACAGAGTAGCCAAAGAAAGTGATGTAATGGCAAATAGAGTAGCCAACACAGCTGTTATTTTTATCATTATCGGAGCAGAACCTCTACCTCCGAATGTTGTTTCCGACATTCCGCCAAACATACTCGTAACACTCGCATTTTCCTGTTGTGCAAGAATTATGAGAATCAACAATGTTGCAATTATAAAGTGTAATGCCGTTAAAAATCCGATCATGTTTCCTCCTAATCAATTACAGAATTTACTATTTCAAAAAATGATTGCGGATTCAGGCTTGCACCACCTACAAGAGCACCATCTATATCTTCTTTCACAAGAAGGGATTTGGCATTCGCCGGTTTAACACTGCCACCGTAAATAATGCGAACTTTATCCGCTATATCACTATTATACATTCCTTCAAAGAGCCTTCTAATATATCTATGCATCTCCTCGGCATCTTCCGGAGTTGCCGTTTTACCTGTCCCGATTGCCCATACCGGCTCATATGCCACTACAATGTTATTAATCCCTTTGGCATCAATATCTGCCAGGTCGGATTCAAGTTGCTCCTTTATAACATCATAATGCTTGCTTGTCAACCTTTCTTCTTCCGTTTCTCCCACACATAGTATAACATGAAAATTGTGTTCCAATGCAGCCTTAACTTTCAAATTGATTAATTCATTGCTCTCCCTGAAAATATGTCTTCTTTCGGAATGCCCTAATATCACCCAATTAACACCAACGGAATTTAACATTACGGGAGATATCTCTCCTGTAAATGCTCCACTATCTTTATAATGCATATTTTGAGCACCTACTATTAATCTACTCTCGCCAGAATATTCTTTTACCACATTCAAAGCTAAGAATGGGGGAAATAACGCAATATCAACTGAATTACCCTCTATTGTTTTAATTTTTTCAACAAAGGATATTACAAATTCTTTCGCCTGATCCGGCGTTTTATTCATCTTCCAATTTCCACCGATAAATTTTCTTCTCATATTAACATACCTTTAAAATTTCTATTCCCGGCATTTCTTTCCCTCCCATAAAATCGAGGGAAGCACCGCCGCCTGTAGAGACGTGGGTAAACTTATCATACATACCGAAATGGTTAATAGCAGATATGGTATCTCCTCCGCCAAGTATTGATACGGCTCCTTTTGCAGTCTCTTTAGCTATATCTTCGGCAATTTCAAGTGTTCCATGACTAAATTCTTCTTTTTCAAATACCCCCATAGGGCCATTCCAAAGAATTGTCTTTGCCCCGATTAAAGCGGATTTGAACTTCTCTTCGGTTTTCGGGCCGATATCCAATCCAAACATGTCTTCGGGGATTTTATTGATCGCTACCTTTTTTATCTGTTTCGGTTCTTCCATATCATCAGCTATAATAGCATCCACAGGGAGTAATAACATTCCCTCCGATTTACCCGCATATTTCATGATATCCATTGCCATGGGGAGTTTATCCTCTTCAAAAACAGATCTCCCAATCTCATACCCTTCAGCTTTTAAAAAAGTAAATGCCATTCCGCCTCCAATCAAGAGAATATCAACTTTTTCGATAAGATTCATCAGGACACCGATTTTTGATGATATTTTCGCTCCACCTATAACAGCGGCAAACGGTCTTTTGGGATCGTCAATATATTTTTTAAGGTATTCAATCTCTTTCTCCATTAGAAACCCGGCTAATTTTAAATCAAAAAACTTCCCAATGGCATGGACGGATGCATGCTTTCTATGTGAAACACTAAACGCTTCATTTACATAAATATCACCGTATTGGGAGAGAATCTTAGCAAAACTCTCATCATCATTTTCTTCTCCGGGATAGAACCTTAAATTTTCAAGAAGTGTAATAGCTCCATTATTTTTGCTTTTAACCTCTTTGATTGAACTCTCATCGGTGATATCTTCGATAAAACCCACCTTTTTCCCGAGCAATTTCTCCAAATGTTTTTTTACCGGTAACAGGGAAAGTTTTTTTACCTTTTTCCCTTTGGGTTTTCCGAGATGCGACATTAAAACAATAGAAGCCCCTCTTTCAAGAATATATCGTAGTGTATCCAGAGATTTTACTATTCTCGTGTCATCGGTAATCTTCTCGTTTTGCATGGGAACGTTGTAATCACATCTAATTAAAACTATTTTATCTTTATAATTACCGTATTTATCAATAGATAATATTTCCATTACATTTTTTCCCCTATAAATTCGATTAAATCACAGACTCTGCTTGAATATCCCCATTCATTATCATACCAGCCAAGTATCTTTACAAGAGATCCCCCTCTCACATAGGTGTTTTCAGCATCAAAGATCATCGAATGGCTGTTACCGATTATATCACTGGAAACGAGTGGCTCCTCGCTATATTCTATGTATTTCGCCAATTTTCCCTTTTGCGAGGCTTCTTTAAATGCATTATTCACCTCTTCAACCGTTACTTCTTTCTTCAAAACACAAACAACATCTGTAAGGGATGCATCCGGCGTCGGAACACGAACCGATATTCCATGCATTTTACCCTCAAGTTCCGGAATTACAAGTCCTATAGCTTTCGCTGCACCCGTTGTCGTCGGTATAATGTTTTGAGCCGCTGCTCTGGCTCTTCTTAAATCCCTATGAGGAAGATCAAGTATTCTCTGATCGTTAGTATATGAATGTACGGTTGTCATAAAGCCGTTAATAATACCAAAATTATCATTTAACACCTTAACCATTGGGGCAAAACAGTTCGTTGTACATGAGGCATTTGATACCACGTCATGTTTTGATGGCTCGTAAATCTCTTCATTAACACCGAGAACAATGGTTGCATCTGCCGGTTGCCCTTTTGCCGGAGCCGAAATTATAACTTTTTTAGCTCCTGCATTCAAATGCATTGCCGCCTTGTCCCTGCTCCTGAATATACCTGTCGATTCAACGACAATGTCAATTCCCAACTCTTTCCATGGCAATTTCTGGGGATCTTTCTCGGCAAAAACCCGAATCTTTTTACCATCAATATAAATATTGCTTTCATCATATGTTATTTCGTAATTCAGTTTCCCATGAACCGAATCGTATTTAAAGAGATGTGCAAGGGTTTTTGCATCTGTCAGATCGTTAACAGCCACAATATTATAATTATAATTACCACTTAAAGTAGCTCTAAAAACAAGACGTCCTATACGCCCAAAACCGTTTATTGCAACAGTATAAGCCATATCTCCTCCAATAAAAATTTAGATAAATTATACAATAATTCATCAAAATGTCAAGTTTAATTCGGTAAGTTTGGTAGATAGGTATAAACATATTAATCGGCAAGAATAAGATTCTGAAACAAGTTCAGGCTCCCCTCACTCCTTTCCCCCTGAATCATGTGCTGAATTTATTTCAGTATTGTTTCATGGTCTCGCATTCCCACTCTATGTCACCCTGAACTTGTTTCAGGGTCTCATTAATTATAAAAAGTCGATATAACAAAAAGGTAAAGATTTCGAAACAAGTTCTGAATGAAAAAGCCAATTTTAGAATGACTTTTTCCAATCACCCCGTAACTTCCATACTATAAATCCCATGAATAGCAATTATTGCGTACTCCGAAGCTAACAGATTAATATATGCTCCGAATATTAATATTAAAGCTACAAGATACTTCATATTCTTCATCTCTCCCCTCCAAATCTAATTTTTATACCCATGAATACCCCACTTGTTCCTATATTAAGTTTATTCCTTTTCCAATCAGATGGTATATTCTTTTTATACTCTTTTGCATATCCTATCTGCAGTTTTAAGAAAGGAATTATCTCAAATTTCTCTTTTATAATGTGTTTTTCTGCTCCTAAATACACAATCCCTCCTAAGCATTTCCATTGAGTATAAAACTTCCTGTTAATAAATGCAGGAATAGTATCAGGAGAATAATAACTCAAATATTCCTCTGCATTTACTATAAAGTGTTCCAGGGAGACACCACAATAAAATAAATTTTTTATATAATAATTTAAATATATTCCATTGAAAGATATTGCGAATTTATTAAGCAATGAAGCATATCCTGGCTGTATATAGCCTTTATAATAATACATTGAATCAGGGAGAATAAGCCCTTTAGGTCCTTCCCTATTCGTCAGATGTGGCCACCACCCATATTCAAATCCGATACCAAGATGCTTATCAGGCAAGATTATACTTATATTAAATGTATTAAACCAATTGAAATTTGGTCTGGGATCAAAAAG
>Ga0190303_1000137_pt1 | contig 30144 bp, 22 predicted proteins | sample 48700701_MG_FD_161672 | JGI IMG/M metagenome (GOLD analysis project Ga0190303, IMG submission 161672) | Hydrothermal vent sediment bacterial communities from Southern Trench, Guaymas Basin, Mexico - 4870-07-0-1_MG | ecosystem: Environmental > Aquatic > Marine > Hydrothermal vents > Sediment ... | reverse complement strand
ACTCGGTACTATACCTTACCTGAAATATCCTGGTGCAAAAGTTGCTGCTAAACATCTTGACCTGAGGTTGTTATTGTAATAATTGAGTTTTCCTGTTTTTATACTATACTTCACTGTATCCAAAGAAAAAATCTTGCAGGTTTTGTTGCCATGAATGTCTTATCCCCCATCCAGTCAGGTCTTTCCGGTGTCACCCGTGGTCTGGAAAACATCCAGGAAACAGCCAGTGATATTGCCTCAACCGGTACCGTTAAGCAGGAGGGCAACAACACTACAATCGACCTGACTCAATCGTTAGCTGATTTGGAAGGGCAAAAACTGGCGACATTGGCGGCCACAAAAACGGTTGCTGCCGCAGAAGATGTATTGGGTACCCTGCTTGATGTTAGCGTATAGCCTGGCAATGAATGAATCAGAAAAACAGGACGCGGTTCATTAGGGGTTTACAATAGAAACGTCCGCAGCTCCTTTTAGTTCTTAATTCAGGTAGTATTACAGGGTCTTTAATTACACAGAAGATCTGTATGAATAATCCAACAATAGCGCAAATCGCTCAGACCATTCTGCACGGTTTCGAAAACTGGTTTGCACAATTTCATGTTTTTACTCTGGGTGCACGACAACGCTTTATCGATTCCGATTGGAAATCTTGTCAATCGGCCTCTCGCGACCGGATCAACCTGTACCTTGATAAGATTTTGTGGGTTAAAAATCAGGTCAGTGATATCGCCCCGGATATTATCCATGATCCGGCCACCTGGGAGGCTGCCAAGCAGGAATACTCAGTATTGATTCGTGATCTAAGCAACTTTGAAATTGCCGAGACCTTTTTTAACTCTATCTACTGTAAGTTTTTCGACCACGAGCAGATATCTGATAAGTACATGTATGTGCTGCCTTCGGCTGATCAGAATTCACGCATCATAGGAGTAGATAGATCCGCCTTCAATTACTATCACTCAGGTGGAAACTTGAGTGATATGCTCGGTGGTATTATGGCTGATTGCAATCTTGGCCTGCCCTGGGAGGACGCGCAGCGGGATATTCAAAATATGCGCAATGTGATCCTGAAGGAGTTGCCTGCTGATATTATCCGCAACACCGATGCCTATGCAGTTATTCATAAATCGGTCTTTTATCGCAGTAAGGCTGCGTACCTGATGGGCAAGGTTGTCAGTGAGGAGCTTTCGGTGCCATTTGTGATTCCCATAGCACAAAATGAATCTCGCCAACTGTATGTTGATACCTTGATATTTGACCCGGACGAGGTGAGCGTTATTTTCAGTTTTACCCGCGCCTACTTCAAAGTTGACGCACTGATCCCCTCAGAAATTGTACGGTTTTTGAACGATCTTATGCCGTTAAAATCTACCTCTGAACTCTACAACTCAATCGGTTATAACCGACACGGTAAAACTGAATTCTACCGTGAGTTTCTGAAGCATATCGATAGTTCTGATGATCAGTTTGTGATCGCCCCCGGTATTAAGGGTATGGTGATGAGCGTATTCACGCTGCCCTCCTATGACAGGGTGTTCAAGATTATTAAGGATCGTTTTACCCCGCCAAAGGAGATGACCCGCCAGGTGGTCAAGGCTAAATATACACTGGTATCGCGTCATGAACGTGCCGGGCGCATGGCTGATACGCAGGAGTACAGTAATTTTATTTTCCCTCGCCACCGTTTTTCTGAGGAGCTGATTGAAGAGCTGCTCAAGGTGGCACCCTCTACCGTTCAGGTTGGCGAGGAGGAGATTCTAATCAAGCACCTCTACGTTGAGCGACGCATGATCCCGCTTAATATCTATTTCGAGACGGCAACCGAAAAAGAGCTACATGCGGCTATTGAAGATTATGGCAATGCTATCAAGCAACTGGCTGCAGCCAATATCTTTCCTGGAGATATGTTATTCAAAAATTTTGGTGTCACCCGGCATAACCGGGTGGTGTTTTATGATTATGATGAGATCTGCCCGCTGACTGACTGCAACTTTCGCCGCATCCCCCCCCCAAGAACGCCGGAAGATGAGATGGCCAGCGAACCTTGGTACTCAGTGGGTCCTAATGATATATTTCCAGAGGAGTTCCGAACCTTTCTGTTGGCTAATCCGGTTGTACGCAAGATTTTCGAGGAGCATCATCGGGATATTTTTGATGCGGATTACTGGATTGGGCTGCAGGATGCCCTCAATCAGGGCATGGTAGTGGATGTTATCCCCTACCATGCTAAAAAGCGTTTTTGTTATAAAAGCCTGACTACTGCTGAATAGAGATGGGGCCTCAGGCCCCCCTCAACACCTTCCTAGACGGCGGTTCGTGCTGCTTTCTTTCTTTCATGTTCTAGCAGGAATTTTTTGCGCAGGCGAATATAATTAGGCGTCACCTCAACCAGCTCATCGTCCTCAATAAAATCCAGGGCTTGCTCAAGACTGAATCGAACCGGGGGGGTCAGCACGATGTTTTCGTCCGTACCGGAGGCACGAACGTTGGTTAATTGTTTGGCCTTGGTGGGGTTGACCGCAAGATCATTACCCCGGCTGTGAATGCCCACAATCTGGCCTTCATAGGTGTCCACATTGGGGACTACCAGTAGTCGGCCGCGCTCCTGCAGATTAAAGAGCGCAAAGCCCAGGATCTTCCCCTTGACCATAGAGACCAGGACGCCGTTTTTACGTTTGGCAATATCCCCTGTTCGAACCGCTCCGTAGTGATCAAATACCTGTGCCATAATCCCTGATCCAGAGGTCATGGTGAGAAATAGTGAGCGAAATCCGATCAGGCTGCGAGCAGGCACCATATACTCCAGCTTGACCCGCCCCTTGCCATCTGGCTCCATATTTTCCAGATCTGCCTTACGCTTACCCAGCTCCTCCATGATGGCGCCCTGGTGTATCTCTTCACAGTCTATGACCAGATGCTCATAGGGTTCGTGTATCTCTCCGTCAACCTCTTTTTGAATAACTTCCGGGCGGGATATGCCCAGTTCATAACCTTCTCGCCGCATGGTTTCGATCAGAACTGACAGATGTAGTTCGCCGCGACCCGATACCTTAAACTTGTCCGGGGTCTCTCCCTGCTCGACGCGCAGTGCAACATTATGCTTGATTTCTCGCTCCAGACGTTCGGCGATATTCCTTGAGGTGACATATTTTCCGTCCAGTCCGGCAAAGGGGGAGTCATTAACCTGGAAAGTCATGCTTACTGTGGGTTCGTCGACCGTCAATGCGGGTAGCGCTTCAGGGTGGTCAGGATCACAGAGCGTATCGGAGATGTTTAGGTGGTCAATCCCTGTTATACAGACAATATCTCCGGCATTGGCTGTTGGTACCTCTACACGCTCCAGCCCAAGGTGTCCCATAACTTGCATGATTCGGCCAGATCGTTGTTTCCCTTCAGCTGCAATAATCCGCACCTGAGTATTGGTTGAAATGCTGCCTCGAGAGATGCGCCCGATACCAATCACACCGACATAGCTGTTAAAGTCTATGGCACTAATCTGCATCTGAAACGGGCCATCATGATCAACATCTGGGGGTGCTACTTTGGAAGTGATCACCTCAAACAGGGCGGTCATATCCTCATCCATATGTTCAGGGTCATTGCCTGCAATACCCTGAATAGCCGAAGTATAGATAACCGGGAAATCTAGTTGTTCCTCGGTAGCACCCAAACGATCGAAAAGATCAAACATTTGATCGACTACCCAGTGGGGACGCGCCCCAGGACGGTCAATCTTGTTAACCACGACGATGGGGTTGATCCCCTGTTCAAAGGCTTTTTGAGTGACAAAGCGGGTTTGAGGCATGGGGCCATCAACGGCATCTACCAGCAGCAGTACAGAATCTACCATTGAAAGAACACGCTCCACTTCACCACCAAAGTCCGCGTGTCCTGGGGTATCTACAATATTAATATGGTAGTCTTGCCACTCGATGGCGGTATTTTTTGCCAGAATGGTGATGCCGCGTTCACGCTCCTGATCGTTGGAGTCCATGATCCGCTCTTTGCCAAGATCTTTTCTTCCCAGTGTTCCGCACTGCTGTAGGAGCTTATCAACCAGGGTCGTTTTGCCATGATCCACGTGGGCGATAATGGCTATATTGCGCAGTTTTTTTCTCACTAAATCATTCCAAAGCTATTGAAGAGGCGCGGATTATATACTCAGTGACGCTATAGTGGAATGAGAACCGGATGACTAAAGAAAAAACTCCAGTTATAATCGCCCACAATTGACCCTTTTACTCTGCCCGAGCCATCTAATTCCATGACCCGACAACCCAAAGCTGTAGCTCTTGTTTCCGGAGGCCTGGACTCCATGCTGGCCGTAAAAGTTATTCAGGAGCAGGGCATTCATGTGGAAGGTATTAACTTTTATACCGGTTTTTGTGTGGAGGGCCACACCCATGCCATCCGTAAAAAAGACCAGAAAAAAGTCAAACGCAATAGTGCGCTCTGGGTAGCGGAGCAGCTGGGCATCAAGCTGCATATTATCGATGTGACAGAGCCCTATCGGGATGTGGTGATCAATCCGAAGCATGGCTATGGAAAAAATCTCAACCCCTGTTTGGACTGCAAGATATTTATGGTCAACCAGGCGCTAGAGTGGGCTTTGGACCCAGAAAACAGTTTCGACTTTATTATCACTGGCGAGGTTGTAGGGCAAAGACCAAAATCACAACGCGCCGATACTCTGCCGCTTATCGCAACCGACTCTGGTGCCAACGATTTGCTGCTAAGGCCGCTGTGCGCAAAACGCCTGCCACCTACGTTGCCAGAACGTAATGGTTGGGTTAACCGAGAGGCTTTGTATGATTTTCATGGCCGCAACAGGAAACCGCAGATTGCACTGGCCAAAGCCTTTGGTTTTGACGAATTTTCACAGCCCGCAGGTGGTTGCTGTTTTTTGACCGATGCTAACTATTCAAATCGCTTCCGGGATCTGTGGCAATATCGGGGTAACCGATACTACGAGCTTGACGATATTATGTTGCTCAAAATCGGCCGGCACATACGGCCCAATGATCGGTTTAAATTGATCGTTAGTCGTGAAGAGGGGGAGAATAACTTCCTCGAAGGGTATAGAAAAGAGTTTATTCATTTGCGGGTTGCTAATCACCCGGGGCCGCTCACGCTGCTGGTAGGTGAGCCGTTGCTGGAGGATCTGGAGCTGGCGGCATCAATAGTGGCTCGTTACAGTAAGGGGAGGGATGCTGATCGTGTCAGTGTCGAAATAAATGGCCTGGAATCTGGCAACATCCAGATTGAGGTCAGCCCTCGTGCTGCTAATGATATGCCCAAGGAGTGGTTTATCTAATGAACCGACAAGATGATCAACATGAACTTGATGCCAGGCGCTTGCTCTGCCCGCTGCCGGTTATCCGAACCCAGGACAGAATTAAACAACTTAAGCCGGGAGAGCTGCTGAATGTTTATTGCACCGACCCGGGCACACTTAATGACATTCCCACCTGGTGCCGCATCAACGGGCACAGGATTGTTGATATTTTTAACCAAGACCGAGAGATCAGAATAAAAATAGAGGTCGGAGAAAGTTGAGCGCACTGCATTGGTGCGCCAAGCGTGCCGGCGCACTGTATTGGTGCCTCTGGCGGGCAGCTATGGCTCGAAAAAGCATATAAAACAGAATGTTAGCCCACGCTTTCACTGGCACGCTTATTGCTGTAAAGTGGCGTGTGATTCTATGTTTAATGCAGTACCAACCCTTGCCTGGGGTCTGAATTAAATTTCATAACCACCAAAATTATTATCTACGGAGATATCAATATGTCAGAGAATACTCTGAATCTTATTAAAGAAAATGAAGTGAAGTGGGTCGATATACGCTTTACAGACACCCGCGGCAAAGAGCAGCATGTGAGCATTCCGGCCAGTGTAGTTGATGATGATTTTTTTGAGTCGGGTCAGATGTTTGATGGCTCCTCAATTGCTGGCTGGAAGGGAATTAACGAATCTGACATGATTTTGATGCCCGATGATTCCACCGCAGTGATCGATCCTTTCACTGAAGACACCACCCTGAACCTGCGCTGCAACATTGTAGAGCCCACCACCATGCAGGGCTATGATCGTGACCCGCGCTCCATTGGTGAGCGTGCTCAGGAATACCTGAAATCCACAGGTATCGGTGATAAAGCTTACTTTGGTCCAGAACCTGAATTTTTTGTATTTGACGATGTTAAGTGGAATGTTGATATTCATTCCGCCAGTTACAAAATTTCTTCTGAAGAAGCTGCCTGGTCCTCTTCGATTGAATTTGAGCATGGCAACATGGGTCACCGCCCAAAGGTTAAAGGCGGCTACTTCCCCGTACCACCGGTAGACTCTTTGCATGACCTGCGCGCAGCCATGTGCACTGCTATGGAAGAGATGGGGCTTGATATAGAGGTGCATCACCACGAAGTGGGCACTGCGGGTCAATGCGAAATCGGCACCGCTTTCAATACCCTGGTGCGCAAGGCTGATGAAGTACAAATTCTCAAGTACTGCACTCATAACGTTGCCCATGCCTACGGTAAAACAGCCACATTTATGCCTAAGCCGCTAGTCGGAGATAATGGTAGTGGTATGCACGTCCACCAATCAATTGGTAAAGATGGTGAAAACATTTTTGCCGGTGACGGTTATGCGGGTCTGTCTGATGCCGCCCTGTACTATATCGGCGGAATTATCAAACACGCTAAGGCGCTTAATGCCTTTACCAATGCCTCCACCAACTCCTATAAGCGTTTGGTCCCAGGTTTTGAGGCACCGGTAATGCTGGCCTACTCTGCACGTAACCGCTCTGCATCGATCCGCATACCTTTCGTCAACAGCCCTAAGGGTCGTCGTGTTGAAGTACGTTTTCCTGATCCAACCGCCAATCCATACCTGGCATTCTCAGCCCTGTTGATGGCGGGTATTGATGGCATTCTGAACAAGATTCACCCTGGTGATGCCATGGATAAGGATCTGTATGACCTGCCTGCCGAGGAAGCCTTGGCGATCCCAACGGTTGCGGGTTCCTTTGAAGAGGCTCTGGATGCACTGGCCGAAGATAATGACTTCCTGACTGCTGGTGGTGTTTTCTCCCCCGATATGATTGAAGCCTATATTGATCTTAAGCGAGAAGAGATTCAGACTCTTAACATGACGACTCATCCGGTAGAGTTCGATATGTACTACAGTGTGTAATATGTATTGACCGATCCGGTCATTGAGTTGTCAAAAGCCCTGTCATCCTCTGGATGTGGGGCTTTTTTTGGTTCAGGGTGCTTAATCTCAAAATCCTGCCCAACTGATGATTTTAGGTGAATTTTTCAATTAGGAGCTATAATTGGGTCATGATCAAAGCACGAATAGCTGTTTTTTGGGTAGTGATAGCACTAATTGGCACATCTGCTGCGGAGGTTTATCGCTCAGTTGATGAGCACGGAAACCCGGTTTTTACTGGGCAGCCCCAACCTGGTAGTGAAAAAATTGAAGTGCAATCCACCAATATCCAGTCATTGCCACCGGCCCGCTCGGTACCGATTAAAAGCCCTCCTGCGCAGAATGCTACCAATCGCTACCAGACGCTGAATATATTATCCCCTGCTAACGACACTACCCTGCGTAATACCATGGAGCTGGTCATCAAAGTATCGATCTCCCCAGTTTTGCTTGGGCAGCATTCACTGGTGTTTCTGGATAACGGCAAGCCTCTGGGTGAACCCAGCAAAAATCTGAGTATGTTAGTCAAGGAGCCGCACAGGGGCGCCCACCTGCTACAGGTTAAGGTGGTGGACACGCAGGGACAAACGCTAATGGCCAGTGAAACAGTTACTGTCCATGTTCATCGCACCTCTGTGCTGCGTAGCAGGTCACCCTGAAGGCTTCAGGTTAAAGCCTTCAGCCCACTCTCTTAGTGCATCAGCGCTATCGAGGCGCACTCTTTTGGTGCATACTGGATCTGTTGTCTCAGGGCTGCTCGAAACTAACCGTTCGCTTCAGGCAGCAACCGTACGCAATCTGTTGATATTTATTAACTTCCCGGTAATTTATTATATGGGCTTGTTTTTTGCATATATAGACTTGGTTTTTGCGTTAGTAGATAGAATTCGGAAAGATAGATAACCCGTGAATAAATCCCTATACCAGAGATTGCTGGATAACCAAACCACTGCAGTGGTACTGATGGACGCTCGATTGCAGATCGAATATCTTAACAGTGCCGCGGAGGCATTGCTGGCAACCAGCTCCGCTCGTGCCTGTCAGCACAGGCTGAGCGATATTCTGGCCTCTGAAAACTGTGTTTTTCAGGCGCTGGAGAAATCACTGGCCTCCGACCAGTCCTATGCCAGGCACGAAGCAGAGCTGCAACTGCTGACCGGTGAAAATTTCAAAGTAGACTATACCATCACCCCGTTGCCTGATTCTCCTCCACGGCTGATTTTGGAGCTTTACCCCCGTGATCGCTGGCAGCGTATATCACGGGAGGAAAACCTGCTTTGGCAGCAGGACGCTTCACGCATGTTGATTCGCGGGTTCGCCCACGAAATTAAAAACCCGCTGGGCGGGATCCGTGGTGCGGCACAACTACTGGCCAGAGAACTGCCCGATGAACAGCTGCATGAATATACCAATATTATTATCGAGGAAGCTGACCGACTGAGAAATCTGGTGGATCAGATGCTGGGGCCCTATCGCCCAACTGTATTCACTTGGGTCAATATCCATGAAGTGCTTGAACGGGTCGTTGGCCTCATCCAGTCCGAAAGCGACATCACTATAATTCGTGACTATGACCCCAGCATTCCGGAGATTAAAGGCAACAAGGAGCAACTGATTCAGGCTGTTTTAAACATTGCCAGAAATGCTATGCAGGCGATTAAAAATTCCAGGCAGAGCCAGCCTGGAGTCATCCGCCTGGTAACGCGAGCCCAAAGGCAGGTGACAATCGGCAGCAAACGACACCGGGCGGTGTGCCAGGTTAATATTATTGATAACGGCCCAGGTATTGCGGAGGAGGTTAGAGAAACAATTTTTTATCCAATGGTGAGTGGCAACACTACTGGCAGTGGGTTGGGGTTGACCATTGCCCAACATATTTTAAGCCAGCACGGAGGGTTGATAGAGGCTCAGAGCGAACCCGGAACGACCTGTTTTAGCCTGACAATACCTCTGAACACAACCAAGGGAGGACAGGGAGATGTCACATAATAACCGGGTCTGGATTGTGGATGATGACCACTCTATTCGCTGGGTGCTTGAAAAAGCGTTATCACACGAAGGTATAAAAACAGAGAGCTTTGAAAGTGGTGAGGCGATGCTAAATCAGCTCAGCCTAACTCGACCGGAAGCTATCATCAGCGATATCCGTATGCCAGGCATCAATGGCCTTGAACTGCTGGGGCGGATCCATGAACAATATCCTGGGTTACCCGTCATCATCATGACGGCTCACTCTGACCTGGATAGTGCCGTTTCCTCTTACCAGAGCGGTGCCTTTGAATACCTGCCTAAACCCTTTGATATCGATGAGGCAACAGCCATTGTTCACCGGGCGATTGCGCATAGCCATGAACAGCAAAACCTGATTGTAGAGGATGTTACCGATAAAAACAGCGAAATTATTGGGGAAGCCCCGGCTATGCAGGAGGTGTTTCGCGCCATCGGTCGTTTGTCTCATTCCAATATTACCGTATTGATCAATGGTGCATCCGGGACGGGTAAGGAGTTGGTCGCTGCAGCCCTGCATCAACATAGTCCACGCGCACAGAGTCCCTTCATCGCCCTGAATATGGCAGCAATACCTAAAGATCTGATCGAATCTGACCTCTTTGGTCATGAAAAGGGGGCCTTTACCGGTGCTGCAAGTCAACGAAAGGGACGCTTTGAGCAGGCTAATGGCGGCACCCTGTTCCTGGATGAAATTGGTGATATGTCTGCTGACACCCAAACCCGGCTGCTGAGGGTGCTGGCCGATAGTGACTTCTATCGGGTCGGAGGACATATTCCCATTCAGGTCGATGTGCGTATTATCGCTGCCACACACCAGAACCTGGAAGAGTTGGTCAAGGAGGGGCGCTTCAGGGAGGATCTGTTTCACCGCCTGAACGTGATACGTATTCACTTGCCAAAGCTATGCGAGCGTAGCCAGGATATTCCGCAATTAGCACGCCACTTTCTGGCAAAATCTGCTAGAGAGCTCAATGTTGAATCTAAAATTCTTAAGCCGCAAACTGAGAGCTATCTGCGCAAACTGCCATGGCCGGGCAATGTTCGTCAGCTTGAAAATACCTGCCATTGGTTAACTGTCATGGCTTCTGGCCGTGAAGTTCATGTTTCTGATCTGCCTCCAGAACTGTTGGCAGAACATTCCACCCCGCAAATTGACTCCATTAATTGGGAAGATGCTCTGCGTAACTGGGCAGACCAGGCGATGAGCAGTCATCAGGAGGGGGTGCTCAATGAAGCTCTGCCAAATTTTGAGCGCATTCTGATCAGGGCGGCACTTTCGCATACTCAGGGGCGAAAAAGGGATGCCTCCCTGCTGTTGGGCTGGGGGCGCAACACCCTGACCCGAAAAATCAAGGAGCTAGGGTTGGATGAAAACCCCCTGTCTGAGGATGAAAGAACCTGAAGCCCCCGGCTGGGCAGCGGTGCGCCATCTATGATGGTGCAGGGCGTAAAACTGCACGCAGACACATTCGTGATCTTACCGCTTGGATTTATCTATCCCAATAGTCGACGCAGCCAGCCAGCGCCAAGCGCTTTTTTACACTGGCGATATTGAGCCCCATAGCGACTGGCTCGGCTAGACACTTTGTTGGCAACCCCGATCAGCCAGTCCTTTCTTTTATAGGTACCCCGTTTGTAGCCTCCCCAGCCCTCATGGTAGTTCAGATACAGACCCTTTGCGTCCCACTTGGATACTTTGTTGATTTTGTGAGTCTTGTCGATAAACCAACCCATAAAATCTAAGGCATCGGAAAAGTCATCCCGATCTGCCCAATTGTTGCCGGTTTCGCGCATATAGTCCTTCCAGGTATCTGTTTTGGCCTGAGAGTAACCGTAGGCACTACTTTCATATCCCCAGGGGATCAGGCCCAGGAAATAGGCCCTTTTGGGGCGAGCGTCACTTCTAAAGCTCGACTCTTGATACATGATTGCCATAGGTATTTGTAGTGGTACACCCCAGCGTCTCTCGGTCTTGGTCGCAGCTTTATACCAGCTTCGCTTCTCCTCGAAAATGTTACAGAGATTATTTGGTGATTGTGGTTGCGTACTAGCACACCCCGCACAGAAAAATGCAAGCAGAAAAACAGGCCATTTCGTGCGAGTGACTTTTCCACAAAATCTGTGGATAACTTTGGGGACAAAGGTGGGGCAACTTCGCAAAAGTGGTAGTATCATAGGGTTCTCTACAAATTGATCAAATTTTAACCTGAAAATAGATTATCCTTTCTTATCAATATGTTATGTAATTGCAAGCTGTTCCTGGTCAGTTTTATGTTTTTTTCTGTGGCGTATCGCAAGAAAAAATAACCCTTGTGCATAAGGTGGCAAATATAGTGCCATTTGCCTGGTCTTTTTATTAAAAATGAATCACGTTAATAATCAGCACGATACACTGTTTTTCGAAGGGACCTTTCAGTAAAACAGCCTAATTTGTTTGATTAATCTATGGAGAATTATCTAGCTTATGCTGTAAATGTGAAAACCTAGCTAGGCTCGGCGCTGCCTCTGCTAATTAAACTAGCCAAAATATTTTATGATGTCGCTGAAAATAGAGACCAACTACAACGCTGTAGCCCGAGCATGGATCATGTCAGATCTGCTGCCCGGGTTTCCAGACTTCTACGTCATATCGGAATAAGGATTTTCCAGATCCAGATTTATGGCATTCTCATAGCCAGTGATTCTTATCTCTTGATCGCTCAAGATTACATCATCGCCTTGTCTAACATTTGTTCCGAAATGGTAGAGTGGCTTGGACAGTCCTTTGATTGTATCGGCGTCATATTGGGCCGCTTTTTCTGTAACGGCTTCATTACGAACGGCGTGGTTTTTCATGCTCTTGGAGCCATGCTTTTTTTCCAGCATCCTGGAAACCACATGTGGTGCCAGTATGCTGGCTGTGGCGTTATTGCCGCCAAAACCTTTGGCGTTCAAAATTGCAGCATCGGTTCCCTGTGGCCCTACTTCGAGATGGTTCTTCAGTATATTCAAATGACTGGCATGAACGTCATCTGCCACATGGTCTATCGTTGTTATTCCAGGGATATAACCATATTTCCATACGCCTAAAGTTGCTGCCAGCTGATCTGCGGAAGCTGCACCCAGTGAGTGCCCCAGATAACTCTTTACTGCGGCCACCGGCCACTCTTTAAGGCCAAATACTTTGGCAGTTTCATTGATGATATGTGATTCTGTCACCCTGTTCTGGGGGGTGCTGGTGCCGTGGGCCTGAATAAAGGACCGATGCATAGCTTCACTCCCCAGAATGGCACGAATCGATGCCATCGCCTTGGCCATGGTAATATAGTTGCCAACCCCAGGGCCGGAAATGGATTTTTTGAAGCCATCGGCATTGATAAATACATCCGCTACTGCGCCGTAAATATTAGCACCCAACTCTACTGCAATCTCATCGGCCATCAGCACAACGTACTGGCTGGATTCAGCCAGGGTGAATCCGCAGTTGTCGGAGAATGGCCGACAGGCTCGGCGATAGTCAGCATGAAATGCCCCGGAATCCAGCTTGATCAGCTCGTTGTCTTCAGCCAATGCTCCCATTGTTCTATAGCCCTCAATCACTTCGGGCAGTATGGGTGCATCACTCCCTCCAACAATGACTACTTTTTTACTGCCGCAGCGGATGGCCTCAATACCCTGATGAAGGTTGTAGAGGAAAGTGGCACAGGCACCGATGTTTGCACCTGTTCCACCGATATTACCGATGGCATAGGCATTGACGAAATCTGCTGGCATCTCTGACAGCCCGAGAGGGCACTGCTTTGACGTGACTCGCTTGCCTCGTAAACTGGCCTGAAGCATCCCGCCGCTGCCATTCTCATCAAGCTGTCCCATTGCACTGCTGGCGTAAACGCCGATCTGATCGGGTGACACAGCTGCCGACACCTGTTGCCAGTCAATCCCCATTGATTGAACGGCATCGGACGATGCATATACGGTCAACTGCAATCCTCGGGGGTGGTTGCGTGAGGGGTATAATTTCCCCGGAGCAAACCCGGTGGGAACCTGTCCCGCACTTTTTACAAGCGATTCCCTGATATCGGTAAGGAGTATATCCATGTCACCCTGAACGCTCACTTCAATCAGATTCGGGTTATCTTTGACGGGATGTGCTGTCCAGTTATCCGGAAGCATATTCGGCATATGACGAGCCTTAAGTGTAAAGGTCATCGCGTTGTCTAATGTAGAGGTTAAACGGGAAGCGGTATGGTGCGGGACTGCACGGGTATTAAAATAGCTGTTCTCAATTTCCCGAACCAGGGTGTGTTCATCGATATAGGCTCTGTTTTGTGCCAGCCAGCTCTCCAAATTGACAGTTTCACCGTCGGCACTTTTAAACGACCCATCGGAGTATGTTAGCAGGTTCATCAGGGTTGCAAGCCCGGTGTAGGTTTCCTGCAAGCTGGTGGGGTCTAGTTGGTCAGCCACCAAGCGTCGGTAGCTGTGATGAAAGGAGGTTCTGCCTGCAGGGTTGATTCCGCCAAATCCTACAATAATAGGTAAAGATGCCAATGTTCTCTCTCCAGGTCGGTACAGCTCTAGTTTTTGATGGTAAGACTGTGTCAATTGTGGCCCATATTACCTTTTAAAGATGACGGAAAATAATGTATATTGGACATCTTTTACGCCATTCTAGCCATTTATCAGGGGTAATACTTTGACCATAAGGCATGTGACTGTTCTGGCGGTACCCCGTGCGCTAGGAACCAGCATTACATTACCGATCGAAATGCTAAATGCAGCCAACTCCATCAACCGTGTCAGAGGCGGTGGGCATCCTGATCTGAACATTGAAATTGCCAGTCTTGATGGCAGAGCGGTTGAGATTACGGGGGGGGTTCAGATTCGAGCTGACCGAATTTTAGAATCGATAAGAACCACAGAGCTGGTTATTATTCCTGCACTCTGGGGGAATCCCAGGTCGGTGATTCGGCGTTATCCTCGCGTTGTTGCCTGGCTTAAGCAGCAGCATCAGCAGGGTGCGTTGATCTGTGCCACAGGAACTGGCTGTTGTTTTCTTGCAGAGACCGGTCTGTTGGACGGAAAAGCAGCAACAACCCACTGGTATTATTTTGATCAATTCAAAAAACTCTATCCCAAAGTTCATTTGCAAACCAAACGGTTTATCACGAATGCGGGCAATCTATATTGTGCTGGCCGCATCAATTCCATTACTAATCTGATGATTCACTTTATTGAACGGTTTTTCGACCATCCCACCGCCCGGCAGATAGAGCTGCATTTTGCGCATGAAATAAAGCCATCTTATGAAAGTATTTTTTATGATTTTGACGAAAAAAACGTACATCATGACGAGGTGATTATTCAAGTTCAGCAATGGATGCTGAGAAACTATGCCAACGAAGTCAAATTACTTCCGCTTGCCCATCAATTTGATATGAGCTTGCGGACTTTTAATCGTCGTTTCAAGGCAGCAACCGACAGTACCCCGCTGCAATATTTACAGCAGATTCGCGTTGGTACGGCCAAGGACCTGCTACGCGATAGTAACTTAAGTGTTGCAGAGATAAGCTATCGAGTCGGATTTAACGATCCAGGCTATTTTGCTGCCCTGTTCAAAAAGATTGTTTCAATATCTCCGAGGGACTACCGGCGGATGGTTCGCGCGAAACTTTTCAGTGTAGAGAGTGGTTAAATATCGCAAACCATCCGGGGCTATCCCTGACAGTTTACACCGGTAGATGCACCCCGGTAATAAGATCAAATTTGGTAAAATCGCTGGGTCTTTTTTCCATGAATGCTGCGGCCCCCTCTCTATGCTCTTCGCCCTCCAGGCAGAGTGTTTGAGCATAGGCTTCCAACTCTAGCGCCATATCTGAGGTGGTTGGCATTTTACTGATAATACGCTTGGTTCTCCCTAGCGTTAATGCCGGCATAGCCGCCAATTTTTCGGCCAGTTCTACCGCTTTTTGTTGCACCTGATTATCAGCAACCACATGATCAAACAGGCCGATCTGCGCAGCTTCTTCGCTGCCAATTACTTTGGCGTATAAGAAAGCTTGTTTGGCTCGGTTGAGGCCAATTTTTCGCGGTAGTGTATGCAGCGTTCCAAAATCAGGAATGAGACCTACTCTATGAAATGGGAAACCCATAGAGGCAGATTCTCCTGCAACGATAGTGTCGGCAAGCAGTGCAACCCCTGCCCCAGACCCCATGGCAGGGCCTTCAATAGCTGCAATAATCGGTTTTTCAGCAAGATGACATAGGCGAACCGTGTCATGTGCAACACGCAGATGATTAAGCATGCGAACATTATCCTGCTTAACCATGTCGGAGACATCGCCGCCTGCGCAAAAAACACCGCCTTTACCGGTAATGATGATGGCTCGCACATCCGGAGATTTGAGGGTTTCCTCATAGGCATCCCGGATACCGTGCTTTATTTCAAGTGTTAGCGCATTGCGCTTCTCGGGGCAGTTGATCAGTATGCGGGCGATTTTGTTAGGGAGGTGTTCAATAATAACGGCGCTCATGACTCTTCCTTCTGGTTTTTGTTTTTTTAGCAACGGCCTGCATACTAGCATGTAGGCTCACGCTGGTGGCGTAATAACTCAGGCCCTTTGATGGGTGTAATCGGTATGACTCTGTTCTGTTAGTGTAATGACATCGTCATGGTTTGCCTGGACGAAACCGTTCACGAAACTGTTTTGGGCTCATCTCGGTGATCGATTTGAACACCTCTGAAAAATAGCCAAAATCCCGGTAGCCCACATTGAGGCTGATGGTTTTGATGAGGTCACTACTGTTAATTAGTTGCTGCTTGGCCGCTTCAACGCGTAGTCGTTGCAGGTAGCGGGTGGGTTTTTTGCCTGTGGCTTTTTGGAAGCGACGGATAAAGGTGCTCTTGCTCATGCCCACTCTGTCGGCGAGTGCTACAAATTTTACCTTTTCTTGATAATGGCTATCCAGCCAGTCTTGAGCTTTGTGGATACCGCTGTCGCGATGGTGGCGCAAACCAGCAATATTGAACAGAGTTAGATCATAATTGCGGCGTGAGTCAAAGGTGATATCCCGAGCCAGTCCGTTGGCTAGTTTGGCACCGCAGAACTTTTCTACCAGATGTAGCGTCAGGTCGATGGCAGCATTCTGGCCGTTGGAGCTATAGATCCCCCTGTCCTCTACTAGCGACTGGTTTTCTAGCCACTCTACTGTTGGATAGCGTTGTTTGAATGTTTCCAGGTGACGCCAGTAGGTAGTGGCTCGACGGGCGTCTAGCAGACCCGCTTCGGCGGCCCAGAAGACACCACTGCTGACGCCAGCAATCACCGCGCCCCTGCCGTGCTGCTGGCGTAGCCAGGGTGCTATCTGTGGATATTGGCCAGTAACCTGGTCAAAATCTCCCCAGAAGTGCGCCAATATAACAAGGTCGTATTGGTTATCGGCACCCATATGAGTGTCTCCGCTGACCACGTGACCGCTGAAGGTTACAACTGGCTTGGGGGTAGGGGTAACATTGTCCCAGCTGAAGGTTTGGCTCATACGGCGCAGATTAACACTCTGCAGCAGGTCAGGCGTTGTGCTGATTGATGAGGTCCAGGCCCCATCGTAGCTCACCAAAGCTACTCGCCAGCTGGAATTCGACACTATTTCACCCCCCTTAAATCACTATATGATACTTTTACCGCTGTTAGTGCGATTTTAACCAAAGATTGTTGTTTTGGGTAGGTTTAGACTAACGGTGAATTTACCCACTCATTGGTTTGAAACGAGGACATCATAGTGGATATTAAGTTTTCCCCGGAAGATATCGCCTTTCGTGACGAGGTGAGAGCATTTTTAAAAGAGGCTTACAGCAGTGAGCTGGCGGCTCGGCTAGACAACCCTAAAACCTTTAAGGAAGCTCAGTGTGAGTGGCAAAAGCACCTGAACGCCAAGGGCTGGGCGGCACCCAACTGGCCGGCTGAGCATGGCGGGGCTGGCTGGAGCGTAAACCAGAGCTTTATTTATGAAACAGAGCGTTCTATTGCGGGCGCACCGGATGTTGTACCCTTCGGTCTGAAGATGGTATCCCCTGTTATCTATGGCTACGGTAGTGAAGAACAGAAACAGCGGTTTTTGCCCAAAATCCTGAACAGTGAGGACTGGTGGTGTCAGGGTTATTCTGAGCCGGGATCAGGCTCTGACCTGGCTTCTCTCAAAACCCAGGCCAAGCTGGAGGGTGATCAGTATCGGGTTAATGGTGCCAAAATCTGGACTACCTATGCCCAGTATGCGGACTGGATCTTCTGTTTGGTACGTACCGATTCATCCGGCAGGCCGCAGGGTGGTATCACCTTTCTATTAATCGATATGAAAACCCCAGGTATTACTGTTAATCCCATCGACTCTATTGATGGCCGTCATAGTCTCAACGAGGTGCTGTTTGAGGATGTGATGGTGCCGGTAACCAACCGTATTGGTGATCAGGACAAGGGTTGGACCTATGCCAAGGCTTTGTTGGTCCATGAGCGCACCGCCATCGCCGGTGTGCCCGACTCAAAGCGCTGCCTGGGAGAGCTTCGTGAGCTCGCTAAACGCGAGAGCAGCGGCGGGGTTTCCTTGATCGATGATCCGATGATCCAGACCCGTTTTGCCAATATCGAAATCGAGTTGATGGCATTGGAGTATACCGAACTGCGTGTGTTAGCTGCATTCTCCGAAGGTAAAGGTCCGGGTGTAGAATCATCGCTGTTAAAGATCAAAGGCACAGAGATTCAGCAAGCCATTCAGCAGCTGCGTATGGATCTTGCTGGCTACTATAGTGGCCTGGAACAGGGCGAGTTGACAGCCGAGCAAGTGGGGCATGATTTTGGTGACATGGCGCGTCGTACCTATATGTATGGCCGCGCCTCTACCATTTACGGGGGCTCCAATGAGGTGCAGAAGAATATTACCGCCAAGGTTGTATTGGGCCTGTAAGCTACTTTTTACGGTCAAAATATGCTGGCCTGAATCAATAATGGAGAGATAGATGAACTTTAACTTCTCTGAAGAACAACGCATGCTCAAAGACAGCGTTACGCGCTTTGTGCAGGATCAATATGATTTTGAAACCCGCCGTAAGGTGGTTGACAGCGAGGATGGTTTTAGTCGCAAAAATTGGCAAACCTTTGCTGAGCTGGGTTGGCTATCAATCCCCTTTTCCGAGGAACAGGGTGGTTTTGGTGGCGGTGCTGTGGACACTATGCTGCTGATGGAAGAGTTAGGTAAGGGCCTGGTTGCAGAACCCTTTGTCGCCACCGTATTGCTGTTTGGTGGCTTATTGAGTAGCGGTGCAAGCCCTGCCTTGCAGGATGCCCATATCGATAAAATTATTGATGGCAGTTTGCAGGGAGCTTTCGCCTATCTTGAGCGACAGAGCCGTTTTGACCTGGCTGATGTGAAAACTTCTGCGGTCCAAAATGGTGCCGATTTTGTCTTGAATGGAGAGAAGACGGTAGTCTTTAACGGTGGGGTGGCAGACAAAATTATTGTTTCGGCACGCACCAGTGGTGAGCAGTATGATGAGCAGGGGATCAGCTTGTTTTTACTCGATGCCAGTGCAGCTGGGATCGAGAAAACCACCTACCGTTTAATGGATGGTCAGCGAGTAGCCAATATTAAACTGACCGATGTTAGCATCTGTGCGGACCAATTGGTCGGTACGCTGGATCAGGGTTATGGTTTGATAAAATCAGTGACTAATGAAGCGATGCTGGCAATCTCGGCTGAAGCATTGGGTATTATGCAAAAACTGAATGCAACCACGATTGAATACAGCAAAACACGCGAACAATTTGGTGTGCCAATCAGCTCCTTCCAGGCTTTGCAGCATCGTATGGTGGATACCTTTATGGCCTGTGAACAAACCAAGTCGCTGCTGTATCGTGCGGTTTGCTCGACCGATGCGGGCAATGAGGATGCGGAAAAAGATATTCTTGCTTTAAAAATCATGGTGGGTCGGGCCGGTAAACTGATCGGTGGTGAAGCGATTCAGATTCACGGTGGCATGGGAATTACTGATGAGTTGGATGTAGGTCATTACTTCAAGCGCCTGATGATGATCAATACCACCTTTGGTGATGCGGATTATCAACAACAGAAATTTATAGCATTGAGTAACGCTTAATCAGTTTTTGTCCGTGTTTTCGCATCGTGATCTCTTTGGGATCACGATGCGAATAGCATGCTGCCATCAGTTGTAGCAGCGGGAGATAACGCCCAGGCTGTTTTGTTTCAATACTACAGAGTTGCGGCCATTTCGCGCAGCTACGCTCTGTCCCACCACGAAAGCCACTAAACTCTGCACAACTGAAATTTCAAGTCTAAAACTCAGGGCCCAAAAAGGCCGTCGCTGATTAACTGTTGAATGTCTCCTTCGCTGAATTGTAGCTCTTCTAATATCTCCCGGTTATGTACCCCGGATTGAGCGCCGGTTGAATGGTATTGAAGCTCTTGGTTGTCAAAGCGAATCGGGGTGGCAATCTGTTTCTGTGACTTTCCGTTAGCTAAAGGCAGATCCACAATCATGTTGCGCGCCTGAATCTGTGGATGTTCGCAAGCCTCTGAAAATTTTAATACCGGTTCGACGCAGACATCTGCTGCTGCAAAAATCTCACACCATTCCTGGTATGTTTTACTCTTGAACTTGATAACTAGTGTTTGCTTGATCTGTTGCAGGTTCTCTTCGTTCGGGTTGCCCGCCCATATTTTTAACTGCTCATCGTCCAAGATCTCAACCAGACCCTGCAAAAATTTTGGTTCAAGTGAGCCTACAGACATATACCTACCATCACTGGTTTTATAGTAATCGTAGTGACTGCCGCCGTTGAGCAGATCAGATTCCTGCTCGGGTTCAATACCGTGAGTGAGGTAGGGCGCGCTGCGCAATGCATTCATGGCGAAGGCTGCATCGGTCATGCTGATATCGATATAGGCACCTTTGCCGGTTTGAGCTCGTTGGTTTACGGCACTTAAAATGCCAACAACAGCGTGCATTGAACCACCGGCAATATCGGCTATCTGGGTGCCCATCAGTGGTGGTTTTTCACCGCGCAGTCCAGAATAGGCATTGATGCCGGCGATTGAAAGATAGTTATTATCATGGCCGGCGCGGTCTCTGAAAGGGCCGGTTTGTCCGTAGCCGGTGATAGAGCAGAATATCAGCTTCGGGTTCACCTCCCTGAGAAGCTCGTAGCCGACTCCTAGCCTGTCCATGACGCCTGGGCGAAATTGTTCCACCAGAATATCGTAGCTGCCGACCAGTTTTTTGACAAGATCAACCGCAGCGGGATGTTTGAGATCAAGAGCCAGGGAGCGCTTGTTGCGGTTGATGGCTGAATCTATCACGGAGACCCCATCGTCAAAGGGGGGCATTGTACGAACAAGGTCATGGCGGGTAGGGGACTCGACTTTGAGTACATCGGCACCCATATCGGCAAGCATTCTGGTGCAATAGGGCCCTGGTAGCAGGGTGGAAAAATCAAGAACTTTAAGGTTTTGTAAAGGACCAGTCATATCAGCACTCACTCCTCAATATAAAACGGTAAGATAGGGTAAACACCTAAGGGCATCAGCAATCATTTCTGAAACCGTTAGAGGTGTCGCCAGTAAAGTTTTTATGTTTCAGGCTGCGTTGCTTGTCATTATTTTTAGATTATCTGTTGCTGCATCCAGTATGGATTAAGCCAGGAAGCAGTCTGTCATGTTGGATGTTTTTTAGTTTAGCCGCCAACATGGTGAAGCATCGCGTTACCGATAGTAATATTATTGAGCGTAAATCTCCAGCATCTGATTGCCTGGTTTTTAAGTTTAGCTATTAGGCAGATAGGGCTTGTATGATATTGGTTGGGAAGCATCTCTGGATATGAGCTGTTGTTTATTGATGATCGCGCAGCAGGGAGATGAGTGTTGTAAATTGAGAACGCTCAAATATTCCGTTGTGGTTTCTTCCGCTAATGATATCTGCGTATAATTCGCATCTTTCCCAGGTGCAGAGAAACTAACCAGACCATGACTATTCGTACCCGTATCGCTCCATCACCCACAGGTGATCCGCATGTCGGCACAGCCTACATCGCCCTGTTTAATCTTTGCTTTGCCCGTCATGCCGGTGGCCAATTTATCCTGCGTATTGAGGATACTGATCAGGCTCGTAGCACTGATAGCTCTGAGCAGGCTATTTTCGACAGTCTGAAATGGCTGGGAATACAGTGGGATGAAGGTCCGGATGTTGGGGGCCCCTTTGGCCCATACCGCCAGAGTGAGCGGATGGATATATATCAGACCCATGCAGATAAACTGGTAGCTGATGAACATGCTTTTCACTGTTTTTGTTCGCCAGAGCGACTCGATCAGCTGCGCAGTGAACAGATGGCTGCCAAGCAAAAACCCGGCTATGATGGCCATTGCCTGTCGTTGAGTGCGCAGGAGGTGGCGTCACGACTGGCGGAGGGGGAAGCTTCTGTTATTCGGATGAAAATCCCGGAGCAGGGCGTTTGTACCTTCCAGGATATGCTGCGCGGTCAAATCAGTATTGACTGGCAACAGGTGGATATGCAGGTGTTGGTCAAGGCTGATGGTATGCCCACCTATCATCTGGCCAACGTGGTCGATGACCACCTGATGGAGATCACCCACGTTATTCGCGGCGAAGAATGGATCAATTCCGCACCAAAGCATCAGCTGCTTTATCAATATTTTGGCTGGGATATGCCTGAGTTGTGTCACATGCCACTGCTGAGAAATCCTGATAAGAGCAAGCTGAGTAAGCGCAAAAATCCGACCAGCATTAACTATTACCGGCGCATGGGTTTTATGCCTGAAGCGGTGTTGAATTACTTGGGACGTATGGGCTGGTCGATGCCAGATGAGCGGGAAAAGTTCTCTTTTGCGCAGATGGTAGAGCAGTTCGATATCCAGCGTGTTTCTCTGGGAGGACCGATCTTTGACATTGAGAAATTGAGCTGGCTAAACGGTAGTTGGATCAGAGATGATCTGTCCCTGGCAGATTTTGCCTCTCGCCTCAGACAGTGGGCTTTTAATGAGGACTACCTGTTGCAGATAGCGCCGTTGCTCAAAGAGCGCGTTGAACTATTTAGTGATATTGCTCCATTGGCTGCCTTTTTTTGTTCCGGAATGCTTAAAATCAGCGCTGAAGATTTTGCGCATAAATCGCTGGCAGAAGAGGAGTGTAAACGTATTCTTCAATTTACACTCTGGCGGCTTGAAGCAGAGCAAAACTGGGAAAGGGGTACTCTGGAAGCGATTATCAAGCAGATGGCTGAGCAGCTGGGCATTAAAGTACGTGATTACCTGTTCCCTCTGTTTATTGCCATCGCTGGCACCCATGTCTCTGTTTCGGTGTTTGACTCAATGGCCATTCTTGGCGCGGATATGTCCAGGGCAAGATTGCGCTATGCGGTGAATTTGCTAGGTGGTTTGTCGAAAAAGAAAGGTAAGGCTTGGGAGAAGGAGTATCGTAGGTTGGGCAATAGCTAACGCCCCCTAACGGGTAAGAGTAATGCTTTGTCCGCTCTGTTCAGGATCAGAAAGCAAACCTTATTATCAGGACAATAAACGATCCTATCGCCTGTGTCTGCGCTGTGCTCTGATTTTTGTGCCGGATATATATTACCTTTCTCCTGGTGAGGAGAAAGCTCAGTATGACCTGCATCAAAACCACCCTCAGGATCCTGCCTACAGAAAGTTCCTGTCTCAGCTGTTCAACCCCCTTACTCTGAAAATTCTTGCCCCGGCTACAGGTCTGGATTACGGTTCTGGCCCTGGTCCGACCCTTTCAGTGATGCTGGAGGAGGCCGGCTATCATATGCAGATCTATGATATTTTCTATGCCCCGGCACCCCAGGTATTGGAAAGGCGCTATGATTTTATCAGCTGCACTGAGGTGGTGGAGCATCTGCACCAGCCGGGTCGGGTGATTGCCGAGCTGTTTGGCAGGCTTCGTCCAGGAGGGTGGATGGGAATTATGACCCGTTTAACCAACTCGCGCAGCGCCTTTGTTGCGGGTCACTATCACGTGGACCCGACCCATGTTTGTTTTTTTTCAAGAGATAGCTTTAGTTACCTTGCGAACGAGCTGGACGCCCATCTGGAAATTGTAAGTGATCAGGTCATTCTATTGCAAAAAAGGTAGTGCTAATGCAGTGGTGGTCACTACTGAGCTGTTTAGGCGCTGATAAAAAGGCTTGAATCTCAACAAATTGTTCTAATCCTAGAATCCTCAGTTGGGCAGGATAGAGTGTGCGTTTATGGTGGTACAGGGCAAGGCGTAATGACGCGGAGTAGTTGTTCTATTCCAAGGATTTGCAACGCTGTTGCAAATCAGTCTCAGCATGCTGTTGTGAGTTTCATGTTTATGTGTTGATGACAAATCATGTATACCTGTTGATTTCGCACTCCATTAATTTGAAGGAAGCCCAGAAGTTTCGCTCTCTATTTCCGCAAATCCAAAATCTTCCATAATCGCATACATAGACGGCACTACGAGCATAATCAGCAAGGTTGAGGCGAGCATACCAAACACAAGGCTGGTGACGAGTGGCACGAGTAATTGCGCTTGCATACTGGTTTCAAACAGTAGTGGTGTCATGCCCGCCACGGTGGTGGCGGACGTAAGAAAGATGGCACGGAAGCGATCGCGTACGGCCTGACTGGAGGCATCGTGTAGGCACATGCCCTCACTAGCGTGATGTTTTACAAACACAACTAACAGAATGGAGTCATTGACGACAACTCCGGCGAGAGAAACAAAGCCGATCATACTTGGCAAAGTGAAATCGAGACCCATGATCATGTGCCCCCAGATCGCGCCAATCAGTGCCAATGGGATGTTGAGCATGACGATTAAAGGTTCGCGATAGTTCTTGAATTGTAGACTCAATAACAGGAAGACGCCGAGGAGACCTAATGCAAATCCTGTGAAGATAGATCGATTGGTTTCTGCACCACTTTCAACCTCACCTTTGATGATGATTTTTAAGTCTGGATAGCGTTCATTCAGCGTAGGGAAGAAGCGTGCTTTTGTGTCTTTGAGTACTTCCGATGTGTTGGCGAGCGCCGCGTCAATGTCACCAAAAATATTCACAACCCGCTGGTGATCAACATGGCTGATTCGCGCAAAGTCTCTATGTTCTTTTATGTTGGCAATACTGGATAAGGGAATGCTTTTTCCGCCGGATGGGAAGATTTCCAGATCATCAAAATCATTCAATGCCTGGGTTAGCGGACTATCCAGTTTGACGTTGATTTCGTAGGCTTCACGGCCCCGATAAATATCATCAACCGTGATGCCATGATAAGCAGCGCGCAACTGGGTGGCGACGATTTGTGAGCTTATGCCAGCGGCTAAAGCGCCGGGTTGGAGTTCAACTATAAATTGTGGTTTACCGGGACGTAGATCATCCAGCAGGTTGGTCACGCCGTCATAACCACGCAGCCAGTTTTGTAGTTCCCATGATGCTTTTGAAAGCTGATCCAGGTCATTACCGATGATACGTATTTCGATGGCTCGACCGGCTGGGCCAATAACAGGTTCTTTATATTGAATACCGATCGCGTCAGGAATATCGCCGGAATTTTTACGCCACAAAGGAACAAATTCAGCCAGGGTAGTCTGGCGTTTTTCGGTACTCAGCAGGTCAATACTAATGGTTGCCAGGTGAGCGCCCTCTTCTGAGGCATCTTTATTTTGACTATAAGCGACTTGTATATTTTTGATCAGCGGTTCTGATTCTTTTTCGCCCAGTTTTTTACTGGTTTCTTTCAGCCCCGTTAACAGTTGCTGAACGACTGATTCTGTTTTATTCAGTGGTGTTCCCTGTGGCAATAAAATACGTGCTTCCAGCGAGTCACCTTCAAGATCAGGAAAGGCTTTGAATTTAAGTACACCAGTCGCTAGCAAACCAATGGACAGGATCAACAGGGCTATGGCAAAACCAACCGTGACATAACGATAGCGGATCGCAAACTCGGCCATTTTGCCAGCACGATTACGAAGTCGGTCAAATCCAGCCTCAAAATATTGCCTCCATTTTGTAGGCTCGCGGTGATGAAAATGTTCCAGTGAATGTTTTAAGTGGTGTGGTAACACCAGGAAGGCTTCAATTAAACTGATGCTCAAAACAGCGATTAGAACCACCGGTAAGACACCCAGAACCTGCCCCAGATCGCCTTTCATAAACAGCAGGCTACCGAATAACAGCACAGATGTCAGGAACGAGGAAAAAACACCCGGCGCTACACGCATTGTGCCGTCGATGGCCGATTGTAATGGAGGCTTACCCTTTTTGTAATCGTGATCGATGCTTTCCGACAACACGACCGCATCATCCATCAAAATACCGATCGACATGAGCAGGGCAACCATAGAGATCATGTTGATGCTGTAACCAAGACTACTCATGATTGCGAGGCCACCGAGGAACGAAATCGGCAAGCCCAGTGCAACCCAGAATGTGTAACGCCAGTTAAAAAAGAGTAGCAATGCCAACGCCGCCAGCAGCAAACCCTGCCAGCCATTTGTGATTAATAATTTCAGACGCTGTTTGACAATCGATGCCCGATCCTGCGTGAGGGTTAGGTGCGTGCTTTCCGGCAGACGGAGATTTTCCTCCGCAACAAATTTTGTCACCGCGTCTAAAACGGTGAGGGAGTCATCAATGGTGTTTTTGGTGATCTGTAAGACGGCGGTGGGTTTTCCATCGATCTCAATACGATCTTCGTGCCGATCAAATTTGTCTTCAATACGGGCAATATCACCGAGTCGAATTTCACCCCCTTTGTCATTGGCGAGGATCACCAGATCGGCCAGTTCTTCAGCTGTCTCGCGTGCGTTTTCAAAACGGATCTGATACGAAGTATGTTGTGTTTCCAGAACGCCAGCGGGTAAATCTATGGCCTGTTGTTGGATCAAATTGGCGATGTCCTGAATGCTGAGTTGATATTTTAGCATGGTTTCTTTTTGCACCAGTACACTCAACTCATGAGTCGAAAAGCCGTCAATGGTGACAATGGGTACGTCGGCTAATGCCAGTAAACGATCACGATAATATTCTGCCAGTGCTTTTAATTCAGAGCGTGTCAGTTTGTCGGCTGTCAGGGCAACGCTGATCACCGGGCTTGTGCGGCCCAATATTTTTATGATCGGATCTTCAGCTTCGTCGGGGAAATCCTGAATACCATCCATCGCGGTTTTTATATCATCCGCAAACAAGCTCATATCACCTTCTTCCTGCATCTCCATCGTCAGAGTACCGACGTTGTCGCGAGCGTCGCAGGTTTGTTCTTTTACAAAACTAATACCGTCGGTGGCGTCTTCGAGACGATTGCAAATCGCATCTTCAACATCGGTAGAGCTGGCTCCGGGATAGACAACACTGACCTGCACCTGATACAGGTTAATGATCGGGAATGACTCTTTATTCAGGCCGGGCAGGGCGGCCAGACCAACGGCGATGATGGCGAGCATGAGGATATTGGCCGCAGTGGGGTGTGATGCGAAATAACGGATCATGGCTATTCTTCACCAGAAGCCAGAAGACGTAATTCCTTTTCATAACCCGTTGCCTGAACAAGCTTCAAAGGCAAGCCTTCAATCACAGGAACGACATCAGTAATAATAATCTGATCGCCTTCTTTCAGCCCATTTTCTACGACGGCTAGTTGACCTTGTACAGAACTGATAGTGACGGAACGAATCGTCAGTTTATTTTCAACTGTAGCCACATAAACACGCCCTTGATGGATGGCTTTTCTGGGGATAACCAACGCGGGTTTGGCCTTTGTGATAAATTCTATGGAGGTGTACATCCCCCTCAACAGGGGAGGTCGTTTGCCCGGGATCACGTCTTCATAGGGCTTGTCGACGATAACAACCAGGCCAACGGTATCGCGTACAGGGTCAATCGATTCACTGATCCTGGTCAGTGTGCCATGCCATAAAGCCTCATCACCTGTGCTGATGTCACCGACCAGACGGACTCTTGCTTCCAGATCCCAGGCTCTGAGTATTTTTTGAAAATTGTAAGGATCCTGCAGGTCAGGCGTTTCGTGATTCACGGTGCTAATCAATGGTCGGAAGTGTTTAACTGGTAACTGCGCATTGATCTCAACAGACTGAGTGCCAGATGCTTCAAACAATTGACTGCCCGCTCCAACAAATTCACCTTGCTCTACATCAACTGCTCCAATCCTTGCATCAAAAGGCAAGCTAACTTCCGTACGTCCCAGCGTATCTTTCTTTTCATCAACCTGAGTTGCTGATTGCTTGATCTGCGCTGAGGTTGCGGCCTTTCGACTGGCAAACATCGATAACTTACCCTGTAGATCTGCAACTTGTTGACGTAGCCCGAGTACTTTTTGCTCTTCAGCATCAAGTGCTGATCGTGCGATTAATCTTTTCTCCCAGATCGTTTTTATTCGATCCAGTTCTTTTTGGCCGAAACTTAGATTTCTTTGTGCAATCCCTAACAATCGGCGAGCACTTTTTTCTTCTGTTTTTAGTTGCTCCAGAGATGATCGAGTACTGGCTAGCCCAGCCTCACTTTGGTCCAGAGAGAATTCAAACGTTGTTGGTTCAATTCGTAAAACAACAGTCCCTGCCCGCAAACTTCCACCCTGTTTTAATTCAGGATGAATGTAACTGACCTTGCCGCTGACCTCGGCCTTGTATTTTAGAAGTACCGATGGTTTAACATGACCATAAGCTATTGCGCGTGATCGGAAGGGAAGCTTCTTAACTGTGATTACTTCAACAACCTTCACAGGAAATTGGCTATCGACATGTTCAAGTGGCGCGTGGGATTTAACTTTATAAACCACGGCAGCGATTGCTATCGCAATAATCAGGGGAAGGGTAAAAGCTTTTTGGAAGAAATTTTTCATTGTAATGTGTCAGTGTTTTCCCCCGATTTAGCGGAGACTTTATTAAGAGTGATAATACACTCAGGGGTGAAGCATGGCAAAAGAGAAGAAAACAGAGCCAGGAATAATCGATGGGGTTAGGCACTGTCTTGAAAAATAAGTTTAAACGGAGTTAATTTGATGATTCACATCAAATGGTTTTTCCGGTTTCAATACCCCATAGGCAATAACCAATAGCTTTCTCATGACCCCGTCGATTTGCGTTATAGTTACCTAAACCAAAGAGCTTCCTGAGCTTAAAAGGGGGCGTTTAAACTTTGGGCATACAAAACCCGCGAATTGCTTGACACGACACGGGCCAGTGCTTAATATGCGCAGCTCTTTTCGGGGCTATAGCTCAGCTGGGAGAGCGCTGCAATGGCATTGCAGAGGTCGGCGGTTCGATCCCGCCTAGCTCCACCAGAGTTCTTTTTTGCGTCCCCTTCGTCTAGAGGCCTAGGACACTGCCCTTTCACGGCGGTAACAGGGGTTCGAACCCCCTAGGGGACGCCATCTCTCTTGTGGAAACCATCCGCAACTCACGAATGTTGTATTACGGTATTCGTGAGTTGCGGGTTATTCATCTGAAATCCTGGAAAAAGCTTTTCTGAACTTGTATTGTAAAGTTCATATAATCACCCGGCAAAATAAAAAAATAATTGATAACACCGCGGCTCGGTTGAATTATTAGAATAAGACCTCAGCATAACCCAATTTTCGTAGAAATCTCAAAATACAGCCATCGGTTTCATTAAAGAAATTCCCATAAAGCCATCAAAAAACGGGCTACATTGAGATCTCAGAATATGAGTTTAGTTTCTTTGTTTAGCTGGTTGCACTTGTATAGTTAAAGCGGTGCTGTGTTCCCTCGAAATTGAATCCTCAGGAGTCATTAATGAGACGAGAAAGCAATTTTAAACTGACCGATATTTTTGATATGGCATCACCTCCAGATGAGCGCTGTTTGAAAGAGACTCAATTTTTTGATGTTGGTCACCCGGCTCTGATTGAATATGCGGAGGAAAAAACCGCGCACTGCCGTACCGAGGTGGAGAAAGCGGTTGCTCTTTATTATGCAGTACGTGATGAGGTGCTTTATGATCCCTACAGGTGTTTGTTGACATCTGAGCAGTTTTGCGCCAGCCATGTGCTTTCCAGTCACCGGGGTTTTTGTATTTCCAAAGCCCTTCTGCTCTCGACACTAGCTCGCTGTGTCGGGATACCGTCCCTTGTCGGATTTGCGGATGTATTAAACCATCTTGCAACCCCAAAAATGAAAAAGCTCATTAAAAATGAGCTCTATTTTCATGGGTATGCAGTGCTCTATCTGAATGGCAAGTGGCTTAAGGTGTCGCCCGCCTTCAATCTGACGATGTGTGAGAAATTTGAAAGTCGTCCGCTGGAATTTGACGGAAAATCCGATGCGCTATTTCACGAATACGATATGAGATCGCGCCGACACATGGAATACTTGACCGATTACGGGGCGGTTACTGACCTGCCGTATCAGCAGGTCATTGATGAGCTGTGGTTCCGATGCCCAGAGATGATGGACTTTCTGCGTGAAAAACAGCTTACGCAGAGCTTTGCGGAGGAGCTGCAAACGCTCGACCAGTAAAAATTCTTTAAAAAAGAATCAGCTTCGTTGACTGCTATTTAAAGGGCGAACTATTTGCTCGAACTAATCTTATGAGACCTTTGCACGAGAGCCATTTTACTCCCATGCGGTGTTAAAAATGCGCTCGATCGGTCATTTTACTAAAGCATAAGTGCCTGCAAGCAGTTACTAAACAACTGTAAACTCGGCTATGGCGTCCTGCCTCGCTCTATCTCCTGCATCCCTGCAGTCGTCCCTCTTTGCGCGCATTTTTGCCTTGCCTGTAACCAAAATCATCTCCCGTGCAAAGGTCTCATTAATATAGGGTTGGCGCCTTCCTGGCTCAAGGTGTCACACTAGAACTGGAACCATAGTTTCCCCATTACTGTTGTGGTCTTGGCCGTATTTTC
>Ga0190303_1000136_pt1 | contig 30156 bp, 29 predicted proteins | sample 48700701_MG_FD_161672 | JGI IMG/M metagenome (GOLD analysis project Ga0190303, IMG submission 161672) | Hydrothermal vent sediment bacterial communities from Southern Trench, Guaymas Basin, Mexico - 4870-07-0-1_MG | ecosystem: Environmental > Aquatic > Marine > Hydrothermal vents > Sediment ... | reverse complement strand
AAGCATAAAGAAAATACACTAAATAGGGGTTTACTTCAATAAAAGAAATAGAACCCTTATCTAATTATACACTTCTTGTTGCAAGTTCTCTTCTAATTCCAAATAAAACCAACACAATAATTAGAGCTATAAAGTAGATGGTTGTTGCCATACTCTTCACAATTGAAAACACACTTGTTACCAACATTATAATTGATGATAAATTAGGATAGTTATTAAGCATCATTATAATTCCAAAATTTTCTAAATAATCTGCCATTCCAGCAATTAATGGTAAAAAACACAGGTAGAAAAAAGCAGTATTTAATTTATTTAATTTTTTAAGAAAGTAGGCAAACAACAAACAATAACTAATTGCAAAAAGAAAAGGGTAAATCATATCAACTGGAATTTGACTTAATAGATAAACCCCACGTCCTTTTTCTCCTAAAGTTTCAAAGAGTATTTTTATATATTCTGAATTGTATCCTGTTGGCATCATATCTAACAACTTCAATCCATTAGAAAAAGCCATTGTTTTTGGAATAGTAACCAATAACATAATTGCATATACAAGGTTGGTAAGACTAAAAAGCAATAACACTTTTTTCCCACTCAGATTATTAACTATTATTTCTTTTATTCTTATCATATTTTGATTTTTACTTCAATTTCACCTAAAGTCACAACTGTTTACTACTATTTTAAAAGACTTCCTTTCCAGTTAATTGTTACATCTACTTTATTATTTAAGTTCTTTGAATAATTTACAAACACATCTTTTATGTCTGTAGCCAATTTTCCTTCAGAATAAAAATACAACTCCGTTTTAATCTCAAAAAAACTTTTCATTTTTCTATTCATAGACATAAATAGCTTTCCTTTTTCTCTTTTAATTGATACCTTCCTACCTTCAATCTTATAAGATCCTATAAGTTTATTTGAAAGTTCTTTATCAATATACTTATTAGTATCTATTTTGCTTTTAAAATTTAAAGCAGCATCTATCCAAGGGTCTTGTCTTTCGGTATGTTGTTTAAAATTATACACAATAGTCACATCAGGGTTAATCGTTTTTCTATTATCCGAATTCCAACTTGTAGGCCAAAACACATGTGTTAGAGAAATGCTTAAACCAGAGTTTGGCAGTTTGATATACTTAGTATCTCCTACCGTATTCGGTCCCTCTCCCGTAGGTTCGCCAACAATAATGGCTTTTGTATTTAGAGATAGAATTGATACAAGTTCTAATAAAGTACCTCGTGTAGCATTACTTGTTAGCACAAACAAATTACCTTTCTTATTTATGGTTTCTGAATCTCGTAATAAATCTGTAAATGCTTTCAGTTTAAATCCGTTTCCGCCACCTCCATATCTTACATCTATAATAATTTTATTTATTTTGCCTTTTTTGATCTCTGTTTCAATAATATCAATAAAAGATGAAAATGAAGTTCCACTATCATTATTTGCTATTTTCTGAAGTTGAATAAAAAGTGTTTTAGTATTTAGCACATATTCAAACCAATAATTTTTAGTTTTATGACTTGTGTTGGTTGATAAAAAATGTTCATCATTGGGTAATTGTCTATCTAATTTTACATATTCAGTAATGCTTTCAGCTTTTAAAATAGCTTCCTTCCCCGAAGCAAATTGAAGGTGAATTTCAGTAGTTGAATTCCCAATTCCTATGGCCATTAATAATGACGGCATCATACTGTAAGCTGAAAATATGTATTTTTTATAATACTCGTTATCTGCGTTTAAATAGTCCGCTAGTTTTGTATAAACTTCATGAACTTCAGTCTCATTTATTTTTATGATTTGCTCACCTTTTAAATTTTTATAATCTTCAGATACATCACAAATAAAAAGTCCATCAGCGAACCAGTAATTTTTAATTGGTAATACTTTAATGTCTATTTTTTTTTGAAATGGTATTATATTACAGCCCTCATCTTCTATAGAATTTAATAAGTATTGCATACCGAAAATAATCTCCTCAAAAGATTTAGTTTCTAAATTCTGTTTTAATTGTTCTACACGATTTAAGAACTCTATTTTATCGACTTTTGAATTAAAATCTGGTACAATTTGTTGTGCTTTTTCAACTAGAAAATCAATGTCTTCTATCCATTGCTTCTTGTTAAGACTTGTTTCCTTTTGAGCGTAACTATTAAAGGTAAACATCAAAAATAAAATATTTAAAATTCTCATCTTTATTTATTTATTAAATTTTCTAAAAAAACCTATTTTGAATATGTATTTCACTATTATTCAATTACTTATTTAATTTTTATCAAAACTAATTTTGTATAATTTTTTTAAAAGAAATAGTGTGCTTGAGTACACTATTTCTTAATTAATACACAAACCAAAATTTTATCGCTTTAAATTTTCTTTCTCAAATATATGCTCATCAATCTCACTTTGGTAAAACCAAATATTTCTTAATTTTCTATCAGCTAGTAGCTGTAACTGATCTCCTTTAAACGGTGATCCTTCTTGTGATGCATTTCCATAGCTTAAAATTCCTTTTGATTTAATCTTAGACCCAAACTCAACTATTGATGTATATGCTGAGCCACCAAGTAACGTGTAATTAGTTCTAGACATTGGTCTATAAAAACCTGCATTAAAACTACCCAACTCACTTAAACCTAATCCTCCTTTAACTTTTTTATTTGCATAATTCATTTCATAAACTTCACCCCAAGCAATATCTAAACTTCCATATTTTCCTTTTGTTTGTTGAGCTGCTGATAAAAACATTTTTTTAGCTGCTATTGTTAATGTGTTAGGAGTATTCAAAGCATCCTTTTTAGAAAATTCATTCTCAAAAGCTTTCATATTTTTTGTAGCATGATACCAATTTACGAAAAGTACAGCACCTTGACTTTTTGGGTCTAATTTTCTATCCCAATTTTTTAATACAATTGCCGCTTCTCTTAGAAGTGAGTCTGATGCTTGTAAACCAAAGCTAACCAATTCATCTACAGATCTATCAGCTAGTTCTGAATGTGTTGAAGATTGTAAATCAACAAGTTCCTTAAAACTTAATTTTTCTTCACCTAAAATCATTTTAATAGACCTTGAACTTCTGTAATTAAAATTCTGAAACGGTTTATTTGCAATATATGCAGGATAATTTTGAGGTTCTTTTATAAATGGATAAGTGCTAGTCCAAGGACCATTATTTGAGTTTGCTACAAATCCTGATTTTGGGTTTTTAAATTTAGGTAAATCTTCATAACTCACATAATCTTTCACAATAGCTCCTGGTTTTGTTGCTGAAATTATGGCTGTCCAATCTTGTAAATTTCCATTTGGTCGCTTCGGAATTATTCCATTATATAAATAGAAAATCTCTCCATGTCTATCAGCATAAATAACATTTTGTAATGGCAACTGAAGCATTTTCATAGCGGCTTGAAATTCGCTTAAATTGGAAGCTTTAGCCATATTTACAAATTGTTCAGTAAAAAAAGGTCTATCTAATCCTGAAAGTCTTAACGCTAAAGCTTTGCCTTCTTTTTCTTCAATAATATAACCATATTTAGATTCTTTAACCTCCACTGTCTTATAGGATAAATCATCACCATTTTTTATAGTAATAGTTTCTTTTTTAATATCTAATGGTATCCATTTGTTATCTGATAAATAAGAGTTTCCTTTTATTTGCAATTCAATTAAATCCATAGTATCAGCCTGATTGAAAGTCAGTGCCCAACCTAAATTATCATTGAATCCCATAGCAATTACAGGACTTCCAATCATTGTTATTCCATAAATATTTAACTCTTTACTTTGTAAATGAGCCTCAAAAAATAAATAGTCATCAAACCAAGGTGGATGTGGTTGTGTAAGTAAAAGTGAGTTTCCACTTTCAGATTTTGAAGGGGCTATAGCCCAAGCATTAGAGCCTGCTGTTTTCCATTGTGCAGCTTGCGGTTGCATTGCAAAGGCGCCTACCATTAAATGATAACTTATTTGAAGTTTCGCTAAAGGATCTGTATTTTTTATCGGTAATACAACTTTTAAATCATCATTTAGTTTATCTCCATGTGCCTTGCAATACGCATTCATACCAGCAACAAAAGAAGAAAGGAGTGTTTTTATTTCGTCATTTTGAACATTGTACCATTCTTGAGCTCTTTGAGGCACATTTAATTTTATTGTTTTTAAATCACTTTGTAAATTTTGGTCTCCTCCCCAATATTCGGCTGCTTTACCTCTAGATTTACCATACGATTTTAAAATAAGGTTTCCATGTGCTTTCATTTGCGCCCATCCAAAACCGTAATACATATCTGCATTATTGTTTCCTGTAATGTGTGGCACTCCCCAAGTATCCCACTTTATTTCTAATGAATTATCATTTTGTGAAAATAAAATAGAAGAGGAAATTAAGACAAGTATTAATATAATACTGAGTCTATTTGTAGTATTTATTTGTTGTTTCATTTGCATTGTTTTAAAATTAATAACAGTACAAATTTAGAAAGGCATTTATTACTTTATGTTCGGATTCCGAAATTAGAACACATTTAGTAGATTTATTTTTCTACTTTAAATTGAGAAGGCGTTTTACCTGTTTTATTTTTAAAGGCAGTGTTAAATACAGATCTTGAGTTAAAACCAACTTCATACATTACTTCCATTATAGTTAAGTTTTTATCCTTTGTTTTTTGAAATAATAATTTAGCCTCCTCTATTCGGTATGAATTAATGTATTCAGAAAAATTACTACCAATAATTTGATTGATAGTTTGCGAAAGTGTCTTAGGATGAACCGTTAAGTTTTCAGCCAATACATTAAGGTTTAATTCAGGGTTTAAAAAGGGCTTATAATCCTTCATATATTTTTTCAGTTCTATAGAAATAGGTTTTAGTGTTTCAATATCTATTTTTTCATTTGTTTTGTTAATTTCATAAATTTCAAGATCTGTTTTTGATATTTTCTGAAAATAATGAGGGTTTTTCAACCCTTGATATATCATAATGTTAACAAGTATTAACAGCCCAAATTGTACTATTGACTCAATTGTAAAACTAAAACCTAAAAGGGTTAATTCATTAAATTGAAAGTGTAAAAAGTTTAGAAATAATATTATTAATTGAACTATTAATAATAATTGAATCCATTTAGTTTCAGTCGTATTAAAATTTGAAGAAACTTGTAGGTTTACCTTTTTGTAGTGTGTAATTTCCCAAAAACTAAGCAAACAGTATATCAACATAACTGGCAAAATCAAATACATTGCTATAGAGCATATTCTAAAACCTATTAAGGTTGAAAAAATGACAGCAATAAATGGTATAAAATGCAAAAAATGTAAACGATTAAATTTCAACCCCTTACGAAAGTGAAATTGTACATATAGAAATAGGAATGGTCCATATAAAAAACCATAGCTACAACTATATTTAGGTAAAATATTGAGAAATAGCTGATTTGTTAAAAGTATATTATAGCTAAAATGAATTCCTAATGTTAGTAATAATAATGCTAAAAATTTATTTTCTCTCTTCTTATTATACTTTGGAGTAAATAAAATTGCAGCAAAAAGTATACTTTGCCATATAATTAACGTGTGAATTATATTTATTAGTTCAAGCTTCATTTAGAAGATAGTTAGAAAATTAAATGTAATTAAATTTCACCTCTAAAAATAATTATTTTCAATTATAACTAACAACTAAATCTAATACAATAATTTTGGTTCCTTAAAAAAATAGGAACCCTAAATTTATTTATCTAAACATAGTTAAGTATTTTTACACTTTATTTATTGCATACACATTATGAGTATTATTAAAGATCAATTGGGAAGAGAAATTTCATTGAAAAACACACCCAAAAGAATTATTTCTTTAGTGCCATCTCAAACCGAATTATTATGTGATTTAGATTTAGAAAATGAGTTGGTTGGTATTACTAAGTTTTGCGTTCATCCCTATCATTTAAAATCAACAAAAACAATTGTTGGAGGTGCTAAAAAAGTAGATTTTAAAAAAAATAAAGCCTTAAATCCAAATTTTATTTTATGTAACAAAGAAGAAAATTCTTTTGATTTCCTTCCTGAATTAGAAAAAATTGCGCCTACCTATTTTTCCAATGTAACTACAATTCAAGATTCAATTAATTTAATCAATGATTTAGGAACACTTTTAAACAGACGAACTGAAAGTGCTAATTTAATTGCAAAAATTAATTTTAAATTAAACGATTTTAAAGCTTTTATAAAAGACAAACCCACTAGAAAAGCAGCCTATTTTATTTGGGCAAATCCGTGGATGGTTGCTGGAAATAAAACTTATATAAACGAACTTCTTAAACTAAATAAGTTTGAAAATATTTACAACAATATGAGCCGCTACCCTAAAATAGACATTCATAAAATTAGACACGAAGGTGATCCTGAGGTTATCATATTATCATCTGAACCTTTTTCTTTCAAAGACGAACACGCTATGGAAATTGGCTCGTACACCAATAGAGCTGTAACTGTTTTTGGTGACGGTGAGTTATTTAGCTGGTTTGGCTCTCGCATCTTACATTCTTTTGATTACTTTAAAGAATTACATGCAAAATTAGAAAGCCATTTTTAGTTTATATAATTTCTTTTTGCATTGCTAAAGATTTCCTTAACCACCACATTAATACTACTGCTAAAAACCCTAAACCTCCCATTAAATACCAGTTAAATTCAAAACCAAACCTAGCAATCATTTCCATTCCTGTTTTTGCACTAAAAATATGCGCAAACGAAAAAGCCATAGCATAAGATGCTAAATAAAGCCCTTCTTTTCCAGATGGAGCTCTATTCATTGCAAAACTGTTTGTAAATGGAAATGCCAACATTTCGCCAAGAGTAATAAATAACATGCCTATTATTAAAACACCAATCCAAGCTGATACATTTAATATTAAAAAACTTAACGCAAACAATACCAAACTCCAACTAATAATTTTAAACTTATCTAATAATTTTTTTTCTATGTAATGAATTAATGGCATTTCAAACAGAAAAATTAAAAAACCGTTAAGTGCCATTATCAACCCAATTTCAATTTCATTTAATGCATGAACTTCTTTGTAATACAGTGGCATTGTAGTAAATAATTGTAAGAACACAAAGCCCATTAAAAAAACGACTGCCAAAAAAATCCAATAAGGTTTATCTTTAAAAATAGATGTTACATTATTCTCTGTAACACTTTCTATTTTCTTAGGACGAAATTCTTTTTGTTTTAAAACAACCCTCATCAATATAATTGCAGAAATACATGTAATTCCATCAACCCAAAAAAGACCTGAATAATTTAAAGAGGTAATAATAAGACCGCCTAAAAACGGGCCAAATGAAAATCCTAAATTTATTGCTAAACGTATTAAAGTTAAAGACCTTGTTTGATTTTCAGGTTTACTATATGCTTTTAACGATACAAACATTGCAGGTCTAAACGTATCTGCAATGGTCATTGTTAAAAATATACCAATTGCAAAACCTGCAAACGTAGATACATATTGCAAACCAATAAACATAAACCCAGTTAACAACAAACTCCAAAACATTACTTTATAAAACCCAACTTTATCGGTCAACTTTCCTCCTAACCATGAACCCAATAATGAGCCAACACCAAAGCTTGTCATAACCCAACCTACCTGACTTAAAGTTAAATTTAAATCTTCTGTTAAATACAACGACAAGAAAGGTAGCACCATAGTACCTGCTCTATTTATAAATGTAATTAAAGCCAACCACCAAACTTCTTTTGACAACCCTTTAAATGATTCGTGGTAACTATTTATTGCTTTTTTTACCATAGTGTAAAATTAAAAAACCCGGCTAAAAGCCGGGTTTAAAATGAATTGATATTATTTATTCTTGAATAATTATAACATATACATATCCCGGTAGTCTTTTAAAAACCACTTAATTACGGTATTATATTGCTTACAATTATTCATAAAATTTCCTTATATTTTTGTCAAAACTACAAAATAAATTCAATAAACAACATTTTTTTATCAAACTAATAATATTTAGTACTTTTGAAAATCTAACAATACAACCATGAAACAATTACTTTTTACTTTAACAATTAGTATCATTTTTAGCAATTGTACTGCTCAAAAAACCTCCTATGAAGACGAAATTAAATTAGTACAATACGAATTAAACAAACATTATAGTGATACTTCAACATCTCCTTTAACAAAAGAAGATTTGAAATCATTTAAAGCATTAGCGTTTTTTAAAATTGATGGAAAGTATAGCGTTGAAGCCAAACTTGAATTAACACCAAATGCTCCTATTTTTGAAATGCAAACAACAACAGATAGACTGCCATTATATAGAAAATACGGTATTGCACATGCTACTTTAGATGGTCAAAAATTTGAGTTAAGTATTTATCAAAGTCAGGGATTAATGTCAAATTTAGAATATGAAGATTATTTATTTTTACCCTTTAATGATCTTACAAATGGAAATAACAGTTATGGCGGTGGACGGTTTATTGATTTAAAACTTCCTACTGAAGGTAGCAATAAAATTATAATTGATTTTAACAAAGCATACAATCCGTACTGTGCTTATAATAGTAAATACTCTTGCCCAATTCCACCTAAAGAGAATAATTTAAAAATTGAAATTCCTGCTGGCGTAAAGGCCTTTGGTGAGCATCATTGAAAATTAAATAGCCTATTCAGAAATTTTCTGAATAGGCTATTCTAACTAATTATGAGTTATTTTTTATAGTGATATTAAGAATACCAAGTAAGCATCTTCCGTATCAGGATTAAAAATTGCTGATGCTGAAACACCTAAACTAAATGAATCAGTCATTTTAATATCTTTTCCTGCTGAAATACCAAAATTAGTCACTGCAAAATCACCATCTATACTGTAAATTTCGTTACCAGCACCTACAAAAGCACTTAATGCTGTTTCACCAATTGTAAATGGATATCCAATTTCTGTATATACTGAATTTGCATCATCATTATATACATTTACACCTAACATTAAAGATAGTGGGAATTTTTCTACACCATCAAAGCTAATAGTTGCTTCACCTACGTGGTTTTTTATTTGAAAATATCCATCAGAGATTCCATCAACAGGAAATGCGTAATCTGTAAACCCTATAGATACAGCTCCGAATGAGTATCCTGCATAAAAATCAAATTCCTGACCAACTACTTGTCCTCCTGTTTCATATGAAGCCCAAGCTCCTAATGTGAAATTCCCTGAAGTATATTCAGCATATGGCTGCATAGCAGGAGAATCAGAAAATTCTAAACCTCTCCATACATACCTACTTGCAAAATCTACTCCAATATCAAATGAAGCCTTCGTTTCTTCTTGTGCGTTAATTGTACCAATTGATAAAACTGTTATCAATACTAATACTGTTCTTTTAATTGTTTTCATAAATTAATAGTTTAATTGTAAATAATTTTTGACAATAATTGTCCTGCTAAGTGAAAATTCACTTAATTAATTTTTTAAAATAATTGGAATTTAAATTGGTGGATACCTGTGTAACCACCAATTAATATGTGCTAATTAGTGTTGATTTAAACGAAAATCTGGATAAGCATCCATACCGTGTTCGTGAATATCTAAGCCTTCTTGTTCTTCTTCTTTTGAAACTCTAATACCCACTGTTACTTTTAACGTTTTTATAATGGCATATGCAGAAATTGTACAAAATACGCCAACTGCAACTACTCCAATAGCTTGATATCCTAATTGAGTCCAACCTGCTAAATCTCCAAAAATACCAACTGCTAAAGTTCCCCAAACTCCACAAATTAAATGAACTGCAATTGCTCCAACTGGATCATCTAATTTTAATTTGTCAATTAGTGCTACTCCTAACACAATTAAGCAACCTGCTATCGCTCCTATAAGAATAGAATCTGTTACGCTCATAACATCAGCACCTGCAGTAATACCTACTAACCCACCAAGAATACCATTTAAAAACATAGATAAATCGTATTGTTTATATTTTAATAGTGAGAATAAAAATGCCGATAACCCACCTGTTGCTGCAGCTAAACATGTAGTCACCAATACTAATGATGTCACTCCAGGATCTGCAGAAAGTACAGAACCTCCATTAAATCCAAACCAGCCTAACCATAAAATAAATACACCTGCTGTTGCTAAAGGAATATTATGTCCTGGTATAACACCTAAAGAGCCATCTTTTTTAAATTTCCCAATTCTTGCACCTAGTAACCAAACTGCTACCAATGCTGCCCATCCTCCTACTGAATGTACTAATGTTGATCCTGCAAAGTCATAAAACCCCAGTTCATCTAACCAACCTGTTCCCCATTTCCAAGAACCTGTTATTGGATAAACAAATCCAACATAAATAATTGTAAAAATCATAAATGCGCCTAATTTTATTCTTTCAGCAACTGCTCCAGAAACTATTGTTGCCGCTGTTGCTGCAAACATTCCTTGAAACAAAAAGTCGGTCCAATACGTATAACCTCCATCTGCGTATTCAGCAGTTAACCCATTTTCTGGAAGTGATAATCCAAATAAATCAATAAAATAATCAGGAACTACTCCTGCTATAAATGACCCTGGATACATTAAGTTGAAACCAACTAATGCATACAATATCATTCCTATTGAAATAATAAATACGTTTTTAAATAATATGTTTATTGTGTTTTTTTGTCTTGTCAATCCAATTTCTAACAATGAAAATCCTAAGTGCATAAAAAATACCAATGCCGTACAAATCATCATCCAAACATTGTTTACTGTAAATAATGTGTTCTCCATAATATAATAGTTAGTTGTTGTTTTTTTAATTTATTGAGTCAGTTCCTTTTTCACCAGTTCTTATTCTGTAAGACTCTATTACTTCAGAAACAAATATTTTTCCATCTCCTACATTTCCAGTCGCAGATGCTTTTAAAATTGCATCAATTGTGATTTCCAAAAATGGATCAGAAACTACAATTGATAAAAATCTACGCTGAATATCTGAAGTACTGTAACTAACTCCTCTATATACATGGCCTTGTTTTTCATTTCCAACTCCCGTTACATCCCAGTAACTAAAAAAGTTGACTTCAATTTGATGCAAAGCTTCCTTTACTTCATCAAATTTTGATTTTCGAATAATTGCTTCAATTTTCTTCATAATAAAGTGATTTTTATAATTGATTTCGGGTCAAAAATATAAATATACTTTCTTACCCCCTAATTTTTTAGGGTATAAAGTATTATTTTTACACTTTTATTAGTTTACACCCTATATTTTTAATAGTATTACAAGTTTAAAAGTGTATTTTTAAATATTCCACCCCTATGTAAACAGTGTGAAATTTATAAAATTGAAGAATTTGTGAGTTTATACCCCAAATTTTAAGGGGTATACATACCAATAACCACTTTTTATTTTATAAAAAGTGGTTATTGGTAACTTAATAAAGTTTAAAAAAGTAATTTATATAAGCTTAGAGAGGTATAAACCTAAAAAAACAGCCGAAAATCCTAAAAGTAACGATAGCAATGTATATGGTAAAAAACTAAAGTAGTCACCATTTTTAATTAGTAAGTGATTTTCATAAGCAAAAGTTGAAAAAGTAGTAAAACCTCCGCAGAAACCTGTAGCTAGCAATAAGGATTGACTTTGAGACATATTTCCTGTTCTACCCAAATAGCCTAAAACAACACCAATTAACAAACTTCCTAACACATTAGACAACATAGTTCCGTATGGAACAGCGTTTTCAATATTATTAAGCCACCTCCCTACAAAGTATCTAGCAACACTACCAAAACCTCCACCCACAAAAACTAATAAAGCTTGTTTCATTGTATTATAAATTTACAGAATCCGAATCAATCCAACTCCACTTTCCTGTTACTGTACCATTTTGCAATGTAAGTATTCCTGGATTTGCTCTAATAATTGTTTTTAATGTGGTTTCATCACAAAACAACATTTCTACATTTAAATTGAATTCGTTTTTTATTACATCATACTCTTCATTCATTGAAGAAGTTAGCGTGTATACAGTGTACCCTTTTTCAATTGCAATATCTGTTAATTTTTTAATTTTCAAAAATCCTTGAGAATCACTTTTACTTAAATTATAGGCTACAACTAACAGTACATTTTCTTCAGATAAAACAAACGCGGTTAAATCTTCACCTTCTACAGATTCTAAGAAGAAATCATGTATTGGCGGATCTTCATCTCCAATATATTCCATCCCTTCAGAAATATTTTTACCTATTGCATAAGGTCTAAAATCAATAATTGGTAAATGCACCAGCACATGATAGGTGATAAATAGAAAGAAAAAGAAAGATAAAAATGAGGTCCATTTTGCAAAATTCAAATTAAATAAAGGTTGAATTTTTGTTGCTTTCACAACTAATACTACTATTAAAATTACTAAAATAATATTTTTATAAAACGTATCCCATGAAGATAACTTAACAGCATCACCAAAGCAACCACAATCTGTAACCTTATCATAATAAGCCGAATACCACGTTAAAAATAAAAACACAAGTATCATACCCAACAAACTCCAAGTAGTTAACTTTGGTAAATACCCCACCAATAATAGAACACCTAAAGTTATTTCAGCAAGGATTAGAACTATTGAGAATGGCAATGCATACGGAATTAAGAATTCCATATTTAACACATCAACCCCAAAATATTCTTGAAATTTATAAGCAGAACCTAAAGGGTCAACCAATTTTACAAATCCTGAAAAAATAAATGTAACCGCTACTAAAAGTCGTGAAATTTGAACTAGTACTTTCATGTTATTCTGATTCTTTTATATGAATTAAAGCAAAAATCGCATAATTAGCCATGTCTTGATAATTTGCATCAATCCCTTCTGAAACAATTGTTTTACCACTATTATCTTCAATTTGCTTTACTCTTAACAATTTTTGTAAAATTAAATCCGTCAAAGAACTTACACGCATATCTCGCCAAGCTTCACCATAATCGTGATTTTTATTTTCCATTAATTGTTTTGTAACAGCAACATGTTTATCATACAACTCAACAGCCTCATTAGTATCCATATCAGGTTGCTCAACAATTCCTTTTTCCAATTGAATTAAAGCCATTATTGAATAATTAATAATTCCAATAAATTCAGAAACTTCACCTTCATCAACTTTTCTTGTGCTATTTTGTTGCAACTGACGAATACGTTGTGCTTTGATAAAAATTTGATCGGTTAAAGACGGCAATCGCAATATTCGCCAAGCGCTTCCATAATCTTTTAACTTATTTATATATAGTGAACGACATTTTTCAATAGCCTCGTCGTATTGTTTTGAAGTTTGTTGCATGTAACTTTAATTATTTCCGTAAATTTCGAACAAATTTAACGAATTAAAAAATCAAATTAACAGAATGAAGAAAATAGCTGTTTTTTGCGGTTCAAGCTTAGGCTTTAAAGATGTTTATAAAAATGACGCTATAAAATTAGGCGTTCATTTTTCCGAAAATAACATTGGAATGGTTTACGGTGGTGGTAAAATTGGAATGATGGGAGTTTTAGCAGATACAATTATTAAAAAAAACGGTGAAGTAATTGGAGTAATTCCCGGTTTACTACGCCACGAAGAAGTTGCACACACAGAAATAACTGAAATGATTGTGACCAAAACTATGAGTAAACGAAAGGTGAAAATAAGCAAATTAGTTGATGGATACATCGCTTTACCTGGTGGTTTTGGGACTTTAGATGAGATTTTTGAAGCTTTAACTTTAAGTCAATTAGGTATTGAAAGCAAACCCGTTGGCATTCTAAACACTAACGGGTTTTTTAATCACTTAATTAAGCAATTAGAGGTAATGGTCACTGAAGGCTACCTTAAACAATCTAACAAAGAAATGCTTATTGTTAGTGACTCGGTTGATGAACTTTGTACATTAATGTTAAATTATAAAGCTCCAAAAACGACCAAAATAATTAACAAAGTAGTAACATAATGAGAAGTATAAATTGCAATGGAACTTTAGTTAACTTATCATCACCCAAAATAATGGGTATTTTAAATATTACACCCGATTCATTTTTTGATGGTGGTAAATACAACAATCCTTCAGCCATTATTAATCACATAGAAAAAATGCTTAGTGAAGGTGCTACATTTGTAGATGTTGGCGCTTATTCTTCACGCCCAGGTGCTAAACATATTTCTGAAGAAGAAGAATTAGCACGTATTAAACCAATTATTAAACTACTAATTGAAGAATTTCCAAACCTTCTAATATCCGTTGACACTTTTAGAAGTAAAATTGCAGAACAATGCGTTAATCTTGGGGCTTGCATTATAAATGATATTTCAGCAGGAAATATGGATAGCAATATGTTTACAACAGTTGCTAATTTACAGGTTCCATATATTATGATGCATATGCAAGGAAACCCTCAAACAATGCAAACAAAGCCAACGTACAGTAATATTGTACAAGAATTATTATATTATTTTTCGAAAAAAATGGAGGATTTACGCTCTCTTGGAGTGAATGATATAATTGCCGATGTAGGTTTTGGATTTGGAAAAACATTAAAACAAAATTATGAGTTACTAAAACATTTAGAGCTGTTTAAAAACCTAGACATTCCAACATTAGTTGGTTTATCAAGAAAATCTATGCTCTTTAAACCACTAGAAATAAATCAGAATAACGCTTTAAATGCAACAACTTCAGCAAATACTATTGCATTGTTAAACGGCGCTACTATGTTGCGAGTTCATGATGTAAAAGAGGCTATGGAAGCCCTAAAAATTATTGAATTATTAAACGAAAATTAATGAAAAAACTACTAACACTTATTATTTCAATATTATTTTTAAGTTGTGCAAAACAGGAATTAAAAATCCCTACACTGTCTGAAAAAGGGATTCAAGAAATTCAAAACCATTCACAAGTTTGGTTCTTTTTAGAAGTCAAAAATAATGATACTATTGCCCAAATAAACAAAAGGAATACTATTAGCACCACACATTGGATTTTTAATATTGATAAAAACCTACCTTTAAAAGCAATTACATCTTCAATATCAAAACTTCAATATAAACATGCAAATTCATTTCATTCAGAAGAAGGAATGTATAATTACTTTAGTTATATTGATACTATTTCAGGGAAATTATCATTGTTAAAATTCAACTCTATCAGTTATAAAGCAGATAGTGTTTTATCTAAATCTTATATAAAAACAAATAGTACTATTTATAAAAAATACAATAATATAAACTTAACTTTTAACCCAAAAAGTACTTGGATTAATGATGCTAAAATGGAAAACGATGAATTTAAAACTACATTACTTGAGTTTATTGAATTTTCTTCAGAAGGAAAACAAACAATGCTGCATCTAAATTTCAACGAGCAACTTTTATATCAAGATTATTTATTTTACAAAACAATGTTGCATAATTTTAATAACGAAGCTATTTCAACCAATCAAATAGAATTTATTTTCAACCAAAACAAAGTTCCGGATTGTGGTTGCGAATAACTATTTAGTGTGCAATCTTTTTCCTATTTTTACAAAAACAACTTAAATGCTCGACTTTTTAGACTTTTCCTTTCTTGACATCTTAGACATTGTTTTAGTTGCTATATTACTTTACTATGTATATAAATTATTAAAAGGTACTGTTGCTATTAATATTTTTATAGGAATTGCTTTAGTGGTGCTTATTTGGAAAATTACACAAGCATTGCAAATGGAAATGTTGAGTGGTTTATTAGGCACATTAATTAGTTTAGGAGCTATTGCCATTCTAATTGTTTTTCAACCTGAAGTTAGAAAATTTTTACTAATGATAGGCTCTACAAATTTCGCTAACAAACGAAATTTTTTAAAACAACTTAGTTTTTTAAAAACCGAAATACACACTACTACAGATATAGAATCAATTGTTTTTGCTTGTGAGGCAATGGCAACCACCAAAACAGGTATGTTAATTGTGTTAGAACGCACACACAATTTAGATTTTATTAAATCTACTGGTGATAAAATGAATGCCGAAATAAATCAGCCAATATTAAAAAGTATTTTTTATAAAAATAGTCCACTACACGATGGTGCCATAATTATTAAAGAAAACTTTATAGTTGCTACTAGAATTATTTTACCATTATCTAAAAAAAGTTTACCTGCAAGATTTGGATTACGCCATAGAGCTGCCATTGGAATAACCGAAAAAACTGATGCACTTTGTATTGTTGTTTCAGAAGAAACAGGAGAAATATCTTATATTAAAGATGGAGAGTTTGTGTTGTATAAAAATTATAATGAATTAATTGAAACTATTCTTTACGATTTAAATTAAGCCACATCACTTGCAAACTGCATATTGTACAACGTTTTGTAATAACCATCTTTCTTCAATAATTCTGTATGCGAACCTTGCTCAACAATTTCACCTTTATCCATTACAATAATTCTATCAGCCTTTTTTACAGTTGTTAGTCTATGCGCAATAATTATTGACGTTTGATGCTGTGTGATTTTATCAGTCGCTTTTTGGATTAATTTTTCTGAATACGAATCTATAGAAGAAGTAGCTTCATCTAAAATTAATACACTTGGCTTACTTACATACGCACGCAAAAACGCAATTAACTGTCTTTGACCAGAAGATAGCATAACACCACGTTCCTTCACATTATAATTATAATTGTTTGGCAAGCTCATAATAAACTTATGAATTCCAATTTCTTTTGCAGCATTTTTAACTTCCTCTAAAGTAATTGAAGTATTACTTAAAATAATATTATTAAAAATAGAGTCTGAAAACAAAAATACATCTTGTAAAACAACTGCGATTTGTTTTCGTAAAGATGTTAAAGTGTATTGTTCAACATTATGGTTATCTATACAAATTTCACCTTCATTAATTTCATAAAAACGATTTACTAAGTTTATAATAGTAGATTTTCCAGCTCCAGTAGCTCCAACAATTGCAACTGTTTCTCCTGCTTTTACATTAAAAGTAATTCCTTTTAAAACCTCCTCGCCCTCTATATAACTAAAATGCACTTTTTTAAACGCTATATTACCATCAAAACTAGTTGCTTCAATATTTCCTGTTTTATTAATTTGACTATGAGTATCTAACACTTCAAAAACCCTATCACCTGCAACCATACCCATTTGAAGCGTATTAAATTTATCAGCAATTTGCCTCAATGGTCTAAACAGCATTTGAGACATCATAATAAATGCAATAATTTGTCCTGCGTTTGTATCTCCAGAATTTACAATATCTAATCCTCCATACCAAACTAATAAACCAACTGCAATTGACGATAAAATTTCTGCTATTGGAAAAAAGATAGAGTAATACCAAACTGTTTTTATATGTGCTTTTTTATGTTTCTCATTAATTTTTACAAAATTTTGATATTCAATTTTTTCACGGTTAAATAACTGAACAATATTCATCCCTGTAACTCGCTCTTGAACAAACCCGTTTAAATTTGCTACTTGAGTTCTCACTTCTTTAAAAGCTGATTTTATAGCTATTTGAAATACTTTTGTAGCGTAAATTAAAATTGGAAGTACTATAAAAGCAATTAAAGCTAATTTCCAATTCATCCATAACATTACAATTGCAACCACTAACATTTTTAGCAAATCACTAATAATCATAAACAACCCCTGCCCAAAAAATTGTGCTATTGTTTCTGTATCTGAAACCAATCTAGTTACTAATTTTCCAACTGAAGAGTTGTCAAAATAAGCCATTTTAAATTGCAACATATGTTTTTGCAATTGCACTCTAATATCTTTAATAATATGCTGACCCAACCAATTAACTTTGTAAATAAAAATAAACTGCATAAAAACTTCAACCAATAAAAACACAATCATTAGCAATGAATACTGCAAAAGCCCAACCTTATCTTTATTTTCAAAATAAGTGTTAACAATTTCTTGTAATAAAATAGGTTTAACTACTGATACCAACGACATTAAAATTGCCGCTAGTGTACCAATAAAAAATTGCTTACGATATTTTGAAGCAAAACTTATTAAACGCATAAATATTTTTGCATCAAAAGCTTTTCCTGAAACCTTTTTACTCATGTATAAAAATTGTTTTTGGATACGTTACTTGAGTTAAAAATAACCCTTTAGCTGGTGCTGAGGTACCAGCATTACACCTATCTTTACTTTCTATTATTTGTTTAAAATCTTCTAAAGTAATTTTCTCTGCACCTACATCTATTAAAGTTCCAACAATTGCCCTAACCATATTTCTTAAAAACCGATCGGCGGTAATGTGAAATATGAGCATTTTATTTTTTTGAACCCATTCCGCTCTTCTCACATCACAATTATACGTTTTAACATTAGAATTTGTACGAGAAAAACACTTAAAGTTAGTGTAAGTTAGCAAAATTTCAGCAGCCTCATTCATTTTAACAATATTTAACTTTCTATTGTTAAGTTGCCAACTATTTTCTAATAAAAAGGGGTTTCTCCCTAAAAAAATTCTATATTCATAGCTTCTACTAGCTGCATTAAAACGTGCATGTGCTTCATTAGTTACTTTAAAAATATTTTCAACAACTATATCACTTGGTAACAATGAATTTAATTTATACACTATTAAATTTTCATCAATCGCATCATTCAAATCAACATGTGCAAATAACTGTTCTGCATGTACTCCTGTATCTGTTCTTCCGGCACCAACAACATCAATTTGGGTTCTAAAAATCGTTGAAAAAGACTTATTAACCAATTCTTGAATACTCGCAGAATTAGGCTGCATTTGCCAACCATGATAATTTGTTCCTTTATATGATAATTCTATGAAATATCTCAACTGAAATGTTATTTTTGTACGAGAGCAAATATACATCATATTTAGGATTTAGAAATTTTACATTTCAATGAAAAAAATTTTATTACTTTCAGACACTCATAGCTATATTGACCATCAAATACTGAAGTTTGTTAAACAAGCAGATGAAGTTTGGCATGCTGGAGATATTGGTTCAATAGAAATTACCGATACACTAAAAAAAATTAAACCTTTACGTGCAGTTTATGGTAATATTGATGGTGCAACCATACGAACTGAATTTCCGTTAAATAATAAATTTACGATTGAAAAAGTAACCGTTTGGATAACTCATATTGGTGGGTATCCAAATAGATACGATCAACGAATTAAAGATGAAATTTTAAAAAACCCACCTCAATTATTTATTAGTGGGCATTCACACATATTAAAAGTACTATTTGATAAAAAATTAAATTTACTTCATATGAACCCTGGTGCTGCAGGAAAACATGGCTTTCATAAAGTTCGAACTATGCTTCGTTTTGAAATTCATGAAGATAAAATAAAAAACCTAGAAGTTATAGAACTAGAGCAACGAAAATAAAAAACCATTTCAACAAGTTGAAATGGTTTTTTTTGCACTAAATATACTAAGATAATAGCTTAGCGTAATCTATCAACAGATTTTACAAGTTCCTCATCCTTTTTAATTGCCTTATTTGCTATAACAACAAATACGATAGTTAAAATTGGAATAAGTAATCCAATACCTTTCTCAGAAACGTTAATTTCTCCAGATAAATTTTGTGAAAAATATACTACTATACCTATTAAAATAAAATTGGTCAAAATTGATAATCGGCCTAACACAAATTGTAATTGCCTTTTTTTAAACTGAAAAATAGCAATAAATGTAATAATTGCCGATACAAAAAATAATACAGTCATTGCTTTTAACAATGTGTTTTCCGTACTAAAGGAATCCATTGCGAAAAATTTAGTCTCTTCTTCATTTATCCATAAGTTTAAAACAAAAATTAAACCTCCTGAGAGTAATGTAGCTATTAACAAATAAACCGTTTGTATTCTTTGAATCATAGTTTTATACAACTGTGAGCAAAAATACGTTTTCTTTTTAAAGAATAAAAGATTAGTTATGTAAAATAATTTTATATATTTGCAATATACTTACACTTAACAGTCTAAGTAAACTACAACTAAAACGACTAATCACCACAAATTTAATTCACAAAAAATTATTTATAGAATAATTTGATAGTCTTTATACAATAAACAATAATTACAAATTAACATAATGTTTGAAATTTCCCAATTAAAGGAGAAAACACTTGTAGACTTACAAGAAATAGCAAAAACTATTGGAGCAAAAAAATTCAGTCAATTAAAAAAACTAGACCTAGTTTATTTAATCTTAGACGTACAGGCTTCAACTCCTACAAAAATCATAAAAAAAGAAGCTTCAATAACTGAAGGCAAACCTAGACGCAGAAGAATTGTTAAAAAGGCAAATGTTCAAAAAAGAACTAACAATGCACCAAACGAGAACGTTCAAAAAGAACTTGCTTTAGACACAAAACCTATTGTGAAACCCATTGTAAAAACAGAAGTTAAAACTCCTGATGTTAAAGCTGAAACAGCTAAACCAAAAAATGAAAAGGCTCCAGCAAAAGAGCATACCAAACAACAAGATAAAACTTCACAAAATCAACAAAACGCTCCAAAACAACAGAACCAACAGAATCAACAGAATCAACAAAACCGTCCAAAACAACAGAATCAACAAAATAAACAACAAAGACCTCAACAAAGAGATCAAAAAGGTCAACGTATAAATAACGGCAACCGTTATAGAGATCCTGATTATGAATTTGATGGTATAATTGAGAGTGAAGGTGTATTAGAAATGATGCCTGATGGATATGGTTTTTTACGTTCATCAGATTATAATTACTTATCATCTCCAGATGATATCTACTTATCGCAATCACAAGTTAAACTGTTTGGTTTAAAAACTGGTGATACAGTAAAAGGTGTGGTAAGACCTCCTAAAGAAGGAGAAAAATATTTTCCACTAATTCGCGTATCAAAAATAAATGGATTAAACCCAAATATTGTAAGAGATCGTGTTTCGTTTGAACATTTAACACCGTTATTTCCTGATGAAAAATTCAACTTAGCTGGTAAAAATAGTACACTATCAACACGAATAATAGACTTGTTTTCTCCATTAGGAAAAGGACAAAGAGGAATGATTGTATCCCAACCAAAGACGGGTAAAACAATGCTTTTAAAAGATATTGCTAATTCAATAGCCTCTAACCATCCTGAAGTTTATCAAATTATTTTATTAATTGATGAAAGACCTGAAGAGGTAACAGATATGCAACGTAGTGTTAAAGGTGAAGTTGTTGCTTCAACTTTTGACGAGCCTGCAGATAAACACGTTAAAGTAGCAAATATTGTGTTAGAAAAAGCAAAAAGATTGGTTGAATGTGGTCATGATGTTGTTATTTTATTAGATTCAATAACTCGTTTGGCAAGAGCCTACAATACTGTTGCACCTGCATCAGGTAAAATATTATCTGGTGGTATTGATGCAAATGCACTGCACAAACCGAAACGTTTCTTTGGTGCTGCACGTAATATTGAAAATGGAGGTTCATTAACAATTATTGCAACAGCATTAACTGAAACTGGCTCAAAAATGGATGAAGTTATTTTTGAAGAATTCAAAGGAACAGGTAATATGGAACTACAATTAGAACGTAATATTTCTAACCGTAGAATATACCCAGCAATTGATCTTGTTAAATCTAGTACACGTAGAGACGATCTATTATTAGATCCTAAAACAGTTAAACGAATGTGGGTTCTAAGAAAATATTTAGCAGACATGAACCCTGTTGAAGCTATGGAATTTATCAAAGATAAAATCCAATACACCACTTCAAATGAAGAATTTTTAATTTCTATGAACGGCTAGTTCATTGATAAAATATAAACAAATTAAAAAGCAAGCTATCTATAATTAAGCTTGCTTTTTTTTACTAATATTTTAATGACAAATCACAAAAAAAACCTACTTATTTAAAAGTAGGTTTTTTTATATATTTTAAAGTTTCCTTCTAAAAGAATTTACTTCTATTATCTACTACATCAGCAGCATCTTGTAATACTTGGTATAATTGATAACTTCTTCCTTGTAATTTAGTTACTAACTTTTTACGGAAAGAATCGTAGTTTTCTAATTCTGTTGAAGATTCGCGTTTAGAAACTATAACAACAAAAACTCCTTTATCTCCTTCAATAATATCTGACATTTCATTTAAACTTAATGTAGACATTGCTCCAACAACAGTAGGCTCATTTCCAACTCCAGAAAGTAATGGGCTTGCCAATGTAACAGATGATGTTGTACGTATAGTCGTGTTGCTACTTTGAGCAATCTCTTCTAAAGTTGCACCACTCATTTTTTCTTTAATTAACGCTGCTTTTTTCTTATTAGTTAACTCTGGACGAATTTTAAATAATAAATCTGTACTTATAGCTAGTTTATCTTCTTCTGTCATACCTTTTAATAAAATAACTGCATAACCTCTTTTTCCTCCAACTTCTACATCAAAACGTTTAGAGTCTTTCAATTCTCTATCAGTATTGAACGCCCAATTAACTATTTGACGTTGATTGTTCAATCCTGGAATATTTTCAGATAAAGGTTTTAAATTAACTGCTGATTGAATTTTATATTCAGACTCTTTAGATAAATCATCTATATTTTTACCATCAGCTAAATTTGAAGCCAATGTTTCAGCTTGTTCAAAAATAGTATTTTCAGTTTCTTCAGATGCTTCAACCAAACGTGAGAAAGTTGCTATTTTAACTGCTTTTTCAGGTGTAGTTTGATCTTCAATTTTTATAATATGAAAACCAAATGCAGTTTCAACCACATCAATACTACCTGTTTTATTCTTGTAAATAAAATCTGCAAAATCTTTATCAAATCCGGCTGAAAAAGCTTGATTCTTTCTAACCCATCCTATATCGCCACCTTTTCCTTTTGTACCATCAGTATTTACTTCATTAGCAATTTTAGTGAATTTAGCTTTATTTCTTCTTACCAATTTAAAAATACTATCAATAGTTTTCTTAGCTTCTTCTTTTGTTTTTGTTGAAGTAGATCTTGTTGTACCAGCATAAGGAACAATGATATGACTAGATTTTACAGAGTCTGGCAATTGTAATATTTCTACAATCTTGGAAATTTTGTAATATCCATTATCTTTATAAGCGCCAATAACATCACCAACTGAAGCCTCAAAAATAGCATCAGAAATGCTTGCTGGTAATTGGTATTTAAACTTATAACCATTATCAATAGACAAATCTGATTTGTTATCATTTACAAACGCTTCATAATCTGTTGTGCTTCTTAAACCGGCAACATTTACAGTTGTTTTTGCTGCATTGCTATATTCTTCTCTATCATTAATGTAACCTTCAACTAAGCTTTTCATATCAGCATCATCTGCTTCAGATGGAACAATATCAAACTTCACGTATTGTAAAGAACGAGTCGCTTCTGATTTAAACCTATTCGCATTAGCTTCAAGGTATTCTTGAATTTCCTCTCTTGAAACAAGAGCTAAACTATCAGCAATAGACGCATAAGGAACATATACGTATTGAGCATCAATTTTTGTGTTTTCGTATAAGTAATCTCTTTCTCCCTCTTCTAATGAAGCTCCTAAGCCAATACTAACCAATGAAGAATATGCCTGACGTTCTAAATTTTGTTTGATACTTTTCTCAGTTGCTAACCAATTAGTCCAGGCTCGCGTACTACCAACTTCAGCTTCGTCTTTCATGTTAGCTATATATTCTTTTAGCTTTTCCTCATCAAAAAGATTTATCTCATTTTTAAATAAAGGTGAGTTTTGAATTTCTGGTAAAGCTATCATAGCATCCCAAATATCTTTTTCACCTACAACTATTCCAGCTTTTTCTAATTGTGACTGAAATACTTTTTCACTTAAAATTGAATTCCAAACGGCATCTACTGCTTGCATTTGAGTTGCTCTACCTCCACTTTGTGATCTATATGCCTCAACTTGACGAGCAAATTCTTCTCTATCTATATCTTCACCATTAACTTGACCAATTGAATTTACTTTAGTAGAACTAAAAAAACTTTGGATTGAACTTGGATCTAATACAAATGCAAAAAGTGCTAAACCTACAATTAGGATTAAGAACATTGAGCGGTCTCTAATTTTTGATAATATTGCCATTATAGTTTTCTTTTATTATAGTGTGCGAAAATACGATTTAGTATTTAATTATGAAAGTGAAATACCTATAATTAATTAGGAAATCTCATTATTTATTAGAAGATTGATTTTAATCTACTTTATCTAAAATTTTTACATAAACTTCCATTATTTTTGATGAATCTACTTTTAACATTTTAAAATATAAATTCTCAATTTCAATCACTTCATCTTGCGCAGGAATATCTTCGTTGTGATATACAATAAAACCTCCAAGAGTCTCATACGCCTCATTTTCTTCAATATTTAAATTGTAGGTTTCATTTAAATAATCGACTTCTAATCTTGCTGAAAGTTCAAATTCCCTATCATTTATTTTATTCTCTAACAACTCAACAGTATCGTGTTCATCAATAATTTCACCAAACAATTCTTCAACAATATCTTCAATAGTTATAATTCCTGAGGTACCTCCAAATTCGTCTAAAACAACCGAAATGCTTTTCTTTTTTTTAATTAAACCATTTAACACGTTATTTATCATCATACTTTCTGGCACTAACTCTACAGGTAAAATTATGGAACGTATTGTTTTGGGATTTTTAAATAACTTAAAAGCATGTGCATACCCTAAAACATCATCTAAAGAATCTTTATAAACTAAAATTTTAGAATACCCTGTTTCAATAAATATATTTTTTAATTTTTCAATACTTTCGTTAATATCAACCGCAACAATTTCAGTACGTGGAATCATAATTTCACGTGCTTTTACTGTGTCAAACTCTAATGCATTTTGAAAAATTTGAATCTCAGAATCTACCTCCTCGCTATCTTTTGCATTTTCTAACTGTTTGGTAATATAATTTCCTAACTCTTCTTTACTAAACTCGGTTTGTTGAATGATTTTTGAAGAGTTAAAAAATAATTTCAAGAAAAAATCTGAAATTAACGTAATAAAGTCTGAAATAAAATGAAAAATGATATAAAAAAAATATGCCAATGGTGCAAAAATCCAAAGTGCTTCGTTGGCATAAATTCGAAATATAGCTTTCGGTAAAAATTCAGCAGTAATTAAAATTATTAATGTTGAAATTACCGTTTGAATTAATAAAATTGTAAACTCATTTATAGCATCAACAGGTAAAAAACTAACGATAAGTTCACCCATAAAAAAACTGTAAATCACTAATGCAATATTATTACCAACTAACATTGTGGTAATAAATTTTGATGATTTTGAAGTTAATTTACTTAGTATTTTAGAGATAAACCCTTCTTTCTTTTTCTCTAGTTCAACTTGAAATTTATTTGCTGAAACATATGCAATTTCCATCCCAGAAAAAAAAGCAGAGAGTAAAATTGAAATTAATATAACAGCAATTTGAAATTCCATTAATTAGTTGTTTCTATTCTCAAAACGCTTTCTATATCTCTTTCTAAAAAAGTACATGAAAATAGCTAGTACAGAAAATCCTAAAAACATATAAGCTTTCTCCTTAGTTCCACCAGTCCAATTAATTACTGCTTCAACAATAAATACAATTGCTATAATTAAATAACCATATTCAAATATTTTCCAAATTTTTTGCATTGCTTACTCTTTAATATTAATAACTCCTGTTTGATTTTTAACCCACCAATTATTTAAATCTTCTGATGCTTCAAAACCTGTACCTCTAATTGTATCTGTTAATGTATAAAACACAAACTTTTTTTCAGTAAAATAATATTGCGCCTTTTGATCCCAAAAAACCTGACTTGTAACTAATTTATGTTTTTGAGCATAATTATAAATAACAACATTATATTTTATTTCTGAAATTTGGGTTTTTTTATAACTTTTAGCGTAGCCTCCCTCAATAGTTATTGAATCTCCATTTTTTTCTATGGAAGTAATTTTTATACCTTCAGGAAACTCAGAATATGGGTGCTTGTCTCTATTATTAAAATCTAACATTACAGGGGCTTTCATTTTTACATTAATCCTTCCTGAATCTGTATGTTTATGATTTATATTATACGCTACACCAATTGGTAAATTTTTGTCGGCTAAAAAATCTCTAACTTCTTTGGCGTCATTTGTACATGAAAAAAACATTGCCACTGTTAAAACAATGGCAATGCTTTTAATTGTATTTACAACTGATTTTGTCATTCAACAAATATATCAATTATATATTTTAAATCTAATCTTTTGATCTAACTCTAACAGTTTCTCCAATCCAACACCCAACTCTATGAGATGTACCTGCTTCTATACCTGCAACAAATAAATCTTTTTTAGATGGTAAGTTATTAGAATACGATCTTATATATTTATTTGCTAAACGGCTAATACTTGGATCAATTGATTTTGCTTTAAGTGCTTTATTTAAAGCTGCTACATACACCATTCTTTTAGAAACCACATCAGTTCCGCAAGAGTTAGCGCTTGAAGCATACATTCCAGCAATTAACAAATATGCTTTACCCATTGTAGGGGCATTTTCTAATGCTTTATACGCATATGATCTTGCTTCACTTTTTCTTCCTTTTTTACTTAAAATTTGAGATATTTTTAATAAATAACCTGCTTTTTTATAAGAATTTTGTTCTTGGTCAACAGCTTGCTTAAAGTAATCCATTGCTTTGTTTGTTTCACCGTTCTTCATTAAAATACCGGCATAGAATACTGATGCATTTGGTGAAGGGTCAGCTTTTACATATGCTTCAACTAAAGTATCATAAAAAGGATCATCTGTACATTCTTTATTATACATTCTTGATACTGCTCTTTTTAACCAAACACCATCATTCTGCTTTTCATCAAAATACTTTTTATACAAAGGAATTAAATTCTCGCATGTAGAAATCTCTGTTAATTTTGCATCTAAACCTGTTTCAACAATTGTTAAATTGGTTAAAATTTGTTGATAAATTTTTCTATTTCTTTTATCCTTAGCACTTAACGAAAGTGAATCTTTTGCGTTTATTGCATCAATTTTTTTAGAATATGCTTGTCTCTTTAATTCAACTCCCTCACCTACTTCATCATATGTGTCAAAAACAACTTGAGGGTTCGTAACTTTATTTTTATTCAAAATCACATCAAAATACTTATACATATTTTTAGGTGACACAGAGGTTGGGTCCATTTTAAATGTCTTTTCAATCAACCTATATACTTCCTCTTCTGAAGCCCCTTGAGAAGCCTTAAAAGTAGCTATCTTATCATATACTTTAGCTGGGTTGTCATTTTTAAACTTATGTTCTAGCCTTTGGTTATAAACTCTCATAACTAGTTTAACAGCAGATGCTTTTTGTCCAACAGTAGCAGTTTCTAATTTATGCTCAGCTATTTTAATACCATATTTGTAAATATTTACTGAAAGCGTTGGACAATTATCCATACACCACATCCAGTTTTCAAAAGCAGTATCATATTTTTTTGCTTTATAATCTCCTTTAAATAAGTTATATTTAATATTACAGTCAGCAGCTTGTGAAAAAACAACTGGTGCAGATATCATAATAAATAATAAAACTAAAATTTGTTTTGATTTTCTCATCATCGTATTCTTTTAATTAAAATATTTCTAATTTTTTGAACCATTTATCGTTTAATGAAAGACTTAATCTAAAATTAAAATAGTTTTCTTGCACTAAACCATTATTGGTTGTTCCTCTTTTACCAAACTCAAACCCTAAGTTTATATTTGATAATTGTTGACTCAATGGTAATCCTACTCCAAAAGATATGCCAAAATCATCTATTGCGGTAAAACCAGCTCCATTCCCTAAAGGATCAACTAATAAACCTGTTTTTTCAAATTTCAATCCCGCTCTATAAGTGACTCTATCCCAGTAACTTGAAATTGAATTAAATTTAGGAGTATAAAATCCCCCAATTGCTATTTTACTATAGTTATCATATGCTATTTTAGAATAACTATTAAAAACATTCCCTTTCAATTCTACTGCATTTTGAAAACTATAATCTACTCCTGCAAACCATTTATTTTTTTGACCGACTCCAGCACCTAAGGTTGTTTTTAATGGCGATTTAAATTCACCTGAACTTTTTGCATCTAAAATCGTATCTCTTGGTGACTCAAAAGTGCTTAAGGCTACAGAGTATAAATACTCTTCTCCTTCTGCTTCAATCGTATTACCTAACTCAAAACTTGCTCCTAAACTTAAATCTATCTTTTCACTCAGGTCTGTTTCATATTGAAAACCTACGTTTAAAGCAAATCCTTTTACATTAGAAACTGTTTCATATTTAGTAGCTAATGGAGCTTCTGCAGTTTGATTTATAATACTATTTTCAATTTTACCAAAAACGTAATTTCCTTGCAAACCTACACTAAGTCCTTTAAACGGTTTGTAACCAAAGTTCAAAAATACTTTATTTGTACCTCCTTCACCCTCATATCTTGTTGCTTCGGTTAAAACATCTTCACTATCGAAAACATTTGTAACAAGCGAATAACCTACTGAAGAATTAGGCAATAACCCAAAAGTAAAACCTGCCTTTTCTCCCATAGGAATTCCTAAAGCAAGGTATGAAAGATAAGTTGACGCTGCACTTTGCTTGTCGTTAATATCCTGCGCATTAATATTTCTATTTTCAATAGCAATTGAATAAGTAGTAAATGACAAAGAAGCTGCAGAAGCTGGATTAGAAAAATTTAAGTGATATGAATCATTAAATGCTACACCAACCCCTCCCATACTAAGCTGTTCGACAGTATTTACATTGTTTTTATCTCCAATACCAAAAAAAGAATAAGCTGAAGTATTGTTCTTTTGAGCAAAACTACCAACCGATACAAATAGCATTATAAATACTACTATTATTTTTCTTATCATTATTATAAATTATAGGTCAAAATTGTATTTAATCCTTCCATTAAAAAATTCGGATTGGCAAATATGCCATTTTTTAATCTATTTGCCAAGAAATTTGTATCTCCTCCTGTTAAAACTACTGTTAAATCTTTATTTTTTTTTCTATACTGATTTACAAAACTATCAATTTCGTTTATAACCCCTCCGATTACACCTAAATGAATACATGACTCTGTTGAATCACCAATTTCTTGACTAACATATGTTGGGTTTAATAATGGTAATTTATTTGTAAATTCATTCAATGATTTATATCTCAATCCTAACCCTGGAGATATAGCACCACCTAAATACCCGCCATTACAATCTATAAAATCATACGTTATACATGTGCCAGCATCAACTATAAGTACATTTTTATTTGGATAATTTGAAATAGCTGAAGCAACAAGTGCAATTCTATCAACACCCAGTGTTTGTGGAGTTGAATATTTGTTAATAAAGGGAACTTTTGTTTCGAAATCCAACTGCAATAAGTTTATTTTAGTACGAATTTCACTTATTTCAGAATTTTTCACCCCTCCTACAGAAGAAATTATTGCGTTTCTACACTTAAACTTTTCTACAAGTTCAAAGACACTTATTTTTATTTTTTCTTTGGTAATGCTTTCATTATGAATTATTTCACTGTTTTTAAAAACTGCTAATTTAATTCTTGTATTACCAACGTCTATTATTAAGTTCATCTATATTTATTAAGGAGTTCAAAAATACAACACATTTTTTAAAAATTGTTTTGTCAGGTAAAAAAAATACATTTATATTTGCATCCGCTAAGGCAATGGTACCTTAGCTCAGTTGGTAGAGCAAAGGACTGAAAATCCTTGTGTCCCTGGTTCGATTCCTGGAGGTACCACAAAAAACCCAAACAATTTGTTCGGGTTTTTATTAAAAAAAGGCTGTAGACAATATTGTTTACAGCCTTTTTTAGCTTAAAATAATTAAATTGCTATCTATCATAATCTAAGTTAGACTCAACATTATCAATATTTTATTTGCCCTCAGACAAAAAAACTCTAAAAAAGAAAAAACCAAGTTTAAACTTGGTTTTTTCTTTTAATTAGTCATCCCTATTTTATTATAAGAAGTCATATTTAATGATGTTTACAGCTATTTTTATTAACAAAACAGAGCACAATAAAGACCAT